>Ga0307308_10000087_pt1 | contig 25994 bp, 15 predicted proteins | sample ER_DNA_195_FD_194501 | JGI IMG/M metagenome (GOLD analysis project Ga0307308, IMG submission 194501) | Bulk soil microbial communities from the East River watershed near Crested Butte, Colorado, United States - ER_DNA_195 | ecosystem: Environmental > Terrestrial > Soil > Floodplain | place...
TATTTCGCCAACTCGCTCGGCACGCTCTTTGCCGTCAAGATCACGCGGGTCCGCGCCGAGTGGGCCTACCGAACCGGCCGCTGCACGGCCGCGAGCCCGGCCGTCGCCGACCACATCGTCTACATGTCGTTTCTGAACAAGCCCCCCTGCAACGCGACGCGGTCCGGCCTCACCGGCGCGGTGGTCGCGCTCGACGCGGAGACCGGCAAGGTGCGCTGGAAGGTCTCGATGGCCCCGACCGAGTCGTCGCCGCTCGTCTTCGGCGGGCTCGTCTACGTGGGCGACTGGAGCGGGAAGGTCTACGCGCTGAACGCGAAGTCGGGCCGCGTCGTCTGGACGTACCAGACCGGCGACAAGGTCAAGGACGGAATCGCCTACGCGGGCGGCCGCGTCTACTTCGGCTCCTACGACCACCATGTCTACGCCCTCAACGCGCGCACGGGCAAGCTCGTCTGGAAGACCGGCGCCCAGCAGCGGCTCGGCGCGGCGGGAACCTTTTACTCGACACCCGCGGTCGCCTACGGCCGGGTCTACATCGGCGGCACCGACGGCAAGATGTACTCGTTCGGCGCAACGAGCGGGAAGCTGCGCTGGTCGGACGGGACCGGCAGTTACGTCTACGCGTCGCCGGCAGTCTGGAACCGCCGTGTCTACGCAGGCTCGTACGACGGGACCTTCTATTCCTTCGACGCGGCCACCGGGGACGTGCGCTGGAAGTTCAAGACGGCTGGGCCGATCTCGGGATCGGCGGTCGTGATCAACGGCGTCGTCTACGTCGCCTGCTTCGGCGGGCGCACGTACGGCCTCGACGCTCGCACCGGCAAGGTCCTCTGGATCTTCAAGCGCGGCCGCTACGCGGGGGTCGTCGCGGACACCGTGCGCCTGTACCTCGTCGGCTACGGCCGGATCTTCGCCTTCTTCCCCCGGAACCGCAGGTAGAGTCGCGCGGCGATGAGCGCTCCCGACCCCGACGCCGAGCGCGAAGTCGACCTGCGGAGCTACTTCAGCGCGCTGAGTGTGCGCTGGTGGCTGCCGGTGGCCGGCCTCGTCGCGGGAATCGTCATTGGCCTGCTGGTCTCACTGGGCGGCAACCAGGTCTGGACCGCGAACGCGACGGTCTACCTCGGGCAGCCTCTCTCGCCGACCGGCTCGGTGCAGATCCAGAGCGATTCGACGAACCCCTCTGTCGTCGGCACGCTCATTCACAACGAGGTGAACCTCCGGCGGGCCGCCCATGCAGCGGGGATGCCGGTCTCCAAGCTGCGCGGCCACGTGTCGTCGCGTCCCGTCGCTGGCGCGTTGACGAAACTCGGCCAAACGCCGCTGGTGCAGATCACCGTCACCGGCAGCGCGCCGCGAAAGGTGCAGATCGCCGCGAATACGCTCGCCCAGATCGTCGTCGCGAACACCTCGAGCTACGCGGACCGGCTGATCTCGACGTGGCAGGAGCAAGTTTCGACCTATACGCAGTCGCTGAAGACGATCGACCAGGCGCTCAAGAGCAGTGGGCTGTCCTCGGCGGACAAGCTGCTCGCCACGATCCAGCGCGCCCAGTTTGCCGATCAGCTCACCACCGCCAAGCAGCAGCTCGCGGTGGCGCAGGAAGTCGAAAAGGGCAGTCAGAAGACGTTCGCGGCCGCAACCAAGACGACCGCGAAAAGCCGTCGCAACACGGTGATCGTCGCCGCCCTGATCGGGCTCCTGCTCGGGATCTTCGCCGCGCTCCTCTGGGAGCCGGTCGGGCGGGTCGTCCGCCGCTCCTCCTAGCCTCGGAGGGGTGCTCGACGGGCAGCGGGTTGCCGTCGTCGTGCCCGCGCACGACGAAGAGAAGCTGATCGCGGAGACCATCCGCTCGATCCCCGACTTCGTCGACCGCGTGATCGTGGTCGACGACGCTTCCCGCGACGGGACCGTGGCCGCTGTCCGCGGCCTGGGCGACCCGCGCGTCGAGGTGATCGAGCACGACCGGAACCGCGGGGTCGGAGCCGCGATCATCACCGGCTACAAGCGGGCGCGCGAGGAGCGGATCGACGTGACCGCGGTGATGGCCGCCGACGCGCAGATGGATCCGTCCGATCTCGAGACGCTGGTCGCGCCGGTCGCGCGCCTGGAGGTCGACTACGCGAAGGCGAACCGCCTCTTCACGGGGCGGGCCTGGGAGATCATCCCGCGCTACCGGTACCTCGGGAACGCGTTCCTGAGCCTGATGACGAAGATCGCGTCCGGCTACTGGCACGTCGCGGACTCGCAGTCCGGTTACACGGCGATCTCGCTGGAGATGCTCGACCTGATCGACCTCGACCGGATCTACGAGCGTTACGGCTTCCCGAACGACATGCTCGTGCACCTGAACGTCTGGAACGCGCGGGTGCGGGACTACCCGTCGCGGCCGATCTACGGCGTCGGGGAGCGCTCGGGGATCCGGCTGCGGAAGGTCGTGCCGACGATCTCGTGGCTGCTGGTCAAGGGGTTCTTCTGGCGGATGCGCGTGAAGTACGTGATCCGCGACTTCCACCCGCTGGTGTTCTTCTACCTGTTCGGGTTCGTGATGGGGCTGCTGGGGTTGGGGCTCGGGATCGCCGAGGTCGTGCTCCGGATCCTCGGGAACAGCATCACGGCCGCGACGGTGGTGCTCGTCGCGCTGCTGCTGACCTCCGGGTCGCAGTTCACGCTCTTCGCGATGTGGTTCGACATGGAGTCGAACAAGGATCTGGGCGGCCGAGGCCGCCGCCACACGGACCGCTAGCGGACCCGCAGCCGCCTGTTCAGGCCCGTGCGGTCGCTCCCGTAGCGGTACGTGCCCTTCGAGAGGCGCACGCGGATCGTCGCCGAGCCCGAGGCGGCCGGCCCGGCGGAGGCGCCGGACCGCTGGCCGCAGCCCCCTTCGGATAGGTAACTCAACCCGTTCGGCTCATTGTGGGCTGCGCTCGACGTGCCCATCGTCTGAATGCGCGGCAGGAATGCCCGCGCGGCAGGCGGAGCCAGAGGAAGGGGAAAGACGTGGGGGCAGGGAGAGTCAAGGTCGTCACCGCGACGCTGATCGCGTCGCTCGCATTCGTTCTGCAGCTGGCCGTCGCTTCGCCCAGCTCCGCTGCAGTGGGAGACCCATGCCTTCAGACGGGCATGGAGACCGTTGCCACCGATGCCTTCGACTATCCGCCCGGCGACACCGTTCACGTAACCGGCACCGGCTACGCGCCGGGCTGCGACGTTCAGGTCAACATCTCGCGCCCGGACAGCGTCGTCGACAGCGCCACCGTTACCACCGACCTCTTCGGGAACCTTGCGTACGACTACGTGCTGCCGCCGCCCCCGGGCGTGATCGGCGGCTACAGCCTCGACGTCCTCGGCTACGCCGGGACCGTGCTGGCGCACATGACGTTCACCGATGCGAACAACGACGCGAACATCGCGCCGGGTTGGGCGCCGGTGAATACGGCGATGACCTTCAGCACGCTGTACCGCAAGACGACCGGCGGCACCGTGCAACACGTCCGGATCACGTTGCCGAGCGGTTACTCGAACATCAGCGTCGGCGCCAGCGCGTTCTCCTCAGGGACGTGGAGCGCGCCGACCATCAACCAGGCAAACCGGACCATCGACTTCTCGCTGACGGCCGGCACGGGCCTCGCGACGAACAACGTCGACTGGGCCCGCGTCGACGTGAAGGCGACAACTCCCGCGGCAAACCAGAGCGGCAACGCCGCCGAGTGGCTGATGGAGACGTTCACGAACACCGCCGGGACCGCCGGCGGGCAGAACGACAACCCGCCCGTGCTCGTCGGCGCGACCACGAACCCGTCGGCCACGATCACGTTCGTCGACGGCAGCGGGAACCCGATCGCGAACCCGGTCCTGCAGAACAACCAGCCGGCGACCGTCCGCGTCCGGATCACCCAGTCGGGGAGCGGGATCAAGTACACGGACATCGCCGTCCCGACGTGCTTCAGCAGCCCGACGGCCGTAACGGCGACGGTCAGCGCAGGCGGCAATGCTTACGACACTCCGGTACTCGTGACGGACGGTTTCATCCGTCTGAGCGGTGGTTCGATCGCCACCAACGGGTCCCTCACCGTCACGTTCAACACGACCCCGAACTGCACCTCGGGCACGTACCTGACGTCTTCGACTCCCAGCCAGAACGCGTCGAACCCCCCGTCCGGGACGAACCAGTCCGTTTCGACGACAGGCGGCTCGCTGAAGGTCATCGCAGGCAAGGCAGATCTCTCGACCAGCAAGACCGACTCGCCGGACCCGGTCGCCCACGGGGCGAACCTGACCTACACGCTCAACGTCACGAACGGCGGGCCAGACCCAGCGTCCGACGTGCAGGTCGTCGACACGCTGCCGGCCGGCGTCTCGTTCGTCAGCGCCACCAACAACGCGAACTGGTCCTGCGCCAACGCGTCCGGCACGGTCACCTGTGCGCCGACGGGCAACGCAAATCTTGCGACCGGAGCCGCCGCTCCGATCACGATCACCGTGACCGCGCCCGGCGGGACGGGGACGACGACGATCAGCAACAGCGCGTCGGTCTCGTCGCCGAACGACACGACGACGGGGAACAACTCTGCCAGTGCGACCACGACGGTCAGCACGCCGCCGAGCCTGACGGTGCCGGCCTTCAGCCCGGCGTCGCCGAAGACGAACGACACGTTGCAGGCCTCGACGATCACGAGCGATGCGGACGGCGACCAGATTTCGGTCGCCTGGATCTGGAGGGTCACGCGCGGCGCCAACACGTGCCAGATCAAGACCGACTCCAGTGCGCTCGCCGCGGCGGGGACGCGGACGGTGTCGCTCGACCTGAGCCAGAGCTACGCGACCAGCAACTGCACGGGCGCGAGCCCACCGGCCTCCATCAACCCGAGCAAGGGCGACGTCGTGACCGTCGAGGCGACCCCCACGGACACGCCGGGCCTGGCCGGCACGATGCGGTCGAACACCGTCACGGTCGCGAACACCGCGCCGACGGTGACGCTGTCAAGCGCGAACGCCTTGACGGTCAACGAGGGCTCGACGCACACCTACAGCTACGCGATCAGCGACGCCGACGGCGACTCGATCGCATCGGTCGCGACCAGCTGCGGTGCCGCCGGGGCGAAGTCGAATGCCTCGAACTCCGACACGGCGGGCCAGTTCGACTGCACGTTCCCGGATGGGCCGAACAGCTCCACGGTTTCGGCTCAGGCGACCGACTCGGGCTTCGGCGCTGCCGCGGGCAACACCGCGACGCAGAGCGTGACGATCAACAACGTCGCCCCCTCGATCGCGATCAGTGGCAACGCGAACGTGGACGAGGGCTCGCCGTACAGCCTGACGCTGGGCGCCGTGACCGACCCGGGGACGGACACCGTCTCGAGCTACATCGTCCACTGGGGTGACGGCTCCAGCGACACCTACGGCTCGAACGGCCCGAAGAGCCACACCTACGCCGACGGCCCGAACGACTACGCGATCACCGTCGACCTCGTCGACGAGGACGGGACGTTCCTCAACCGTGCCAACCCGCTCTCGGTGCACGTGAACAACGTCGCGCCGTCGATCTCGATCAGCGGCAACGCCAACGTCGGCGAGGGCTCCGCCTACAGCCTCACGCTCGGCGCGGTGAGCGACCCCGGCACCGACACCATCTCGAGCTACGTCGTCCATTGGGGCGACGGGCAGAGCGACACCTACTCCAGCAACGGGGCGAAGTCCCACACCTATGCCGACGGCCCGAACGACTACGCGATCACGGTTGACCTGGTCGACGAGGACGGGACGTTCCTCGATCGTGCCAACCCGCGGTCGATGCACGTCAACAACGTCGCGCCTTCTATCACGATCAGCGGGGCGGCCACTGTCGACGAGGGCTCGCCGTACTCCCTCACGTTGGGGACGGTCACTGACCCAGGCCAGGACACCGTCTCCAGCTACGTCGTCCACTGGGGCGACGGCTCGAGCGACACCTACGGCTCGAACGGCTCGAAGAGCCACACCTACGCCGACGGCCCGAACGACTATGCGATCACGGTCGACCTGGTCGACGAGGACGGGACGTTCCTCGACCGCGCGAACCCGCTGTCGGTGCATGTCAACAACGCCTCGCCGAGCGTCACCGCGGCGGCGGACCAGTCCTCGAGCGAGGGCTCGTCTCATTCGTTCGACATCGGCTCGTTCACCGATCCCGGCGCAGATGCGCCCTGGACGGTCTCGGTCGACTGGGGCGACGGCTCCTTCGCAACCATGATCACCGTCAACTCGCCCGGCACGATCCCGGCGCAGTCGCACACGTACGCCGACGGCCCGAACGACTACACGGTCTCCGTCAACGTCAGCGACAAGGACGGCGCGAGCGGGACGAAGACCTTCTCGGTGCACGTCGACAACGTGGCGCCCTCGATCGCGATCAGCGGCGATGCCAACGTCGACGAGGGCTCCGCCTACAGCCTCAACCTCGGCGCCGTGACCGACCCCGGCATCGACACGGTGAGCAGCTACATCGTCCATTGGGGCGACGGGCAGAGCGACACCTACGGCTCGAACGGCTCGAAGAGCCACACCTATGCCGACGGCCCGAACGACTACGCGATCACGGTCGACCTGGTCGACGAGGACGGGACGTTCCTCGATCGCGCCAACGCGCTCTCGGTTCAGGTGAACAACGTCGCCCCGTCCATCGCGATCAGTGGCAACGCGAACGTGGACGAGGGCTCGCCCTACAGCCTCACGCTCGGCGCGGTGACCGACCCCGGCACCGACACGGTCTCGAGCTACATCGTCCACTGGGGCGACGGCTCGAGCGACACGTACAGCTCGAACGGGGTCAAGTCGCACACCTACGCCGACGGCCCGAACGACTACAACGTCACGATCGACCTCGTCGACGAAGACGGCACCTATCTCGACCGCGCTAACGCGTTCAGCGTCCACGTCGGCAACGTTGCTCCAAGCATCAGCATCAGCGGCGCGGCGAATGTGGACGAGGGCTCCGCGTACAGCCTGACGCTCGGAGCCGTCAGCGATCCGGGCACGGACACGGTCTCCAGCTACATCGTCCACTGGGGCGACGGCTCGAGCGACACCTACGGCTCGAACGGCGCCAAGAGCCACACCTACGCCGACGGCCCGAACGACTATGCGATCACCGTCGACCTGGTCGACGAGGACGGCACCTACCTCGACCGCGCGAACGCACTCAGCGTCCACGTCGACAATGTGGCCCCGTCGATCGAGATCAGCGGCAATGCGAGTGTGAACGAGGGCTCGCCCTACAGCCTGACGCTCGGTGCCGTGACCGACCCGGGCCAGGACACCGTCTCCAGCTACATCGTCCACTGGGGCGACGGCTCGAGCGACACCTATGCCGGCAACGGTGCGAAGTCGCATACCTACGCGGATGGGCCAAACGACTATGCGATCACCGTCGACCTCGTCGACGAGGACGGCGCCTTCAGCGATCGGGCGAATCCGCTGTCGGTGCACGTCAACAACGTCGCTCCGACTGCGCAGCTGAGCGGGCCCGGCAACGTCGACGAGGGCTCGACGCACACCTACACCTTCACGGTCAGCGATCCCGGTCAGGACACGTTCGCCGTCAATGGCGGCTACCCGACCTGCGGCAGCGGCGGCAGCTACGTCTCCGGCTCACTCAGCACCAATGCGGGTGGCGGCAGCTTCGACTGCAGCTTCCCGGACGGGCCGGCGACGACGAACGTCGCGATCAAGGTGACCGACTCCGACGGCGCCTCCGACACCGACTCCGAGTCGGTCCAGGTCGTCCAGGTTGCGAACGTGGCGCCGGACGTGACCGCCGCGGCCGACCAGTCGAGCAACGAAGGCGACTCGCACAGCTTCGACCTCGGCTCCTTCAGCGACCCGGGTGACGACAGCCCCTGGAACATCACGGTCGACTGGGGCGACGGCTCATTGGAGACCGCCTTCACGGTCAACGCGACGGGCACGATCCCGGCCCAGAGCCACGCCTACGCCGACGGTCCTAACGACTACACGGCCACCGTGACAGTCGACGACGGCGATGCCCACACGAGCAAGAGCTTCTCGGTGCACGTGAACAACGTCGCCCCCTCGATCGCGATCAGCGGCAACGCGAACGTGGACGAGGGCTCGCCGTACAGCCTGACGCTGGGGGCCGTGACCGATCCGGGTCAGGACACCGTCTCCAGCTACATCGTCCACTGGGGCGACGGCTCGAGCGACACCTACGGCTCGAACGGCGCCAAGAGCCACACCTACGCGGACGGCCCGAACGATTACGACGTCACGGTTGACCTCGTCGACGAGGACGGCACGTTCCTCGACCGCGCGAACGCCTTCAGCGTGCACATCAACAACGTCGCGCCTTCGATCGCGATCAGCGGCGATGCCAACGTGGACGAAGGCTCCGCATACAGCCTGACGCTGGGCGCTGTGACCGACCCCGGCACCGACACGGTGAGCAGCTACATCGTCCATTGGGGCGACGGTTCGAGCGACACCTACGGCTCTAACGGCGCGAAGAGCCACACCTATGCCGACGGCCCGAACGACTACGCGATCACGGTCGACCTGGTCGACGAGGACGGCACCTTCAACGACCGAGCGAACGCCTTCAGCGTGCACGTGAACAACGTCGCCCCGTCGATCGCGATCAGCGGTAACGCGAACGTTGACGAGGGCTCCGCGTACAGCCTCACGCTCGGCGCGGTGAGCGACCCAGGGACCGACAACGTCTCGAGCTACGTCGTCCACTGGGGCGACGGTTCCAGCGATACCTACAGCTCGAACGGCGTCAAGTCGCACACCTACGCCGACGGCCCGAACGACTACGACATCACCGTCGACCTGGTCGATGAAGACGGCACCTACCTCGACCGCGCCAACCCGTTCTCGGTCCATGTGAACAACGTCGCTCCGTCGATCGCGATCAGCGGCAACGCCAACGTGAACGAGGGCTCCGCGTACAGCCTCACGCTTGGCGCCGTCAGCGACCCGGGCGCCGACACGGTGAGCAGCTACGTCGTCCACTGGGGCGACGGCTCGAGCGACACGTACTCGACGAATGGCGCCAAGAGCCACACCTATGCTGACGGCCCGAACGACTATGACGTCACGGTTGACCTCGTCGACGAGGACGGCACCTTCACCGACCGCGCCAACCCGCACTCGGTGCACGTCAACGACGTCGCTCCGAGCGCGAACCTCACCGGTCCGGGCAACGTCGACGAGGGCTCAACGCACACCTACACCTTCACGGTCAGCGACCCCGGCCAGGACACCTTCACGGTCAACAGCGGCTACCCGAACTGCGGCACGGGCGGCCAGTACGTCTCCGGCTCACTCAGCACGAATGCCGGCGGCGGCAGCTTCGACTGCAGCTTCCCGGACGGGCCGGCGACGACGAACGTCGCCATCAAGGTGACCGATTCCGACGGCGCCTCCGACACGGACTCCGAGTCCGTGCAGGTGGTGCAGGTCGCAAACGTGGTGCCCGACGTGACTGCGGCGGCCGACCAGTCGTCAAACGAGGGCTCCTCGCACAGCTTCGACCTCGGCTCGTTCAGCGACCCGGGCGATGACAATCCTTGGCACGTGTCGGTCGACTGGGGCGACGGCTCCTTTGCAACGACCTTCGACGTCAACTCGGCGGGGACGATCCCGGCGCAGTCGCACACCTACGCCGACGGGCCGAATGACTACACGGCAATCGTCACAGTGGACGACGGTGACGCCCACACCAGCAAGAGCTTCTCGGTGCACGTCAACAACGTCGACCCGTCGATCAACATCAGCGGCAACGCGAACGTCGACGAGGGCTCGCCCTACAGCCTGACACTCGGTGCTGTGACCGATCCGGGTCAGGACACCGTCTCCAGCTACGTCGTCCACTGGGGCGACGGCTCGAGCAACACGTACAGCTCCAACGGCGTCAAGAGCCACACATACGCAGACGGGCCCAATGACTACGACGTCACCGTCGACCTGGTCGACGAGGACGGCACTTACCTCGACCGCGCGAACGCTTTCAGCGTGCACGTCAACAATGTCGCGCCGTCGATCAACATCAGTGGCGCGGCGAACGTGAACGAAGGCTCCTCGTACAGCCTAACGCTGGGCGCCGTTACGGATCCTGGTGCCGACACGGTCTCCAGCTACGTCATTCACTGGGGCGACGGCACGAGCGATACGTACAGCTCGAGCGGCGCGAAGTCGCACACCTACGCCGACGGCCCCAACGACTACAGCGTCACCGTCGACCTGGTCGACGAGGACGGCAGCTTCCTCGATCGAGCGAACCCGCTCAGCGTTCACGTCAACAACGTCGCGCCGACGGCGCACATCACCGGACCTGCGAACGTCGACGAGGGCACCACGCACACGTACTCGTTCACCGTCAGCGATCCGGGCGACGACACCTTCTCGCTCGCGGGCGGCTACCCGACCTGCGGTAGCGGCGGAGGCGTCGTGGCCGGCAGCTACACGATCAGCGGGAACAGCGGCAGCCAGTCCGGCAGCTTCGACTGCAGCTTCCCGGACGGGCCGGCAACGACAAACGTTGCGATCAAGTTCGCCGACTCCGACGGCGCAAGCGACACGGCTTCCGAGTCCGTCCAGATCGTGAACGTCGCCAATGTCGCGCCGAGTGTCGTCGCTGCGGCTAACCAGTCGTCGAACGAGGGCTCCTCACACAGCTTCGACCTCGGCTCCTTCATGGATCCGGGCGACGACAGCCCCTGGCACGTTACGGTCGACTGGGGCGACGGCTCCACGGAGACGTCGTTCGACGTCAACTCGACGGGCACGATCCCGGCCCAGAACCACACCTACGCGGACGGGCCAAGCGACCACACCGTCACGGTGACCGTCGACGACGGCAACGACTCCACGAGCAAGACCTTCTCGGTACACGTCGACAACGTCGCGCCCTCGATCGCGATCAGCGGCAACGCGAGCGTCAACGAGGGCTCGCCTTACAGCCTGACGCTCGGCTCCGTGACCGATCCGGGGACCGACACCGTTTCGAGCTACATCGTCCACTGGGGCGACGGCTCGAGCGACACCTACAGCTCGAACGGCGTCAAGAGCCACACGTACGCCGACGGGCCCAGTGACCACGCGATCACGGTCGACCTCGCAGATGAGGACGGCTCCTTCAACGACCGCGCGAACGCTCTGTCGGTGCACGTGGCCAACGTCGCTCCCTCGATCGCGATCACCGGAAATGCCAACGTCAATGAGGGCTCGCCCTACAGCCTCACTCTGGGCGCAGTCAGCGATCCTGGTGCCGACACGGTCTCCAGCTACGTCGTCCACTGGGGCGACGGCTCGAGCAACACCTATAGCTCGAACGGGGCCAAGAGCCACACCTACGCGGACGGGCCCAACGACTATGCGATCACCGTCGACCTCGTCGACGAGGACGGGACGTTCCTCGACCGGGCGAACCCGCTCTCGGTGCACGTCAACAACGTCGCGCCGACGGCGCACCTGACCGGCGACGCAACCGCGGACGAGGGCACGACGCACACCTACAGCTACACCGTGACCGATCCGGGTCAGGACACCTTCACGGTCGACGCGGGTTACCCGCAGTGCGGCACTGGCGGCCAGCTCGTCCTCGCGTCGGTCTCCCAGACGCCGACCGGTGGCTCGTTCAACTGCTTCTTCCCGAACGGCCCGGCGACGACCAACGTCAAGATCAAGGTGACCGACTCCGACGGCGCCTCGACGACCGACTCCGAGTCCGTGCAGGTAGTCGACGTCGCGAACGTGCCTCCGACGGTCACTGCTCCTGCGAACCAGAGCTCCAACGAAGGCGAGAACCACTCGTTCACGCTCGGCTCCTTCAGCGACCCGGGTAACGAGGGCTCCTGGCACGTCACGGTCGCGTGGGGTGACGGCTCGCCCGCGACGACCTTCGACGTCAGCTCGACGGGCGCGCTCCCGAGCCGGAGCCACAGCTACGCCGACGGGCCCAACGACTACGTCGTCACCGTCACGGTCAACGACGGGACCGACAACGGCAGCGCGACCTTCTCAGTGCACGTGAACAACGTCGCCCCGACGGTCAGCCTCACGGGCCCGCAGAACGTTTCTGAGGGCTCGGCGTACACGTACAGCTACACGACCTCGGATCCGGGCAGCGAGACGTTCAGCCGCGACGCCCAGAGCTGCGACGGCGGCACGCTCTCGAACGCGAGCTTCAACCCGGCCACCGGCGCGGGCAGCTTCAACTGCAAGTGGGACGACGGCCCGAGCTCGCACAGCCCGAGCGTCACGATCTCTGACGGCGACGGCGGCTCCGACACGAAGTCGCTCGCGGTGACCGTCAACAATGTCGCTCCGACGGCCACCTTCGGGAACAACGGGCCCGTCAACGAGGGCCAGAGCTTCACGCTCACGCTGACGAGCCCGCAGGATCCGTCTTCGGCCGACACCGGCGCCGGCTTCACCTACGCGTTCGACTGTGGCAGCGGCTACGGCGCCTTTGGCTCCAGCAACAGCGCCACCTGCCCGACCAGCGACAACGGCACCCGCACGGTGAGGGGCAAGATCAAGGACAAGGACGGCGGCGTCACCGAGTACACGGCCACGGTTACGGTCAACAACGTCGCACCGACCGCGACCTTCTCGAACAACGGCCCGGTCAACGAAGGCCAGAGCTTCACGCTCTCGCTGACGAGCCCCCAGGATCCGTCCCCGGCCGACACGAGCGCCGGCTTCCAGTACGCGTTCGACTGCGGCAGCGGTAGCGGCTACGGCGCCTATGGCCCCAGCAACAGCGCTACCTGCCCAACCAACGACAATGGTGTCCGCACGGTCAAGGGCAAGATCAAGGACAAGGACGGCGGCGTCACCGAGTACACGGGTTCGGTGACCGTGAACAACGTCGCGCCGGTCGTGACCGTCACCTCGCCCGCGTACGGCACCCTCTACGCCAAGAACGGCAACTCCAACCCGACGGTCACCACCACGGCGAGCTTCACGGACGCCGGCACGGCCGACACGCACACCTGCTCGATCGCCTGGGACGACGGCACCACGAGCGCCGGGACGGTCACCGAGGCGAACGGGGCCGGCACCTGCTCGGCCAGCCACACCTATACAGCGGCGGGCGTCTACACCTACCACGTGACCGTCACCGATGACGACGGCGGCTCGACCACCGCCGACTGGATGGTCGTCGTCTACGACGCCTCGGCCGGCTTCATCACGGGCGGCGGCTGGATCAACGTCCAGCCGGGCTCCTATCCGGCCGACCCGACCCTGTCCGGCCGCGCCAACTTCGGCTTCAACTCGCAGTACAAGAAGGGCGCGTCTGTCCCGACCGGCGAGACCGAGTTCAACTTCCAGGTCGGCAACTTCAACTTCCACAGCGACACCTACAGCTGGCTCGTCGTCTCCGGGTACAAGGCCCAGTACCGGGGCACGGGCACGGTCAACGGCGTCTCCGGCTACGACTTCACGATCACGGCGTACGACGGCGACGTCAACGGGGGCGGCGGCCTCGACAAGTTCCGGATCCGGATCACGCGGACCAACAACGGCAATGTCGTCTTCGACAACCGGATCACCAACGGGAACTTGGACATGGACGGGGCCGATCCGCAGGTGATCGCCGGCGGGTCGATCGTCATCCACAAGGCGTAGCTCAGATGGCGGCTCGCACTGCGAGCCGCCATCTGCCAACTCCTTTGAGCTCGGCGTAAGGACTTCGTAAGGCTCACTGCGAGAGACGGGATCCGGCCAGGGCCGCCGATACGATGCCTTGGTGCCGACCGCTGTCGTGACCGGCGGAGCCGGGTTTCTCGGCTCCCATCTCTCCGAGTACCTGCTCGGCAAGGGGTACCGCGTCATTTGCGTGGACAACCTCGAGACGAGCTCGCTCGAGAACCTCGAGCACCTGCGCGACGACGCATTCGTCTTCCGCAGCCACGACATGGTCAACCATCTCGAGATCGACGAGCCGGTCGACGCCGTCTACCACCTCGCCGCGCTGGCGAGCCCGATCGACTACCTGCGCCAACCGCTGCTCTCGCTGAAGACCGGCTCGTACGGCACCCACAACGCCCTCGGCCTCGCGAAGCTGAAGCGCGCGCGGTTCCTGCTCGCCTCGACGAGCGAGGTCTACGGCGACCCGGAGGTCCATCCGCAGCCCGAGAGCTACTGGGGCAACGTGAACCCGATCGGCCCGCGCGGGGTCTACGACGAGGCGAAGCGCTACGCGGAGGCGTTGACGATGGCCTACCACGGCCAACAGGGCGTCGACACCGCGATCGTCCGGATCTTCAACACGTACGGGCCGCGGATGCGCAGCCACGACGGCCGCGCGATTCCAACGTTTGTGCGCCAGGCAATAGAGAACGAGCCGCTGACCGTGTTTGGCGACGGCTCCCAGACGAGAAGCTTCTGTTATGTCGACGACCTGATCCGCGGGCTGCAGCTGCTTGCCGACAGCGGCGAGCACCTGCCCGTGAACCTCGGCAACCCGAGCGAGTTCTCGATTCTCGAGCTCGCGCAAACAGTCATCAAAGTCACATCGTCAAAGAGTGAAATCGTGTACGAAGCACTGCCAATCGACGATCCCCAGGTTCGCCAGCCCGACATCACGCGAGCCAGGCAGCTACTGGGCTGGGAACCGGAGATCGAACTGGAAGAGGGTCTGCGGCGGATGTTGCCAACCCTCGGAAGGGAGCCCATTGGGGTCTAAACGCCTAACCATCGCCCTCTTAACCATTGTTCTCTGCGCCGTCGCGGCGACGGCGCGCCCGAACCAGGCACTCGCCTCCCGCGGGATGCTCGTCGGGATCTACGACCCGGTGCAGCCGCTGATCGCGCCGGACAAGACCTTCACGACCTTCACCAACCTCCGCGTTCAGATCCTTCGCATGGATCTGCCGTGGGGCCAGTACATCGCGAAGAACATGCCGAAGAACGGGGCCGATCCGAACGACCCGGCCTACAACTGGGACCTCTACGACCAGTTCGTGATCAACGCCCAGAAGCACCACATGGCCGTGATCTTCACGATCTACGGCACGCCGGCCTGGGCGAACGGCGGTCAGAAGCCGAACCGGGCGCCGAAGAAGATGTCATATCTGAAGAACTTCGCCTTCGCGGCCGCCAAGCGGTACAGCGGCACGTTCAAGCGTGCCGACGGCGTCGTGCTTCCGTCCGTCCGCAGGTGGATGGCGTGGAACGAGCCGAACAACCCGGTCTTCCTGCGGCCGCAGTGGGCGCGGGTCGGCAAGCGCAACATCCCGATCGCCGCCAAGAACTACGCGGCCATGTGCACGGCGGTGTGGTCGGGTGTCCACGCGACGCACCTGAAGGAGACCGTGGCGTGCGGCGCCACCGATCCGAAGGGCAACAACAAGGCTCGGAGCAGCCGGCCGTCGATCGCGCCGCTGACGTTCCTGTCGGCGCTCAAGCGCTACGGCCTCCGGCACTTCGACGTCTACGCGCACCATCCGTACTACGCCAGCCCGACCGAGAGCCCGGCCGCGCCGCCGCACTCGAAGACGACGGTCACGCTGGGCAACATCAGCGTCCTGATCAAGCTGCTGACGCGGCTGTACGGCAACAAGCCGCTGTGGATCACGGAGTACGGATACCAGACGAGGCCACCGGATCCGCACTTCGGGGTCAGCTGGACGAAGCAGGCGAAGTACCTCTCGCAGGCATACGCGATCGCCCGCAAGAACCCGCGCATCGGCATGATGCTCTGGTTCCTGCTCCGCGACGAGAGCCGCCTCGCGGGCTGGCAGTCGGGCCTGATGACGGTCTCCGGCAAGCACAAGCCGGCCTACAACGCGTTCCGGCGCCTGCGACACTGAGGCGTCGCTTGCGATGCCGACTAGAGGCCGCGCGGGCTTTGCCCGCGCGGCCGTCCAACGCCGCGTCTTGGTCGGTCGGACACCGCGGACCACCTGCTCCGCTAGCCTCTAAAACGTGGCGATAAGGACTCCGCGACGGGGACGGGGGCGAATCCCTGCCCCCGTCGCGGACTCGTACGAGCGGCCTGAGCCGCTCGTCGTCGATATCCGCTCCGGCAAGCCGTTCTTCCTCAGCCGGAGCCAGCTCGTCGCGGCGGCGCGGCGCTTTGCGAGCATCACCGCCCTCGTCTGCCTCGACCTCGCGGGCGTCGTACTCGGCCTCTACGGGGCGCTTGTCGTCCGCGAGCTCTACTACGGCCGTACGCACCTGCTCTGGGGCTTCCTCTGGCGGGTCGAGACCGACTGGCTGCCCTTTCTCGCGCTGATCACGGTGCTCGTCTTCTCCCGCGCCGAGCTCTACGCCGAGCGGGAGCGGCGGCCCGGCTTCGGGCGGATCCTCTCGTCGCTCGTCCTCGTCGCGCTGATCACGCTCGCCTTCGGGCTCGGCACCGGCCACCACTTCGCGACCTTCGGGCTCGCGCCGACCGCGGTCGTCTTCTGCGCGGTCGCGATCTCGCTGCTCCGCGGGAGCTACGAGGCGATCACCCAGGACCTGATGCGAACGCTCGGCACGCGGCGCCACGCGCTGCTGGTCGGCGCGGGTGAGAACCTCGTCCGCCTGCACCGCGGCCTCGGCCGAGGCCGCAGCGGTATCGACTACGAGTTCGTCGGCGCGATCGGCCCGTCGGCCGATGGGCTCGGCTTGCCGCTGCTCGGCGACCTGCAGGACCTTCCCGCGGTGCTGGCCGCTTCGCGCGTCGACGAGCTGATCGTGACCGACTCCGACTTCAGCGAGCGCGAGCTGCTCGAGATCGTCTCCCACGCGCACCGGCGCGGAGTCCAGGTGCGCGTCGCTCCGCGCGCCACGGAGCTCCTCACCCAACGCGCCGAGCTCGTCCCGGGCCAGGGCATCCCGCTCTTCGAGCTGCGGCCGCCGACGCTGGCCGGGCTCGACTGGTTCATGAAGCGCACCTTCGACCTCGTCGTCTCGACCCTCGTCGTCGTCCTCGGCCTGCCGCTCTGGCTGGCGATGGCGGCCGCGATCAAGCTCACCTCACGCGGGCCGGTGCTCTATCGCGACCTGCGGGTCGGCCTGGGCGAGCGCGAGTTCGGGATGCTGAAGTTCCGCACGATGTACGCGGACGCCGCAGGCGGCCAGGCCGAGCTCGAGGCGTCGAACGAGGCCGACGGGCCGCTCTTCAAGATCCGCGAGGATCCTCGCGTCACTCCGGTGGGCGCGCTGCTCCGCCGCTTCTCGCTCGACGAGATTCCGCAGGTCTGGAACGTGCTCCGCGGCGAGATGAGCCTCGTTGGCCCGCGGCCGCTGCCGCTCCGCGACTACCAGCAGCTCGAGGGCTGGCACCTGAAGCGCTACCTCGTGCTGCCTGGCCTGACAGGCCTCTGGCAGATCTCGGGCCGCTCCGATCTCAGCTTCGACGACCTCGTCCGCCTCGACTTCTACTACCTCGAGAACTGGTCGATCTGGCTCGACATCGCAATCCTCGCCCGCACCGTGCCGGCCGTGGTCGCGGGCCGGGGCGCGTACTGAGCGTCTCGGCCATCATCATCGCGTTCCATTCGGGCGAGCGGCTGACCCGCTGTCTGGCGTCGCTCGACGCGGACGAGGTGATCGTGGTCGACAACGGTGGCGACGCGGAGGTGCCCGACGGCGTGCGACTCCTGTCTCCGGGCCGGAACCTCGGCTTCGCGGGCGGCTGCAACCTCGGCGCTGCGGAATCCGGGGGCGAGGTGCTGCTGTTCCTCAATCCCGACACGGTCGCCCCGCAAGGCGCGCCCGCCCAGCTCGCGCGGACGCTCGAGGATCCGGCCATCGGGATCGCCATGCCGCGGCTGCGCCTGCTCGACCAGCCGGAGCGGCTGAACTCGGGCGGCACGGTCGTGCACGTCAGCGGTCTTGCCTGGGCCGGTCGCTTCGGCGAGCCGGTGGAGAGCATCACGACGCTCGAAGACGTCGCCGGGGCAAGCGGGGCGGCTCTGGCGATCCGCCGCGAGACGTTCCGCGAGCTGGGCGGCTTCACGGGCGAGCTGTTCATGTACCAGGAGGACGTGGAGCTGAGCTGGCGCGCGCACCTGCACGGCCTGCGCGTCGTGGTCGACCCTGGAGCTGACGTCTTCCACGAGTACGAGTTCGGCAGGAACCCGACCAAGATAGGGCTCCTGGAGCGCAATCGCCTGATCTTCGTGCTGACCGCCTACTCGGGGCGCCTCCTGCTCCTCCTCGGCCCCGTCCTCGCGCTCGGAGAGCTTGCGATGCTCGCTCTCGCGGCGCGCCGCGGCTGGTTCCGCGGCAAGGTCGGCGGCTGGTGGTGGCTGATGAGCCACCCGCGCTGGCTCGCCGGCCACCGCCGGGAGACCCAGCGGCTGCGGACCGTCCGGGACAGCGAGCTCGCCCACCTTCTCTCGCCAACGCTCGATCCGAAGATGACGTCTCTTCCGAAAGGGACCGGTTTCCTGAACCGCCTTCTCGGCTGCTACTGGTTGGTGGTGCGAAAGGCGCTCTGATGGAGCTGTCGGCTACGACGATGGTTTGGGAGTTCCGACCAGGACGACGGGAGCGGGCTCCGGCGGCCGCGGCGCAACAAGACGCTTCAGCGCCAGCGCCGGCCGCTCGACGAGGCGCCAGGAGACGAACGCCAGGCCGTAGGTCACTGGGAACGCGATGGCCATCATCAGAAGCGGATCGACGGCACCCCAGATCGCGGCCACCGACTGCTGCACGGGGAAGGCGTAGACATAGATGCCGTACGAGAGGTCGCCGGGCGCCGTGAGGCGTCGCAGCCAGGCCGGCGTCCGGAACGCGAGGACGAGGACCGCGAACGCGATGGCCACGATGCCGGTCGCCCTCGCCCAGGCGCCACCCCAGGTCAGGATCCAGAGCGCCATGAGCGCAGCTCCGATCGTCCAGCTCAGGTGCAGCCGAGCACGCAGCGAGTACGCGAGGCTTCCGAGCACGAACGTCGCCCCCAGCATGATCACGAGCGGGAGGTTCCCGCTGGTCGTCCCGCCGGCAGGCGCCAGCGAGATCGAAGACAGCGGCGTGATGCACAGGACGAGCACGACGCCGAACGCGACGAGCACCCTGCTTCGTCGCAGCAGGCCAAGACTGCCGAGCACAGCCGCCATCGCGTAGCAGCACGCCTCTACGGGCAGCGTCCACAGTGATCCGTTCACCGCGTCCGGGTACGGGTTGGTGGTGAACACCCCCGGAAGCTTCCCGAAGAACGTGATCAGGAAGGAGCAGCGCAGGAGGTAGATCCACGTCGTGGGTTCCGTGAAATAGCTGCTGAGCGGCAGGACAGTGAAGATCGGCCCGACCACGAAGACCGTCACGGACACCGCCACGACGAGCGCCGGGATCAGGCGCAGCCCGCGCTTGATGGCGAACGGCGCGAAGTGCGGCTGTTCGCTCCAACTCTTGGCGATGAGGAACCCGCTCATCGCGAAGAACATCACCACTCCTATCTCGCCGAATGTCCAGCCGCTGACGTCGGCGAACGGCTCAGGATGGGCCGTGAGCGCATAGGAGTGCGAATACAAGACGAACGAGGCGGCGAGAAGCCGAAGGACGTCAAAGTTGTTACGCCGGTCGCGGAGGCGATGCTCGAGACGTGCGCCGGAAGCATCCCCCTCGCTTCTGGCCCACCTCTGACGCAACCGGTGGAGGGGGGTGAGCACGGCGGGGATCCTTGCACAGGAATCCGCAGTCGAAGGTTCGATTCATACCCGCTTAAAGCGGCCGACCGGCTCAACGCGTGACGTAGTAAGTGTTGCTCCTCAACCCCGCATTCATCAAACCCGAGGCGGTATGCCTCTCGATGTCCAGCAGGCGAGCCGCTGTCCCCGACTGGAGGAGCTGCCTGATCTCGCCCTCGGGCACGTAGCTCATCGCGATTGGCAGCAGGTGCAGTCGGCGATAGAGGAACGGAGCGCCGAAGCCGAGGCTCCGCAAACCGAGGTAAAGCCGCCGGCGCCACTGCAAGCGAAAGATGGCTGGAATGTGGCTCGGGAGCTGGAACACAGCGAGCCCACCGGGGCGCAGCACTCGGCAGAACTCCACGACATACGACTCGATGGCCCGACGGTCGGGGACATGCTGGAGGACGATGCTCGCAAAGACGAGATCAAAGCTGGCGTCGCCGAAGACGCTTAGGTCCGAGTCGCGGTTTACGACGAAGGAGACACCTCCGATATTCCTGTTGAGCTCCTGCGCGTGTCTGATCATGCTTTCGGAGATGTCGACGCCGACGCACGCCTCGAAGCGGTCCGCGAGCGCGCGCGTCACACGGCCGAGACCGCAGCCGAAGTCAAGGGCCCGCCGGCGCTCCTGCGGATGCCCGAGCTCGGCGGCCCGATTCATCAGCGCGTCGGCCTGGGGCGGTCCAGTGGCAAAGAACTCGTCGCTGTCCCAGCCCCCGAAGCGCTTGCCCGGCGCGGTCAGGATCGCCCAGTAAGGGTCGAGCTCGGCGAGCTCATTCCAGTCTTGCGCTTGTTGTTCGAGCTGCACGCGACCAGCTCCCTGCTCGCGCGGCACATCCGGACTCGCAAGCCTAACCGTTGCCGAGGGCGCGGCGTACGATGCGGATCGTGGCACCCCGGATCACCGTGCTTGTCCCGTGCTACGACGACGGCGACACGGTGGTGGATGCCGTCGCCTCGATCGTGGAGGACGAGCCGGTGGAGGTCGTGCTCATCGACGACGGCTCACGCGATCCGCACACGATCGCCGTCCTCGACGACCTCGCTGCCCGAGACGAGGTACGGCTGATCCGCCAGGCAAACAAAGGAGTGGCGGCTGCGCTGCGAACCGGTACGGCTTCGGCCACCGCTCCCTACGTCTTCGTCCTCAACAGCGACGACCTGGCCGAACCGGGCGCCCTGGGCACGTTGGCAGATGCGCTTGACGCCGACCCCGGCGCCGATTTCGCCTTCGGCTGGATCCACTTCTTCGGCGACGTCGACTTCGTCGCGCGGCAGCCGTCCTGGAACCCGTGGATCCTGCTGCACTCCAACCGCTGGGCGATCTCGTCGCTCTACCGGCGCGAGGCGCTGAATTCCGTCGGCGGTGTTCCCGAAGGCTCGGCCTACGAGGACTGGGACCTGCTGCTCGGCTTCGCAGAGCAGGATCGCCGTGGCGTGCTCGTCCCGCAGGTCGTCCTCCACTACCGCCAGCACGGCATCGGCCGCCGCAACCGCGGCGCCCAGCGCGGTCTGCGCCGGGAGTACGCGACTTTGCGCACTCGGCACGCGCCGCTCTTCGCACGCGAGCCGGAGTTGCGCCGGCGCTACCCGCTGCCGCTCTGGACGCGCCTCGCCTACCGCCTCCAGTTGCGCGCGGGCCTGCTGCTGCCGCCCGGTCTGGTGCCTCGCCTCCTGGCGGTCAAGCTCCGCCTGCGCGGCGGTGCCACGGGGCGCGGCGGTACCAGCGGACGCGCTCGCGCTCGAGACGCTGGATGAGCCCGGGCGCGAAGCGGTCGACCGCCTTGTACGCCCAACGGGGCGGGCGCACGACCGCCACGTTGTAGACGGCCGCGGCGGCCTGGGCGCTGCGCAGCGAGCCGGCGGAGCGGCCGGCGGCAGGACGTTCCTCGTCGAGTACCCGCTCCAGCTGCGAGGCCAAGGCGGCGTAGCCGTAGCGGCCGCTCAGCACGAGGTCGGCATAGGCGCGCGCCGCGGTCGCCTCGACCAGCTCGTGGTCGGCAAGGCGCTCGACCACCGCATCGGTGTCCAAGCCGTCCGCCCGCACCGGGAGATAGTGCACCTCCGGCTCGAGAACGCCGTCATAGGTGCCCTCCACGAGCACCTGGCAGGTCCGTGCAGCGGCGGCCTCGAGGTGTCGCGGCCCGACCGAGCCGGGCAGCTGCCCGTCCCAGCCGGCGGGCATCGCCGCGTCGAACTCGGCGAAACTCCGGCCCGGCTGCTCGGCCTCTGCGGCCGCCAGCTCACCGCGGCGGTCGATCGCGCTGGCACCGCTCTCGCTACCCAGCACCGCCCGGGCGGAGGCGATGAAGGAGAACCAGCGGTCGCCCAGCACGGCGTCGCGCAGATCGGTCGAGACGTCGACGCGCAGGCCGGCAGCCCGTGCCGCAGGCGCGACGGCGTCGGCGACGGTGTGCTTGAGCTGCCCGAGCCGCCCGAAGCGTGGCGTCAGCGCCTGCGCCCGATACGCCAGATCGAGCCGGCGCCGCTCGTGCGGCAGCACGACTTCAGCCTGCCGCGTGACGTCGAGCTCGTCGACGTAGCCCGTCAGGCACTTCTCGAACCGCGCCGTCCCGCCTAGGCGCGGGTAGAGCAGCTCGCGGTGCTCGGGCCCGTAGACGGAGAACACGACGTCGATGCCGAGGTCGACCAGCCAGTCGTCCAGGACGTGCGCGTGGCCGTACTCGTCCTGCGGGAAGGCGATCTTCAGCGCGTCGACATCCGCCAGCCAGTCGAACGTGGGCCGGCGAGCGTCGAACTCGGGCGCCCGGCGCGCGACGAGCAGTGTGTTGTCGAGGATCACCGCGTCGACGCTGAGTCGCCGGATCGAGCGCGGAACGCTGTAGCCGGCGTTCCAGTAGACGATCTCGTGGCGTGTGGCGCTGGCCTCCAGCACGCGCACCTTCTGGCGCAGCGCCGAGCGCATGGGGCCCGGCGCGGTGTGTTGGTAGAGGACGAGCACCCGGCGCGGCGTGCTGCCGAACGCGAGCGAGCGCGGGCTGCCGGCCTGCCACAGCTTCATAGGCGCCTCATGGCATCCCTGACCCGGACCATCGCGTTCGCGGCCCAGGGCGCGTGTCGCATCGCGGCCCGGTAGGCCAGCCTGGGCGTACGGATACGGAGCCCTGCGTAGGCGTCGCCGACCGCGTTGAGCGACCGCCACGGCCGACCACGGCCCCGGCGAACGCGCCCGCCGGCCAGCTCGTCCACGACCGACTCCACATGCGCCGAGAAGGCTCCGTAGGAATAGCGGCCGCTGACGATCAGGTCCTCCCAGGCGCGCTCCGCCATGGCCTCGGTCTCGCCCGGATCGCGGATGCGCTCCAGCGCCTCAGTGAGGTTCGAAAGATCCCTGCGCAGCGGGAAGTAGTGCGTCTCCGCCTCGAGGATTCCGTCGTAGGCTCCCTCGACGAGGAGCTGGGCGGTCTTCGTCTGCGCGGCCTCGAACAGCCGCGGGCTGATGGCCGTGAAGTCGAAGTCGTCCCAGCCCGGCTCCTGCAGCGCAGAGAACTCCTCGAAGGTCGCCTCCGGGTGCGATTGCCGCCACTCGGACTCGAAGCGCCGGATTGCGCCGACCGGGTCGAGCGCGCTCGAGCCGCTCTCGGTGCCGATCACGCACCGGCCGCTGGCCAGAAATTCGAACCACGCATCGCCGTACTTCGTCTCGGCAATGTCCGTCGAGATGTCCGTTCGCAGTCCGAGGGCGCGCGCCGCCGGCTCGACGATGTGCGCGATCTCGTGCTTCAGCTGCCCGTGATGGCCGACGTGGTACGGCAGATTGCGCGCGCGGTAGACGATGTCCACTTCGCGCTCGTCGTGCGGAGCGGGAAGCTCCTCCACCGCGCCGGCCGCGCGATCGTCGACGAAGCCGGTGTACGTGCGCTCCATGCGGGTGCGCTGTGACTCGCGCGGATACAGCACGGGCCAGTGGCGGCCGTCCAGCACCGAAAACACGCACTGAACGTCGAGCTCGCCGAGCCACTCGTCGAGGGTGGCGGCGCAGACGTACTCGTCCTGCGGCATGGCGATCCGGACAGCGTCGCTCTTGGCGATCCAATCGAGCGAGGAGCGCCACCGCTCAAACGGCGCTTCCCACCGCATGCAGAGCAGGGAGTAGTGCAGCACGACGACGTCGTACGGGTAGGAGCGGACCCAACCGGGGACGCCGTGCCAGGCGTTCCAGTAGAGAACGTTGTGCGGCGTCAGCGAGTGCTCGAGAAAGCGGAGGTGCTGCGTCGTCGTCGGCCGCATCGGCTCCGCCTCGGCGTGCAGGTAGAGGACGAGCCAGTCACGCGGCGGCGCGTCCACGGCCGAGCGCGTCCAAGCGGCGCCGCCGCGCCAGACCCGCGAGGTCGGGGTCACCGCTGTACCCTGCCTCCGTGGCCGGCGAACCCGCGCTCGACGACCGCAACGCGGCGTTCTGGGACGAGCTCTGCGGCACGAACCTCGCGCGCACGCTCGGGATCACCGACGCCTCGCCGGAGTCGCTGGTGCGCTTCGACGAGGCCTACTTCGCGCTCTACCCGTACCTGCTCGACTACTTCCCCCGCGCGGCGGTCGAGGGCCGCCGGCTCCTGGAGATCGGCCTCGGCTACGGGTCGCTCGGCGAAGCGCTGGCGCGGCTCGGCGCCGACTACCACGGACTGGACCTCGCGGCCGCTCCGGTCGAGATGATGCGCGCGCGGCTCGCCCGCGTTCCCGGGGCGCGGCCGGAGCAGGTCGCGCAGGCCTCCGCGCTCGAGCTGCCGTTCGAAGACGCCTCCTTCGATCACGTGGTCTCGATCGGCTGCCTCCACCACACGGGCGATCTCTTCGGCGCCGTGGCCGAGTGCCAGCGCGTCCTGCGGCCGGGCGGGCGGTTCGTCGTGATGGTCTACAACCGCAGGTCTGCCCGCCGCGTGCTCCTCGGGCCGCTGCTGGCCGCTCGACAACGGCTCGTGCCGGGTGCTCCGAGCGCCGAGGAGACGCTGCGCTACTTCTACGACGGGCAGGCCGGCGGCGACGCGGCGCCGCACACCGACTTCGTCTCCGTGACCGAGCTGCGAGGGCTGCTGTCGGGTTTTCGGGACGTCCGGATCGACCGGCGCAGCATCGACCGCGTGCCGCTCGGCCCGTTCGAAGTCTCGCGGCAACGGCTGATGCGCCTAGGCCTCGACCGGCTGGTCGGCCTCGACCTCTACGCCGTCGCCCACCGCTGAGCCCGCCATGTGTCGCGCGTGCCGGTGCACGCAGGCATCGATCAGGCTCATTTTCGCCCGCATCCAGCCGATCATCCGGGCGAGGCCGTCCTCCAGCGGCACCCGAGCCTCGAAGCCGAGCACCCGCTGGGCTTTCTCGGTGCTTCCGAACCGATGCCCCGACCGGTCCCAGTCCCGCGCCGGGAGCAACTCGACTCCGGCGTCGTTTTCGGCGAGGCGATTGATCGTCTCGGCGAGCTCCCTGATCGAGGTCTCGAAGCCGCTCGCGAGGTTGTAGACATCGCCGGGCTCGCCGGCGGTCGCGCAGCGGAGCAGTCCGTCGACGATGTCGCCGACGTAGATGAAGTCCCGCGAGGCGCGGCCTTCGTTCTCCAGTTGCAGCGGCATACCCTTGAGAGCGCGGTATACGAAGGCGGGCGTCACGTTTCGCCACACCGTCGCCGGGGTTCCGCGCCACCGGCCGGCGCCGAGGATCTCGCCCGGCCCGTAGACGTTCTGGAAGCGCGCACGCACGGTCGGAAGGCCGTGTTGCCGGTGGTAGTACACGGAATAGAACTCGCCCACGACCTTGGAGATCTGGTACGGGCTGTCGAGGTCGAGCGGCACCGGCCCGTCCTCGACGACCGCCTCTGCGTCCCCGTAGGTGTGCGGCGCCAGTGTGCATCCGGAGGCGGCGTAGACGACCTTGCGGATGCGGCCGAAGTCCTTGATCCGCTCGAACAGCTTCAGCGTCGTGATCAGGTTGTGCTCGTGGTCGGCCAGCGGGTCGGCGATCGAGCTCTGGTTGCCGTGGTACGTGGCGAGGTGGAAGACGTTGTCGAACTCGTCGTCGAGCCCGCCGAGCACGGCGTCGTCGGCGATCGAGCCCTCGACAAACTCGACACGCGCGTCGTCGGGCACGTTCTCGCGCTCGGCGGAGAGCAGGTTGTCGATGACCAGCACGCGCGCCGCGTCGCGCGCGAGCAGCTCGCGGACGAGGTTGCCGCCGACGAACCCCGCGCCGCCGACGACGAGGGCGCTGGTCCCGCCGAGCTCGCTCACTGCGCCGGCTGCTTCTCCGGCTCGAGCCTGAGGTGCGTGTAGGTCTCGGTGATCCCGTGCTCGCGGTAGTACTGGATCGCCGCCGCGACGCCCTCCTCGAGCGGTGTCTTGGGCGTCCAGC
>Ga0307308_10000094_pt1 | contig 25471 bp, 27 predicted proteins | sample ER_DNA_195_FD_194501 | JGI IMG/M metagenome (GOLD analysis project Ga0307308, IMG submission 194501) | Bulk soil microbial communities from the East River watershed near Crested Butte, Colorado, United States - ER_DNA_195 | ecosystem: Environmental > Terrestrial > Soil > Floodplain | place...
AACGGCGAGACGTACAAGCTGAAGCACATCCCGTCCGGCATCCTGCAGGGCAAGGAATGCGTGATCGGCGCGGGCTGCGTGATCGACCCACAGGTCTTGATCGAGGAGCTGGACGATCTCGAGTCGCGCGGGGTGTCGACGGGGCTCGTCCGCCTCTCCGGCAACGCGCACCTCGTGATGCCGTGGCACCGGGTGATCGACAGCGCGGGCGAGCGGCGACTCGGCGAGCTGCAGATCGGGACGACGAAGCGCGGGATCGGGCCGACCTACGCGGACAAGGCCTACCGGCTCGGCATCCGCGTCCAGGACCTCCTCGACCGGAAGATCCTCCGCCAGAAGATCGAGGTCGCACTCGCGGAGAAGAACGTCTGGCTCGAGCGGGTATACGGCGAGGAGCCGGTCGAGCTCGAGGGGCTCGTGGAGCGGCATGAGGCCTACGCAGAGCGGCTCGGGCCGATGATCGCCGACACGTCGCTGCTGGTCGACCATGCGCTCCGCGACGGGCGGCATGTGCTTCTCGACGGCGCCCACGGGACCTTGCTCGACCTCGACCACGGCACGTACCCGTTCGTGACCTCGTCGCCGACGGTCGCGGGCGGCGCCGCGGTCGGAATGGGCATCGGGCCGACGCGGATCGACTCGGTGATCGGCGTCGCCAAGTCCTACGTCACCCGCGTGGGAGCCGGGCCCTTCCCGAGCGAGATCGAGGGCGACGACCAGGAGCGGCTGCGCGAGCTCGGCGGCGAGTTCGGCACGGTCACCGGCCGTGAGCGGCGCTGCGGCTGGCTCGATCTCGTCGCGCTGCGCTACGCGGCGCGGCTCAACGGCTTCACGTCGCTGGCGCTCACGAAGCTCGACGTGCTCTCGGCGTTCGCCGAGCTGCCGGTCTGCGTCCGCTACCGCCTCCGCGACGGCTCTGAGACCGAGGACTTCCCCGCGCATCAGAGCGACTTCCACCACTGCGAGCCGGTGTACGAGACTTTGCCCGGCTGGAAAGAGCCGCTCGACGAGCTGACTGATGTGGCCGAGCTGCCTGACGCGGCACGTTCGTACGTCAAGCTGATCGAGGAGCGGCTCGGTGTCGAGGTCTGCCTGATCGGGACGGGCCGGGAGCGAGAGCGCGTGCTGGCCCAGCGCGAGCTCGAGGCGCTCGCGCGGCCCTAGTGACGGCCGCCGAGGGTTGGCTTGCAGCCGCGTGGCGGGTCGTGCGCCGTGGCCTGCCTGACCCGCCGGCTGGCGTAGTCGAGCTGGGCTGCGGGCCGCTCGGCGGGTTCGTCCCGATGCTGCTCGCCGATGGCTATGACGCGATGGGCGTCGATCCGAAGGCGCCGGAGGAGGCTCCGTATCAGCCGGTCGAGTTCGAGCGCGCCGAGCTTCCGCAAGTCGTCGACGCGCTGGTGGCCTCGACCTCGCTCCACCACGTGGGTGACCCCACCGAGGTGATCGAGCGCATCGCCGAGGCGGTCCGACCGGGCGGTGTCGTCGTCGTGGTGGAATGGGCCTCGGAGCGGTTCGACGAGCCGACGGCGCGCTGGTGCTTCGATCGCCTTGGCCCCGAGGAGGGCTGGCTGAAGGAGCTCCGGGACGAGTGGCGCGCTTCGGACCTCGACTGGTCGAGCTACCTCGAGGGCTGGCTCGAGCGCGAGGGCCTGCACTCCGGCGAAACGCTGGTCCGGCTACTGGACGAGCGCCTCGAGCGCCGGCAGCTCGAGTACGGCCCGTACTTCTTCGCCGATCTGGCGGATGTGACCGAGACCGACGAGCAGGCAGCGATCGACGCGGGCCAGGTGCAAGCGGGCCGGATCGACTACGTGGGGACCCGGCCGCGCAATGCCCACGCCTGAGCGTCCAGGGTGAAGCTGCCCTCTGGGTCGCTGATGCGCCGGCGGTACTCGTCGCGGACGGCGTCCCGGGTCTCGGGGTCGAGCGACGCGCAAAACTCGCCGGCAGGGCCGACCCCGAGCTGGAACGAGTCCCAGAGCTCGTCGAAGCTTTGGTGGCGCGAGGAGACGTCCAGGGGCGCGGCGTCGACCTCGTCGAGGCCGGCTCGCCTGCCAAGGCTCGCCGAACTCTTCGAGCGACGCAACCTCCAGGGTCTCGGCCGGCGCCGCCGGGACGACGGAGCGCGCGGCCTCCCAGAAGATCCGCAGGAGCAGCATCTCGGAGAAGTTCCACGTACAAGCGGCGACCATTCCTCCGGGACGGACGACGCGGCGCATCTCGACGAGACCCGCGACGGGGTCGTCGAGAAAGTGCAGGACCAGCTGCGCCAGCGCAACGTCGAAGGAGTCCTCCGGCCAGGGCAGCGACTCGGCGGCGCCCTTCCGCACGTCGGCACCTGGCACCCGGGCCGCGCACGCCTCGACGAGCGGCGAGGGGTCGACCGCGGCGACGTTCTCCGGTCCGAGCCGGCCGGCGAGCTCCTCGGTCAGGATCCCGAGCCGCAGCCGACGTCGAGCACGTTGCCCGAGCGAGCGCCGCCGTAGTCGGCGAACACGGGGGCGAGCTCGCGCGCGTACCCGCCCATGAACCGGTCGTAGGCGTCACCCGAGACGTCGAAGGTCATCCCTCGACCTCGACCGTGTTCGCGGCAAGATCATCCGGGAGAGCAGCGCGGGTCGGCCGCAATCCTTCGGTGACGCAGAACCCGAGGGCAAGCTCCTCATCGTGGTCCGGCGTCCGCTTGGTGACGGCGACCGGCCGGCCGCCGATCCTGATCTCGAGCGGCTGCTCGACGGCGACCTGGTCCCGCTCCTCGTGGCCGTTCGGCAGCCGAACGACGTCAACGGTCTGCGCCGCGTTGGGCGGGGCCTCGACCGCTTCGTTCTCGGCCATCGCGGCCGTAGCGTACCCGCGGCCGGACGACCCACTTTCGGCACAGTCCCGTCACAGACACGTGCGCCTTTCGCCGTTACGATCGCCTCGGGGAGGAGGTTGGGCGAACCGAACTACAGGACCAAGGGTGCCGAGCGGCTTGGCTCGCCGGATCGCTGAGTAGACTCGGCGCGTGAGAGTCCTGGTCGTCGGCTCGGGGGGTCGCGAGCACGCGCTCGCCTGGAAGCTCGCCCAGAGCCCCCGCCTCGAGGCGCTGCACGCGGCTCCGGGAAACCCCGGCATCGCGCGCCTCGGCCAGTGCCACCCCGTCCGGGCCGAGGACGCCGAGGGCCTGCTCGGCCTTTGCCGCGAGCTCGCGATCGACCTCGCCGTCGTCGGGCCGGAGGCGCCGCTCGTGGCCGGGCTGGCGGACACGCTGCGCCATGCGGGCGTCGCGGTCTTCGGGCCAAGCCGGGAGGCGGCGCGGATCGAGGGCTCGAAGACCTTCGCCAAGGACGTCCTCGAAGCGGCCGGTGTCCCAACGGCAGCACGGCTCTCAGCGGCGCGCCCGCCCTGTGTCGTGAAGGCCGACGGGCTCGCCGCCGGCAAGGGCGTCTTCGTCTGCCGGACGCAGGACGAGCTCGACCGCGGCCTCAGCGCCGCCGCGGCGCTCGGCGACGAGGTCGTGATCGAGGAGCTGCTCGAAGGCGAGGAGGTCTCGCTCTTCGTCCTCACGGACGGGCACGAGGCGATGCCCCTCGCGCCGGCGCAGGACTTCAAGCGCGTCGGCGACGGCGATACCGGTCCCAACACCGGCGGGATGGGCGCGTGCTCGCCCGTCCCCGGGGTCGACGAGCCGGAGGTCGAGGAGCTCCTCGAGACGGTTCACCGGCCCGTGCTCGCGGAGCTGGCTCGCAGGGGAACACCATTTGCGGGCCTGCTCTACGCGGGGCTGATGCTGACTGACGACGGCACGCGTGTGCTCGAGTTCAATTGCCGCTTCGGCGACCCCGAGACGCAAGCGATCCTGCCGCGCCTCGAGGGCGATCTGCTCGAGGCGCTCGCGGGAGTGGCCGCGGGCGCCCTCGGCAGCGAGCTCGCGGTGGCTGACCGTGCCGCCGTCACCGTGGTGCTCGCGGGAAGCAGCTACCCGGAGCGCAATGACAGCGGGACCCCGATCGACGGCGTCGACGAGGCGGAGGCTGCGGGTGCGCTCGTCTGCCACGCGGGAACTGCCCGCCGTGGGGGCACGCTCGTTACAAACGGCGGGCGCATCCTCAACGTGACGGCGACAGGCGACGATCTGGTCGAGGCACGCGGGGCGGCATACCAGGCGGTCGAGCGAATCTCCTTCGCCGGAATGCGCTTCCGCCGGGACATCGGGCTCGCCGCAGCGGAGGGGCATGTCCGCAGCTGAGAGCCCGCTGGTCGGAATTCTCGTCGGCTCGGACTCGGACCGCGAGCGCATGCAGCCGGCGTTGGACGAGCTCGACGCGAACGGGATCGCGCACGAGCTCGAGGTTCGCTCGGCCCACCGGAATCCCGAGGCCGTCGCCGAGTACGCGCGCACCGCGCGAGAACGAGGTCTTCGCGTGCTGATCGCCGGGGCGGGCCTAGCCGCCGCGCTGCCTGGCGCGGTCGCCGCGCAGACCGACCTTCCGGTGATCGGCGTGCCGCTGCGTTCGGAGAAAAGCGTCCTCGACGGGCTCGACGCCCTGCTCTCGATCGCGCAGCTCCCGCCGGGCGTGCCCGTGGCCGCGGTTGGAGTCGACAGCGCCAAGAACGCGGCCATCCTCGCCACGAGGATCCTCCGGGTCGGCGACTAGAATCGCGACGGTGATTCCTCGGTACTCCCGACCGGCGATGGCCGGGATCTGGTCGGAGGAGAGGAAGCTCGCCTGCTGGCTGGCTGTAGAGCTCGCGGCGCTGGAGGCGTGGGCCGAGCTGGGGGCCGTCCCGGGCGACGCGGTCCGCGCGATCGTCGAGCGGGCACAGCCTCCCGCCCCAGAGCGCGTCGCCGAGCTCGAGGCGATCCTTCACCATGACACCGCGGCGTTCGTCGACGCCGTCGCCGAGACGCTGGGGCCGGAGGGGCGTTGGTTCCATCACGGGCTCACGTCCTCGGACGTCGTCGACACGGGGCTGGCGCTGCAAGCGCAGGAAGCAGGCGCGCTGGTGCTCGACGGCGTCGAGCGAGCGCGCGACGCGGTAATCGCCCGCGCGGTCGAGCACCGCGACACGCTCTGCATGGGTCGGACGCACGGCGTACACGCGGAGCCGACCACCTTCGGGCTCAAGCTCGCGGGTTGGGCGTTCGAGCTCGAGCGCGGACGCGAGCGACTCGCCGAGGCGCTCAAGGGCATGCGGGTCGGGAAGCTTTCCGGCGCCGTCGGCACGTACGCGGCAACCGATCCCGAGCTGGAGCGCCTCGCCTGCGAGCGCCTGGGTCTCCGGGCGGAAGCAGCATCGACCCAGGTGCTGCCGCGTGACCGGCATGCCGCGCTCCTCGCGGCACTCGCCCTCGTTGCCGCCTCGCTCGAGCACTTCGCCGTCGAGATCCGCCACCTCGCGCGGACGGAGGTGGCCGAGGTCGCCGAGCCGTTCGGGAAGGGCCAGAAGGGCTCGTCCGCGATGCCGCACAAGCGCAACCCGGTCGCGGCCGAGCGGCTCTGCGGGCTGGCGCGGGTCGTGCGCGCGAACGCGCTCGTGGGGCTCGAGAACGTCGCGCTCTGGCACGAGCGCGACATCTCGCACTCGTCGGCGGAGCGGATCGTGATCCCCGATTCCTTCCTGGCGCTCGACTACATGCTCGACCGCTTCGCCTGGCTCGTGGAGGGCCTCGAGGTCCGAGCCGACCGGATGCTCCGGAATCTCGAGGCCGGCCACGCGCTCTTCTTCAGCCAGCGCGTGCTGCTCGCGCTCGTCGAGTCGGGGCTCGAGCGGGACGCCGCCTACCGGCTCGTGCAGGGGCATGCTCTACGGGCGCAGGAGGATGAGCGCGATTTCCGCGAGCTCGTCCGCGCCGACGAGCAGATCGCAAGCCGCGTGGACCTCGACTCGCTCTTCGACCTGGCCTGGTACACCCGTCACGCAGACACCGTCTTCGAGCGGCTTGCCGCTCTCGAACAAAGGGAGGAGCCCGTCCATGCCTGAGGCCGCAACGCACGTGGGGAGCGGCAAGGTCCGCGAGCTGTTCGAGCTCGCCGAGGACCGCCTGCTGCTCGTCGCGAGCGACCGCATCTCGACCTTCGACGTCGTCCTGCCGACCGAGATCCCCGACAAAGGACGTGTCCTGACCGGCCTCTCCGGGTTCTGGTTCGCGCGGACGCGTGAGGTCGTCCCGAATCACCTGCTCGGCCTGCGGGAGGACGGCCGCTCGACCGAATGTCGCCGCCTCGAGATGCTGCCGCTCGAGTGCGTCGTCCGCGGTTACCTCGCGGGTTCCGGCTGGAAGGACTACGGGGCGACTGGCGCCGTCTGCGCACACGAGCTTCCGGACGGACTGCGCGAGTCGGACCGGCTGCCGGAGCCGATCTTCACGCCGTCGACGAAGGCCCTCGAAGGGCACGACGAGAACATCGACCGCGAGCAGGCCGCGGAGCTCGTCGGGCAGGAGCGCCTCGACGAGGTGGAGCGCGTGTCCCTCGAGCTCTACCGCTTCGCCTCCGAGCGGGCAGCCGAGCGCGGGATCCTGATCGCGGACACGAAGTTCGAGCTCGGGATCGACGCCGAGGGCCGGCTCGTGCTCGCGGACGAAGCGTTCACGCCGGATTCGTCGCGCTTCTGGCCCGCGGACGAGTACGAGCCCGGGCGGCCGCAGCCGTCGTTCGACAAGCAGTACGTGCGCGACTACTGCGAGACGCTCGGCTGGGACAAGACGTACCCCGGCCCCGAGCTGCCCTCCGACATCGTCGACGGGACGCGCGCACGCTACGTCGACGCGTTCGAGCGGCTGACCGAGATCTCCTTCGACGACTACCTGGCCGACCCCGGGGTGGTGCTCCGATGAGGGCGACCGTCCTCGTGCGTCCGAAGCCCGGGATCCTCGACCCTCAGGGCGAGGCCGTCGAGGGCTCGCTCCGGCAGCTCGGCTTCACGGTCGAGCAGGCCCGGATCGGCCGTCTCGTCGACCTCGAGCTCGGCGACGCCGATCCGGACCAGGCCAAAGCGAACCTCGAGCGGATGTGCGAGCAACTGCTTGCGAACCCCCTGATCGAGTCCTACGAGATCACGGTGTCCCCCGGGTGAACGAGGCGCGGCCGAGGATCGCGGTCGTCGTCTTCCCCGGCTCGAACGACGACCGGGACGCGGCGCTCGCACTCGAGAGTCTGGGCGCCGAGCCGACGCTCGTCTGGCACGCCGACCCGACGCTGCCCGACGTAGCAGCCGTGGTCCTCCCAGGCGGGTTTTCGTACGGCGACTACCTTCGTTGCGGTGCGATCGCCCGCTTCGCGCCGGTGATGGACGCAGTCTCCCGCTTCGCCGCCGACGGCGGTCTCGTGCTCGGGATCTGCAACGGTTTTCAGGTTCTCTGCGAGGCCGGTCTCCTTCCCGGGGCGCTGAGGCCGAACGCGTCCCTGTCGTTTGTTTGTCGTGACGTCGAGCTCGTGGTCGAGCGCGCTGACACGCCGTTCACGGGCCGCTGCGAGCCCGGCCGGCGCCTGACGATCCCCGTCAAGCACGGCGAGGGCTGTTACTTCGCTGACGGTCCGCTGCTCGCGCGATTGGAGGCGAACGGCCAGATCGTCCTCCGGTACGCCGACAACCCGAACGGCTCGATCGGCGACATCGCGGCCGTCACCAACGAGGCCCGCAATGTCCTCGGCCTGATGCCGCATCCCGAACACGCGGTCGACCCGCTGCTCGGCCCGGCCGACGGCGCGGACATCCTCGGCTCGCTCGTCGATGCCGCACGCGAGCGCGCGCCAGTTCCCGCCTAGAGCTAAGGCGGCTTCAACCCGAGAGCCTCCGCGAGCCGCGGCCGTTCGACGAGCCCCTCGCGCAACCGCGTCAGATCCCGCGCCCGCAACGTCACGGGACCGCGCCGGGCGGTCCCGGAGGTCGCGTAGGCGAAGCGCACGAAGAGCTCCCCACCGGGTGCTTCGAGCAGCTGCACGAATGAGGAGAATCGCTTCCCGCCAGCAGCCTGCACCAGCTTCAGCTCCTCGACGAGCTCGGCCGGTCCCCAAGGTGTCGCTGCTTTCGCCATCGCAGCCAAACGTAGCGGCACAGGTGTCGCGTGTCTGTGACGTATTCGTGCCGAAACTGCCACGAAAAATCCACAGCCGCAGATCCCCAAAAGGAGGGACGCGGGCGCGGCCCCCGAGGGCGATCCTGTGCGAGATGCCTGCTGCGGTCTCGCGTCACCGTGCCTTCCTGCTCGCGACCTCGATCGGCCTCTACCCGGCGATCCTCGGCGCCTTCCTGCTCGCCGAGCGGCCCGGCCTCGGAATCGGCCACTTCTACTACGTCCCGGTCGCGATGATCGCGCTCGCCTCCGGGCCAGTCTGGGGCGTCCTCGGCGGCATGGCCGCTACGGGCTTCTACACGCTCGGGATCGTGATCAACCCGCACCTCCCCACCTCGAATGTCCTCACCGCGAGCACCTCGATCCGCCTCGTCACGTTCACCTCGATGGGCGCGCTCGTCGGCTGGTACGCGCACAGCAACCGCCAGCTCACAGACCGCCTTCGCGTCGCCGAGGAGCGCGACTTCCTGACCGGGCTCCTCAACACGCGCGCGTTCGACGCAGCGCTCTCGGCGCGGGCCGGGCTCGGCAAACCGTTCGGCCTGATCCTCGCGGACATGGACTCGCTCAAAGAGGTCAACGACCGGGACGGCCACGCGGTCGGAAACGATCTGCTGCGGCGTGCCGCGGACATCCTGAGCCGGAAGCTCGAGTACGGCGACCAGATCGCCCGGGTCGGGGGCGACGAGTTCGCGATCATCACCTCGGCGCCGGGCAGGGACGCTGTTCGTGCCCTCTGCAGCCGCCTGACCGCCGGGCTGCACGAGCAGGGCCTGAGCATGAGCTTCGGCTGGGCGGTCTGCCCGCGGGACGGCGACAGCGCCCTGCTGCTGTTCCGCGCCGCGGACGAGCGCCTCTACGCGCAGAAGCTGATCAGGAGCCGCCTCTCCGCGGGCGAGGTCGTCGGCCTCCCTTCCCAGGCCGAGCGCCTGCTGCTGCGCGCGCGCCGCGGCGCCTGAAGAGTCGCGCCCACTCGTAGGCATCGAGCTCCCTCGCGTTCGCGTTGCGCCTGAAGCCTGCAGCGACGAAGCGCCGGTAGCGGTCCGCGAGCTCCGGCGGAACGAGCGGTTCAGCCCGCCGCCCGAACACGAGAACGCCCGCGTCGACCGCAGGAGGCGGCTCGAAAGCCCTTCTCGGTAGGCGACGCGTGACCGCGGCCGAATACCAGGCACCCCAGACGACGTCGTTGACCGTGCTCGGCCAGGGCAGCGCTCGCTTGACGGCGACGCCCCACTCGACGATCACGTCCGCACGTACGAGAGGCACGTGCGGCGAGTCGAGCAGGTGGCGCAGGATCGCGGTCGTGCGGTCGAACGGGAGGTTCGCCACGACGCGGAACGGCTCACTCGGAAGCGGAACACAGGCCGCGTCGCCCTGAACGACCTCGACGCCGGCCCACCGTCCGCGTAGGCGCGAGGCCCAGCGCGGATCGAGCTCCACCGCGATGACCCGCGCGCCCACGCCCACCAGCTCGCCGGTCAGCCTGCCGCCGCCCGCCCCGAGATCGAGAACGAGATCGCCCGCGCCGATGCCGGCGTCGCGAACGAGCTCCGCCGCGAGGGCCTGCGTGCGGAGGAAATGCTGGCTACGTGCGCCGCCCGGCCGACGCGCACCTCGTGCGCGCGGCTCGGACACGGACCATGACCGTGGTCGTCATCGAAGTCAGAGGATACGTGTTAGGTTCCGGGCCGTCGTGAAGCGAATCTTCGCGCTGGCAGCCCTTTCCGCCCTGATGGCCGTGGCCCCGGCCGCCGCAGCCAAGCCCGGCTATGCCTGGCACGACACGGCGACGGGAACGACCGCGCACTTCCGCGGGCTCTCCGCAGTGAGCGCTTCGACTGCCTGGGTGAGCGGCTACACGGCGACCGACGGCGTGGTCATGCGCACGACGGACCGTGGTGCGACGTGGCAGGACGTCAGCCCGCCCGGCTCGGCCGGCCTGCAGTTCCGCGACATCGAGGCGTTCGACGCGAGCCATGCCGTGGCGATGTCGATCGGCGCGAACCCGACCGACTTCCGCATCTACGTCACCGCCGACGGTGGCCAGACGTGGAACATCACGTTCGTGAACGTGGAGCCTGCCGCGTTCTACGACTGCATGACCTTCTTCAACAAGAAACGTGGGCTCGCGCTTTCCGATCCGCCGGACGGCCAGCACTTCCGCGTGATCGCGACCGACGACGGCGGCATGAGCTGGCACGTGACCGGCCTGCAGATGCCGATGGCTCTGCCCGGCGAAGCCGCGTTCGCCGCGAGCGGCGAATGCCTCACTTCCGACCACGGCCATCGCGCGTGGTTCGGAACCGGCGGCAGCACGCAGGCGCGAATCTTCCGCTCCGACGACCGCGGCGTCTCCTGGACGGTCGCGCCCACGGCGATGCTGGTCGGCCCGACCGCCGGCGTCAACGGCATCGCCTTCAACGGCCAGCAGCGTGGGATCGCCGTCGGTGGCGACTTCGCGGCTCCGACGGCCTCGCCCGACAGCTTCGCCCGCTCCTTCGACGGCGGCTCTAGCTGGAACCTCGTCCCGGGCGCGCCCTCGGAGTACCGCTCCGGCGTGACCTGGCTCGACGGAAACACCGCGATCGCGGTCGGCCTCTCGGGCAGCGACTACAGCAACAACTTCGGCGCGACATGGCAGCGCTTCGACGACGGCAGTCTCGACACCGTCGACTGCGCGACCCCGACGGCCTGCTGGGCCTCGGGCGCGAACGGCCGCGTCGCCTACCTGGTCAGAACGCACTAGCCAGCCCGATCCCGCCGCGGACGAGGCGGTCAATCGGCGCATGCCTCACGAGGCTGCGCAGGGCCGGCGCGACGAAGTCCGGGATGTCACCTCGCCGCTGTGCCTCGTCGATCGAGCGGAGCAGCCCGGCCCGGATCGCGACCTCGATGGTGTGCTCGTCCCAGCGGCGGCGGACTCCCACCTCCGGGGCGAGCGAGAGGACAAGCTCCTCCCGAGTCGTGTGGAGCCGGCAGGCCGCGCCGTCGAGGCCGTCCAGGACGATGCGCTGGACGGTCGCGTCGAGCCCGCCGGTTCGGCCGCCTCGGGGAAGGCAGGGATCGGCCAGCTTCGGCGGCGGTTCGTGCAGCGCGCCCTTGCCAACTTCGACGCCGAGGAGCACGAGGCCGCTCGCGAGCAACGCGATCAGAACGAGCTTCACAGGGCCACCGCCAGCACGAGGAGAAGGGCGAGCGCCGCGAAGCCGGCGCAGACCAAGAAGGCCGGCCGAGAGGCGCGTGTGATCGTGGCCTCGATGGTGCCCACCAGGCGGTCGCGGGCGGCGGCCAGGCTCGAGTCGTGCTGCGCCCCGTTGGCGTCGAACGGCTGCGCGAGATCAGGCGTCTCGCCGGCGCGCGCTCGGGCGAAGGCGTCTCGCATGTCGAGCGCGACGGGCACCTTCTTGTCGAGCCCGACCGGCGCGTCGAGTAGGACCGCTGTTCCCTTCAGCAGTGCGCGGTCTCCGGCTGCAGGAACCTTCGACGCGAGCAGCGGCGCGATTAGCGCTAACGCAACGACGAGCCCAACGTGCCGTGCGCCCACGGTCAGCGTGCCGCTCGGGAGTGCGGCGTTCGAGAGGGCCGGCAGCGCCAGGCCGAGCCCGGCACCGCAGAGCGCAAGCGCCCAGACGAGCAGCCACACGCTGGCCGACGGCAACAGCGCGAGCCCGATCAGGCCCAGAGCCAACAGCGCCGCACCGGCTGCAACCGCGCCAGAAAGCCGAGCTCCAAGCGGGCGTACCGCGAGCGCCGCAGCCGGGAGGGCGCTGACGATCAAGGCGCCGCCGATCGGCGAGTAGTTCCAGACGCTGATCACGAGAAGGACAGCGAGAAAGAGCGCTCCGACCAGCGCGCCGAACAGCAGGCCGAGACACGCGTTTGCCCGTAGCGCGCCCGTTGTGGGCCGCGCCCCGTCGTCCACGTGAGACGGAGACCGGGCCGCGCCGAGAAGCCCAAGCGCCGCCACGGGTGCCTGCACGATGAAGATCGCGCGCCAGTCGAACGCCTGCGTCAGCACGCCGCCGAGCGCCGGCCCGAGCGCGAGCCCAAAAGTCCCGGCCAGCGTCCAGACGCGGGCGCTCAGCACGCGCAGCGAGCCCGCCAGCAGCAGCGCCGCCCCGATGCCCTGCACCGTCCGCGCCCCGATCAGGAACGGGAGGCTCTGCGCAACCGCGCAGCCGATCGACGCCGCGAAGAACACAAGCAGACCGGCGGCAAGACGTGACCGCCGCATGAAGAAGAGGGCGAACGCAGTTACGGCAACCGCCGCGTTGTAGGCGGTGATCACCCAGGAGACGCCGGTGATCGATGTGTGGAACCGCCCGTAGAGCTCCGGCAGCGCCAGCACGACGATCGACGAGTCCGCAAACGCGACCGCGACCGCGACGGCGACCGCTGCGCGGTACACCCTACGAGCGCTCGATCAGCTCGATGCGGTAGCCGTCCGGGTCGCGGACGAAGCAGATGCGCGAGCCGCCCTCGCTGACCCTGTACGGCGGCCGTTCGGGCTCGATGCCCTGTGACGCGAGCTCGGTGAGCGCTCCGTCCAGGTCCTCGACACCGACCGCAATGTGCCCGTAGCCGCTGCCGAGGTCGTATGTGCGCCCGTCGTGGTTGTACGTCAGCTCCAGCACCGACTCCTGGTCGCCGATCGAGAAGAAGTAGTTCGTCGCCTCGCGCTTTCCGTCGCGGACGATGTCCATCTCTCGGGCGAACGCGAACCCGAGTGCCTCGTAGAACGCCCGGCTCTTCTCCGGATCTGTGATCCGGCACATCGTGTGCAGGAAGCGCGCCACGACGCGAATCGTGTCAGATCTATGCCGCGTTGCGCCGAATCTGGCGGTTCGCAGCAATCAGCTGCGGGCTCGTTCGCCAGAGGAACCGAAGCGCCTCGACGACCTTCGGACAGAACTGCGTGCCGGCATGCTCCTGGATCTCGGCAAGAGCGGCGATCAGCGGCCGGGCGGGACGGTACGGTCGGTCCGACGTCAGCGCATCGAGCGCATCGGCCACGAAGACGATCCGGGCCGGCAGTGGAATCTGATCGCCGGCGAGCCCGTCGGGATACCCGGTCCCGTCGATGCGCTCGTGGCTCGAGCGGGCGCACTGGCGGACGATGGGATGGAGGTCGAGCTCCGAGAGGATGTAGTCCGACGTAAGTGGATGGGTCTTGATGACTGCCCATTCCGCCTCATGAAGCGGGCCCCGCTTGCTGAGAATCTGCTCGGGGACGCCGATCTTGCCGATGTCGTGAAGGAGCGCTCCGATCTCGATGGCCTCGAGCTCCTCGCCGCGGTACCCGAGCTGCTTCGCCAGCGCAACGGAAACCGCCGCGACGCGGTCGATATGGCCGCCCGTGTAGGCGTCCTTCGCATCGAGGCTGCGCGAGAGCGCGGCAATCGTGTCGCGGTGGGCGCGGCGCAACCGCTGGTTGACCTGACGGATCTCCTCGACCGCCGCAGTCGTCCGCTCGAGGTACTGGCGAACCGAGACGATCATCAGCGCCGGGGGCAGCGCGAACGCGAGGAGGCCGGCCACGCCGACGTCCTTGTAGGCGATCGCCGCAGCGAGCGCGAGCGGCCCGAACGAGACGAAGTAGAGACGGGCCCAGTGGAAGCGCTCAAGCCAGACCATCCGCCACGCGATTCCCTCGGTCAGGCTCATCGCCAAACAGAGAGTTCCGTTGTTGATTGCTGCGTAGACGCAGCCCGCAGCGAAGGCGGCAGTGAAGCGACCGGCGCCCTGGAGCCCATCGAAGGCGAGGGCAGCCGCGCCCGTGGAGAGCGCGAAGTTCGCTCCGTCGAAGACCGCCTTGTGGATCTGACCTCGGCTGCGGAGCCATTGGACGAGGGCCGCCAGGAGGGCGATCGCCATCGCCGTTCCAACGTCGAGGACGAACGCGGCGGCGAGGATGCCGATCGCCGACACGCTGACGCTGCCGCGGCCGTAGACGCGGATCGAGAAGAGCTGCAGGACCAGCGTTAGGAGCGCCATCGTCGCCACCGGCCCAGGTCGGCTTGCGACGGTGTGCACGACGGATGACATCTGCGTGGCCAGCGCCGCGCCGCCCGCCGCGGTCAGCCCGCCGATGAGGACCGTGGCCCGGTTGTCGAGGCCCGGTGCGGACTTCGCGCCCGTCAGTGCTGCGACCGTGCTAGTTCCAGAGGTCGAATTCATCGTCCGCGGCGTCCGAGCCGGTGGCGTTCCAGGTCGTCGAGTTCCAGCTTGTCGAGTTCCAGCTCGTCGAATTCCAGCTCGAGGACTCCCAGTCGGCGAAGGCGTTCCAGCTCGACGAGTTCCAGCTCGATGAGTTCCAACTCGAGGAGTTCCAGCTCGAGGAGTTCCAGCTCGAGGAACTCCAGCTCGACGCGATTGTGCTGCCGGCGAGACACGAAGCTCCCGGGGCGCAAACGAGGGCCGGTACGCCCTGGTTCGCCCGGCCCGGCGTACCCGCCAGGTTGTAGGACGAACTGAGGCTGAGGGCGCCGATCTTCGAGTTCCTGGGCTTAGAGCCCTGCTTTGTGATCAAAGCCCACTTCACGTTGTCCGGGCTGTAGTCGGGGTGCCGCTGGAAGATGATCGCCGCTGCCCCTGCGACCTGCGGGGCCGCGAACGACGTCCCGTTCGCCGAGATGTAGCCGCCCGCCACCCGGTTGGCCGCCGGGGCGCCGGAGTCAAAGGAGCTTCCGGGAGCAAGCGGAGCGGCGATGTGCCGCCCTGGGGCTACGAGGTCGGGCTTGTCGAAGCCGTCGGCGGTCTTGCCGCTCGAGCTCCAGGGCAACAGCGTGTCGTCCCCAGGCCCGCTCGTCCCCATGGTGTCGAAGGCGCCGACCGTGAACGCCAACGGGTCATTCGCGGGGGCGTAGTCGATCTCGCCGGGCCCGCGGTTTCCAGCCGCCACGTCGACGAAGACGCCGCTCGCCCAGAGCCGCTCGACGGCAAGGTCGAGCGGGCTCTGCTTGTAGGAGCTCGTCACCGTCTCGGTCAGGGAGAGGTTGACGACGCGAATGTTGTAGGCGTGCGCGTTGTCGAAGACCCACTTGAGCGCGGTGATGACGTCGCTCGTGCGCACGCCTTCGGGCCTGTTGACGTTCAGCGCGTAGACCGTCGCCCCCGGGGCGATGCCGATGAAGCGCCCATCGGCACTTGAGCCGGCCGCGACACCTGCCACGAGCGTGCCGTGGCCGATCGTGTCGTCCAGTGAGTCTGTCTGACCGTCGAGGCGAACCTGGACCAGCCGCGTGCCGAAATCGGCGGAAGGAGTGACGCCGCTGTCGATCACGGCGATGCCGACGCCCTGGCCGGTCACGCCCGCATTCCACGGGTTCGAGGCCGAGTCTCGTCCGGGGAAGAGCGTCGACAGGTTCGTCGTCGAGACGGTGCTGGCAGTGAACGCAACGCGTGCATCGGGTGCGACCAGCGAGACGCCCGGCCGCGAAGCCAGCTGCCTCAGCCGGCCCGCCCTGACGGTCGCAGCCACACCGTCGCGCCCGAGGCGCTTGTCGACGCGTCCGAGGCTCGCCGCGGCAGAGCCGCCTGCAGGCCCCTGCACGATGACGTGGAGCGGTGCGGACGCAGCTGAATGGGCCGCGAGCCTCGCGAGAGCCGGTGTTACGTTCGAATCCTGCGCCGCCGTTACGTGCGCGGCGCCGGTCCCGGCGCATGCGCAGGCCACCGCCGCAATCCCCGACCAGCACATAAACGCGAACTTCTTCGCGTCAAGCCGCATTTCGTATTGCCCCTTCCTTGACCGCTTTCCTCGTTATGCCCATCCCAGACGGCCCTCGCCTCCCCCCGTTGGGGGATGGGTCTAGCGCTCTTCGCGCACGTACGGCGTGCCGAGCGCGGCCGGAGCGCCGAGCCAGCGGCGGGTCGAGCTCGCGGAGACCAGCACCAGCACGACGATCGTCATCAAGTACGGCAGCGTGTTCGTCCAGAGCGCCGTCGGGCCGAGGTGGATCCCGCGAGCCTGCAGCTCCGGCGCGAGGTCCTGCAGCGCGCCGAAGAAGTACGCGCCCACGAGGCACAGCTCCGGCCGCCAGAACGCGAAGATGACGAGCGCGATCGCGATCCAGCCCGCGCCGCCGGTGATCCCGTCGACCCACTGAGGCGTGATCGCGAGCGTGAACGTCGCGCCCGCAACGCCCGCAAGGGCGCCGCCGACGAGCACGTGCGCGTAGCGGTAGGCCGCGACGTTGATGCCCATCGCATCCGCCGCCGCCGGTGCGTCGCCGACGGCGCGCAGGTTCAGCCCGAGCCGCGTCCGCGTCAGGTAGAGCGAAACCAGGACGACGAGCGCCCAGGACACGTAGACGAGCACGTTGTGGCCGAAGACGATCGGCCCGACGATCGGCCACCGCTGCCAGCTCGCCGGGAACACCGTGTGGAAGGTGTGGCGCGCGGGGTTCTCGCCGAGGTTGAAGTCGTTCCCGAAGTACGACGAGAGGCCGGCCGCTCCCGCGAAGATCGTCAGCGCGAGCCCGGAGACGATCTGGCTCGCGCGCAGCGTGATCACGAGGAACGCGTGGATCAGCGAGGTCGCTGCGCCGGCGAGCGCCGCGACGCCGACCGCGGCGGCGAGGGCGGCCCCCGTGCTGGCGTGAAACCGCTCCACCGTCCAGAACCCCGTGACCGCGCCGATCAGCATCATCCCTTCGACCCCGAGGTTGAGCACACCCGAGCGCTCCGCGAGGAGCTCGCCCAGCGACGCATAGAGCAGCGGCGTCCCGAAACCGATTCCGTTCGCGACCAGCACCACGAGGAGCGAGTTGTTCACGTCGCCTCCGGTGCAGGCGCCGCGCCGGCCCGATCGCGGCGCCGCACGCGGACGCGGTACCGGACGAGCAGCTCGCCGCCGAGCGCCGAGAAGAGGATGATTCCCTGCATCACGCCGACGAGGCCGGCCGGGAAGTCCGGGCCCTGGAGCGAGTTGCCCGCGTTCTGGAGGCCGCCGATCAGGAACGCGACGAGCAGGACGGCCAGCGGGTTGTAGCGGGCGAGCGCCGCGACGACGATCCCCGAGTAGCCGTAGAACTGGCGCTGGAGGCCGTTCGGGTCGGCGTCGAGCGTGTGCCGGAAGTCGCCGTCCTGGCTCGCGCCGCCGAGCCCGGCGATCGCCCCGGAGATCGCCATCACCGCGACGATCTTCCGGCGCGTACGCATGCCCGCGTAGCGCGCCGCGCGCGGCGAGTCGCCAAGGACGGTGGCCTCGAAGCCGAACCGCGTGCGCGCGTACAGCACCCAGAGCAGCACCGCGGCCAGCACCGCGAGCCCGGCGCCGAGCGGCAAGGCCACGCCGCCGTGGACGTGCACCGTCGCCGCGGGCCAGACGGCCGAGCTCGGCAGCTCCTTGCTCGTCGGGAAGACGCTCGCGTTGAAGCCGGTCGTCTGCCGGAAGTACGACTGGCTGTTGAAGATCAGGTACGTCAGGAGGTAGCCCGCGACGTAGTTGAGCATCAGCGAGACGATGATCTCGTTGGTCCGGAAGAAGGCCCGCAGGATCCCGGGGATCAGCGCCCAGGCCGCCCCACCCGCGCAGCCGGCGGCGACCATCGCGGCGATCGCGAACGCGGACGGGCCGCCGCTGCCGCCGAAGTAGAGGCCGGCCGCGGCGGCGGTGATTGCGCCGATGTAGAGCTGCCCCTCGCCGCCGATGTTGAAGAGCCGCATGCGGAAGGCGGCTGCTGCCGCGAGCCCCGTGAACGCGAGGGGCGTCGCCGAGACGAGGGTGTCGCCGAGTGCGCCGTGGTTCAGGAACGCCGCGTCGAAGAGCCTGCGGTAGCTCGAGAGCGCGTTGTGACCGGTGGCCAGCAGGACGAGGCCCGACGCGAAGAATGCGAAGACGAGCGACGCCGCCGGCACGGCGACCATGAGCCAGCGCGGCTGCGCCAGCCGCCGTTCAATTCCGACGCGGATCTTCGCCTCCCGCCATCTGCAGCCCGATCTCCTCGACGTTCGCCTGTGCCCTCGGCGTCTCGCCGACGATCCGGCCTTCGTAGACGACGGCGATCCGGTCGGCGAGCGTCAGGATCTCGTCCAGGTCCTCGCTGAGGAGGAGTACGCCGACGCCGTTCGCCGCTGCCTCGTGGAGATACGTGTGCACGCTCTCGATCGCGCCCACATCGAGGCCCCGCGTCGGCGAGGCGGCGACGAGTACCTTCGGGCCCCCCGAGAACTCGCGCGCGAGCACGACCTTCTGGAGGTTGCCGCCGGAGAGGAGCCGCACCGGGGCCTGCGGGCCGGGCGCGGCGATTCGGTAACGCTTGATCAGTTCGACCGCGTGCTCGCGGATTCGCCCCAGCCGTAGCAGCGGGCCGCTCGAGGCCGGCGGCTTGCGGTACGACTTGAGCGCGAGGTTCGACGCGATGCTGACGCTCGGTGCGAGGCCCGTCCCGAGCCGGTCCTCGGGCACGTAGGCGACTCCCGCGGTGATCGCGGCTCGGGGGTCGCCCGAACGCGGTGTCTTCCCGGCGACGTGCACGGTCCCCTTCGTCGCCGGGCGGATTCCTGCGATCGTCTCGGCCAGCTCGCGCTGCCCGTTCCCGGCAACCCCGGCCATCGCCACGATCTCGCCGGCGCGCACCTGCAGCGAGACGCCCCTCACCGCCGCACCGCCCCGGTCGCCGTCGGCCCAGACATCCTCGAGCGCCAGCACCGCCTCGCCGGGCTCGCGTGGCTCGGCCTGCACGCCCTCGCCCAGGCCGCGCCCCACCATCAGCTCGGCGAGCGAGCGCGGCGTTGACTCGGCGGCATCGACCGTGGCGACCGTGCGGCCGGCGCGCAACACCGTCACGCGGTCCGAGACCGCCTTCACCTCGTGCAGCTTGTGGGAGATGAAGACGATCGTCCGCCCGTCCGCGGCCAGCTCCCGCAGCGTCCCGAAGAGCACCTCGGCCTCCTGCGGCGTCAGGACGGCGGTCGGCTCGTCGAGGATCAGGATCCGCGCGTCGAGGTAGAGCGCCTTCAGGATCTCCACGCGCTGCTGCTCGCCGACCGAGAGCTGCCACACGTTGGCGCGAGGGTCGACCGCGACCCGGTACCGCTCCCCCAGCTCGCCGACCCGCCGCTCGGTCGCGCGGCGGCGAAGCCTGAACGCGCGGCCCTCGCGGCGATGGTCGCCGAGGATGACGTTCTCCGCGACGGAGAAGCGCTCCACGAGCCGGAAGTGCTGGTGCACCATCGAGACCCCCGCGTCGAGCGCGTCGCGGGGAGAGTGGAACTCGACGCGCTCGCCGTGCAGGGAGATCTCTCCCGCGTCCGGCCGGTAGAGCCCGGTCAGGATGTTCGAGAGCGTGCTCTTGCCGGCGCCGTTCTCGCCGAGGAGCGCATGCACCTCGCCGGGCGCAGCCTCGAAATCGACGCCGTCGTTCGCGACCACGCCCGGGAACTGCTTCGTGATCCCGCGCATGGAGACGGCAGGAGGGGCGCTTTCAGCGCCCCTCCTGGTAACTGCTTCCGGTGGCACTAGCCCTTCGGGCTGCCGATCACGCCCTTGACGAGCCAGTTCATGCCGTAAAGGCTGTTCGTCCCGCCCTTCAGGACCTGCATGCGCCGGCCCTTCTTGACGCGGAGCTTGCCGTGCTGGTCGTACAGCGGGCCCGCGAACTCGTAGAACTTGCCGCTCTCGATCTGGCGCATCTTCTTGGCGATTGCGCGCTTCGTCTTCGCGGAGACCTTCGGCCCGTAAGGCGCGATGCCCGTGAAGCCGTCCTTGATCGAGCCGTAGTAGAAGCCCGACTTCCACTTGTTGTTCATCGCGGCCTTGACGCGCCGCAGGTAGTACGGGCCCCAGTTGTAGACAGAGGCCGTCAGCCACGATGTCGGCGCGAATTTCTTCGCGTTCGAGTCGTAGCCGACCCACGGGACGTGCTTCGACTGCGCGTACTGCCCTGCCGCCGGCGAGTCGACGTTCTGCCCGAGCACGTCCGCTCCGGCCCCGATGAGGCTCTGAGCGGCCTTCGTCTCCTTGGACGGGTCGTACCAGGAGTTCGTCCAGATCAGGTGGACCTTGGCGCCGGGATGCGTCAGCCGCGCGCCGAGCGCGAAGGCGTTCGCGTGCCGGATCACCTCGGGGATTGGGTAGGCGACGACGAAGCCGAGGTTGCCCTTCTTCGTCGCAGCGCCGGCGGCCATCCCGGACAGGAAGACGGTGTCCTCCGCCGCTCCGAAGTACTCGGCGAGGTTCTTCGCCCGGTCCGTGCCGGTCGCCTGCTCGAAAAGGACCTGCGGGTACTTCGCGGCCAGGTTCTTGTCGAAGTAGCCGTACGAGGTGCCGAAGATCATCTTGTAGCCGTCGTTGACGAGGCTCGCCACGGTCGAGTTCAGCTGCGCACCGACGGCGATGTTCTCCTTGTACGTCGTCTGAACCTTGCTGCCGAGCTTCTTCTGCACGTACAGCCGTCCCTTGTCGTGCGCCTCCGACCAGCCGTGGTCGTTGTGCGGCCCGACGTAGATCCACGCGACCTTGAACGCGGCGTTGCTCTTCGCGGACCCCTTGCTCGCGGTGATCGCCAGAGCCGACGCGGCGATGCATGCGAGCAGCAGCGCCGCCAGGCCGAGCTTGCGTTTGTTCATGCTTCTCTCCTCCAGAGTGGTGCGATGCCCCAGACTCGAAGGACTATACGACTACCGGCCCCAACCCGGGAAACGGTCGCGGCGGCCCGGCTCCATGTGCCAGTAGTCGCGGGTCTCGACGACGAGGCCCTCGTCGTCGAAGCGGAGCATCGAGCAGCCGGCGATCGTTTCGGCCTCGCCGTCGGGCATAACGAGGGTGGCCCACCACTCGACGGCGGCACGGTCGCCCTCTTCGACCGGCTCGCCGAAGTGGACGTTCTCCGCGTGCGCCTCGGGAAAGACGCGGCGCGTGTAGTCGATCGGCGGCTCCGGCTCCCGGAACGGAGCGGAGCGAAAGACGCAGTCCGGCCGGTAAAGCGCGGCGGCCGCGTCGGGGTCGTCGTTCTCCCAGGCGACCTGGTAGCGCTCAGCCCAGCGCTTGCCGAAGTTCATTCCGAGATGCTAAGCGACCAGGGCGATCGGTCGGCCCCGCCCGGTGTCAGGTCTTGCGTTCCGACAAATCTGCGCTCGCGGTGCAGGTTTGCGCGATTGCAAGACCTGACACCGGGGTTGGCGCCAATGACACCGGGGTTGGCGCTAAGCGACGGCGCTGGTGGGCTCGATCAGGTCGCCGAAGCTGCCGGAGAGCAGGCCCTGCACCTGGCCGGCCGGCATCGGCCGCGCGAAGAGGAAGCCCTGGGCGAGGTCACAGCCGAGGCCCTTCAGCGAGGCCAGCTGGCCGTCGGACTCGATGCCCTCCGCGATCGCGAGGACGCCGAGCGCGTGGGCGAGCGTGACGAGGTTCGCCGCGATCGCCGCGTCCTTCGTCTCCTCCTCCATGCCCTGGATGAAGGAGCGGTCGACCTTGATCATGTCCACCGGGAAATGGCGCAGCTGGCCGAGCGACGAGAAGCCGGTGCCGAAGTCGTCGATCGCAATCCGCACGCCGTCCTCGTGGAGCGCCTGGAGCTCGACCTTCGACCGCTCCCAGGCCGCGCCCTCGTGCACGAGCGCCGTCTCCGTGACCTCGAGGCCGAGGCAGCTCGGAGGCAGGTCCGCGTCGGCGAGCGCCTTCCGCACGACCGCGCCGATCCCGGCGCCGGCGAGCTGCCGGCCGGAGAGGTTGACCCAGGTGACGAAGTTCTCGGACAGCACGCCCTCTTTCCGCCAGCGCGCGGTCTGCAGGCAGGCCTCGCGGAGCACGTACTCGCCGAGCGGGAGGATGAGGCCGGTCGCCTCGGCCACCGGGATGAAGCGGTCCGGAGGCACGAGCCCGCGGCGCGGGGAGTTCCAGCGGAGCAGCGCCTCGACGCCGACGATGTCGCCGTTCTCGAGGTTCACCTCGGGCTGGTAGTGCAGCGAGAACTCGCCTCGCTGGAGGCCCAGGCGCAGCTCGTGCTCGAGGCCGAGCAGCTCGCCGAGCTCCCGGGCCATGTCGTAGCGGAAGACCTCGAACCGCCCGCGACCCGCTTCCTTCGCCGCGTACATCGCGACATCGGCGTGGCGAAGGAGCTCCTCGCCCTCGCCGGCGCCGCCCGCGTGCAGTGCGATGCCGATGCTCCCGCCGACCACAAGCTCGCGGCCCGCGACCCAGATCGGCTCCTCGAGCGAGACGAGGAACCGCCGCGCGACGCCGACGGCGTGGGTTTCGTGCGCCCCGTCGATCAGGAGCGCGAACTCGTCGCCGCCGAGGCGCGCCAGCGTGTCGCTCGGTCGGCTCGTCTCGCTGAAGCGCTCGGCGACGGCCTGGAGGAGCTGGTCGCCCGCGTCGTGGCCGAGGCTGTCGTTGACCTGCTTGAAGCCGTCGAGGTCGACGAGCAGCACGGCGAGCGGGTTGTTCGTCCGGGTCGATTGCGCAAGCGCCTGCTGGAGCCGGTCGCGGAAGAGCGCCCGGTTCGGCAGCAAGGTGAGGCCGTCGTAGAACGCTTGCTGCGTCAGCTGCTCCTCCAGCCGCACGCGCTCGGTGATGTCCCTCGCGTTGAGGACGACGCCGCGGATCCGCCGGTTCTTCCGGAGGTCGGTGACGTGAGCCTCGAGGTGGCGCCACTCGCCGAAGCGGTTACGGACACGGAAGACGGTCTCGGCCGGCTCGGCATGCGCGCAGGCGGTCCGCACCGTGGCCAGGTCGTCCGGATGGACGTGGTCGTCGAACGCATTGCCCATGAGGTCGCGGTCCTCACGCCCGAGCATCGCCGCGACCGACTGGCTGACGTACCGGCAGCCGCCGTCGCCGAAGACGAGCACGAGGTCGGTCGAGGAGGTGACCAGGCTGCGGAAGTGCGCCGTCTGCCTCCGCGTCGCGGCGATCAGCGCCCAGCCGAGCAGCACCGAGGCCACGAAGCCCGCTACCCCGAGGAACATCTGCAGCGTGATCAGATTGTTGATGTTGCGGTCGTCGGCGGTGGCGATCGAGCGCGCGGTGTTCAAGGAGACGTTCGAGGTCAGGGCCCCCAGGATGCGCAGCCGCGCCATGGGGTCGGTGGCGACCAGGCGCTCGCCTGCGGTCAGCGGCACGGCCGCCTGGGGGTCGTGGCCAAGGACCGCGGCGCCCGTAGCGGTCAGGTCGTGGATGAGCTTGCGCTCCTGCATCAGCTGGGCGCGGATCACCTTCCCGTCCGCCGCCGCAAGCTTCGTCTCGTCGTCGTCCCCGTTGACGGCCGGGGCCATGCCGCCATTGAGCAGCGCGTCATTGCTCCCATCGAGCAGCCCCGCGATGTAGCCGGGATTCGCCTGGACGTGAACCCGGGCGAGCAGGACGGTCTTCACGTAGCGCTCGGCGAGGGTTCGCTGCCGCGCCGCGACCTCGAGCACCGAAGCCTTGTACTTCGAGCGCGAGGTCGACCAGACCGAGAGGCCGACGTTCACGGCGGAGAAGAACGCGAAGGTTGCGAGGATGGCCGCGACCGTGCGGCGGCCGCTCGATGCAAACGGGCGGAAAGCCTGGCCCCTTCTCACGTCACCACCAGCTCGGCGTGCATGCCGCCCAGGTAGTGGCCGGCCATGTTGCAGAAGAGCTCGTACCGGCCCGCCTTCAGATGGAGAACCATCTCCTCGGAGCTACCGGGCTCCCTGCCCTCGATCACGCCGACGGTCGCGCGGTCGACGGCCGCCTCGTCGACGGTCAGGCCGTCGGTGCGGAGCGGCAGTCCGCGGCGGGACGAGCGCACGATCAGGAGCTCGTGGGTGTCCGGGCCCTTGTTGCTGAGGACGAGGCGCACGGTGCCCGCGCGAACCCGCGCCGGCTTGATGGTGATCCGGAAGTCGCGTTCCTGGACGCGCACGCTCGGGGCGCGCGCGGCCTTGTTGGAGGTGCCGGAGGAGCAGCCGGCAACCAACGCCAGCGCAACGGCACCGAGGGTAAGTCGAACCGGCAGAGACCGCAGAGCCCGCACCTTGTGGTTGTCGGCTCAAAGAGCCGTGGCGGAGACCCCCAGGTGGGTTAGGCCGTCCCTCGTTCGAGGGAGCTAGCCCAGGTCTTCGGCGACGAGCCCGTAGATGACGCCGTCGACCCATTCGTCGTGGCGCCGGTACGCCTTGCGGCGTACGCCTTCGCGGACGAAGCCGACACGCTCCGCGTGGCGTTGCGCTCGCTCGTTGAAGCCGTAGATCTCGAGCTGCAGCCGGTGGTAGCTGAGGTCGCGGATCAGGTGCTGCTGGAAGAGGCGGGCCGCGTCGTCTGCGATGTGCTGCCCGCGGAAGTCCGGGTGCACAGCCAGTGAGCCCAGGTTCGCGATCCGGCTGCGGCGGTTTCCGACCTCGAAGCCCATCAGGCCCGCGGGCTTGCCGTCGACCTCGATCACGAAACGGCCGAACTCCTGCGGCTCGGCCTGCGAGCGCTCGATCTCGGCGGCGAGGCCGTCGCGGTCGCTCGGACGCGTCACGGAGAGGTTCTCCACGACGTCGTCCTCGTTCATGAGCTCGAGCAGGAAGTCGACGTCTTCCGGCTCCGCGCGGCGGATATCGACGTTCACGGCGAGGGCGCGGCGACCGGTTCCCGGCGCGGGAAGCGCACGGCGCCGGAGCCGAACGCGACCCCGCCGAGGATCAGCACCATCCCTGCGAGCTCCTGCCAGGTGAGCGGCTCGCCGAGCAGCGCGACGCCGTAGAAGAGTGCGGTGACCGGCAGCAGGTAGGTGACGAGGCTGAGCCGCGCCGCGCCGTCGCTGCGCAGGGCGCGGTAGGCGATGATCTGCGCGAGCGCGGTCCCGATCACGGCCAGCGCGACCACAGAGCCGGTTGGCTTCCAGCCCGGAACGGAGCCCGGCAGCTGCAACAGGCCGAAAGGAAGCAGCACGAGCAGCCCACCGAGCATCGAGGTCGCCGAGAGCACGAGCCCGCTCGTCCGCGCGATGAGCCGCTGGCCCCAGAGGCTCCCGATCGCGTACGAGACGGACGCGACGACCACCGCCATCGTCCCGGCAACGCCCCACCAGCCGCCCTTGGGATGGACGCCCGCGAGGACGCCCACGCCTACCAGGCCGACCAGGAAGCCGACGAGCCGGAGCCCGCGCACGGTCTCGCTCGGCTTCCAGCGGATCGCGAGCAGCACGACGAAGATCGGCATCGAGGCGTTCGCGATCGCGGCGACGCCCGAGTCGATGTGCTTCTCGCCCCACGCGATCAGCGTGAACGGGATCGCCCCGTTGACGAAGCCCAGGGCGAAGCCTTCCCAGCCGAGCCCGCGCATCTCGGCGAGCGTCGTGCTCCAGCCGCGCTGCACGGCGAGCACGAGAAGCAGCAACGACGAGGCGATCAGGAGCCGGAACATGATCATCGTCGTCGGCTCGAAGGCGCGGCCGGCGACCTTGATGAACATGTAGGACGCTCCCCAGAACGCGGCGAGCAGCCCGATGTAGA
>Ga0307308_10000095_pt1 | contig 25438 bp, 16 predicted proteins | sample ER_DNA_195_FD_194501 | JGI IMG/M metagenome (GOLD analysis project Ga0307308, IMG submission 194501) | Bulk soil microbial communities from the East River watershed near Crested Butte, Colorado, United States - ER_DNA_195 | ecosystem: Environmental > Terrestrial > Soil > Floodplain | place...
GCTCGGGCCGGCGCGTGTTTCTTCTGGCCGCGCTCCTGGCCGCGGCAACCGTCTCCGCGGCCGGTCTGATCGGCTTCATTGGACTCGTGGTGCCACACATCGCTCGCCGCCTCGGCCTGAGGGCTCATAGGCCGCTCATAGTCGCGGCCGCACTCGTAGGCGCGATACTGGTCGTGGCCGCGGACCTTGCCGCACGAACGGTTGCACCGCCAACCGAGCTTCCGCTCGGAGCGATCACGGCTCTGCTGGGGGTGCCGTTTTTTCTCGTGCAGCTGAGACGCACCGCGTGATCGGAATCACCGATCTCGTCGTCTCGTACGCCCAAGCGCGCAGAAACGCCGTGGATGGTGTGAGCTTCGCTGTTCCCCGCGGTCAGCTCACAGCGCTGGCCGGCCCTAACGGCTCCGGAAAGAGCTCGATCGTGCGAGCACTGTTGCGGCGGGCGGACATCCTGCGCGGGGGAGTCACGCTCGACGACCGCGATGTCAGGACGTTCTCTTACGGCGAGCTGGCAAGACTGGTCGCCGTTGTTCCACAGCGCGAAGAAGCCGCGTTTCCGACGCGTGTCCGCGAATACGTCGCACTGGGCCGCTATCCGCACCTCGGTTTGTGGCGCGCGCCTGCCGAAGATGATGCACGTGCAGTAGACGAAGCGCTCGGACAGGCGGGCGTGAACGATCTGGCCGAGCGGAACACCGATGAACTCTCTGGAGGGGAGTGGCAAAGGGTGCGCATTGCGCGCGCTCTGGCGCAGAAGACGCCCGCACTGGTGCTCGACGAGCCGACGACTTTTCTCGATGTAGCGCACGAGATGGCGATCTTCGAGTTGCTCTCCTCGCTTGCTCGATCCGGTCTGGCGGTGCTCCTCGTCAGCCACCAGCTGAATCTGGTCGCGCGCTTCGCGGACACTATAGTGCTCCTCGACGAGGGGAAGATCGCGAGCAGCGGCTCTCCGGCTGAAGTCATGAAGGCCGAAAAACTCGAAGCGATTTACCGCTGGCCCGTTGTCGTGACCCGCGATCCTGCCATCGGTGCGCCGGCGCTCGTGCCGCTGAGGCGTCCGCGCAATCTCCTCGACCAATCGATTCCGACTCCCTCTACCCGAGACAAGCCATGATCAGGAAGCTCGTTTTCGCAGCGCTCACGTGCGTTGTGGCAGTCGTCCCTTGCCGCGCGGCGCGCGGACAGTCTACCGATACGGCGCAGCTGGGTACGGTAGTGATTTCCGCTTCGAAGGTCCCGAAGCCCGCCAGCAGCCTGACCCAGCCGGTTACGATCCTGATCGGGGAGGACCTTCGCGCTCGAGGAGTGACGAGAGTGACGGACGCACTCCGCGAGGTTCCAGGTGCGGCTCTCGTTCAGAGCGGTTCTTACGGCGCAGTTACGTCGCTGTTTCTGCGCGGAGGAGAGAGCCGCTACACCAAAGTGCTCATCGACGGAGTGCCCGTGAACGCGCCAGGGGGATACTTCGACTTCAGCCACCTTACGACCGACAACATCGATCGCATCGAGATCGTCAGGGGACCGGCCAGTGTGTTGTACGGTGCCGACGCTGTGTCGGGGATCGTCCAGATCTTTACGAGGAAGGGCTCAGGCGACCCACGCGCTTCCATTGGGTTGCGCGGAGGCACTTACCATTCGGTCGACATCGATGCCGACGCGGCCGGGGCAACTCCGCTCGGTGGGTTCTCACTGGGCGCAGCGCACCACTCCACCGAAGGAATCCTTCCGTTCAACAACGAGTATCGGAACGGGACGTTGAGCTCTGCGCTGACTCTGGCGGAAGGTGCCGGTGGCGACGCCAGAATTTCCGCAAGATACACCGCGGCGGAGTTTCACTACCCGACCGATTTTACCGGACAGCCGGTGGACAGCAATTCGTATCGGACCCAGCACCGGCTCACCGTTGGGTTTGACGGCGGAAGAAACCTGACCTCGAATATCCAGGCGCGTTTCCTTGCCGGGAGCAACGACGTGACGGATTTGACGGAAGACATAGCGGTTCCGTTCGGCGGCAGTGCGCCCGAACACTCGGCATCCAGATCGCGTGGCTATCGTCGCAGCGCCGAGGGAAGGGTCGCATTCTTCCTGCCCGCTGATGGAACGCTCACAGTCGGGACCACATTCGAGCAGGAACATGAAAAAAGCTCCAACGGCTCTGGCGCCGTTGGCGGCCCGACGGTTCAGACGGATGCGTTCGATGCGTCCCGCCACAACGTCGCCTACTACTCCGAGCTGCTCGGCAATCTCAGCGAGCGATTCTCGTACACTCTCAGCGGTCGCGTCGACGACAATTCCGAATACGATCGGTTCGGGACTTATCGCATTGGAGCCATCGCCGGCCTGCTCCCGGCCATTCGGCTTCGGGCATCGCTCAGCACCGCATTCAACGCGCCCGCGTTCAACCAGCTGCGACCCACTCTCTACACCGTCGCCAGTCCCACCCTCCGCCCCGAAAGAAGTCGATCCGCCGAGGTGGGACTGACGACCACCTTTCATTCCGAGGCAATCCGACTCGGCGCGAATTACTTCACGCAGCATTTCTCCGACCTCATTCAGTACGTCAACGGCGCACCTCCGACCTTCAAGGGCAGTTTTGCCAACCTCACCGGTGCGACATCGAATGGCTACGAAGCGGAGCTCGAGCTTTCACCCGCGGGCAGTTGGCGTGGAATGGCCAGCTACACGATCGTGAATCCGCGCGTCACCGAGATCGATCCAGCCTATCAGGGAAGCAACAAGGTTGGCGATGCGCTGATCCGGCGTCCCAGTCACTCCGGCTCCGTCCTCGTCTCATACCGCCGGCCAGCCAGTGCGAGTTTTGGTGTTTCGGTCAGCTTCGTGGGCAAACGAGCGGATATCGACTTTGCGCAGTTCCCATCTCCCCATGTCACACTTCCGTCTTACACCAAGCTGGATCTTTCCGGCGAGCTTCCGCTGACCGGTTTGCGTCGAGGCGGCATTGCCCTCAACGCCCGGGTCGAGAATGTGTTCGACAAGCGTTACGAGGACGTTCTTGGCTTCGCCGCGCCCGGGCGCACGCTTCTCGTCGGGGTGCGCGCAGCCTCGCTATTGGCAGGGCGATGACGTCCTGACCCGGTGTTAGATTCTCGGAATGCCGCTGCTCGTCACGGAAGCGATCGTGCTGCATGCCTTCGACTACCTCGAGAGCTCGCGCATAATGCGCCTGCTCACCCGGGAGGCGGGCGTGCAGTCGGTTTTGGCGAGGGGCGCGAGGAAGTCCCGCGGACGCTATGGGTCTGCGCTCGATCTCTTCGCCGAGGGATCCGCACAGCTTTACGTGAAGCCCAACCGCGAGCTGCACAATCTCGCCGGATTCGAGATCTCACGAACGCGCAGCGAGCTGGCTGAAGACATCGGCCGCTTCACTGCCGCATCCACGATCTCCGAGCTGGCGTTACGCTTCGCTGGAGAGGACGCGAATCCGCATCTGTACGACACGGTCGTTGATGTTCTCGATCGCATTGCCCGCTCAGTGCCGGAGCGCACCATTGAGGATGGCCTGGCAGCGTGTTGGCGGATCGTATCGGCGCTCGGCTTCACGCCGGAGCTTGCCAGCTGCGCGATGTGTCACACACCGCTCCGCGATGTTGATGATGCCACGTTCCTCCATTCCTCCGGCGGGATCGTCTGTCCCGCCTGCAGCAAGCTCGCTCCCGGAGGGCGAAAGATCCCGGCGAGCGCCCGGGCTGCCATCCGCAAATGGCTGGAGGAAGATGAATCGGTGCACCTCTCTGATGCAGAAGCCCGATCACATCAACGATTGCTGCGCGAATTCCTCGGCGCCCATCTGAGCGACGATCGTCCGCTCCGCGCGTTCGCGGTGTGGGAGCACGAACGTTGGAGCGCCGCGTGATCATAGGTACGGCCGGCCACATCGATCACGGAAAAACCGCCCTCGTAAAAGCGTTGACCGGAATCGATGCAGACCGCCTGCCCGAGGAAAAGCGGCGCGGCATCACCATCGATCTGGGATTCGCGCCGCTCCAGCTCGACGGGCTTGGCACAGTGGGCATGATCGATGTCCCTGGTCACGAGGATTTCGTGCGCAGCATGCTCGTCGGAGCGAGCGGAATCGATCTCGGATTGCTTGTAGTCGCAGCCGACGCGGGCGTGATGCCGCAGACCCGCGAACATCTCCTGATCCTGCGGCTGCTCGGTATTCCGATGGTGGTCGTGGCGCTCACGAAATCCGATCTCGTCAACTCCGAATGGATGGAGCTCGTGCGAAGTGATGTGCTCGAGTTGTTCGACGAGGCTGGCGTCACGCCTCCAACGATCGTGACCTGTTCGAGCAAGACCGGTGATGGATTGCCCGACCTACGCAGGGTATTGGCCGAGGCGCTCGCGACGGTCGGGTCCCGGACCGCGGACGATGTGTTTCGTCTGCCGGTGGATCGCGCTTTCACAGTCAAGGGAACCGGCACCGTCGTGACGGGCACTGTGTGGAGCGGAAGTCTCCTCGCCGATGAGACTGTGCGGGTTCTTCCCTCAGCTCGCGTGTCGAGAGCCAGAAGAATCGAGCAACACGGGAAGCCGTCCAACCGCGCCGACGCTGGTAGTCGCGCAGCCGTCGCGCTCGCGGGAATCGATGTCGAGGAAGTTCCGCGCGGCTCGGTCGTGGTCACTGATCAACACTGGAGCGCCACCGCTCTGTTCGAGGCCGTGGTAAGCCTCGAGTCCGACGTCGCGACCAGGATATCGCCCCGCACCCGGCTTCGACTGCACGCCGGCGCTTCCGAGGCTGGCTGCCGGGTGGCATCGGTGACGAGCCCGCGGGATTCCCGCCAGCTCGTCCTGGCTCGCATCGGCACCGACTCGCCGGTCACACTTCGTGGCGGCGATCGTTTCGTGCTGAGACTCCCGGCGCCGCTCCGAACTATCGGGGGCGGCGTCGTGGTGGATCCATACGCGCGCCGGCGCGCCTTGCATCACGACCCACACGAAATCGAATCGCTCGCTCGCAGCGCTACCGCTCGATTCTCATTCGTTCTCGCATCCGAGGGATTGCGGGGAGTTGCAATAAGGGACGTTCCCATCCGTGTTGGCTGTACTCCGGCGGAGGTGAATAACCTCATCGATGAGACAGGCGCCTACGCCGGTGCGCACAACCTTTTCGCGCCGATGGCTGTCGAACAAGTAATGGCAAGCGTGCGGAGAATCGTCGCGGAATACGAGATTAGGGCCCCTCTGGCCCCGGGCGTTCCCGGTCGAACGCTCAGGGAAGGGCTGCGCGCCAACGACGAGCTGGTCGAGATCTCGATCCGCGAAATGGAGAATTCGGGCGAAATAGAAACTCGCGGGCCACTTGTGAGTAGAACAGGATGGGCGCCTTCACCGAGCGACCGTGATGTGGAAGTGAGTAATCACCTGGCGCATGATATTTGCGCTGGGGACCAGCAGCCGCCGAGCGTTAGCGAGCTGGTGTCACGCTACGGCAGCTCGGTTCCTGGTCTGCTTCGATTTCTGGAGCGGCAGGGGCGAATCGTCCAGGTGGAGACGGATCGCTATTACGACCGAAGTGCACTCGAAGCGATGATCGCCCGACTCAGGGAGGCGCTGGTCCCGGGGAATGTGTATGTCCCGGCCCAGCTTAGAGATATCCTCGGATTCTCGAGAAAATTTCTGATCCCGTTTCTCGAGTTTTGCGATCGGAGCGGTATCACGGAAAGGCGGGGCGACGGCAGGACATTGCGGCAAACACCCGCCGTTTTGCTTGACAGTTTCCGAGTTCATCCGTAAGTTCGCGCCAAGAGAACACATGTCCACCTTAGTAGGAGCCAGAGTCTAGAGACCCTCTTTCGTCAGCATTTGGAGACAACATGAAGCACCTGTGGCGGGCGCTGTTCGTAGTGCTCGTGCTCGGCGCGTTCATGCCAAGTCGTTCGGCGGCCCAGGGTGCCTACACCCCAACCGGCGGAGGACAAGGCGCCGGGTTACAATTGGGGCAGAACTATCCCAACCCGGTCAATCAGGATACACGGATTCCGTTCGTCATTGGCGACGCACAGGGATGTACGGATTCCGGACGTCAACACCGCGTAAGCCTGCGGATTTACAACCTTCTGGCCCAGCTGGTCGCTGTGCCGGTTCTGCAGGGCGGTGCTGGTAACGCTGCTGGTGGCGAGTCGCTGGAAAACCTGCTTTTGACCTGCAACACGTACGTGGCTTATTGGGACGGAAAGTATTCGCAAACCGGAGAGGACGTAGCTTCGGGCATTTACCTCTTTCGATTAGAGGTGGATGGTAAGGTCCTCGTCAAGAAAATGATCGTCAGAAAGTAGTCGTCTGACGTATTGGAGACGCGTCCTGGCAGTGCCGGGGCGCGTCTCTTTCTTTTTCGACCCAATGTGTGCCAGGTTGGCGGGTTTTATGCGGCATCGTCGTTGCACCGCCTCTGCCTCTCACCGCGCTCACCCTGATCATCAATGATAAATCCAGACCGCCTCACGGTTAAGGCGACCGATGCACTCAACGAAGCAGTCGATCTCGCGCGCAGGGCGGGGAATCCACTCGTCTACGATCTCCACCTGCTCCTGGCGCTCCTGACCCAGGACGAGGGGATAGTCGTTCCCATCCTGCAGAAGCTCGGCGTCGGGGTGACGCAGCTGCGCGAGACCGTCGGCCGCGAGATGGCGCGGTATCCCAAGCAATCCAACGCCCAACCCACACTCTCACGAGAGCTGAACCAGGTCTTCGACAAGGCCGAGGCAGATGCAAAAAAGCTCGGCGACGAGTTCGTCTCGACCGAGCACTTCCTGCTCGCGCTCTCGGACGTGAAGGGCACCGAAAGCCGGAATCTTCTCACCGGCGTCGGGGCGACGCACGACGCTTTGCTCGAAGCGCTCGAGACCGTGCGTGGATCGCACCGCGTGACGGATCAGAATCCCGAGAACCAGTATCAGGCACTCCAGCGCTATACCCGCGACCTCACCGATGCTGCTCGCAAGGGCAAGCTCGATCCCGTCATCGGTCGCGACGAGGAGATTCGGCGCGTGATCCAGATACTCTCGCGGCGCACCAAGAACAACCCGGTTTTGATCGGCGAGCCTGGAGTTGGAAAGACGGCGATAGCCGAGGGATTGGCGCAGCGAATTGCCAACGGTGATGTGCCTGAGAGCCTCAAGAACAAGCGACTCGTCGCCCTCGACCTCGGCGCGCTGATCGCCGGCGCCAAGTTTCGCGGTGAATTCGAGGAGCGCCTCAAGGCTGTGCTCAAGGAAGTCACGGAAGGCGAAGGCCAGTTCGTCATGTTCATCGATGAGATGCACACGCTCGTCGGGGCCGGCAAAGCCGAAGGTTCGATGGATGCCGGCAACATGCTGAAGCCGGCGCTCGCTCGTGGAGAGCTTCGTGTCGTCGGCGCAACGACCCTCGACGAGTACAGGAAGAACATCGAGAAGGACGCAGCCCTCGAGCGCCGTTTTCAGCCCGTGTATGTCGGCGAGCCGAGCGTAGAAAGCACGATCGCGATTCTGCGCGGTTTGAAGGAGCGGTACGAAACCCACCACGGCGTTCGCATCACGGACGGGGCAATCGTCGCTGCCGCCACACTCTCGAACCGCTACATCGGTGATCGGTTCCTGCCGGACAAGGCGATCGATCTCGTCGACGAGGCCGCGTCGCGACTCCGGATCGAAATCGACTCGGTCCCGCAGGAGATCGACGAGGTTGAGCGCCGGATCACTCAACTCGAGATCGAGCGGCAGGCTCTCCAGAAGGAGAAAGACAAAGCCTCCCGCGAAAGGCTGAAGAATCTCGAGCGCGAGCTCGCCGAGCTCAAGGAAAAAGCCTCGGCCATGAGAGCCCAGTGGCAACAGGAGAAAGAAGTCCTTGGCAGCGTCGCCAAGATCAAACAGCAGATCGAGCAGGCGCGGACCGAAGCCGAATTGGCGACACGGCGCGGAGATCTGCAAAAGGCAGCCGAGATTTCCTACGGACAAATCCCCCAGCTCGACAAACAGCTCCAGGAATCGGAGCGGAAGCTGGCAAGCAGACAGGAAGGCGGAGCGCGATTCCTGAAGGAAGAGGTCACGGCGGAAGACGTTGCCGAGATCGTCTCTCGCTGGACCGGAATACCAGTCTCGAGGATGATGGAGGCCGAGCGCGAACGACTTACGCGCCTCGAGCAGGTCCTCGCAACTCGCGTCATCGGACAGGACGAAGCGGTTCGCGCAGTGGCGAACGCCGTACGTCGTTCACGCGCGGGCCTTCAGGATCCCAACCGTCCGATCGGCTCCTTCATTTTCCTTGGTCCAACCGGTGTCGGGAAAACCGAGACCGCGCGAGCGCTGGCCGAATTCCTGTTCGACAACGAGCAGGCGATGGTCCGCATCGACATGTCGGAGTACATGGAAAAGCACGCCGTAGCGCGTCTTATTGGCGCTCCTCCGGGATACGTTGGATTTGAGGAGGGAGGCCAGCTTACCGAGGCCGTTCGGCGCCGGCCTTACTCAGTCGTGCTCTTCGACGAGATCGAGAAGGCGCATCCCGACGTGTTCAACATTCTGCTCCAGATTCTCGACGACGGACGTCTCACCGATTCCCAGGGGCGCACGGTCGATTTCCGGAACACCGTCATCATCATGACCTCGAACATCGGCAGCACCTACATCCTAGAGCACACCGGGGACGACAGGGCCGTTGTCGAAGCGCAGGTGACGAACGCACTCCGGCAGCACTTCCGCCCCGAGTTCCTCAATCGTGTCGACGACATCATCATCTTCCGCCCGCTCGGCAAAGCCGAGATCGAGCATATCATCGACCTGCAGCTCAAGAAGCTGGAGCAGCTCCTGGCCGACAGAAAACTGACGCTGGAGCTGACGCCCGAAGCGCGCGAGATTCTCGCCACCGAGGGTTACGATCCCGCGTTCGGAGCCCGTCCCCTCAAGAGAGCGATTCAACGTCTCCTCCAGAATCCGCTGGCCCTCTCGGTTCTCGAAGGCAAGTTTGGCGAGGGCGATCACATTGTCGTAGATCGCGATCCCAAGGGCGAGCTGGTCTTCAGGAAGTCGAGCGAGCCGGCGCTTGCGGGCCGATAGCGCACCGGGCGCACAGGCGCTCGGCGTCGGCTCGCAATCTCTCGCTGCCGACGAGCAATCCATTCGAAACGCCCTGGACCTCGCGCGCGACGCCGCGAAGCGCAATGAGGTTCCGATTGGCGCCGTGGTAGTTCGCGACGGGACCATCATCGCCGCGGCGAGCAATCGCACGGTGCGCGATCAGGATCCTACCGCACACGCGGAGGTGCTCGCGATTCGAGAGGCGTCGTCCAAGCTCGATCGCTGGCGGCTCGATGACTGCACCCTCTACGTCACGCTCGAGCCCTGTGCGATGTGCGCGGGTGCGATCGTGTTGTCGCGCCTGAAGCGGGTGGTGTTCGGCGCCTGGGACGAGAAGGCGGGAATGGCGGGCTCGGTGGGCGATCTCCTCCGTCACCCGCGTCTCAATCACAGGCCTGAGGTGCGAGCGGGCGTTCTGGCCGATGAGTGCGCGCAACTACTAGGAGATTTCTTCCGCGGCCAGCGCGATTTGCCTCCGGGTGAGTAGCCGCTCGGTTCTTATTGGCGCGGGTTGAACAAGCCTCGCTCGCCCAATAGTTTGCGTGGCTGCAGGACAGGTGGCCGAGTGGTTGAAGGCACCGGTCTCGAAAACCGGCATACCGGTGAACCCGGTATCGAGAGTTCGAATCTCTCCCTGTCCGTTTGGTACATCTCTGCACGCCACTCGGAGCCGAGTTGTCCGCAGTCCTCTAGGACACAGCGTTACAGCGCAGAATTCCGATGGTTAGTGCCTAAAATCGATGTTGGGACGGGTGGCCGAGTGGTTTAAGGCGCACGCCTGGAAAGTGTGTGTACGTTAATAGCGTACCGTGGGTTCGAATCCCACCCCGTCCGTCTTCCGCACCTGGCGCTGATCTCTCAGGACCGCGCCGCGAGGATCGCCGGTACGTCGTCGGTGATAATCCCGCTGGCGCCGAGCGCCCACATCGCGCGCGCTTCGTCGAAGTGATTCACAGTCCAGATGTGAGTCGGCTTGCGCGCCGACCGCATTTTTCCGGCAAGGTACCTGACCGGCAACGGCAAACCGTAATACGTCCGCGGGATGGACAGCGCGCTCACATCACTGGGCACCGGGGACGGGGCACCGGTGAATGACCTTGCCAGAAGTCTGATGATTTCATTGCGACCGGCGCCACGTGCGATGCGCGAGCCGCGGAAAGCGTCGAGCGCCGATGAGCTGAACGAATCGACCAGACACCGCTCCTCGGCCGCGTGCTTCTCAATCAGTAGGCGCGTCGCGATTCCCGCGAGTGGGGCTTTGATCTCTATGAGAAGCGGAACGCCTGGCAAACGCCGCAGCACTTCGTCGAGCGTCGGGACACGAGCTTTGGTGGTGCGTGCGAGACCCGGGGGCCGAGCGTTGAACCGGAAGCCCGCGTCGAGCGATATCAGTTGAGCGAGCGTCATCTGCGCAACCGCGCCGGCTCCATCGGTTGTGCGATCGACGGTCGGGTCGTGAATCACCACGACATGCCTGTCCGCGGATAGCCGGACGTCGAACTCCAGTGCATCGGCGCCGTCGGCGACGGCGAGACGCATCGCCTCGAGAGTATTCTCGGGCGCGCGCGCCCGCCCGCCGCGGTGCGCGATTACCGGTCTTCTCCCGAGTTCGAGGAGGACGTTCAAGGGAATGTCATCCCACGGGACGCAAGATTGTCAGCGCCCGTTTGCTGTACAGGAACTACGTCTAGAACGAGAGCTGCATTCGCGTCATCACAATCCGACCAATCTCGCCGCCGCCAACGAACTCGGTGTGTTTCTTGTTGAGGAGATTGGTTGCGTTCAGCGCCCACAGTCCGCCCCTTAGGATCGGCGGGCGATACGAGAACCCGGCGTCGAGCAGCTGGTAGCGCTCGATGGTCCCGTTGATGAAGGAGTAAACCGGGAATGACGCGACTTGTCTGAAGCGCAGATCAGCGCTCACTCCTCTCGGCACATCGTTGAAGCGCCCCGTCACGCTGGCCTTGCTGCGGGGGGCATTGAGCGCGATGTCCTGAACGCCGCCGATCTCTGAGCGCGGGAAGAAATCCTTGTTGACGTGCGAGAACGTGCCCGCGACTGAAAAGCGGTCGGCGATCAGCCATTCGGCGCCGACGTCGGCTCCCCACACAGAGAGTTTTCCGAAATTGCGGTAGGTTACGATGACATCGGACGCGCTCGACAGCGGGTGGTCGAAATTCACGACGCCAAGTGGAACCCCAGTGACAGTGTTGCTTCCCGAAATTCCTGCGAGCGCTGGTGCGACACTGGCCGCGACCGCCGCTGCCGTCGCGGCACCGGCAACAGGAGTGAGCTCGGCGGTGAGATAAGCCTGGAGCGTCGCCCGGTCCATGAAGACGTTGGGAGTCTCCACGATCAGCGGCCCGACGAAGTTCCGTTTCTGATCGTGCCAGTAGTCGATCGAGAACCGCAGCCTCTGGACGACATCCGCCTTGTAGCCGATCTCGAAAGTGCTGTTGGTGGTGGGAACGATCGGTGTTACATCGCGGAGGTCAGTCGGAGCCACGTCCACGAACGATCCATTTGCGGTATTGAGGATGCGCAGCTGGGTCGTAACCTGTGCCGCCGTTGGCTGCAGGCCCGCCATGTAAGTCACCAGGTTAGCTGGCACTCCGCCGGCTATCAGCCTCGCGGACGCGGCGGCTACCGCCGCCCTATAGAGCAGCGCGGCCTGCGCGGGAATCTGGGTGCCGGTTCCCCCGAAAGCGGTCGGTACACGCATGCACAGCGAATTGAGACCGCCCGTACAGTCTCTCTTGAAAGTGAAGCCCGACGCCGGAACGCCAAGCGCACGCACGCCGAAGAGCTGAGTGCCAGTGGTTGGAATGCGTCCGGCGAGGAGATCGAGAAAAAGATTGTTCGTACTCGGTGTCGAGAATGCGCGGTTGAAGGTCGCGCGGAGGTTCTGGTATTGAGTCGGTTTGAAAACGAGCGCAACGCGGGGCGAAAACACCTTCTTCTCCAACCGGCTGTGGTCGTCCAAGCGTACTGCCGACACGAGCTCCAGCTTAGGAGCGAGGCGAGTTACCGAATGCAGGTATCCACCCACTTCGGCGATGTCGTCGTCGCTTTCGTTGCGACCGTTGATCGAACCGCCGGTCTTGGGAATGGTGTGCTGGTAGTCAACTCCGTAGATGAAGCTTTGCCGCAATCCCAGGTCGAACCCATGCTGAACCTGACCGACAAACTGAGTGGACTTGTCGATGATCGGTTGGAGCGTCCGAAGGAGGAACGTGTTTCCGGCGTCACTCGTATTCACGAATGCCTGCGCGAACAGGCGGCCGGTGCGACCGCGCAGCTGGTAAGTGGTGAACATCCAGTCTCGAACCTGTGCGGGCCCCAATCCAGTGGGCTCCACCGCGTTGCCGGCGACGGCCCGTCCGTACGTGGCAGTGATCTCGCTTCTCGTGGTCGGGCGAAAGTCAACACGCGCTTCGCCTCCCTGCCGGCGAAGCCGGAAGTCACGAGCGACCAGTTCGGCCGGATCTCGCTGGGCGGGTCTCCAATCGTTGCCGCGGAAGGAATCGTAGGAGAGCTTGTAACCGAGCCTTTCGCCAGCGGTGCCCGCCGTGCGGACCCCGCCGCGGAAAACGTCGCGCTCGCCGCCATCGATGGTGAGAGTCGTAGCCTGTGAGGTAAACGGAGACTTCGTGATGAGGTGAAGCACACCGCCGGCGGCGTTCGGTCCATAAAGCGCTGCGCCCGGGCCGAGCACGACCTCGATCCTCTCGATGTCCTCGTTATTCGTTGGAATCAGATAGGGGATATTGACTCGGAGCGACGGCACATAGGCGAACCTGTTGTCGGTCAGGGTAAGCATCGCCCCCGAGAAGATGTTGTTGAATCCTCGGGCGACGACGTTGGCCTGCATCAATCCGCCTCGTGCTACGTCGATGCCTGGAAGTGTCGCGATGTGGTCCGTCACCGTTATCGATGGGCGCTCGTTGATTTCCTTTTCGTTTACCACGGAGACGGAGGCTGGAGCGTCGAGGACCTTTTCCGGGGCGCGCGAAGCAGTCGTCACGACCTGCTCGAGCTGCGAGGGAATGGGGGACATAGTCACGTCGGTCGTGACGATGCCCGTTCCGACTTGAACACCGTCGATGCGCTGCAGCTGGAAGCCGATCCGGGTAACGGTGACGGAGTAGGAGCCCTCGGCGAGGTTGACGATCCGGAATTGGCCGGTGTCATCCGTCGTCGCACTCCCAGCCACCGCACTGGACAACCTCGCCTCGACGCGTGCTCCGGCGATCGGCCGGCTTCCGCCAGCCGCGGTTACTCGTCCGGTGATTGAGGCAGATTGTGCGGCCGCGGGAGGTGCGAGAAGCGTTATACCCAGAACGATGAACAGGCGTCGGAGCAGGGAAGCGGACATCAGCCACCTCGTGGTTGGGGGGTCGCAGCCTTGGATGGCAGAGCAGCAAATTCTTCCAGCAGCTGTGCCACTAGGTATGACCGGACACCCCCATACGTCAACACCGGGGGATGATGTCCGCATTCATTCTCCTCGCAGGGGTCTGCAATCAACTGAGCGGAGTATCGAGCATCGGCCGAGCCTACTCTATACGTCAGGTGACGTAGATGGCGACAGAGTCAGGTGACTGTCCGTTTGCGCTTCACAACCGGCTACCGGTATTTCGTCTCCGAACGGATCTCTCTGGCTCACGCGCCGCGAAGAGCGTATGTTGCGACTACCAGCCCGGATGGCCCGGTGAATCATATCTCAGGTGGTGAGCATGAGAACCCCGCCGGCGCCGGCGTCTCGGGAGCCTCCCGTTTGAACGACCAGGTTCCTTCCCTGGATCCGATCGCACCGCTGCGCGTTGCCCTCAAGGGTCGTTACGAGATCCAGCGAGAGATAGGGCAGGGCGCGTTCGCGACTGTGTATCTTGCGCGCGACTGCCGGCATGAGCGGCCCGTCGCACTCAAGGTCCTGAACGCCGATCCGACCTCCGACGCTGGAGAGCTCCGCTTCATCAGAGAGATTCGTCTCCTCGCCGGGCTCCAGCATCCCAACATTCTGCCGCTCCACGATTCAGGCCACGTCGAGGCGCTCCTCTACTATGTGATGCCCTACGTGAGCGGAGAGACTCTGCGAGCGAGAATAAGCCGCGAACGATTGCTCCCGATCGACCCGGCCGTGAGCATCGCCCGAGAATCGGCCGATGCGCTCGCGTGCGCGCATGGGCAGGGAATAATTCACCGCGACATCAAACCCGAGAACATCCTCCTGTCCGGCGGCCACGCCATCGTGGCCGACTTCGGAATCGCCCGCGCCATCGACGTCGCCGGCGTGCGCCAGCTCACGCGAACCGGACTGGGCGGGCCGGGAACACCGGCCTATATGAGCCCCGAGCAGCTGCTGGGCGACAACCCGCTCGACGGGCGCAGCGACATCTACAGCCTGGGTTGCGTGCTCTATGAAATGTTGACAGGGAAGCCACCGTTCGCGGGCAAGGAAGGCTTTGTGAAGAGATTCACGGAGCCGGCTCCGTTCCCGTCATCGTTGAGAAAAGAGGTCGAGCCTTGGCTCGATGCCGTCGTGGAGACGGCTCTGGCGAGGAATCCCGCCGATAGGTACGAGACCGCCGGCGAGATGGTGCGGGCGCTAAACGGGTATTCGTCCAGCGAACCGACCACACGTAGCGGCCGCGGCGCTTCGGAGCGGGCGTCGTCCGGGGCGGCGGGAAGAGTTGCCTACAACCCGGCCGCAGGGACTGCTCGAGTGGTGCGCGAGGTCGAGCAGGCGTCGATCGGCGTCCTTCCGTTCACCAACATGAGCAACAATCCGGAGAACGAGTACTTCTCCGATGGGATCACCGAGGAGATTCTCAACGCACTTACCCGGATTCCGGCCCTCAAGGTTGCCGCGCGGTCGTCATCCTTCGCGCTCAAAGGGAAGTCGCTGGACATCAGCGAGATTGGAGAGCGGCTGAAAGTAAAGACGGTTCTCGAAGGAAGCGTGCGAAGAGTCGGTCAGCGGGTTCGAATTACCGCGCAGTTGATCAACGCGGCTGACGGCTACCATCTGTGGTCGGAGCGGTACGACCGTGACGTGGAAGATGTGTTCGAGATCCAGGACGAGATCGCCCGCACGATCGTAGATCGCATGAAGGTAAAGCTGGGAACCGCCGAGTACGAGGCGTTGGGGAGAGGGCAGACGGAAAACGTCGAGGCCTATGAGTTGTACCTCCGCGGGCGGCATTGCTGGAACAGGTGGCAACTATGGGGCATGATGGAGAAGGCGATCGGCTATTTCGAGGCGGCACTGGCGAAAGACCCTGACTACGCGCTTGCTCATCACGGCCTGGCCGACGCGTACAGCACAATTGGACTCTACGCGTTCGCTCCCGCTACCGAGGCGATTCCCAAGGCTAAAGCGGCGGCACTCCGGGCAGTCGCGCTCGCGCCGCAACTGGCAGATGCGTGGACGTCACTCGGGTTCGTTCACATGCTGAGCTGGGACTGGAAAGCGGCCGAATCGGCCCTGCTGCGGGCGATAGACATTAACCCGCGTCATGCTTCAGCGAGAACCGTGCACTCGTGGGTGCTGGCAATCCTGCGACGGCAGTCCGAAGCGCTTGAGGAGGTTCGACGTGGACAGGAACTCGACCCGCAGGCTCGCAGCGGCCTCCCGGCGTTCGTTTGGTATCACGGCCGGCAGTACGACGAAGCGATCGTAGAATGTGAGCGCGGGCTCGAAATCGATCCAACGTCGTTCCTGTCACTGCTGGTCCTCGGTCTGTCCTACGCCGGAAAGGGTCAGTACGACCAGGCCGTTCAGCACGCTGAGCGCGCGGTGGGTCTCGCTCCAGGGTCGGACTTCATGCGCGCGCTGTTGGGCGCGGTGTACGCCATGGCCGGGCAGCAGGAAGCGGCCCGAGTAATTCTCTCCGACCTGGTCGAGCGGTCCACGCGCAGTTATGTCTCGCCGATTCTTATCTCGTGGATCTACGCAAATCTTCAGGACCCGGACAGCGCCTTTGAGTGGCTCGGCAAGGCCTACGACGAGCGTACATGCACCCTCGGCACCGGGATCGGCTACGCGATTTACGACGGAATCCGCGACGATCCGAGGTTTGGAGAGCTGCTTCAGAAGCTCGGATTGAACTGACGTGCGGGGTTCCCGCTCCACCGAGGTTCGAATCCCACCCCGTCCGTTTCGAAGTTCTTCTGATGCGCGTGTGCGTATTCCGCAATCAGCGAACTGTCACGGTCCGTGCTCGCCGTACCGCTCTTTCATGGTGAGCGCCATGTAGGCCCGGATACGAGCGCTCGTTGCCGGATCCGGCTTCACCTTGCTGGCCGCCTCTCTTTCCCGCGGCAGGAGCCGCTTGACCACGGCTGTGACACACAACTCCACCATCTTCTTCGCTTTTCGAGCAATCACAGTTTCAATCCCCTCGATCTGCTCTTAAAGTGGTTGGCTTGGAGTGGCAATTCGGGCTGCAATCAAAGAGACGAGTACTCAGACCGTGTGGATACCGCGAAAGATCCACGGTTAGTCGAGTTTTGATCATCACAAAGCTTGCGTCACATCCTCCGTACGAAAACCGCTGCTGCAGCTTCACTTACACCCAGTTTTCGGGTCGAGCGGCAAGCTTGACGTCGCGGCTTACCGTCCGTGATCTGACATTCCATGGAACTGTTCGAAAAAAGCGTGACGGCACTCGGCTGATTGCAGTCCATTAGCTGATGCCTCAGACTCTCGCCGCCGCGAAAAAAGGCCAGTGGTTCAAGCACGCTGGGAAGCTCGTTACCGTTGCAGCCTCGTCGGGTGCCGCGCTCGTCTCGATTTTCACCGCGCTCTACTCGTACGGGGTCATCGGCTCCTCGGAATCCCACCAGGCGCTCGGTAACATGGGCGCGGCCTGGGTCGGCCTGCGTCCGTCGATCGACACTGCGTTGGCGATCAGCGACACCGTTCACTATGCGGCGACTGTAACGGACAAGAACGGCAGCATCCTCGTCGGAGCCCGGCCGGTGTGGACGACGGGGGACTCGAGCATTGCGACCGTTCAGCCCGACGGGTCGGTTATTGCCCGCGGACCCGGAAAGACGATGGTCAGCGTGGTGGTCGGCAGGCTCGTAACGCACTCGACGATCGTCGTCCGGCAGAAAGTCGCAAACGTCGAAGTCGGCAGGGCCAATGGCGACAGTCTGATCGTGCTGCCCGAAGGCGCGGAGCTGCAGCTGCGCGCCCACCCGACTGACGCTCGCGGCTACGCGATCGCAGGGCTGACGCCGACGTGGCATATCGACGACAACAGCGTGGCGGCCCTCGACAGCAGTGGACTGCTCACAGGCCGCTCCGCCGGTCGAACGATGATTGGCGCCAAGATCGAGGGGGTATCCGGGCGGAGCGGCGTGTCGGTGGTGACCCCCGCGACAGCTATTGCTCTGGTGGCGGGGATCAATCAGCGAGCTCTGGCCGGCAAGACACTGCCGCAGGCAGTAGTCGTTCGCGCCACGAATCGCAGAGGGGGTCCGGCGTCCGGGAAGAAGGTCACGTTCCGGCTGACCGACGGTCAGGGTCAGATCGATCCCGCGTCGGCGATAACCGACGCCGATGGCCGCGCCCGCGCGACCTGGACGCTCGGCTCCTATCCTGGCCGGCAGACACTGTTTGCGAGCGTCGAGAATGTCGACAGCTCACTGGCCGTACTCGCCGAGGCCGATCCGGTGCCGAGCAACACACGGGTGGTGTCGCTGGTCGAGCACGTGAGCGGACAGGCAGGCGACCTGCTCCCCGATACCGTCGCGATTCGGGTGACCGATTCAGCAGGCCGGGTGCTCGCTGACGTGCCGGTCCGTTGGACGGTTGTCGACGGAGGGTCAGTTGCATCGATTTCGGCGCGCACGGATTCGCTGGGGGTCGCGAGTGCCCGGTGGACTCTTTCGAAGAAGGCCGGGATGCAGCGTCTCCGGGCGCAGGTGGGAGGAGGATCCGCGCTGGGGGTGCCACCGATTACGATCGACGCGACTGCGCTGGCAGGCGCAGCCAGCGCGATCGTGGTAGTGAGCGGAGACGGTCAGCGGGCGGCGGCCGGCGCACAACTGCCCCGCTGGATAGTGGTACGGGTGGTCGATGCGAACGGGGCCAGCGTTGTCGGGGCGGGCTTGTCCCTCGCACCCTCCGGGGGGACTCTTTCGGACAGCGCTCTCGTTACGGACTCGGTCGGGACCGCCCGGACGCGCTGGACGATGGGTCATTCGGCGGGGGATTACACCCTGGCCGTGCACCTCGAAGGCGTCAAGAAGCTCCTCAAGATCGCCGCCCACGCGACCCCGGCTGCGCCCGCGAATCTGGCGTTCGACGACATGCCGGGAGAGAAGCGCTCGAAGGAGTCCGTAAAGGTCAAGAAACTCTTCGCGCTGGTCACCGACGTATACGGGAACCCGGTGCCAGAGGCGCGGGTCAACTTCTCCGTGAAGTCTGGAACAGTGACCCCCAGCCGAGCCGTCAGCGATGCCCGCGGCCGCGCCGCCCTGACCTGGAAGCTCGGTTCGAAGACGGGCGAGCAAACCCTCTCCGGGGTCGTGCGCGGGTCCGATGTGACCGGCGAGTATGTGACCCAGGTCGGCGGCCGGGAGCCGGTTTCGAAGACGGCGACTCTCAAGTCCGCCAGCAATCTCAGAGCGGCCAGCAATCTCAAGTCGGTCGCCAACCCGAAGTCAGCAAAGTAGAGCTGCTCGGACAAGTGGGACGCGCTGGGCAAAGCCACCGGCCCGGCTGAGTTGATACTTGAAGTCAAGCGTTATAAAGCCAACGCCCAAAACGACATAGAATACGCAGCTTCAAGTAAGACTGCGCGCCGGATCAAGCTCAGCAGTGACATTTTCCTGCTCCATGCAGTCATTTTATTGTTAACGCCTAGCTGAGCAGTTAGGGGCGTTAATTGTTGCGCCCAACGAGCAGTTCTGGGCGCCTCCGACAACCGGCAAACCCGCCTAAAGGCGGCGACGCAAAGCCACGAGACTAAAGCAGCGCGCAAGCGAAGCAATGTCAGTCGAGCTACCGAAGAGGAGCCTTAATGAACGAAACTCGCTTCAGACTCAGCTCAGTCGTAACGACCTTTATAGCGTTAGCGGCTGTCATCCATCCGGCCACGGCAAGCGCCCAATTCGGCGCGCACGCGGCCCGGACCAGCTCGAGTGCTGTCGCGAGTCAGCTCGACTCCATACCTGGCGCCCTTGCCAGTTCCGGCGCGGTAGCTGTCGCCGACAGCGACGCCAAGGCAGAGAAGGCGGCTTATGCTTCCTCGGGCGAAAAAGGCACCGGGCTCAGCGGCAAGGTGTTCGCTCGGTTCGTCATGCCCGAAGACTGGATTTCGCTGGCTTCACTCCCCGGCGCCCAGATGGCGAGTGCTTCTATTCAGGGCGGGGCGACCCCCGGCGCGGAAACCGTATTCACCATGCGCTCCTTCGGGCAGAAAGTTCGCGCCTGGCTGAATGGGTACCGCCTTGGCTACTGGCCGCAGGAAAAGGGTCGCCTCAGATCCGAAGCCTACAGGAACCCCGATGGCTTCATCGAAGTTACTCCGGAGAACGAGGATACCCGAGTCTCCGAGCATTTTCGCCTACGTGACTTCGTGTCACATGGCCAGAACAATGTGTGGCCCAAGTACGTCGTCTTGCGTGAGCCGCTGCTCGACAAGCTCGAGCTGGTTATCGAGGACCTGAACGACCACGGCGTCAACGCCGAGGGGATGCGGATTCGCTCGGGATTCCGGACTCCGGCCCACAACCAGGCCGTGCGTGGTGAAGGAAGCGCCCGCGACAGCCGCCACCAGTTCGGCGACGCCGCTGACGTCTTCATCGATCAGGTTGGCAACGGCAGGATGTCGGATCTGAACGGCGACCGGAAAGTGAACTTCGCCGACGTCAAGATGATCCTGGATGCTGTCGAGCGGGTCGAAGCTCGCTATCCCGAGCTTGTCGGTGGCACTGGCCTTTATACCGGCCGGAACGGGCAATTCGCCCACATCGACGTTCGCGGCGTACGCGCGCGTTGGGTGCGCGGCGTCTACACACGCCGCTCGCATCGCTCCACCAAGTCGCGGAAGGTGGCTACGACCAAGGTCTCCGCGGCCCGAGTCCCGGCGAGAAGCGCTTCGACGCCTCGCTAAAAAGTCCTTCTACCTTCCGATCCAGTAGGTAGCCTTCACCTGAAAGACGTTGGTCGGGCGATCCCGGAACAGCGCCGACCTGTCTCTGCTGAAGTTGAAATCGCCGAACTGGTCGAACCCTTCCCGCTGCTGCGTCCACACAAAATAGAGCGTTGAGCCCGGACGGTACTCCCACCGCAGCACGCTCGTGCCCCGAAGCGACCTGAAATTGAAATCGGGATTATCGAAGGTGAACGGCGCGGCGGCGCCGGCGTCGCCGTCGGGGTCTATCGTATACGTGATGGCGCCCGTTTGCGGATCGGTGTTGGTGTGCACCCAGCTGTCGTTGTCCCTGCCGAAGAAATTCATTCGGCGCGACTTCACCTCGGCGAATTCCTTGAAGGTGGTGTAATGCCCGCTCGACAAGAACGGCTGGGCGAATAGCTCGAGAGTCAGATTCGGCGTGAAGGTGGTGTTGATTCGGGTGTCCAGAGAGAATGTCTTCTGTCGCAGACGGCCGAATACATACCGGGTACCACCGAATCCAGTGGGCGCGTTCGGATCGGTCACTTCGTAGACATACTGCTGCGCGGTGTTGTCGAGGTTGAGCGAGGGGCCGAGGTTGATTAGAAACCGCGAAGACGGCTTGATGGTGAGAGACGGGTAGTACGCGACTTGTCCGGCCTCGTTGTTGTCGACCGGCGTGAGGTACTGCACCTGGGCATTCACGACGAAACGCTTCCGCGAGTCTGACCCGAGGAACCACGAGTACATGTTGTAACCGTAGTGAATTACGGTCGGCCCCCCTCTGGTCAGACGCTCGTCGTAGGTGCTCGGGTGACGAATCGTGAAAAAGCTGGTGTTGATGTAATTCTTGAACGTGACCTGACCCCAGGCGTGATAATCGACGTCTGTGCGATCACCTTCGTAGTTCACCTGTTGCGCGGCGCCCCAGATCGTCGCCGCGTTCCGGTACCAGCTGCCCGGGGTCGTCCACTGTCGTAGCACATTCGCCAGCATGAACTTGTAATCAGCCCGATTCAAGACGCCGAGATCATTGGCCTCGAACCCTGGACTACGCCAGTTCTGCGTGGTCTCCCAGAGCCAGTTGCCGGTTTCCTTCGCGAGCCGGGCGTAGAACCCGTATCCGTAGAGATTGCGGCGCGTCGGATCGAAGTTCGTTGAGAAGAGTCCATCGGTTGTCTCGGTCCGTCCCGGACGCTGGAAGTACCTCGGGCTGGCGGTTTGTGCCCGTCGAATCGCAGCGGTATCGCCGCCGATGTGGGTCAGAGCGCTCTGGATGTTCAACGTATACGCGCTACTCGACCAGTGATGATCGAGGTCGAGCCCGACAGCCTGCGCATTGGAGCGGAGGCGCGCGACCTCGTCCGGGTTGGTGAGATCACGGTTGACCATCGTCGTTATCGTTCCGATCCGAGTCTGACCCGCGCGATAGTCCTTCCGGAGCCGGCCGATAAAGTAGTTGGTGAGGGGCTCTATCTCCCTCGTCTCGTCGAGGGTGCTTCCAATCGGACGGAACGTCGCCTTCTCGCGGTTGGTGACCGCGTCCATGACACCCACCGTGATCCCGCTACTTGTCCGACCTGTCACCTTGCCCGCACCCAGGATGGTCGTCGCGTCAGACGCCTCCATGAAGTCGGATTGTCCAGAGAGCAGGCTGGCCAGCTGCGGAGAGCGGCCGATCCGCCGCGTGTATATCAGGCTCAAGCTGGACACGTTGCTGCAGAAGTAGCAGCTGAACCCGCCCGTCGAGAAATACTGCGAGTTCGAGACGAAGAACGGCCGCTTTTCGTTGAATGTTGTTTCGAAGACGGAGAGATTCACGACTGCCGGATCGACCTCGACCTGTCCAAAGTCAGGGTTGACCGTCCCGTCGAGCGTGAGGTTCGACGTAAGGTTGAACTTTACATCGCCTCCGGCGCGATAGGTCATCTCCGTGTTCGAGTGGTATGGATCGCCCGGGTGCACCCGCTCCAGCTTGCTGCGCGTGGTCGCGTATGGCACGATCTCCATTTGACGAGGCTGGGCGCTGACGCGAATGCCCTCGAGAGTGCCGAAATACGCCGGCCCGCCGTATTCGTTGTTGCGCCAGAACGCCCACATATCCTGCTCGTTGCGCCGATCGATCGTGCGCCAGATCTGCATGCCCCAGGTCTGATCCGCTTCGCGAGAGAATCGGAGCTGAGAAAACGGGATGCGGAATTCCGCAGTCCATCCAAGCGAATCTATCTTGCTGGCTCCCTCCCAGACCGGATCGTAGGAGGCGTCACCGTTCTGGTGGTCTCCCTTCACACCGTCCGGATTGAGCTCGAACCAGGTTCGGCTATTCTTGTCCCGGAAGGTGTCGAAGACGAAGGCGATGTGGTCCGAGGTAATATTGTTGTCGCCGTTCATCACCTGATCCCGACGGGCGAGGACGGAACGGACTCCCTTTGCTCCGAGGGAGTCGAACATTCGCGCGCCGATATAGATCGCGCCGGCGTCGTACAGAATCCGCACCTCGGTCCGCTGGCTGGGGGGCTTGCTTTCGTCGGGTGAAGATTGGGTGAGCTCGGTGATGGGTGTCGCTTTGGCCCAGGCCGCGTCGTCCAGCCGACCGTCAATCGTGACTTCGCCCTCGCGAATCGCTGCCCTGGCTACGGGGCGCGGGTCATTCTGGGAGCGTGTCGTGGTCTGACCGAAAGCGGGAAAAGCGGAGGCAAGGAGAAGAACCGAAACAAAAGCAGGGCGGCCGACTGCGACTGACCGTCGAAAGGGCATGTGAAACTCCTACGGGTGGAATTCGTTTCTATTTGACTCAGGGAGTCTACCCATATCGCAATCGGATTAGACCGTTCGAAAGGCGAAATGGTTGGACGTCGGGCTTCGGACACGAAGCCGGCGAACGACCTTAGGCCCTTTCCAACTCCTACGGCATGTGAACCCCTGGTAGTTTCGTTCATCGCGTCCGGCTACACTGTAAAATTCTCGTCAACTCATCTGCAGCCATCGTCCATTGAGACTTCCCGCCGTTCTATCCGCGCTCATTGCGGTCGCGTCTACGCTTGCGGCTCAGAGCGAGAATCTTCCGATCAGCGTCCCCGCCGAAGCCGGAGAGGCGCATCTTCGCAACGTTCGACAGCTGACGAATGGGGGCGAGAACGCCGAGGCCTATTTCAGTCACAACGGAAAGCGCCTCATCTTCCAGAGCACGCGCGACGGAAGGACGTGCGACCAGCAGTACGTCATGAACGTCGACGGATCCAAGGTCCAACGTGTCTCGAACGGGGCGGGGAAGACTACGTGCGGCTACTTCATGAACGGCGACCGAAGCATTCTCTTCGCCTCGAGCGACGCTCTCGAGAGGGATTGTCCGCCGAGACCGGATGCGTCGAAGGGGTACGTCTGGCGGCTGGATCCGTTCGACATCTACACGGCCAGGGCAGATGGATCACGGAGAAAGCGTCTCACACGGTTTGGAGTCTACACCGCCGAGGGAGTGCTCTCGCCCGACGGCCGCAAGATCGTCTTCACCTCCTTGAAGGACGGTGACCTCGACATCTATGTCATGAACGTCGACGGGAGTGGACTGCGGCAACTGACCCGCCAGGTCGGCTACGACGGCGGTCCGTGGTGGTCACCGGACGGAAAGCAGATTGTCTATCGCGCGTATCACCCGGCGAATCCGACCGAGCTCAAGGCGTACACCGATCTCCTGGCGCAGCGACTTGTGCGCCCAAACAAGATGGATCTGTGGCTGATGGATGCCGATGGAGGCAACCAGCAGCAAATCACCCACTTGGGTGCCGCCAGCTTCGGGCCTTCATGGACCGCCGATGGCAAGAAAATCATTTTCTCCTCGAACCATCACACAGATCCGAAGCTCGGCAACTTCGATCTCTTTCTGATCAAGCCCGATGGAACGGGCCTCGAGCAGGTGACGACGGCACCTACGTTCGATGGTTTCCCAATGTTCAGCCCCGATGGAAAGAAGATCGTCTGGGCCTCGAACCGGCACGATGCCAACCCGCACGAGACGAATATTTTCATCGCCGATTGGGTGGACTGACGGCGGGCACCAGCCCTTCTGAGGGGAAACTGTTCAGGCCGGCTTGATGATCTGATCGAGGTGGTGTTGAAGGTGTGCGACGTAGTCCGCCATGAAGTAGTCGAGCGTCGCTGGCGCGTCGCGTGGAACTGCTTTCCACGCAAGCTCATCGAGGTTGTGATGCTTGCGCTTGCGCAGCCGCTGGTCCTCGGGAGCTGTCTCCATTACGTGAGCGATGTGCAGATTGAAGCTTCGCCACAGAGCCAAGAGCTCGTTCCACGGCGCCTCCTGGTACTTCTGGGCAGAAACCCACGCATCCTGGGCGTAGCCAGGGAATATCAGGTCCTCCTGAAACTGCGCGCGCACGAAACGCTGGTGATTGTTGGACGCCGAATCTATGAGGTGTCCGATGATTTCCCGGGGGCTCCACTTAGCCGGCGCCGGACGCCGACGAGTCGCCTCATCGCTCATTCTCTCCAGCAGCGGGATCGATGTTTCGATTGCGCGGCGCAGTTCCTGAACGTATTCTGACATAGGGAAGCTTCCCACAAAATTGTTGATTTGTGGATAGAATATTCTCGTGTGAAACCCTTGTTGCCAATGTGGTGTATGCAAGTCACTGGACGTCTGACTGCCCGCACTAATTTCTGATCACGAATAATGAAACGCATTGCACTTCTTTTTGTTCTGATTGCCGGCCTGGCCGCTACTCCAGTCGCCCGGTCGCAACAGCCCGGTTCCAAGACTCCCACACCAGGCAAGCAAGACGCCCAGGTCGACGACTCGCTCAAGTTCAAGGCGTCGCCGGAGCTCCAGAAGTCGCTGGATGATCTTGCCGCGGCGATGCAGGCGTTGGCGCTCCGCATTGCCAACGACCCTGAGATCAAGGCCGCCGCGATTCACGTTGCGTCTGGCTTGGTAAACACCGCGACGCAGGTTGTCACCGAGCAGTCGGTCGTGATTCAGGAAGCGCTCAAGACCGCGGGCGAGCGTATCGCCGCTGCGCAGTCGGCACCGCACCCCCGAGCGAAGAAACCGTAAGTCGGGCTTCGTCTCTCCGCTCGCCGACTGTAAGTTCGGGATCGGTGCGCCCGGTCAGTCGGGGGGACGTCCTCTTCAGCAGCTACTCGCTTACACGCATCGAGCCTCGCTAGAGCGGTGAGGCGTTATGGCTCCGCGCGGAACTATCGCGAGTCTCA
>Ga0307308_10000098_pt1 | contig 24825 bp, 23 predicted proteins | sample ER_DNA_195_FD_194501 | JGI IMG/M metagenome (GOLD analysis project Ga0307308, IMG submission 194501) | Bulk soil microbial communities from the East River watershed near Crested Butte, Colorado, United States - ER_DNA_195 | ecosystem: Environmental > Terrestrial > Soil > Floodplain | place...
TGAGACAGCGAGCAGGCTGAGCTTCCGGTCGGCGCGCATCCGTGGTTCAAGGCGCAGCTCGAGGAAGCGCATGCGGAGCTCTCCCGCGTGCGGTCGCTCGAGGACCTCGTTGCGGAGGATTGGATTCGCTTCAAGCGAGCCGGTTGGTCGGACGCCGACGTAGCGGCGGCGGTCAACGTGAGCGAGGAAATCGCGCGCGCGAAGAGGTTGGCTTGGGGCGTCCGCCCGTCCTATCGCCGCGTCGATTCCTGCGCGGCCGAGGTGGAGGCAAGCTCGAACTATCTGTACTCCACTTGGGGCGAAGCGGACGAGGCAGCGCCGGAGCCCAACCGTTCGGTCGTTGTTCTCGGCTCGGGCCCGAACCGCATCGGTCAGGGCATCGAGTTCGACTACTGCTGTGTCCACGCGGCCCAGGCCTTCGGCGCCCTGGGTTACGAGACCGTGATGGTGAACTGCAATCCGGAGACGGTCTCGACCGATTACGACACTTCCGACCGGCTCTACTTCGAGCCCCTTCGCACGGAGGAAGTGCTTGAAATCTGTGCCCGGGAGCGGCCGGCCGGAGTCGTGATCCAATTCGGCGGCCAGACCCCTCTAAAGCTGGCCGAGGAGCTGGAAACGGCCGGTTACCGCATCCTAGGCACTCCGTTCGAGGCCGTCGACCTCGCGGAGGACCGGGAGCGCTTCGCGGCACTGTGCGACCGGCTCGGCATCGCCGTGCCGCCGTGGGCTATGACGAGCGGGCCTCAAGAGGCTGTCGAGGCCGCCGAGCGCATCGGGTACCCCGTACTCGTTCGCCCCTCATACGTGCTGGGCGGAAGAAACATGCGGGTCTGTTACTCCACTGAAGAGGTCGCCCTCGCAAAGGAAGGCGGCCTCGTCGACAGATTTCTCGAGGGCGCAGTCGAGCTCGACGTGGACGCTCTCTGCGACGGCGAGGAGACGTTCGTCGCCGCGGTGATGCAGCACGTCGAAGAGGCCGGCGTCCACTCCGGGGACTCCTCGTGCGTTCTCCCTCCGATCTCGGTCGACGGGGGGACGCTCGCTCAAGTAGAGACGATCGTGAGCACGCTCGCTCCCGCTCTCGGCGTGGTCGGGCTCGTGAACGTGCAGCTCGCCGTGCAGGACGGCGACGTGTACGTGCTCGAGGCGAACCCGCGCGCCTCACGGACCGTTCCGTTCGCGAGCAAGGCGATCGGCCTCAACCTCGTCGAGGCAGCGTGTCGCCTCGCCGCAGGCGCCAAGCTGTCTGATCTGGACATGTCTCGTCGCCTGGCGACGGCCCATGTCTCTGTGAAGGCCGCCGTATTCCCGTTCGCGCGCTTCCCGGGAGCCGATCCCGTGCTCGGGCCAGAGATGCGCTCCACGGGCGAGGTGATGGCGAGCTCCGCCGACTTCCCGACCGCCTTCGCCAAAGCCGAGCGCGCGGCGGGCCGGCCGCTGCCCGAAAGCGGCACCGCCTTCCTCTCGGTCCGTGACGCCGACAAAGCGGTGGTCGTCGACCTCGGTAGGAGTCTCGCCGCGCTCGGCTTCGAGCTTTGCGCGACCGGCGGAACGGCCCATGCACTCGCCGCTGCCGGGCTGCGCGTCACGGGCGTCCGCAAGGTCGGAGAGGAAGGGCCTGGCGCGACCGTCGTCGACCTTCTCCGCCGTCGGCACTGCGATCTCGTCGTGAACACGCCGGCGGGTGGGGGGGCGCGGTCGGACGGTTATCTCATTCGCGAGGCGGCTCTCGTGGCCCGGATCCCCTGCATCACGACGCTGGCGGGCGCATTCGCGGCGGTGGAGGCAATCGCTCGCGCCCGGCAGGAGGATGCTGTCTCGCTCCAGGAGCGCCTCAGTGCGTAAGGAATTGCTCGAGGTCGCGGGAGTCGAGCGGCTCGGGCCATACAGCCTGGTGCGTATGAAGCGCGGAGGCCTCGAGTCAGGCGTGCCGGGCCAGTTCTTCATGCTCTCTCCGCCGGGGAGGCTCCTACCGAGACCGATGAGCCTTTGCCTTGCCACCAGGCACGAGCTCGGCTTCCTGATCGACCCAATCGGACCCGGGACGATCGCGCTCGCCGAGCTTGCTCGGAGTGAGCGGATCAGCGTGCTCGGACCGCTCGGAAACGGCTTCCGTCTGGACATCGACAGACCGCTCCTCGTCGGTGGCGGCATCGGCGTGGCGCCGCTCCCGTATCTCTCGGAGCGGCTCGGCCGTCCACCGGCGGTGCTCGGATTTCGGACCGAGGCCCATGCTGAAGCCGCCACACTCGTCCCGAACGCAGAAACCGTCGTCGAACCCCGGCTCGTGACCGAGCTCCTGCGTCCCGGCGCGGACATCCTTGCGTGCGGCCCGGAGCCGATGCTCGAGGCCGTCCGCCGGCTCGCACCGCAGGCGCAGCTTGCGTGGGAAGCGCCGATGGCGTGCGGGTACGGCGCCTGCTACGGATGCGCCGTGGAAATTGACGGGGAGCTCAGGCGGCTGTGCGTGGAGGGCCCGGTCCTGGAGGCGGCTGCGTGATCCTGAACGCCTCGGGCTGTCTCGACGCGATCGTCGCGCCCGACGTGGCCCGCGAACTCGACGTCTTCGTGACCAAAACCGTGACCCCACTGCCGCGCGGTGGCAACGAGCCTGTCCGCATCGCCGAGACTGACTTCGGGATGCTGAACTCGATCGGGCTCGCGAACTCCGGGGTGGAGAAGTTCGTCGCGGAGACCCTTCCTCGACTGGCCGAGCTCGAGCTGCCGATCTGGGTGTCGGTCGGAGGGTTTTCAGCCGACGACTATGCGACCGTCTGCGCCACTCTCGACGGTTGCGGCGAAGTCGCGGCGCTGGAACTGAACGTTTCCTGCCCCAATGTCGCGGAGCCGGTGGAGTCTGTCGCGGAGCTCGTCCGCGCCGCGCGCGAGGCAACGTCGAAGAAGCTCTACACGAAGCTCTCGCCCGCGAGTCCCGACATCGCTGCGGTGGCGAAGGCGGCGGCCTCGGCGGGTAGCGACGGTCTCTCGCTCGTCAACACCATCAGAGGTCTCGCGCTGGACCGGGGATCGCTAACGCCCACGCTCTCGACCGCGACCGGCGGGCTCTCGGGGCCGGCGCTCAGGCCGATCGCCCTCGCTGCCGTCTATTCCTGCTTTCGCGCCACCGGGCTTCCAATCGTCGGTATGGGCGGGATCGAGTCGGGCCGCCATGCGCTCGAGCTCATCGCGGTGGGCGCCAGCGCATGCGCGCTCGGCACCATCTTCTTCTCCGACCCAGAGGCGCCGGGCCGGATCCGCTCCGAACTCGCGGCCGAAGCGGAGGCGTTAGGGTTCGAAAACCCCTCCGACGCCTACGCCGTTGCGCACGGCGACGAGGCTCCCGCCCCGTTACGCCACGTTGCCTAGCTGGGCAAAAGGGCTCAATAGCAGCGGAAAATTCGCACTTGAAGCGAGAGGGGGCGCTGTTAGAATGGCGCGCCAATGCAAAGCACGAAGACCCAGGTCCAGGCCCCGGTACGCTCTCTGGACCAGAGGATGGACGCGCTCCGGCGAGCGAACGAGATTCGCGTCCGGCGGGCCCAGCTGAAGAAGGACTTGAAGAACGGCAGCGCGCGGATCGAGGAGATCTTGCGTAACCCACCCGGCTACGTCGAGACGGCCAAGGTGTTCGACATGCTCATGGCCGTCCCGAAGTTCGGGCGCGTGAAGGCCGCGCGCTTCCTCAACCAGTGTCGGATCAGCCAGTCGAAGACGGTCGGCGGGCTCTCCGACCGCCAGCGCGCAGAGCTGGTCGGCCTGCTCCGGCGCTGAGCGCCCCGCAGAAGCTCTTCGTCGTCACCGGCCCCTCCGGCGCCGGGAAAGGCACGCTCATCAAGGGGCTGCTCGAGCGCCGCTCCGATCTCGAGCTCGCAGTCTCCGCGACGACGCGACCGCGCCGGCCCGGGGAGGTCGAGGGCACCGATTACTACTTCCTGTCGGAGGAGGAGTTCAACCGCCTCGTCGAGGCCGGTCAGTTTCTCGAGTACGTCACCTTCCTCCATCAGCGCTCCGGCACGCTGTTCTCGGAGCTCGAGCGCATCGCTAAGAAGGGGAAGGCTTGCCTGCTCGAGCTCGAGCCGACGGGGGCGTTGCGCGTCCGCGACCTAGTCTCCGGAAGCGTGACGATCTTCGTCACCGCCCCCATCGAGGAGCTCGAGCGACGGCTACGAGAACGGGCGACGGAAAGCGCCGGCGAGATCGAAGAGCGCCTCAAACTGGCGCGAGAACACCAGCAACTGGCCGGAGAGTTCGATTACGTCGTCGTCAACGACGATGTGGAGCGCGCAGTCGACGAGCTCGACGGCATCGTGACAAAGGAAGTCCAAACGACAGGTAGACTGAGCGCGACATGATGTATCCCCGCATCGACGACCTGCTTCGCAATGTGCATTACTCGCGGTACGCGCTCGTCATCGCCGCCGCGAAGCGTGCTCGACAGATCAACAACTATCACCATCAGCTCGGCGAGGGCACTTTTGACGATTTTCCGCCGCCTCTCGTCGAATCGCGCTCGAAGAACTACCTGACGATGGCCCTCGAGGAGCTCGCCGAGGGCAAGATCACCGTCTCGTACACCAAGTAGCGCGCTAGCTGCGAAAGGAGCCGGATGGCTCGCGTTCTCGTCGGCGTCACGGGCGGCATCGCGGCCTACAAGGCCTGCGAGGTTGTGCGCTTGCTCGTCAAGGACGGCCACGAAGTCACTCCGCTCCTGACTCCCGACGCCGAGCGGTTCGTCACGGCACACACCTTCGAGGCCCTGGCCCGGCGAGAAGCGCCGCGCGACCTCTATCCACATCTCGTCGAGGCCGATCTCCTCGTCATCGCGCCCCTTTCCGCGAACACCCTCGCCAAGCTCGCGCACGGCCTCGCCGACAACGTGCTCACCCAGGCGGCGCTCGCCTTCCGGGGCCCCGTTCTCGTAGCGCCCGCCATGAACGTGCGGATGTGGGAGCACCCCGCGACGAGGGAGAACGTCGCGCGACTGCTCGAAAGAGGCGTGGAGCTCATCGGCCCCGAGGAGGGCGAGCTCGCCGAGGGCGAACACGGCGCGGGACGGATGACCGAGCCCGAGGCCATCTTCGCGCGCTGTCGGGAGATCCTTGGTCTCGGCTCCACGCTCGCCGGAAAACGAGTCGTCGTCTCGGCCGGCGGGACTCGGGAGCCCATTGACCTGGTCAGGTACGTGGGGAATAGGTCCTCAGGGCGGATGGGCGTCGCCCTCGCCCAGGAAGCCAAGCGGCGCGGGGCAGAGGTGACCCTCGTCTATGCAAACGGGTCCGTACCCCCTCCGCTAGGCGTCGAGGTGGTGCCTGCCCCGACGGCAGCGGACATGGAGAGGGAAATGCTCGCGCGGGGCGATGCGGACGTGGTTCTGATGGCCGCAGCAGTCGCCGACTACCGACCCAGCAATCCGGAAGAGGGAAAGCGTCCGAAAGACAAGGAGATGTGGACGCTCACCCTGGAGCCGACGGACGATGTTCTCGCCGAGCTCGGCCGACGGCGCTCCAACGGCCAGGTTCTGGTTGGCTTCGCGGCAGACGCGGGCGAGCGGGGTCTCGAGCGCGCGCGCGAGAAGCTCGCCAACAAAGGAGGGAACCTCATCGTCTTCAACGACGTATCCCAATCTGGAGTTGGATTCGAGGCCGAGGACAACGAGATTGTCCTCGTCTCGTCACAAGGCGAGCGCCGGATCGGGAGACGGAGTAAGGAAGAATGTGCTGTGGCTATCCTCGATGACGTCGAGGACCTACTGGGAGGGGGATGATGGACGAGCAGGCGCTTGGAGCGGAGCGACTCGAGGCGACTCGCACCGCCGAACTGACGGAGCGGGTCATCGAGAACCTCCAGCGGGTCATGCACGCTCCGGACGAGACGCTTCAGTTCTCCGTTCTCTGCCTACTCGCCGAGGGGCATCTCATCATCGAAGACTTCCCGGGCGTGGGGAAGACGAGCCTGGCCAAGGCGCTTGCACGCTCGATCGATTGCGCCTTTTCCCGCCTCCAGTTCACCCCCGACCTGCTCCCCTCCGACGTCACCGGCGTCAACGTCTTCAACCAGCGCTCGAACGAGTTCGAGTTCAGGCCTGGCCCAGTCTTCGCGAACATCCTGCTCGTCGACGAGATCAATCGTGCGTCACCGAAGACGCAGGCCGCTCTGCTCGAGTGCATGCAGGAGCGCCAGGTGACCGTCGACGGCATCTCGTACCAGCTGCCACCCCCATTCATGGTCATGGCGACGCAGAACCCGATCGAGTACGAGGGGACCTACCCGCTTCCCGAGGCGGAACTCGACCGCTTCACGATGCGGATCGCGATCGGCTATCCGCCCCTCGCCGACGAGGCGCAGATGCTCTCGGAGCAGACGATGGATACGACGCTGCTCGATCGCCTCGAGCCGGTCGCAAGCGCCGAGGAGCTGATGAACGCGATCGAGGACGCACGACGAGTCTTCGTCGAAGAGAGCCTCAACCGCTACGTCGTCGCGTTGCTCCGGCAGACGCGGTCTGACTCTCGCCTCTACCTCGGCGCGAGCCCCCGAGCGGGCATCGCGCTGCTGCGCGTCGCCAAGGCCCGCGCGCTCGTCTCCGGCCGCGAATTCGTCCAGCCCGAGGATGTGAAGGTCGTCGCCCCGACCGTGCTGGCGCACAGGCTCATCCTCGCGCCCGAGGCGCGCTCGTCAGGCCTCGACGCCGAGGACCTCGTCCGGAGCGTGCTCGAGCGCACGCCGGTCCCCGTCTAGCTCGGCGCGGATGCTGACCGACCGCGGCCGCTGGATTCTCGCGTTCGGCGGCGGCGTGTATCTGGCCGCTTGGGCGTTCGGCTCGGACGCTCTTTATCCGATCGCGCTCGGCCTCGTGCTTGCAGTAGCGACCGCCGCGCTCTGGGTTCGTTTCCTGTCGAAGCCGATGGCGCTCAACCGGATCCTTCCGGAGGGGCAACGCTACGCAGGTGACGACGTCGCCGTTCGACTCGAGGTGGACGTGGACGGACGCATCCCCTCGGGATCGCTCGTGATCCGCGAGGAGATCGCCCGCATCGGGGAGGTGGAGACGGTCATGGTCAACCGGCGCGGGCGCCTGCGCGGCAACTACAGACTCGAGAGCTTGCCCCGCGGCCGCTATCCGGTTGAGGCCGTCTCGGCCGTGCTGGAGGATCCATTTGGCCTCGAGAGGGTCGAAGCCGCTCTGCCGAGCGGCGATTCTCTGCTCGTGTATCCGCGCCTGGTCGACTTGGACCAGCTCTTTTCCGACTCGGGCGCGCGGGCACTCGAAGGCCGCCGGCTTCTGCTCAGGAGACCGACGGGCTTCGACCTCCACAGTGTGCGCGACTACGAGCAAGGGGAGTCGCTCCGGCGAGTGCACTGGCCGTCGACTGCGAAGCGCGGCCATCTGATGGTGAAGGAGCTCGAGGATGCGCCTCGCGACGAGACGGCAGTTCTCTTGGACGCGGATGCGGCCGCGGTCGCCGGCGAGGCACCCGACTCGAGCTTCGAGCTGCAGGTGCGCGCGGCGGGGTCGATTCTGAAGGCGCACGCCAGCCGCGGGCGTCGCGCGGCGCTCATCGTCAACTCCGCTTCGCGCCCGTATCAGCGCGTGCATTCCTTCGACGGCGACTGGCTGCGGGCGCTCGAGCTCCTCGCTGCAGTGGAGGCCGACGGGCCCACACCGGTGACGGCCATGCTCGCGGACGAGGGGGGACAGGCAGGCCGCGCGCTCGAGCTCACCGTCGTCACGGCGAGCCTGACGCCGCGGCTCACGGATCGGCTGCTGCAGCGGATGCTGAGCCGACATTCCGCAACCCTCGTGTACGTCGAGCGAGAAAGCTTCGGCGAAGACCGCCCGGCACAGCTCGATCCCCTGGTCGGCGCCCAGATTCTCAGGCTTGAACGCGCCGGCGTTCCCGTAGCGATTCTCCGGCGTGGCGACGACCTCGCCTCGAAGATCGGCGCTCAGCCCGTGGGAGCAGCGGTTGGCTAGGACGGCCCTCCTCTACATCCTGTCCGCGCTTCTGGTCGCGACCGCGTGGCTTCGGCTCGAGAACGGCGGGCACGAGCTCCGCGAGGTCGCCCTCATGGTCGCGCTCGCCTTCCTGCCCGCCGTCGCGGTTGCCGTCGGCAAGCCCCGATGGGCGATCGCCGTGGGGGCTGCGAGCCTGCTCGCCGCCTGCTCGGAAGCTTTCGGCATCGCGGTGACAGAGGCCCGTCCGGGCAGCCAGCACGACTTCTTCGGACCGGTGCTCGGCGCCTTCAAGGATGGATTTCTGAACTTCTACGACACCGATCTTCCCTTCCGGCCCGATGCCTTCCCCTTCATGCACGACGTCGTTCTCGTGGCCATCTTCGCCTTCTGCGCCGTTGCAGGCGTACTCGTGGCAGCGCGGAAGCCCGTTGGCGCTGCGCTCGCGCTGGTATTCGCGATCGGCTGGCCCGCGACTCTCGTTCCGGGAACGCAACCTGTGACGCTCGGGGTGCTCGCGCTCGCCGGCGTTCTCGCCGTGCTCTTCCTCTTCCGGGCCGGCGCGCGGCCGGTGCGCGGGCTCGGGCAGGGCGTCGCGGTAGCTCTCGTCCTTCTGGCGGCCGCAGCAGCGGCGTCGACGTCCGGCGCCGTCTCCAAGGGAGCCTTCCTCGACTGGCAACGCTGGGATTTCTACAACCGCCCCGACACTCCGGTCGGCGTGGGTTACGTGTGGAACTCGCACTACGGCGGCATCCACTTCCCCAAGAAGAAGACGGTCGTCTACCGGATCCGCGTGCCAGGCCCGGAGCGAGGTCTCTACTGGCGGGCGACGACCCTCGACGACTACACCGGCAACGGGTGGCAGGAGAACCTCAACCTGGGGCCCGCGAGCGAGCGCGACCAGATCGATGCGGCCGGGCTAACGACGAAGGCGCGCGACCAGAAGAACTGGGTGCGCCAGGACGTGACGGTCGCCTCGATCCGCGACACGCACCTGGTCGGCTCCGCGCAGCCGGTCCGCTGGCGCCCGCCCAGCGGCACGGCGTCCGCAGATGTGCGGGGCAACATCGTCGTCCTCTCGAACGCGCTCCACCGCGATCAGCGCTACACGGTCTGGAGCTACGTCCCTCGCGTCAAGCCGAGCCAGCTGGCGAAGGCGGGAGTCGTCTATCCGACTGGGATCGAGCGCTACCTCGAGGTCATTCAGGGAGGAGCGCGGGTGCTCCCCTTCGCCACGCCCAACCGGGACGACCTCATGCACGTCTTCCTCGACGCGACGTACCAGGACGACGCGCTCGTTCAAGCGAATCGCGTGCTCTACGACGTCGCGAAACGGGTCGTCGGCGACGCCCCGACCCCGTATGCGGCCACTGTGGCGCTGGAAAGCTGGCTCCGCACGTTCAAAGAGGGCGGATTTCGCTATGACGAGCAGCCGCCCACGCCCGTCCTCGGCGAGCCGGCCCTCGTGGATTTCGTGACGAACACGAAGCGGGGCTACTGCCAGCATTTCGCCGGGGCAATGACGCTGATGCTTCGCTACCTCGGGATTCCCGCGCGCGTGGCCGCAGGCTTTACGAGCGGGAGCTACGACTCGAGCAAGCACGAGTGGAAGGTGACCGACCACGAGGCGCACACCTGGGTCGAGGTCTACTTCCCCGGCTGGGGCTGGCTGCCGTTCGACCCAACGCCCGGCCGGGGGCTCCTGAACGCCGCCTACTCCTCGGCGTCACCCGTCTTCGACGCCCGCGATTTCGGTAATCCCGACCTCCAGGGCTTCCTCGGTTCGAGCGCCGTGGTCGAAGGCCTCAGAAGTCAAGGTCGCCCGGGCCAGCAGGGTGCGTCGGGTGCCGCGAACCCCAGCACGGGGGTAGGCGGTGTGACCGTCGTTCGCGACAAGGGGCCGAGCATCGTCATGCTCGCGTTACTCGTTTTGCTTGCTGCCGCCGGTGTCGTGATTGGCTTGAAGGCGGTGCGCCGGGCCCTTCGCTTTGCCGGACGGGATCCACGCGCACTCGCGACCGCGTGCCGGCGGGACGTCATCGGCTTTCTGGCCGATCAGGGATTCGACCTTCCGCCCAGCGCCACGCTTGCGGACGTCGGCCGAGCGATCGAACGGTATTTCGCCGTGGATGCGGCTCCCTTCGTCCGCTCGGCGACCGTGGCGCGATTCGGCCCGCCGAAGGAGGCCGAGAAGGCTGTGGAACGGGCTCGGCGCGAGCTTAGAAGGGTCCGTCGCGATCTCCGTAACCAGATGAGCGCGATGAGCCGCATCCGGGGCGCCGTCAGCCTGCGCTCCCTCACGATGTGAAGGGCCTAGAGGCGGTCGTCATGGCCGCGGGCGAGGGCATGCGACTGCGGCCGCTGACGGAGCGGTGGGCGAAGCCTGTGCTCCCCATCGACGGGCGCCCGGTGCTCGCAACGCTCCTCCGCGAGCTCGCGGCTGCAGGGTTCGAAGAAGTCAGCGTCGTCACGGGTCATCTGGCCGAGCAGGTGGAGTCCCTCGTGGGAGGCGGAACCTCCTTCGAGCTCGAGATCCGATTCGTGCGCCAGCCCCAGCCGCTCGGCTCGGCGGATGCAATTCGGCGTGCGCTGCGGAAGGGCGCCAAGCCGCCGCTGCTCGTGACCGCTGCCGACACGGTCTTCGTTCCCGGGGATATCCGTGCTGCCGCAGAGCGCTGGCTCGACTCGGGGACGGTCGGCGGGCTCGGCGTGCGTCGAGGCGGCCGCCCGAACCAGACTCCGGTTCGCGTGGAAGCAAACCGGATTAGGGAGTTGGGAGCTCCGAGCGACCACACCGCGGCCCCGCTCTGGCTCCTGTCCCAGGAGATCACCGACCGCCTGGACGGCGTTCCCGGCCCTCCGTTCGAAGTGGCCAGCGCAGTTCAGGACGCTCTCGCAGCCGGGGAGGAGATTCTGGCGCTCGAGCTGGGGCCCACGCGCGATCTCACGCACCCGGCCGACCTTCTGGCCAACAACTTCCCGTATCTTTTGAGGTGGGAGCAATGAGCGAGACCTACGAACTCTTCCGGCAAGGCCGCGACCACATGGCGAAAGGCATGAACGCCCAGGCCACGGTCGCGCTCGAGAAGGCCAAGCGCCGCGAGCCGGACAAAACCTCGATTCTCGAGGCCCTTGGAATCGCCTACTTCCGCATCCGACGCTTCGCCGAGGCCGAGCAGGAGTTCCGCGACATCCTCGAGCTGAAGCCCGTCGACCACTACGCGCACTTCGCTCTCGGCCGCTGCCTGGAGAAGCAAGGCAAGCCAGAAGAGGCCGTCAGCCACTACAAGATGGCTGCCTTCTTCCGTCCGCAGAGCAAGGAATACCGCCAGGCGCTCGAGTCGCTCGAAGCCGCGTAGGCGTTTTGCGGGCAGTTGTCCAGCGCGTGTCGTCGGCGCGCGTGCTCGTCGAGGGAGAGAGCGTGGGCGCGATCGGAAGCGGCTTATGCGTCCTGCTCGGAATCGCTGAGGACGACGAGGAGGACCTTGCAGGTCGGCTGGCGGGAAAGGTCGCCGGGCTGCGTGTCTTCGAGAATGCGGACGGCAAGTTCGACCGGTCGCTAGTGGACGTCGGCGGCGCTGCGCTCGTCGTCAGCCAGTTCACCCTCATCGCGGACTGAAGCTAGCCGACGTGAACTGGAGAATGGAGAGGACATGACGAGTAACGGACTTCCACTGATTCCGTACATGCGACAAAGCCGCTCGAAGGAGCGAACGATTTCGATCGAGGAACAGCGGCGAAGAGATCAGCACTGCCATCGGGAACTACCTGGCCGCCACACATAAGCAGTTGCCTTCTCCCGCTTCGGAATCTCGCTGAAGCGCCAGACCACACCGGGATGGCTGTGATGAATCGGGGAGACGCCCGGCGCCGCCTCGGTGCGGTTGACTTGCGCACGCAGGCTGGGTGACACTCCGTAGCTGTCTCAGAAGGGAGGGCCTGTGTTTTCGTATGACGTTACGTTCGACGTTTTACGAAGGATTGTTGCGGGCGTGTTCCTCGCTGGCTTCGTAGGGATATGGCTCTGGATCGCCATTAAGGTCTTCCGGTTCGACCCGACGATCGAAACTCCCCAACTCGTCCTTAGCTCTTCGTTCGCGGCCGTATCCGGCGCATTATCAGGCACTGTCGCGGCTGGAACTGCAGCCGTCCTTGGGATCGAGGTGCAGAAGAAGAGGGGCGCGGGCAGAAAAGCAGGCGGAGCGGGCACAAGCACTGGGGCCGCCGTAGCCCAGGCGGCGGCGGCGTCTCCGTTGATCATTGCCGGCGTTTGCGCCTATTTCTTCGTGGGGGTGCTGCTCGTCATCGCTTGGTTGGTGAAGGGCGATGCCGCCCCGGACGCTGTCCAGTCGTTCGCACTCGGCTCAATAGGCTGGATGGGGGGCACGTTTGTGGCCGTTTTCGCGACTGACGACTGAAGGATCGACGCAGCCCGTGGTCGCAGGGATCTTCCTCGGGCTCGAGCTCGAAAAGCCTCTCTAGAACGTTCTCGTCCATGCTGACTTTCCCCTGTTGGAGCCCAGGCAATCAGCCCAATGGCTAATGGATAGGTCCTCGCATGGCCGCTCTTTGGCTTCCCGCGCTTACGTGCGTCAGGCCCCAGAAACTCGCGTCTTGCGCCGGTCGAAAAGCATCACCGTGGTGATGCTTTCGGCCCTGCCGCGCAGACCGTCAGAATCTCCTCTCACAAGCCCAGGTTCGGCTCCAATCGGTGAGACCACTCCTGACGCAACCGGTAGCGGCTTTCAGCGTATGTTCGGCGTCACGCCGTCTCGAGTGGCACCGTTAGGCACCACCCCCGACCGGTTCACCCTTGCCGTCTGCTAGACACGGACAAGGGCAACCGCCCGAGCTTCTCGCACGCGGCGCGGCCTGAACAGGCCGAGCCGCTCTACGAAGCCTTCTGCAGCGCCCTCGCCAACGAGGGCGTCCAAGTCGCGACCGGCCGGTTCGGTGCCGGGATGGCTGTTGAACTCGTAAACGACGGTCCGATGACGATCGTCCTCGATGTGTAAGGCCCTTGGAAATCAGCGCCACAGGGCTGATCCTTTGCCGGATGCGCGAGCTGCCGACAGGCACGGTCACCTTCGTCTTCACGGACATCGAAGGCTCTACTCGGCTTCTCGGTGAGCTCGGCGCGGAGGCCTACGCCGAGGCCCTTGCCGAGCATCGGCGCCTGCTGCGAGACGTATTTGATCGCCACGACGGGATCGAGGTCGACACCCAGGGGGACGCGTTTTTCTATGCCTTCCCGACGGCACCGGGCGCGCTCGAGGCCGTGCGGGAGGCGCAGCAAGGACTCACGGCGACCCCGGTACGTGTGCGCATGGGGGTTCACACCGGGACGCCGCACGTAACCGAGGAGGGCTACGTTGGCGCAGACGTCCACCGAGCCGCCCGGATTGCTGCCTGCGGCCACGGCGGCCAGGTACTCGTGTCTGCCGCCACAGCCGCGCTTGCCGACCAAGACGCTATGCGCGACCTGGGCGAACATCGCCTGAAAGACCTCTCGGCTCCCGAACGCATCTACCAGCTCGGACGCGAGGACTTCCCGTCTCTCAAGAGCCTCTATCAGACAAACCTGCCGGTTCCCTCGACACCCTTCCTCGGCCGGGCAGAAGAACTCGCAGCGGTTGTCGGGCTCCTCTCCCGTGAAGAAGTGCGGCTCGTCACGCTCACGGGCCCCGGCGGCTCAGGGAAGACGCGCCTGGCGTTGCAAACCGGGGGGCTGGCCTCCGACGATTACCCGGACGGCGTCTGGTGGGTGCCGCTGGCCGCACTCCGTGACCCGGAGCTTGTCCTACCTACCGCAGCACAAATTCTCGAGGCGAGGGAGGGGCTTGCCGAGTTCATCGGCGACCGGCGGATGCTGATTCTGTTCGACAACTTCGAGCAGGTGGTCGAGGCAAGCTCCGGCCTCGGCGAGGTGCTGGGCGCCTGCCCCAAGCTGAACGTGCTGGTGACGAGCCGGGAGGCGCTACACCTTGTCGCGGAGCAAGAGTATGCGGTGCCGCCCCTGGCTCCACGCGAGGCGGTCGCGTTCTTTTCCGCCAGAGCACGAGCAGTGGACCCGGACTTCCAGGAAGACGCGGTCGTCTCCGAAATCTGCCGCCGCCTCGACGACCTGCCGCTCGCGCTCGAGCTCGCCGCCGCCCGGGTCAAGGCGCTCTCACCGAACCAGATTTTCGAGCGGCTCGAGCAACGCTTGCCGCTTCTCACGGGCGGCGCTAGAGACCGACCGGAGCGGCAGCGCACCCTCAGGGCGACGATCGAGTGGAGCTACGACTTACTGACCGAGGACGAGCAGCGACTCTTCCGCCGCCTCGCTGTCTTCGTCGGCGGCTGCACTCTCGACGCGGCAGAGGCCGTCGCGGACGCCGATATCGATCCGCTGCAGTCGCTCGTAGACAAGAGTCTGGTTCGCCATACGGGCGAGCGTTACTGGATGCTCGAGTCGATTCGCGAGTACGCCTCGGAGCACCTCGAGGACTCGGGAGAGGTGGAGAACCTCCGGACCCGCCATGCCCACTATTTCCTCCAGCTCGCAGAGTCCGCCGGCCTCTCGCTTGAGCCCCTCGTCGAGCAGCGCTATGACATGGCGAGTCGTGAGATCGACAACCTGCGCGCCGCGCTTGGCTGGTGGTTCGAAACCCAGCCCGAGCTCGCCCTGCGACTCGCCACGGCGCTCGACGCCTTCTGGCTCGTCACCGATCCATCCGAAGGCATGCGCTGGTACGAGACGCTTCTGGACAAGGCCCCTGATGCGCCGCTCGACCTCCGCGCGCGCGCTTTGCTGGCGTATGGGGGTTCGGCCAACCCGGCCGGCGACGATGCGTTAGCCGAGCGCCTCTATCAGCAGAGCCACGATGCGTTTCGTGAGGTAGGCGACGAGCGAGGGGTGGCCGTGTCCCTTCTCCGGCTCGGCTATAGCGCCTTCTACAGGGAAGATTGGAACCTGGCCGGCGAGCTGGCCGGGAAGAGTCTGGCGCTGAGCCGCAAGGTGAATTACCGCGCGGTGGAGTCCCAGGCACTCGGCCTCGCCGGCGAGGTCGAGTATGCGCAGGGGAATCGCGAGACCGGCGCCGAGCTGATCGAGCAAAGCGCGACCTTGGCCGGTGACGTGGGGTTCCCGTGGTGGCGCTCGCGAATGCTGCGCAAGCTCGTCGACTGCAAGCTCGAACTTGGAGAGCCAGGCGGCGTCGAAGGCTGGGCGCGAGAGTCGTTGCAACTCATCCAAGGGGTCGGCGACCGGCAGATGATGGTCTTTGCACTGGCTCGCGTCGCCCGCATCGCTGCCGAATCGGGTCGGAAAGAGGAGGCAGGTCTCCTCTGGGGTGCGATCGAAGCCGAGGAAGCACGCAGCCGTATGGGCGCGTGGGCAAAGGAGCGGGATCGGCTTTCAGGTCCCGTCCTCGCCCACGGGGGGCCCGAGTTCGAGCACGGCCGCGAGCGAGGAAGAACCCTCTCTCTTGATGAAATTGTGGAGCGCACGGTGGCGAGGCGCTAGAGGGCAGACGGTGACAATCGTGCTCGAAACCTAGGTGCTATCCTGTCTGCGACCACATTTTCCCGTTTGGAGAAGTGGGCGCGCGGCGCCCATTTTTTGCGAAAGAAGCCAAATTTGACCCAGGTTCACGAAAAGGAAAGACAACTTCACCGCGAGGTCGCCGAGACCGTCGAAGCCAGCATCCCCGAGGTGGAGGTCCTGGCCGTCGAGCTCGGCGGGCCTGAGCACATCACGGTCTACGTCGATCATCCAGCGGGCGTCGACCATGCGCTCTGCGAGCGGGTGACGAGCGAGCTGCGCTCGTTTCTCGACCGCTACCGCGTGGACGTCTCCTCGCCGGGCTTCGAGCGGCCGTTGCGTACGCGCGCCCATTTCGAACGTGCAGTGGGACAGCGCGTCGCCGTCCGTACGGCGGTCGAGGTCGGCGGACGAAAGCGCTTCCGCGGTGAGGTCGTGGACGCGGGGGAGAGCGCCGCGATCGCGATCGGCGAAGAGCGCGTAGAGATCCCGTACGAGGCGATCGTGCGCGGAAATTTGATCGAGGAAGGCGGTAAGGCGTGAGTCGAGAGATTCTCGAGGCAGTCAGGCAGATCGAGCGCGAGAAAGGCATTGAGGACGAAACCCTCGTCCGCGCACTCGAGGATGCCTTGCTAGCCGCGTACAAGAAGACGCCGGGTGCGTCCCGGCATGCGACGGTCGAGCTCGACCAGGGAAGCGGCGACTTCCGTGTCTGGTCGATCGAGCTGCCGTCCGACATCGAGGAGCGCCTGCTCGAGGAGGCTCGCGAGCGCGCGATCTCGGAGCTCGAGGCGGCCGAGGAGGAGAGCGGCGAGCGCTCCCACACGCTCGTCACGGACGAGGATCTCAACATCGACTGGTCGGGCGTGCCCGAAGAGCAGGTCAAGCGCGCCGACGTCACACCCGAGAATTTCGGTCGGATTGCCGCGCAGACGGCCAAACAGGTCATCTTGCAGCGGATCCGCGAAGCCGAGCGCGAGATGATGTACGACGAGTACGTCGACCGCGTGACTGAGGTTGTTACGGGGATCGTCCAACAGGCCGGTGACCGCAACAACGTTCTCGTCGACCTCGGCAAGGTCGAGGCGCTCCTGCCGCGCTCCGAACAGGTGGACGGCGAGCGCTACGAACAGGGCAGCCGAATCAAGGCCGTGATCACGGAGGTGCGGTCGGGTACCAAGGGCCCGCAAGTCATTCTCTCCCGGCGCGATCCCGAGCTGATCAAGACGCTCTTCGAGCTCGAAGTGCCCGAGATCGCCGACGGCCTCGTGGAGATCCGCGGCGTCGCTCGTGAGCCGGGCTATCGATCGAAGATCGCAGTCGAGTCGCATGTCCAGGGTGTCGACCCGGTCGGCGCCTGCGTCGGCCCGCGCGGTTCTCGCGTCCGGATGGTCGTCTCCGAGCTCCGCGGCGAGAAGATCGACATCATCCCCTGGAACCCGGAGCCGGCCCGTTTTGTCGCCAAGGCGCTCTCGCCCGCGCGCGTCCGTGAGGTGCTCGTTGACGACGAGACGAAGGAAGCAACGGTTGTCGTGCCCGACGACCAACTCTCGCTTGCCATCGGCAAGGAGGGGCTGAACGCCCGCCTGGCCGCGCGCCTCACGGGCTGGAAGATCGACATCCAGTCGGAGACGGAGTTCGCGCGGACGGAGGCGGACGCCGCCTTCGGGGGCGTCGGTGCCGAGGAGTTTTCGGGCCGCTGCGCTGCGCTGCTCTCGACCGGAAAGCGTTGTCCCAACACCGCGCTTCCCGGCTCGAAGTACTGCGGGATCCCCGCCCATCGCGAGCTCGCCGAACGCGAAGCCGCCGGTGAGGATGTCTCCGCCCAGACTGTCCAGGCGATTCAGGAGACAGAAGAGGACGACCTGCCCGGAGAGGCGTCCCAGCCAGAGACGAACGGGACACCCGAACCACAGCTCGAATCCGAGCCTCAACTCGAATCCGAGGCCGAGCCTCAGCCTGCGGGCTCCGAGGAGGGTGAGACCGGCGCAGCGGCGTGAAGGAGCCGATCAGAATCTGCGTTGGCTGCGGTCGGAAGGCTCCTCAGGGCGAGCTGTTGAGGTTCGTCGCGCCCGAAGGCCTCTTGCGACGCGACGAGGCGCTCCGCTCCTCCGGCCGAGGGGCGTACACGTGCCCACGGCCGGCGTGCTTCGAGCGCGCGGCTTCGCGGCTCGCTTTCTCGCGCGCGCTGCGCAGGAACGTCACAATTCCACAGGAGCTCACGACTGACCTATGGCTGACCGACAAAGACCACTGAGACCAAGAGGAGGCGCCCCCGCAGGGAGGCGCAAGCGCCGCGTGGTCATCGACTCGCAGGCGGCGCGTCCGCGTCCCGACGCACGGGCTCCGCGCGAGCCCGCAAAGCCTCGCGCTGAACAGCCTGCACCAGTGGCCCCGACCGGTCCCGTGACGGTCAGCTCAGGCGCCACGGTTAAGGAGCTCTCGGCCGCCCTCGGCGTGCCCGTGCCCCAGATCATCAAGATCATGATGGACGTCGGAGAGATGGTGACCATCACCCAGTCTCTCGGCGACGACGCGATCGGGCTCATCGCCACGCAGCTCGAGCGCGAGGTCGAGATCAAGCACGCGGACGAAGAGGAGCTCGAGCTCGAGGTCTACGAGGACGCGCCCGAAGATCTCGTTGCGCGCCCGCCTGTCGTCACGATCATGGGTCACGTCGACCATGGGAAGACGACGCTGCTCGACGCGATTCGCTCGTCGGCGGTCGTCGAGACCGAGGCAGGCGGGATCACGCAGCACATCGGCGCCTATCAGGTCGATCACGGGGGCCGGCGCGTCACGTTCCTCGACACTCCCGGCCACGAAGCTTTCACTGCCCTGCGCGCCCGCGGCGCGAAGGTGACCGACATCGCAGTGCTCGTCGTAGCCGCAGACGACGGCGTCATGCCGCAGACGATCGAGTCCATCAACCACGCGCGCGCGGCCGAGGTGCCGATCGTCGTGGCTGTGAACAAGATCGACCGGCCGGACTCCAATCCGACGCGAGTCCGCCAAGAGCTCGTCGCGCACGATCTCCAGCCCGAGGAGTGGGGTGGGACGACTCAGTACGCCGACGTCTCCGCCAAGGAGAACCAGGGCCTCGACAACCTCGTCGAGCGAATCCTCCTCGTCGCGGACGCCGAGCTTGAGCTCACCGCGAATCCGAAGGCGGAGGCCTCGGGACCGATCATCGAGAGCCGCCTGGACATCGGACGGGGGCCGGTCGCGACGATGCTTGTCGTGCGCGGGACGCTCCGCGTAGGCGATGCGATTGTTGCCGGCGACGCCTGGGGCAAGGTACGTGCGCTGCACGACTATCGCGGTGAAAAGGTCAAGGACGCCAAGCCCGGGACACCGGTGGAGATTCTGGGCTTCGACAAGCCCCCGGCAGCGGGAGAGCAGGCGCGTGTCGTAGAGAACGAACGCCAGGCGCGCCATCTCGCCGGCCTGCGGGCCCAGCGCTTGCGCTCCGAGCAGCTTGCCCGCAGCTCGAAGAAGGGCGTCACGCTGGAGGAGCTCTTCACAAGGATGGAAGAAGGCGCCGTCCAGGAGCTCAACATCATCGTCAAGGGCGACGTCCAGGGTTCTCTCGAGGCCGTCGTCGGCGAGCTGGCGAAGATCAAGCACCCGGAGGTCGCCGTCAACGTCATCCACACGGGGATCGGCGCCATCACGGAAAGCGACGTCATGCTCGCCTCCGCCTCGAACGCCATCGTCGCGGGCTTCAACGTGCGCCCCAATGCTGAGGCACGCTCGCTCGCCGAGCGAGAAGGCGTCGACCTGCGCACCTATCGCGTCATCTACAAGCTGACCGAGGACATTCAGCAGGCGCTCGTCGGGATGCTCGCGCCCGAGCGCGTTGAGGAGTCGATCGGCGAGGCCGAGGTGCGGGCGCTGTTCCGCGCTTCGCGCGTGGGCGTGATCGCGGGATGCCACGTCACGCGGGGCGTGATCCGCCGAAACTCGCAGATCCGTGTCGTGCGTGAAGGCGCGATCGTCTACGAGACGACGATCGCGAGCCTGAAGCGCTTCAAGGACGACGTCCGCGAGGTGCAGGAGGGGTTCGAATGCGGGATCCTGCTGGAGGGCTTCAACGACGTGAAGGAGGGTGACGTCCTCGAGGCCTACGAGACTCGCGAGATCGAGCGCACGGATCTCGACGTCAGCGGGAACGGCGGGCCGGCGGCCGCCGCGCCCGAAGAGACCGAAGACTCCTAGGGCGCCCGCGAGAGGCCCAGATGGGCTCCGGGTACGTCGGCATTCTCTCGGTCGAGCTCCACTTTCCCGAGAGCCATTCCCTCAAGGGCAAGCGGAAGGAGTTGCTGTCCGTGAAGGCACAGCTTCAGCGACGCTTCGGCGCGTCCGTGGCGGAGGTCGATCACCACGAGGTCTGGCAGCGCACACGCGTGACGCTCGCCTGCGTCGCGCGCAAGCACAGCGACCTCGTCGGCCTGCTCGATGGAGCCGAGCGCTACCTCGCGGGCCAGGCCTTCGAGCTCGGCCTCGTCGAGCGTGAGATCGTAACGCTCGAATGAACACGCAAACACTCCCCGGGCTCCTGGGACGCCGCTGGCAAAGGAGCCAAGCGAGCGGCGCCGAGACAGTACAAAAAGGGTACGGCGAGGCGGCGCGAGCGCAGGATCCTGCGGCCAGCGGCATCAGGCGGGAGCCGGAGCCGGGCTCCGCCCGGCGTAAGGCCGCGCCGGCCAGGGGGGCGGGCGATGAGTGATCGGATGCGGAGAGTAAATGAGGCGCTTCGCGAGGTTCTCTCGGAGTCGATCCCGACGCTGAAGGATCCGCGCATCGGCTTCGTCACGATCACGGGCGTCGACACGAGCCGCGATCTTCGCCAAGCGACTGTCCACGTGAGCGTCCTTGGCTCCGAGCGCAAGCGCGATGCGACGATCGCAGCCCTGCAGTCCTCACATGGAGTTCTGCAAGGCAGGATCAACAGCGAGCTGCATCTCAAGCGAACTCCTCAGTTGACCTTCCAGTACGATCCGACGATAGAGAGGGGCGTCCGGCTCTCCCGGCTTATCGATGAGCTCGCGCCAAACAAACACGACCGAGACTGATCTGCGGACAATCGCGGAGGCAATCCGCGAACACGACCGCTTCCTCGTCACGACGCACGAGAATCCGGACGGGGATGCGCTCGGCTCGCTGCTCGCGTCCAAGCTGATGCTCGAACAACTGGGCAAGGATGCGGTCATCTACCTCGCCGGAGAGAGCAAGCTGCCGCGCGAGTACCAATTCATGGACCTCGGTGAGCTCCAGCGCCAGGTTCCCGCGGATGCGACGGAGCGTGTCCTGCTCGCCGTGGACTGCGCAAACGAACGGCGGCTCGGCCCCGACCCCTCGCTCGTCGAGCGGGCGCGGCTCGTGATCGACATCGACCACCATCACGACAACAGCCGCTTCGGGCAGCTCAACCACATCGACGCGGGTGCCTCCTCGACCGGCGAGATCTTGAGCGACCTGGTTCACGAGCTCCGGCTCGAGCTCACGCCCGAAATCGCGGAAGCCCTCTACATCGCGATCGTCACGGATACGGGACGATTCCAGTACGCGAATACCACGGCGAAGGCTCTCCGGCTGGCCGCGGAGCTCGTCGAGGCCGGAGCCGACGTGCATCGCGTCTTTCAGGGGATCTACGAAAACGTTGCCTTCGCGAAGCTCAAGCTGATCGCGCGAGCGCTCGACCACGCGAAGGTGTACGAGGGCGGGCGCGTCATCGTCGCGTACCTCGAGAAGGACGATTTCGACGCCGCGGGAGCAGAGGAGCCTTACTCGGAGGGCATAATCGACTACCTCCGCGCGGTGGAAGGAGCGGAGATCGCGGCTCTCATCCGCGAGCCGCCCACGGGTAGCGGCCCCGCCCGCCGGGTCAGCCTGAGGACGACGTCCGAGGGCATCGACGTCTCCAGCATCGCCCGTAAGAGCGGCGGGGGCGGGCATCCTCAGGCGGCGGGCTTTCCGAGTGAGGCCTCGGTGGACGAGATCACCGAGTTCATTCGCCGCGAGTACCTCGCGCAGGTCAACGGCACTGCCGCGGCTTGACCGCTCATAACGTCTCTGGGGCGTTGCTCGCAAGGGATGCGAGTGAGCGGGCCCGAGACAGTACAGGTCAGTACGGCGAGGGACCGCGAGCGAAGCATCCTGCCGCGAGCAGCGTCGGGCGCGGCAGAGCCGGGCTTTGCCCGGCGGCGCCCGCCGCCCAGAGGCGTTAGGTTGAACGGCCTCGTTCTGGTCGATAAGCCGCCCGGCCCTTCGTCGTTCGACGTCGTGAAGCGTCTTCGTGCCCGCTATGGCGTGAAGGCCGGGCACGCCGGCACGCTCGATCCGCAGGCGAGTGGGCTTCTTCTCTGCCTGCTCGGTCCGTCGACTCGGCTCGCGCGCTACCTCGTCGGGCTCGACAAGCGCTATCTGACCGAGATCCGGCTCGGTCTCGTGACGACGACCGGGGACGGAGAGGGCGAGATCATCGAAGAGACCGAGGTCGCGTCGAGGGACGCGATCGAGGCGCTCGAGGGCGAGATCGAGCTGACCGTGCCGCAGGCCTCCGCCGTCAAAATCGCGGGAGAGCGCGAGTATCGTCTACACCGGCGCGGTGTTGCGGTGGAGATGCCGACGCGGACATCCACGATTCATTCGGTCGAAGTGCGCCGGTACGAACCTCCGCTCGTCGAGCTCGAGCTGGACGTCTCCAGCGGAACCTACGTGCGGGCGATCGCCACCGCCCTGGGAGGCCATTGCCGCACGATCCGCCGCATCTCCGTCGGCCCGTTCCAGGTCGAGGACGCCGACGAAGAACGCGTCCTGGCACCGCTGGCCGCGCTCGTCTTCCTACGGGAGCGTGAGTTGAGCGACGAAGAGGTCGGGCTTGTTCGCACAGGACGTGCGGTGCCCGGCGTGGGCGACGGGACCGTGGCACTCTGGGCCGACGAGGAACTGGTTGCCGTGGGGCAGGCGGGGACAGGAATGATCCGGCCGGAAACCGTCCTGCCGGCCACGTGAACCTCCTGCGTCAGCGAGAGTTCCGGCTCTTCTGGTCGGGGCAGACGATCTCGCTCGTCGGGGACCAGATAACCCTGCTCGCCCTGCCGCTGACCGCTGTTCTCCTCCTCGATGCGAGCGCGGCGCAGATGGGCTACCTGGGCGCCGCGGCCCTCATGCCGCACCTGCTCTTCTCGCTTCCAGCAGGGGTCTGGCTCGAGCGGGTCGCCGTGCGCCGCCGCATCATGATCGGGGCGGACGTCGGAAGGGCCTTGCTCTTGGCAAGCGTCCCTCTCGCCTACGCCTTCGACTCCGTGACCTTCGCCCAGCTCTACGGCGTGGCCTTCGCCACAGGCTGCCTCGCCGTCTTGTTCGACATCTCCTACAGCACGCTTTTCGTCTCGGTAGTCGAGCGGGAGCAGTATCTCGAGGCGAATTCGCTCCTGAACGGCAGCCGCTCGCTTTCCTATGTCGCCGGTCCCAGTCTCGGAGGCCTCCTCGTCCAGGTCCTGAGCGCACCGCTGGCCCTGCTCGCGGATGCGATCTCGTTTCTCGGCTCTGCACTTCTCCTCGGGGTGATGCGGGCGCCAGAGCCGCCTGTCGAGCGACATGAGACGAACATTCGAGAGCAGGTCGCAGCCGGTCTGCGGTTCATTTTCGGGAACTCGTTCTTCCGTCCGTCGCTCGCTGCGACCGCAACGCTGAACTTCTTCAACCTCGCTTTCGGGGCGCTCTTCATCCTCTATGCGACGCGGGAGCTCGGCGTTCGGCCCGGAACGCTCGGTCTGGTGCTGGGGGCGGGTGCGGTCGGGGGCGTGCTTGGAGCGGTCGTGGCCGGGCGACTGGGGCGGAGAATCGGCCTCGGGCCCGCTTTCATCGTGGGACAAATCCTCTTCCCGCTCCCGCTCCTGCTCGTTCCGCTCGCCTCGGGATCGAAGCCGGTCATCCTGGCCATGCTCTTCGCAGCCGAGTTCTTCTCGGGGCTTGGCGTCATGATCCTCGACATCAACGCCGGGGCGATCATCACCGCGCTCACGCCGCACGCGCTGCGTTCCCGGTCGACGGGGGCGTTCCGCTTCGTCAACTACGGCATCCGCCCGCTCGGGTCCCTTGCCGGAGGCTGGCTCGGGGCTGCGCTCGGATTGCGTCCCGCGCTCTGGATCACGACGGTTGGAGCCCTGGCTGGAGTCCTGTGGCTCATTCCGTCGCCCGTGCCGAGACTTCGCGACCTCCCTGAGGAGGCCATCTGAAGATCGTCAGCACACCGACTGAGCTCGAGCCGGCCGAGCGCGCCGTCGCGATCGGCACCTTCGACGGCGTCCATCGGGGCCATCGGGCGGCCATCGAGGAGACGATCGGGGCCGGTCTCCGCTCGACGATCGTCACGTTCGACCCACACCCTCGCCGCGTCCTCGGGTACGACGTCGAGCTGATCACGACGCTGGAGCGCCGCATCGAGCTGATTCAGGAAATCGGGCCGGACGAGCTGCTCGTCCTCGAGTTCACGGCCGAGTTGTCTCGACGGGAGCCGGAAGACTTCGTTGGAGACATTCTCGAGCCGCTTGGCGCGCGTGTCGTGGTCGCGGCGGAGACCTTTCGCTTCGGAAAGGGGCGCCAAGGCGATGTCCCACTCCTCCGCCGGCTCGGACTCGAGGTCCGCCCGGTTCCGCTCGTAGAAGGCGTCTCCTCGAGCAGGATCCGCGAGCTTCTCCACGCCGGCGATGTCGTCGGCGCCGCCGGCCTCCTCGGCCGTCCGCCGGAGGTGGAAGGGGTCGTCGTCGCGGGCGACCAACGGGGCGGGACGCTTGGTTTTCCGACCGCCAACATCGCTGTGGAGGCAGGCCTGCTCGTCCCAGGGCACGGCATCTATGCTGGGTCGGCACTCGGACACCGCGTCGCGGCATCAATCGGCGTCAACCCGCATTACGGCGGGAGCGAACGCCGCATCGAAGCCTTCCTGCTCGATTTCGAAGGGGATCTCTACGGCCAGAACCTGCTTCTCGAGCTGTGGCAGCGTCTGCGCGACGAACGCGCGTTCGCGAGCGAAGACGAGCTCGTGAGCCAGATTGGAAGGGACGTGGAGGCTGCGAAGGCTGCGGTTCGCCCCGATTAGCGCAAGTTTTGCCCGCTTTGCGGCGTCTTTACTTGCGAATGCCTCAGCTTTCTCTCATTACGACGGTGCGCTGCCTCGGTTGCGGGCGGGCATACGCGAAGCCGGAGCGGGCCGGAACTGCCGACTCGAACCCCGGTTGCCCGAGCTGCGGCTACGTGGGTTGGGTTCCCGACGAGGACCGGATCAGGGAAGAGCTCGAGCTGCTCCGCTCCGCCGTGGATCCGCTGCCCCACC
>Ga0307308_10000099_pt1 | contig 24738 bp, 17 predicted proteins | sample ER_DNA_195_FD_194501 | JGI IMG/M metagenome (GOLD analysis project Ga0307308, IMG submission 194501) | Bulk soil microbial communities from the East River watershed near Crested Butte, Colorado, United States - ER_DNA_195 | ecosystem: Environmental > Terrestrial > Soil > Floodplain | place...
CTTCCTCACACGAGTGCGAGTGCCCCGAGCCTTGCAACTGCGACCACGAGAACGAATAAGCACCTACCTCGCCGTTTAGCCGGCAAAGACCAGGTTTGAAGGAGCCGCAGATGGATCTTGTCTCGACGCCCCTGCTACCCGACGGATTCAAGGTCCCGGCATCGCGGAACGAGGACCCGAGCAAGCGCCTGCGCCGCTTGCTTGCCACACAGCCCTTCGTCTTCGGCCCTGGGGTCTATGACCCCTTCGGGGCCGAGCTGGTCATGTATCACGGTTTCGACGCCGTCTACTTCAGCGGTTACTCCTTCGCGATCGGCCACCTGGGCACGACGGACATGGACATCTACTCGTCGGTTGAGATCGCCGACGGCGCTCGCCGCACAGTGAGCGCCCTGCGGAAGTTCCAGCTGACGATGGCGATGGGCGATCCGGATAAAGGGGTGGCGCCGATCCATCTCGAGATCCCGCCAGTCGTCGCCGACATGGACGCCGGATACGGCAACCTGTTCAACGTACAGCGCACTGTGGACCTCTACGTGAGGGCAGGCGTCGCGGCCGCGCACCTCGAGGACCAGGTGATGCCCAAGCGCTGCGGCCACATCGCAGGCAAGGCGCTGATCTCGGCCGACGAGTTTGTGGGCAAGCTGAAAATGATGCGCAACGCAGCCGATGACCTCGGCCACAAGGACTTCGTGATCATCGCTCGCACCGATGGAGTTTCAGCGAGCGAGGCGCCGGAATCGAAGCGCGGGATCGATCTCGCCATCGACCGTGGCCTCCGATACATGGACAGCGGCGTGCCCGACCTCCTGTGGTGCGAGTTTCCGACCGCGGAACGCGGACCGACGGAGAAGTTCTGCAGCGAAATCCGCAAACGTTTTCCCAAAGCTCGCTTCGCCTTCAACTACTCCTCGTCTTTCAAATGGTTCAACGAGAAGAGCCCGATCACGTGGGATGACCTCGGCGAGCTCGGGGTCGGCTTCATTTTCATCACGCTTGCGCTGCAGCATGCCGCAGGGCACGGAATGTCAGTCCTCCTCGAGGATCTCAAGACAAAGAAGGAAGAGGGCTACATGTCGCTGCAGCGAAAGGAATGGGATGGGTCGGACATCCCGACCAAGAGCCACCACCTCTTCACAGGCGTGCCGTACCACCAGCACGTCGGCCAGCAGTACGGAGCGACTCGCTTGAGCGAAGAGATGGACGAGCACCTTGAGGTGTCGAAGGTAGTTTAGGTTCGGCACGTAGGCGGACCTAAACTTTCTCCTCCCCGCTCGCCGGTGAGGTCGGCTCCGCGCGCGAAGCGGGCCAGCCGGGTGGGGTGACGGCCGGCATTAGACTTCGAGGCGGATGCTGCTCTATCCGTTCAGGTACCTCCGCTGGCTCTTTTCGAACCTTCGAAAAGCGCTTGGCAAATCGCCTGACTACGTCCTCTTCCTCATCGAGAGCGACCTGCCCGCGCTGCCTGACCCGCCCATCCCACGCTGGCAGCGCTTCTTCTCAAAGCCGAACCTCAGCGTCAAGGAGCTTGGCGACAGGTTCGATCTGATCGCCCGTGATCCGAAGACCAAAGGCGTCGTGCTCCACGTCCGCCCTGTCGCGATGTCGATCGCGACGTTGCAGGACCTTCGCGAGCAGGTCTCCAAGCTCCGCGCGGCCGGCAAGAGAGTCGTCGCTTGGGCGCCCTACTACACCACAGGGACCTATTACCTCGCCTGCGCCTGCGACGAGATCCTGATGATGCCCGCGGGATCGGTTCAGCCACTCGGTTTCTCGACCACCGGCATGTTTCTTGCCGACGCATTGGCTAGATTCGGCGTCGAGGCGGACTTCGTGCAGATATCGCCCTACAAGTCGGCGGCGGACGTGCTTACCAAGTCGAAGATGTCCGATGAGCTTCGCGAGCAGGTGACGTGGCTGCTCGAGTCGCAACACAAAGAGCTGCTCGCCGCCATCGTCGACGGCCGGCACCTGGATGAGAAGGCGGCACGCGAATTTGTCGATGCGTCGCCGTATGCGGACGATGTGGCGGTCGCCAATAAAGGTGTGGACGGGATCCTCGCGGAAGAGGACCTGCCCGCCCACCTGAGCCAAGACGGCTCGCGCCTCGACGTGTCGACCTGGGAACAGGCTCGCCGCAAGCTCAAGACACCGCCCCCGACCCTCGGGCGTGGCAAGTACGTCGCCATCCTCCGCATTGATGGCTTGATCGTCGACGGACGCTCAGAGCGGCTGCCCGTGAAGCCTCCTGTGGACATTCCCATCGTTGGTGCTCCCCGCGCCGGAGACCTCACCGTCGTGCAGCTCGCCCGCCAGGTCGCCGCCGACAAGCGCGCCGCGGCCGCCGTCCTTTACATCAACTCGCCAGGGGGCTCGGCCACCGCCTCCGAGGCGATGCGCCAGGCGCTCGACCAGATCAACGCACGCAAGCCATTGGTGGTGGCGATGGGTCCAGTCGCCGGCTCCGGCGGCTACTGGATAGCGACCCCGTCGCGCTGGATCGTCGCCACGCCCGGCACATTAACGGGCTCGATCGGCGTGCTCAGCGGCAAGCTGGTGACTGCAGGGATGTGGGCGAAGCTTCACGTCAATCGAGAGTCCGTCGCGTTCGGCGAGCACGTGACGATGGGCAGCGCCGACAGGGCGTACACAAAAGCAGAGCGCCAGATCCTCAAGGGTGAGATCGACAGGATCTACAACCTGTTCCTCGACGTGGTCGGGCGGGCCCGAGGTATGACGCGCGAAGAGGTGCACCCGATCGCGGCGGGAAGGGTATGGACAGGAAGGCAGGCCTACGAGCGCAAGCTCGTGGACGAGCTCGGAGGGTTGGACGCAGCGGTGCGCAAGGCTCGCAGCCTCGCCGGGCTCAGGGAAAGCGCTCCTGTGCGGGAGGTGCGTGGGCCGCGCAGGATGATCCCGCCCCGCTCATCAGCGGGCGTTGCCGGCTACATCGGCTGGCTGCTCGAGGGAGTTGCGCTGTTGAATCGCGCGCCGGCGCTGGCAGTGATGAACTACCTGCCCGACGAGGAGTCGTGAGTCGACCAGGCGAAGCCAGCGCGCTCACCGATGAGGCGTATTGGGACGCGTACTGGCAACAGCTGAAATTACCTGCGGCGATCGACGAGCAGCGGTCAAGCCCCTATCAGAGAGAGATCCTGCGCGTATTCAGGCGATTCGTCCCCATGGGTCAAGGCTCACACGCGCTCGAGATCGGAGGTGCCCCAGGCGGCTATCTTGCCTTCGTCGCCCGGACATTCGGTCACGAGGCGCACGCGATTGACAGCTCGCCCGTCGGTTGCCGCAAGCTCGAGGAGAATTTTCGGCTCCTCCAGATCCCCGTCACCATGTACTGCCGCGACGTGCTTGAAGGAGACCTGTCCGACCTGCCCAGATTCGACCTCGTGTATTCATTGGGCCTGATCGAGCATTTCAGTGATCCACTGGAGATGATCCGCAAACATGTTGAGCTGGCCAAGCCAGGCGGCCTGGTCGTGCTCGGCCTGCCCAACTTCCTGGGCATCAGCCGGCCAATCCTCCGGCTGACCCGACCGGAGGTATTCAGGAAGCACAACCTTCGCACAATGGACCTCAGGTCCTGGCCGCGGTTCGAGAAAGAGCTGGGGTTGGAAGTCGTGTTCCGGGGCTATGTGGGTGGCTGGGAACCCCGGATCTATGCCGTCAAACGTAATGACAGGCGAAGTCGATTGGTGAATCTCCCGATCAACGCGGCGGCTAAGGCGATGGATGCTCTCCGTCCGGTACGAACGTGGAACGCAAGGGCGTGGAGTGGCTACGCGATGGGGGTTTATCGAACGCCCGGGGGTTCCTGACACCCTAACGAAGGTCGCTCTCAGAGTTCCGGGAGTCTCCACGGCTGGCGCTCGCGCACCATCTCGTAGACCGCATTCACGATGCTCTCGCGGTTGGGCTTGGTGAAGTAGTCTCCATCGGGACCGTAGGCCGGCCGGTTGGGTGATGCTGCCAGCGTGCGCGGCGCGGAGTCGAGGTGCCACCACCCCTGCTGCACCTCCAGAACCTGCTGCATCATGAACGCCGACGCGCCCCCCGGCATGTCCTCATCGAGGAACAGCACCGCGTGCGTCTTCTCCAGCGAGTCGACGAGGGAATGATTGGTGTCGAACGGGTTGAGCGTCTGGACATCGATCACCTCGCATGAGACTCCGAGATCCTGGAGCACCTTCGCGGCTTCGAGGGCGATGGCGCAGCACGCGCCGTAGGTGATGACGGTCAAGTCGGAGCCTTGCCGAAGGACCTCCGGAACACCCAACGGAACCGTGAACTCGCCAATGTTGTCGGGAACCTTCTCCTTGAGCCGGTAGCCGTTGAGAACCTCGATCACCAGCCCTGGGTTGTCGCCGCGAAACAGAGTGTTGTAGAAGCCCGCCGCCTGGGTCATGTTCCGGGGCACTGCGACATAGATGCCCTGCAGGGCGTTGAGCACGACAGCCATCGGCGAGCCCGAATGCCAGATGCCGACCAGGCGATGCCCTTTGGTGCGGATGACGACAGGCGCCTTCTGCCCCCCGACCGTCCGCCAGTGCAGGCTGGCGAGGTCGTCGGAAGCTGTTTGCAGCGCATAGAGGAAGTAGTCGAGATACTGGATGTCGCAGATAGGCCGCAGGCCGCGCATTGCTGCCCCTATCGACTGGCCGAGGATGGTCGCCTCGCGAATGCCGGTGTCGGTGACACGCAGCTCGCCATATTTCGCCTGCAGGCCCTCAAAGACGAGGTTGACATCCCCGAGCTTGCCGACATCCTCTCCGATCACGAAGAGGCGCGGATCTCGTGCGAAGTTGGCGTCGAAGTTTCGCAGCAACACCTGCCTGCCATCGACGTTTGGCGACTTGTCTGAATACTCCGCGGGCACCACGGGCACCCTCAGAGGGGAATGCTCAGAACGGCTGTAGACGTGTGAGTTGTAGCGTTCGAGGTTCTCGCGCCGATACTTCTCAACGAATTCAGCCAGCTCCGATCGTTCGGGCGAATCGCTGCCGCGCAGATCGTTCAGGGCCCGAGATGCGCTGGCCAGGACCAGCGAGCGGGTCAGCTTTGGCGTTTCGACGAGTGTGTTCGACGCCTCTTCGACCTCAGGTGAATCGAAGCCCTTCAGGATGGCGACCAAGCTGTCGCGCTCGTCGCGGATCGGCGCCTGGAACGCCTCCCACGCAAGGTCTCGCGCCGCCTCGACAGCCTCCTTGTCGGCGGCCTCCCAGCCTTCGATCTGCGATTCGCTGGCAATCCCCGATTCGATGATCCAGTCGCGCATCCGCGTCACGCAGTCGAACTCCTTTTCGAAGCGCAGGCGCTCCTTGGATTTGTAACGCTCGTGGCTGCCGCTGGTGGAGTGGCCTTGCGGCTGGGTCAGCTCTGTGATGTGGAAGAGAGCTGGCTTGTGCTCGCGTCGCACGCGATCGACGCCGTTTACGTAGGCCTCGACAAGCGCAGGGTAATCCCAGCCCGGAACGACGTGGATGTCGATCCCCGGCCGGTCGTCAGGGATGAAACCCCGCAGGACGTCAGAGATTGAAGCTTTGGTGGTTTCTTTCGTGATCGGCACCGAGATGCCGTAGCCATCGTCCCAGACCGAAAGCGCGACAGGCACCTGGAGCACGCCGATCGCATTGACCGTTTCCCAGAACGGCCCCTCGCTCGTTGCGGCATCTCCGATGGTGCCGAATGCCACCTCATTGCCATCGATGGAGAAGCCGTCCTGGGCCGGCTTCAGCTGCGGGTTGTCGCGGAAGAGCTTGGACGCGTAGGCGAGGCCAACCAGGCGGGGCATCCAGCCTGCGACGTTTGAGACATCAGCTGTCGAGTTCGGCATGTCGACCGACCGCTGAAACTCGCCGCGGTCGTCAAGGAACCGAGTTGCGAAGTGGTTGCCCATCTGCCGTCCGCCAGAGGCGGGGTCGGCTTCGACGCTCGCGTTGCCGTAGAGCTGGGAGAAGAAGCCGCGGATGTTCGACATCCGCGTCGCCCACATGAAGGTCTGGTCGCGGTAGTAGCCGGAGCGCCAGTCGCCTGGGCGGAAGGCTTTCGCCAAGGCCAGCTGGGCGATCTCCTTGCCGTCGCCGAAGATCCCAAATGTGGCGTTGCCGCGAAGCACCTCCGCACGGCCGATGATGCTGGCGCGGCGGCTGCTGTAGGCCAGACGGTAGTCGGTGATGACGGTCGTGGCGGCAAGAGAGACCTTTGAATTGCGCAGCGACTTGGCCACCTCTGGAGCATATATCCTCCCCGCTTTGGGAGGAGGGGCCGTTACTTCCGGCGGCTCGCCGACCTTACTTACGCCGAGGTCGCGCGTTCCTCCGTCTCGTCAGCCTCGGCCTGGAGGATGCCCGGCCGGCTGGCTGAGAAAGCCTTCTTCATGTGCTCGTACGCGCTCTTCAACTCGCCACGACTCTCGAGAATTTCAGCGTAGATTCCGTGGCACCGCAGGAGTCTCTCTTCAACTCCGATGTCGGTCAGCCCTCGGATGGCGATGTCGAACTCGGTGTCACACAGCTCCTCGTCTCCAACCTCGGCCGCGATCCGACCTAACCAGACATGCGCCTCGGCTACATTGGCGGCCTCCTCGAGGCGTTCTGCCATCGCGAGCGCCTGGTCCGCAAACTGCCGGGCCGCCTGCACGTTGCCCTGCAACAGGCTGAGCTCGCAGAGGCTCATCAGAACATGGCTGCGACCGACCTCGAGGTTGGTCTCCTCCGCCAGCTCGAGCGAGCGATCCAGGTGCTTGTGCGCCGCCGTCCTGTCTCCCTGCGCGAGAAGTATCAGGCCAAGGTTGTTCTCCGCCCGTGCAAGGGAAACGCGATCCCGCAGCACCTCGAGCAGTGCGATCGACCGGCCTGCGTACTTGACGGCGGCATCGACGTGGCCTGTCTCGCGATATGCCGAGCTGAGCCCGCTGTACATCTTCGCCATACGGCCCAGGTCGAATAGTGAACCTGCCGCCTCGATGGCTTCTTCGTAAAGCCGTATCGCGTTCTCCCAATCGCGATTGGCGACGTGTGCGCTCGCGAGGATCGTCAGCAGCCTGGCCTCGGTTGCGTGGGGTACCGCTTTCATGTTGCGAACGATCGCGAGGGAACGTTCGGCGAGGTCGATCGCTCCCGGCTTCTGTGTCATATAGGCGAGTGAGGCCTCCGAGCCCATGCACTCGGCCAGCATCAGCGCGTCGCCGACCGATTCAAAATGCGCGTGGGCCTCGCGAAGCAGGGAGGTGGCCTGTTCCGGCTTGCCGAGCTGAAGATGCGCCTGGGCAAGCAGAAACCGAATGTGGCCGAGACGGTGGGCGGACGTGCCCAGCTTCAGGAGCTGGTCCCCCAGCGTGATCGCTTCCTCCAGGCGGCCTTCGGCGACCCGCGCCTCGAGCTCGATCAGACCGGTCTTGGTCTCGTCGGTGTTTCCGCTCTGATCGGCGAGGAAGAACTCGACTGTCTTCCCGGTCTTGCGAGCAATGTGCTCCAACGTTGGAAGCGAGGGCCGGGTGCGACCTGTCTCGATCAAGTAGATCGCGGGAGCGGTCACCATGCCCTTGCCGACCTGGGCGAGGCTCAGTCCAGACTCTTTGCGCGCCTGCTTCACCGCTCCCGGCCGGAGATCGACCCCGGGCAGGCGCCGGCGCCCCGCGTGACCAGTGGTGCCGTCCCCTTCGGGCACGGCTTTCCGCCGGCTGTCGCCGGTCTCAATCACGCTTGGCAGCTTAGCCGAAATCACTTAACGGCGCATGGGAATACGTCGCACCCGACGCTACGGGCGCGCCATTAGCACAGAACGGCAAGGCTCCAGCTGGTGGCCTAGTGCGGTGGCCACACATCGATGGCCAACGCGGATGTCACCGCGAACAGGACCACCGAGGTCGCGAGCATGGTTGCCAGGGCAAAGACGATGCCGAACCTGCGCATATCTCTCACCTCCCAGGCGGCGCAAACCAACGCCCGCCCGACGTTAAGCCTAGAGTTAACAGGTCCGTTAAGCTAGTTTCAGATCGAGATCGGTCGATCGAGCGTCACTGTCCGGTGTGCAGGCCCGCGGTTAGAGTGCTTCCCCGCCGCGGCCTGCGCCCCGGTCAGCGGCATAGGTAGCCAGACAACGCGTCGCGTTTAGGCCGGATTTACTCCGGCCGTCACCCAGCCTTCCATTTCCAAGCACCTACTGGCGTGGCGGCTCACGGGTGGGGGTACCGCGGGGGAGGTCTTGCGTCCTCACCCGCGCCTTTAGCCGAAGATCATGTGCCGCAGGGTGTCGGCGACGTGGTTGTGGTCGTTGGCCTGGTCGGTGAAGCCGGCCTCTGGGGCGGTGACGATCTTGCGGAGGTCCTCGTCGGTCACCTCCCTTTTGACGTCCGCGACCTCCTTGAACCGCTTCCAGGCCGCCTGGGTCTGGGCCTCGGTAAGCACCACCCCGAGACGCCCCAACCTGTGATGGAAAGCGTGCCGGCCAGAGCGCGCGGTCAGGACGATGCGCGAATCGGACAGTCCGACGTCCTCGGGTTTCATGATCTCGTAGTTCAACCTGTCCTTCAGGATGCCGTCCTGATGGACGCCGGCGGCGTGCGCGAAGGCGTTGGCCCCGACGACCGCTTTGTTCGGCTGCACCGGCGTCCCCGTAAGCTCCGCCACCAGCCGAGAAGATCGCGTGATCTCCTTGGGATCGACGCCACACTCCAGGCCGAGACGAGCCTGGCGAACGCGAAGCAGCATCACCATCTCTTCCAACGAAGTGTTGCCCGCGCGCTCCCCGATTCCGTTGACCGTGCACTCGACGCGCCGAGCGCCGGCGGTTAGAGCGGCCAGCGCGTTGGCGGTCGCCAGGCCCAGGTCGTCGTGGCAGTGCACGGAGAAGAGCACCTTGTCAGCGCCCCGTGCATCGGCAATCAGCCGGTGCACCAGCTCTCCGAACTCGCCTGGCAGGCAATAGCCGGTGGTGTCGGGGATGTTGATAACCGTCGCCCCCGCGGCGATCATGGTCTCGACCGTCTCCATCAGATATTCGGGGTCCGCGCGCCCCGCGTCCTCCGGCGAATACTCGACCCGATCGCACAGAGTGCGAGCGTAGGCGACCATCTCCGCCCCCTGCTTCAGGACCTGCTCGCGGGTCTTGCCCAGCTTGCGGTCGATGTGCACGTCGGATACGGACAGGACGATGTGGATCTGCGGGGTCTCAGCGTCTTTGATCGCCGCCCAAACGGCGTCGATGTCCTCGCGCACGGCCCGCGCCAGGGCCGTCACGCCGGTGCTTCGGATCTCCCGCGCAATGCGCTGGCAGGCCTCGAAATCGCCCCGGGAGGAGATCGGGAACCCGGCCTCGATGACGTCGACGCCCAGCTTCTCGAGCTGCCGCGCGATCCGAACCTTGGAATTGGCGTCGAGGTGGAACCCGGGCGACCCCTCGCCATCGCGCAGCGTCGTGTCAAGAATGAAAACGCGGTCAGGGATCACGCTGTCCTCCTCATGACGACGGGGCCCGACCGGACCACGTCGAGAATTCCGTGACGTTTCAACTCGTCGACGAACTCGCCGACTTCTTCGCCCTCTCCCGCGAACTCGATGGTCGTCGAAGTGGCGTCGGCTTCCAGCACCCTGGCGCCTCGCCGGACCAGCTCAACCACCTCCGAAGCGGCGACTCGCGCCACGACGAGCTCGCGGCTGTGGACGTCGCGGTCGGTAAGGTCCTCCACCTCGACGACGTCGACAAGGCGCTCGAGCTGCTTCAGGACCTGGTCTGCCTCGGCGTGGCCGGCGTCCACCTCAAGGGTCATGCGGAAGCGGCCCGGCTCGCGGCTTGGGCCGACCGAGATGGCGCGCACGTGGAACCCACGCCTGCGAATCAGCCCTGCGACCTTGCTCAGGGTGCCTGAGTTGTCTTCGACGAGCACCGACAAAACGCGGACCTGATCACTCACCGATGGGCGCCTCCCAGAACTCGTTGAGGCCCTTGCCCAGCGGGACGATCGGGTAGACGTTCGCCTCGGGGTCGATGCGAAAGTCGATGAGGAAGGGTCCCTTGGTGCGCTCGGCGGCGTCCATCGCGGGACCGACGTCCGCGAGCTTGTCCACACGCACCGCTGGGAGCCCGTAGGCCTCGGCGAGCTTCACAAAGTCGGGCATGTGCGTGAGATCCACCTGCGAGCGGACCCCGCCGTAGAAGTCGTCCTGGAATTGGCGAACCATCCCCAGCGAGAAGTTGTTGAGGAGGACGATCTTGATATCGAGGTTGTGCTCGACCGCGACCGACAGCTCCTGCGCGGTCATCACGAAGCCGCCCTCGCCCGCGACGCACCATACGGGGACGTCGGGTCGCGCGAACTTGGCGCCGATCGCCGCCGGCAGCGCGAATCCCATCGTCCCCGCGCCGCCCGAGTTGATGAACAGACCTGGACGGTCGTAGTTCCACCATAGGGCGGCCCAGATCTGGTTCTGCCCAACGTCTGCTACCACGATTGCCTCGTTGTCGCAGCGCTTGTACATGTCGATGAGCACGTCCTGCGGCTGCAGGTGGCCGTTCGAATGCGTGTATCGGAGCGGGTGCTCCTCGCGCCAGGCGTCGATCTGCGTCAGCCAGGCGCCGCGGCCTTCATCCACAGAAACTACGTGGGGCAGCATCGCCTCGAGCGCGTTCTTGGCGTCGGCCACCAGCTCGATGTGCGGCCGCACGTTCTTGCCCATCTCGGAGCCGTCGATGTCCACGTGGATGAAGGTCTTGACTTTGGGCGCGAAGTCGGCGAGCTTCGCGGTCACGCGGTCGTCAACGCGCATGCCGACCATCATCAGGACGTCGGCGTTCTGCACCGCCTTGAGGCACCAGCCGGTGCCCATGAAACCGGTCATGTGCAGGGATAGCGGGTGGTTCACCGGAAACGCACCGATTCCCAGCAGCGTGGTGCCCACCGGGACGCCGGCCTTCTCTGCCAGCTCGAGCAGCGCCTCCTCGGCGTGGCTGAGAAGAACGCCGTGGCCCGCAAGGATGACGGGCCGCTCGGCGTTGGCGAGCGCGGCGGCCGCGACCTGCGCGCGGTCGAGCTGGACATGGCCGTTCAGGTGGTAGCCCGGGATGTCGACGGTCTTGCGGGGGATTCGCTCGGCCTCGGCCATCTGGACGTCCTTGCAGATGTCGATGAGGACCGGCCCGGGCCGCCCGGTGGTGGCGATGTGGAAAGCCTCGTGGATCACGTGGGGCAGCTGGGAGAGGTGAGTGACGAGATAGCTGTGCTTGGTGACCGAGCTGGTGGCGCCGATGACGTCCGACTCCTGGAAAGCGTCGCGACCGACCTGGGTGCTGTTCACCTGGCCGGTGATCGCGATCATCGGCACCGAGTCCATGTAGGCGGTGCAGAGGCCTGTCACGAGGTTGAGCGCCCCTGGGCCGGAGGTGGCGAAGACGACGCCTGGCCGTCCGCACGCTCGGGCGTAGCCGTCAGCCATGTGGGCAGCGCCCTGCTCGTGCCGGACCAGGATGTGCTTGAGCTTGGGATGATCGGGCAGGCGCTGGTAGATCGGCAGGTTTGCACCGCCGGGATAGCCGAAGATGAGGTCGACGCCCTCCTGCTCCAGCGCCTCCAGGACCATGTCCGCTCCGGTCAACTTCATCTCCTCAAGTGGTGTCGAAAAAACAAGAAAGCCCCCGCCTCTCGGTCGGGGGCTTTGCGATTGACTCTCTATCTAGCTAGGTCGCGCGCGCCCCCGTTCGTCCGAGGCCAATAAGGCCCAGGATCCCAAGCAGGACTACGAGTACTCGGCTGTTGGCGACCATTGGATCTTGCATAGTAACGAAGCCGGAGGCCTTTCAGTTGTGTACAGGGCACAAATTCTCCGGCCGCGCCTTGCAACGAGCCCCACGGACGAAGCCGATCGAGGGCCGGTAGAGTTTGGCTCCCGCCCATGCCTGTGACCTCTGCCGTGAAGACCCTGGCTCAAAAACTCTGGGACGGCCACGTCGTCCGTGAGGGCGGCGACGAACCCGACCTGCTCTACGTCGATCTCCACCTCGTCCATGAGGTGACCTCACCGCAGGCCTTCGAGGCATTGCGCCTGGCTGGACGCCGCGTGCGGCGGCCTGACCTGACGGTGGCGACGATGGACCACAACGTCCCCACTCGTGGAGGAGTGCGGGCCGCGGACGATCTCTCGCGAAAGCAGATGGAGGTGCTGGCCGAAAACTGCAAGCGCGAAGGCATACCACTCCACCAGATCGGCAGCCACCGCCAGGGAATCGTGCATGTGATCGGCCCCGAGCTCGGCCTCACCCAGCCGGGAATGCTCATCGTGTGCGGCGATTCGCACACGTCGACCCACGGAGCCTTCGGCGCCCTGGCCTTCGGCATCGGCACCTCGGAGGTCGAGATGGTCCTTGCCACGCAGTGCCTGCCCCAGAACCGCCTGCGCGACCTGGCGGTGACGGTCGAGGGCGAGCTGCCCCTGGGCGTCACAGCGAAAGACGTCGTCCTCGGCCTCATCGGCCGCACTGGCATCTCAGAAGGACAGGGCCACCTCGTCGAGTACCGCGGCTCGACGATTCGCGCGCTGAGCATGGAAGGCCGGATGACCGTGTGCAACATGAGCATCGAGTGGGGCGCAAAGGCGGGCATGGTCGCGCCCGACGACACCACTTACACGTATCTGGAAGGACGGCCTCATGCCCCGCGTGGCGCGGCATGGGAGACCGCCCTCAACCACTGGCGGACGCTCACCTCTGATGCGGGCGCGGTGTTCGAACAGGAGATCTCAATCGACGCGGCCCGGCTCGAGCCGCACGTGACTTGGGGAACGAACCCGGGCCAGGTGGCGCCGGTGACCGGACGCGTGCCAAGCCCGCACTCGGACACCGACGAGCGGGCCCTCCGATACATGGACCTCAAGCCAGGGACAGCATTTGCGGATATCGCGATCGACCGTGTCTTCATCGGCTCCTGCACGAATGCGCGCCTCGAGGACCTGCGTGCCGCGGCGCAGGTGGTCGCCGGCAAGCATGTGCACTCGAACGTGAGGGCGATGGTCGTCCCGGGCTCAACATCGGTTAAGCGAGCGGCTGAGGAGGAAGGCCTCGACGACGTCTTCAAGGCGGCCGGCTTCGAGTGGCGCAACGCAGGCTGTTCGATGTGCCTGGGCATGAACCCTGACATCCTGGCGCCGGGTGAGCGCTGCGCCTCGACGAGCAACCGCAACTTCGAGGGCAGGCAGGGTTCCGGCGGCAGGACGCACCTGATGAGCCCGCCGATGGCGGCGGCCGCCGCGATCACGGGTCACATCGTCGACGTGCGGGAGCTGCTCTGATGGAACCTGTCACGAGGGTCACCGGCCGGATGGCGCCGCTCGACCGGGCGGACGTGGATACCGACCAGATCATCCCCAAGCAGTTCCTGAAGCGGATCGAGCGCACAGGGTACGGGCCCTTCCTTTTCTATGACTGGCGGGCGAAAGGCGACTTCGTGCTCGACCGTCCAGAACACAAAGGAGCATCAGTCCTGCTCACCGGTGAGAACTTCGGCTGCGGGTCGTCACGTGAGCACGCGCCCTGGGCGATCAAGGACGCGGGCTACAACGCGATCATCGCGCCGACGTTTGCGGACATCTTCCGTGCCAACTGCTACAAGACGGGGATCCTGGCAGTGACGCTTCCTGAGCGGCAGGTACGCCACCTCGTCGACCTGGCGTCAGAGGATCCGACGGCTGAGGTCGCTGTGGACCTGGAGGCGCAGGAGGTCAGGGGCGATGGGTTCGCTTACCGCTTTGAGATCGACCAGTTCGCTCGCGACATGCTGCTGAACGGCCTGGACGAGATCACCCTTGTGGAGCGCCACGCTCCGGCGATCGGCACATTCGAATCCCAGCGCCCAAGCTGGCTGCCGTCGTCTAGCTGAGTTTTCGGCCCCGGCCTTTGGTGGCTGTCCGGCTCGCGGCCAGCACTTTCGTCGAGTTCGCCTTGTAGGCGCTGTACTTCGCCACTGCCTCCGTGACGTAAGCGCCCACGGCCGCAGGATCGATGCGGTCGTCGAAGGCGAAGTCCCACGTCTTCAGCACCGAGCTGCCGGCCCGCAGAACGTGGCGCGGGTCGTCGAGCAGCACGCCATAAAGGAAGCGCAACGCGACACCCTTGGTTCCGGCACTGAGCGCGCACACCCAGGTTCGCCAGTCACCGTCCAGCGCGTACATCAGGATCCCGTACTTGATCGCCACGTCGAACCCCGGGTGGGCCTTTCGAATCGCGTTGTCGAGGGCGATGAGGTGGGGCGTCGCAGACGCATCGACGCCGGCGAGGTAGGTCTCGAGCGCCGTCAAGGCTTGAGGACTGCGCCCTCTGAGGCTGAGCCGACAAGGAGCGCGTAGCGCGCAAGGACCCCACGCCGGTAGTGCGGCTCCGGCGCGGACCAACCGTTCAACCGCTTGGCAATGTCGACGCCCTCGACCGCCAGGCTGCGCGTAGGAACGTCGATGCTGATGATGTCGCCGTCCTGCAGGGCCGCCAGCGGCCCGCCCACCGCAGCCTCCGGAGAAACGTGGCCGATCATCAGGCCTTGGGTCGCGCCTGAGAATCGCCCGTCGGTGACCATTGCCACTGACTCGCCGAGGCCTTCGCCGACGATCGCCGCGGTCACCACGAGCATCTCCCTCATCCCGGGCCCTCCGCGTGGTCCTTCGTACCGGATGACCACCACATCGCCAGGCTTGATCCGCCCGGCGAACACCGCGGCAAGCGCATCCTCTTCACGGTTAAAGACCCGGGCTGGGCCCCGGTGTGTGGTGGGCGTGTGCTGCGTCACCTTGACCACCGCGCCCTCCGGCCCGATGTTGCCGCGCAGAACGACAAGGCCACCCTCGGGCCGCAGCGGTTGTGACAGTGGCGCCACCACCACCTGCCCCGGGGTCTCGGTGACCGACTGGCACTCCTCACCCAGCGACCGGCCGGTGACGGTGAGCGCATCGCCGTCGATGTAGCCACCTTCGATCAAGCGCTTGGTTAGCAGCGCGATCCCGCCGGCGCGGTGAAGCTCGACAGCGGCAAACCGCCCGCCGGGCTTGAGGTCGCAGAGAAGAGGAGTTCGGCGGCTGATTCGATCGATCTCATCGATCGCCAGGTCGACGCCGATCTCGCGAGCAAGGGCCAGCAGGTGCAGCACGGCATTCGTCGAGCCGCCGCTCGCGGCGACTGCGGCGATGGCGTTGTCGAAGGCGCCGCGGGTCAGGATCTGAGAAGGCCTGAGATCCTGGTCAAGGACCTGGAGCGCAAGCCGCCCCATCGCCTCAGCGGCGGGATGCTTGGCGGGGTCGGTGGCCGGGATGGAGTTGAAGCCGACGGGCGAAAGGCCGATCACCTCCATGAGCATCGACATGGTGTTCGCGGTGTACTGGCCGCCGCAGGCGCCGGCGCCCGGGCACGCAACAGCCTCCAGCTCCGCCAGGTCGGCATCGGTGATCTTGCCCGCAGCCGCTGCGCCGATCGCTTCATACACGTCGCCGACAGCGACGTCGCGACCCCGAAAACGGCCAGGCATGATCGAGCCGCCGTACAGCACCATTCCCGGCCGATCCAGCCGTGCCAGCGCGATCGCGGAAGCCGGAATCGTCTTGTCGCACGCGCACAGGCAGCACATCGCATCAAACATGTGGCCGCGCGCCACGAGCTCGATCGAATCGGCGATCACCTCGCGGCTGATCAGCGAGGTCTTCATGCCCTCGCTGCCCATCGTGATGCCGTCGGAGATGGCGATCGTGTTGAACTCCATCGGGTTCGCGCCTGCAGCGCGGATGCCTGCCTTCAGTGGAACCGCGAGCTCGCGGAGCCCGAAGTTGCAAGGCATCGTCTCCGTCCAGACGTTGGACACGCCGATGAAAGGCTTGTCGATGTCCTCCGCCTTCAGGCCTATCGCATAGAGGAAGGAGCGCGCCGCGGCGCGGTCGCGTCCCTGGTAAAGCGCTCGGCTCGGAAGGTCTCGGGCGGGCACTGTCGGGCTAGCTTATCGTTCCTGCGCGAGCCCTCGCGTCAGCTGACGGTGACCGGGACGGACGCGACCTGCAGGAACCAGAACTGGTGCTCCTTGATCATCTCCACTTCCAGGTACATGGACCCCTTGCTGGACGGCGCCTTCACAGTGACCGTCATGGTCACGCTGTTCCCGGGCGCGAGATCTCCAGGCAGCGAATAGGCCTGGTTGGTCAGCCAGTACTTCTGGTTCACCGACCCTCCCGTCCTGGTCGTGAAGTGGAGCTCGAGGTCGACGCGATAGGAGCCGGTCGATGGCCATGTGATGTTGCCGGCGTTCGTCACGGTCACTGTGACGGTATTGCTCTGGCCGGCGGTCCAGCTCGCCGGCGCGCCCGCCAGGTTGTAGCTTGCCGCCCAGACTGCTGACGCAACCGTGGCATTCACCGGCGCCCACTGCTGGAACCAGAAATTGTGCTCCTTGAGCATGAGAGCCTCGAGGACAAGCGCACCAGGCTTGGCAGGCGCGGTGACTGCCACGTTCACGGTGACCTTGCCGCCAGGTGCCAAGTTCGCCGGCAGTGAGAAATACTGGTTGGTCAGCCAGGTCGACCGTTTGGCGGCACCTCCGGCGATCGGCATGAAGTGGAGGTCGAGGAGGGTCCTGTTGTACCCCGTCGCGAGCCAGGTGTAGGTGCTCGTGTTGGTGACGGTGACCGGGAAGGTCTGGCTCTGGCCTGCCAGCCAGCTGGTTGGCGCTTTGCTCATGTCATAGCCGGCCGTCTTGTCCGGCGCGGCCACACTGACGGTGACAGGCTGCCACTGCTGGAAATAAAAGTGGTGTTCCTTGAGCATGAGAGCCTCCAGCACCAGCGAGCCACTGCTCGTGGGGCCGGCGATCGTGACGCTGAACGTGACGCTCTTTCCCGGAGCCAGGTTCGCAGGCATCGAGAATCCCTTGAGGTTGAGCCATTTGGACCGGGTGGCGGAGCCTCCAGAGACTGTTGCGAAATGGATGATGAGGTCTACCCTGCCGTACCCTTCCGACGGCCAAATGACGTCTCCTGCATTGGTGACCTTGACGGGGAAGGTCTGACTGCGACCCGACACCCAGCTCGTGGGCGCTTGGCTCATGTCATAAACGGCGTGCCAATCGGTCATCGAGAACGGGGTGAGCGAATGGGTCAATTCGGCGGAAGCCTCGGGCTGGCTGGGATCCCCGGTGGGGTGATTCGCCGACACCCGAATGGTATGTGCGCCTGCTGCGTACCCGTAGCTGTCCCAGGTCCAGCTGTTGCCACCGAAGGGCTGCTGGACCACCCAGTTCCCCTTCGCGTCCTGAATCGAGAACTGGTACTTGGGATTGGCGCAGACGCTTGACGTGGCGGTGAACACGACAGCGCCTCCGGCGGGCGATGAGCTCGGGTTGGCAGTCAGGTTGGCGCCGGTACAGGTTGGGCCGGGAGTGACCGTGTTGGACCCCACGCTGTCGTGACCGTCTGAGTTGTAGGCGGTGACGGTGAACGAGTAGTTGACGCCGTTGGTAAGCCCGGTAAACGAAGCTGAGGTGGTGGTGCCCGTCACAGTAATTTGCGTTCCGCCGGGCTGGACGACCACCACGTAAGAGTCGATGGGGTTGTGACATGTGCGTGCCGGCTGCCATCGCACGGTCGCATTGCCATTACCGCTGAAGGCGGTGGCGGTGAGCATCATGCGGGGCGGGCTCGGCAAGGCGGCCGCATAGGACTGAGCGAGGGCGAGGTAGCCCGACCAGTTCCAGTGCGGCCCTGGATCCCAGTGATGGTCAGAGCCGCCGAACAAGTTGGGGTTGTCAGGATCAGGCACCTGGTTGTGGCCGATCACATGATTCCGATCCATCGGCACGCCCCAGCGCGAGCAGATCGAGGCGGCAAGCCGTGCGCTGCCGTAGTACTCCTTCGTCGGGAACCCGTTGCTCGCGAAACCCTCGTGCTCGATCCCGATCGCGCGAGTGTTGTAGTCCCAATTTCCCGCGTGCCACGCGATGTCTTTCTCGGCCACCATCTGGGTGACCTGGCCCGTGTACGAGACGACGTAATGGGCGGATCCGTGGCGGTTCGGGTCCTGGAACGTCTTGATCGCGCTGGCGTAGCTGCCCTCGACGCTGTGGATGACGATCATGTCGACCGGATAGTCGTTGGGGCGGTCGGCAACCGTGTAGTTGGATTTGGCGGCCGGCACCCACACGGCGGGCTGGTAATCCGGGGTCGCTAAGACAAGCGACGGAACTGACGCATCGGCCGTCGAATCGGCATAGCCGGCCGAGTCCGCCGTAGCCGGGGCAACCGAGACCGCGACAGCTGTGGCCGCGCTCAAGAGGGCGCAGCCAAGGCGCCTGGCAATCATGCTTCGCATGACGTCAGGCATCGGCAAAACCGGCGATGGCCGAGCCTGGGGAGGCCGGCGCTCCGGACCAGACGCCCGGCGCGGGCCATGTGAACGGAAGAAATGGCATTCAGTCAGCGGAATACTAGTGCACGCACTCTCTTCTTCCTCCCCCGGAAAGGAACGTCAGGGGGCCCTGCGACGCGTCGCTAACATATCGGCGACTTGAACTCCAAACAATTTGAGCTTGTGCGGCTCACTCGATGGTCGCTGACTGTCACGGCGGCGGCGATGCCGCTCTACGTCGTGCGTTGGCACGCCGGCCCGCTGCCGACGACGCTTCTCGAGAACCTCATATTGCTCACCTGCCTGCTTTACGCGATCACGCTGTGGCGCCATCGCGAGCCACTCCCAAGGAGCACCCCGTACGACATTCCGATTTTCTTTTTCTTGGTGGCTGGGGCGATCGGGATCTTCGTCGCTCCCGACCACCGCGCGGCACTCGGTATCTATCGCGCGTTTTTGTTGGAACCGATCGCAATGTTCTACGTAACGACCGCGGTTCTTCGCTCAGTTGACGATGCAAAGCCACTGATGGTGGTAGGTGCATTGAGCGCCTGCTTGTTTTCCCTGGCTGTGATCGTGACTTTCGCGGTTGTGCTCGCCGGCGGCGGCCTGGATCCCAACAATGCACCGGGAGTTTTCGGGATCAACCCCAACGCGGTCGCTCTATACCTGGAGCCGATCTCCGCAGTGGCATTCGGGTTCGTCCTCTTCGCCAACAACCGAACCAGCCGGTGGATGGCCTCAGTGGTGCTCGCTTTCGTACTTCCTGCATTGTTGTGCACGCTGTCGCGAGGCACCCTTCTGGCCGGAGCCGTGCTGGCGGTGGTGGCCGTACTCAGCGTTCGCGACTTACGGCTGCGATTGGGGCTACTCGGGGCGTCGCTCGTGGGAGCCCTGGCCCTGTCTCAAGTTCCTTTTGTGGCCGCGCGGCTGGCCAATCAAATCGATCTTCAACATTCCACGCTTGGGCTGCGCCTTGCGATCTGGAAGGTCACGTTCCAGATGCTGAAGGACCATCCACTGTTCGGCGCCGGGCTCAGCGGGTACCAGACCGTGATGGCCCACTACCGAACTCGCAACCTCCACCCTGAGCCGTACGCACACAACATCTTCCTGACCACGTGGAGCGAGCTGGGGTTGATCGGATTGGCGGCGTTCGCGGTGATCTTCCTCGGTCTGCTTTGGCGCGCATGGAGATCATTTGGTTCCGCGACTGGCCTGAACCTTCCTGTCTTATGGGGCCTCGGTGCTGCATGGGTCGTAGTGGGTGTTCACGGACTGGTCGACTCGCCATATTGGAAGAACGACTTCAGCCTCGAGTTCTGGATTCTGGCCGCCATCGAAGTGGTCACCATCTACGGCCTGCACCGGAGCACGGCCGAGCCGGCGAACCTGCCGGTTCGACTCACGGCCTCCGACTCACATCCGGCTGCTGGAAATCCATCTCAGTAAGGAAGGCGTCTGCGACTCGAGGCCAGTCGTACTCGCGCACCGCGGTCTGAGCCCTATGCCCCAGCGCCCGCGCCGTCTCCGGTTCGCGCAGCAGCCGCATGCAGCAAGCCGCGAGTTGCGACGGGCTGGATGCGAGCAGGCCGGAACCGCCGTTTTCGATGAGCTGCCTGTACGCGGGGGTGTCCCTGGCCACCATCGGGATGGCGGCGGCCATTGCCTCGAGCGCTGACATCGACATTCCGACGTCGCCCCTGCTGAGGGCGAGGAAGATAGCCGATCGCTGGAGCACCTCGACCACCGATGTGGTCTCACCCATGAATTCCACCCAGCCGGCTAGCCCCAACGCCCCTGCGCGAGCTTTGAAGACGCCCACATCGCCTTTGCCGACCATCGCCATCATGAAATTGGCCCCACCGTTCTTCAGCTCCGCAGCGCAGTCGATGGCGTCGGTGACGCCGTGTATCTCATCGATGGTCCCGACGAACGCGATGATCGGCCGGCCGGCGGCTCTACGTTCGAGCTCCCTCCCCAGCTCGCCGGGTGGCGCAGGCTCCGCGAACCGCTTGATGTCGACGCCGTTGGGCACGATCCTGGACACGATCGCGGCGCCGGCGAGGCGCTCCTGGGTGTCCCTGCCGTTGGCAAGCACTTTGATGGCTCGGCGTAGGACCTCCCGCTCGAGCCATCTGAAAAGTGGCTCGAGAAACGTGACGTGCTGCGACATGCCCTTGGCGACCTCACCCCTTACCGAAACCACGTATGGCACCCCGGATAGAAGGGCGACCATTCCTTCAGGGATTGGGTTCATGCAGACGAGCTTTTGGGGTCGCTTTATTGCCAGATACAGGGCGGCCACGAGCGGATAAAAGAAAAAGAGGTCCACGTACTTGAGAAGCCCCAGGCTGACCCGGTTCAGAAAGCTGAATGCGCGGTAGAAGTACCTGACCGACGGGAGCGCCACCACCTCGATCCCGGACTGATCGAGTGAATAGAACGGCGCTCGGTTCGTCGCGTACGCGATCACGCGCACCCTCTTGCCGCGTTCCCTCAAGTGAGGCGCAAGGTTGTGGAGCCAGTTTTCGCGGCCGCCGGAGTATCGGGGAAACGGCGAATAGATAAGGAAGGTGATGAGCCCGCCGGCTGCGCTGCCGGCACCCTCGACTAGGCCGGAAGCGCGTTCAACCATGCCCCGACCAACGTGTCCCAACCATATTCGCGCTCGACCAGCGTGCGCCCCCTGCGTCCAAGGTCGCGCGCCTCCTCGGGGTGATCCGCGAGTCGTAGAACAGCGTTCGCAAACTCAGGGACGCTCTCAGGCGGCACCACCAGCCCGCACCGGTTCTCAAGGAGGAGCTTGGCGGACTCGCCTTCGCCGCTGAGGATGACCGGGCGCTCGCAAGCGAGCGCTGGAAAGATCTTGGAGGGTCGGGTGCCTTTGAAGAGCTCCCCCTTCCGCAACGGCACGACGATGGCGCGGCTGCTCGCAAACAGGGACGGCATCTCGGTCACAGGCTGCCTGTCGACGAACCTGATGTTGTTGAGGTTTCTCAACCGCGACTGCTCAACCATGCGGGCCTTCTCAGGACCGTCTCCCACAAGGAGGAACACAATGTCAGGTCTCGAGCGCAGGAGCTCGGCGGCTCCGAGTATCACGTCCCAGCAGTGCGCGTAACCGAGGGTTCCCGCGTAGAGAAAAGCGATCTCGCCGTGCGCGATCCAGGGCACCGAGGCGGTGTCGGTCGGCTTGAAAGCCGACGTGTCCACACCGTTGTACAGAACCATCAACTTGGCGTCGCCCACGATGGAGGCGATGTGGGATCGAATCCCATTGGTCTGGGCGGTGACCCGATAAGCCTTCCTATAAAGGAACCGCTCGAGTCCCTCACCAAACCACAGCAGGGTCTTGTTTCGCACAATGCCCAGCTCGCGGGCCGAAGCCGGCCAGAGGTCCGATACGTTCAGGATGAACGGAGCCCGTCGGAGGCGCGAACACACGTAAGCAGTGCAACCGAGAAAGAGAGGAGGGGACTCGACAAAGATGAAATCGGGGCGCGGCTCACGCATGCAGGCCGGCAACGATGAGATGGCGAAAGAAAGGTAGCCCACCATGCGTTTCAGCACGTTGCGCCCCGTGGCTGGAACAATCCACGTCCTCGTGATGTGCAGGCCATCAAGCTCCTCGCTGACGAGCCTGTGTCCGCGATATTCGGGGAACACCTCTCCGCGAGGGTAATTCGGCATCGCCGTCACCACGCGCACCTCGTGCCCATGTGCAATCAGCTGCTTTGCGAAAGCATGCAGACGGATCTGCGCGGCCTCGACCTCAGGAGGGAAATGCTGCGTGAGGATGAGAAATCGTTTGGGCACGGGAGTAGTGTGACAATTGGCCGCGTGACCGCGCCGTTGTTCAGACGCGCCCTCGGTATCGCTGGCTCGCGTTCCTCTGAACCACATACCGATGAGCCGCGTGCTCTCGCCGACGGTGTCCCGACCAGCAGGTTGATTCGCTACGCCTCGGTCATGCTTGGGCTCACGGCGGCGTGTCTGCCGCTGTACGTCGTGCGCTGGAAATACGGTCCGATCTCGACGACCCTGCTCGAGCTTTTGATAGTCGCCACCGTCGCGCTTTACCTGTTCGGGCGGCATCAGGAAAGCGCTCTTCACTTTCATCGAACGCCCTACGACATACCGATAGCGCTTCTGCTGGTGGCGGGCGCAGTCGCCGTTTTGGTGCCACCGGATCGATGGCACGCGCTCGGACTTTATCGTGCCTATTTCGTCGAGCCAATCGCGATCTTCTACGTGGCGATCGACCTCATGCGCAGGCGCGACGTGGTTCGAGGCGTGCTGATCGGCCTCGGCATCGGGAGCTCGATATTCGCTGTCCTCAACGTGGGTGCCTTCTTTGTGACTTTGGCCCAGGGCACATTTGTGTTGGGCGGGCCACCGACTGCCATATACACGAGCTCTCCCGAAGTGGCGATGTACCTCGAGCCGCCGTTTGCGCTTGCGGCGGGGTTTGTCATGTTCGCGGATCAGCGCCGCGACCGGCTGCTGGCGATGGGGTGGATGGCTTTCCTGACGCCCGCGCTGGTCCTGACGCTCTCACGCGGGGCGTACTTGGCGATCGCGGTACTTGCCGTGGTGGCCATCGTCACCAGCCGCGCGCGAGTGTTGCTCGCGGCAGCGGCGATCGTTGTGGTCGTCGTTGTCATGCAGATACCCGTGGTGAGCGAACGGTTCGCCGGCCAGTTGGATCTGTCGGACAGCCAGACCACAATTCGCGGCCGGCTGAGCATCTTCACAGATACGTTGACGATGCTGCGAGATCACCCGATCCTTGGGAACGGACTCGGCGGGTATCACTACATGTTTCGAGGCACGATCCCCGAAATCTACCCACACGATGTCTGGCTTACGTTCTGGGTTGAGGTCGGTCTCCTTGGCATGATCGCGTTTGCGGTGATCTTCTTCGGCCTCCTTTACAGAGGCTGGCGCGCGTATTCGGGCGCGAGTGGTTTCTACCGTGCGCTGCTCTGGGGAGTTTCGGGCAGCTTTGTCCTGTGGGGTATCCATGGGCTCGTCGATTCTCCGTACTGGAAGAACGACATGAGCGTCGAGTTCTGGATCCTGGCCGCACTCGAGGTTGTTGCGATTGGCGCGATCGGCAAGAGCCCCGCAGTCGCCCCCGATGGAGTGCCCATCCCGGACTCCAGGAAAGCCGACAAACTTATTTGACGCTCCCGGGGGGCGTCGCGTACAGTTGGCAACCTTCTACGCCCATGTCCTGGCAGAGTCTTCGCAAAACGCTCGTACTGATTTGCGCGCTGGGCGTCCTGACCGTGGGGATGCCCCCGGCCCTGGCAGCAGCGCCAAAGCAGGCACTTCCGGCTGCCCAGCGGACGGCCGCGGTCGGAACCGGCAACTTGAGCCGGGAGGTATTCGGGTTTGCTCTGGGCAGCAGCCTGAGCGATCCAACGTTTGGATACCCGAGCTGGAACTTCAACCTGCTGACCACCGTCGCCTACTTCGGATTGCACGTTTTGTGGAATGGCACGTTCCAGAACGACGCCGGCCTGTCGGTTTGGAACTCCAGCCAGCTCACCAATCTCGTCAACCGAGCGCACGCTCACGGCACCAAAGTCGTGCTCACGATCATCAATGGCGAAAACAGTGGCACCTATCCCAACGCCATGTGTGACGCACTCCTGTACTCGTCCACCACGGTGAAGAACACGATTGCCCAGGTGAAGGCAAAAGGGGTGGACGGCGTCAATGTCGACTACGAGGGAGTCAACCAGGCCTGCAACACTTCGGATCCATCGTGGGCGCGCAATGCACTGACCAAGTTCATGGCGAACCTGCGAGCCGGACTTGGCAGCTCCTATTACCTATCGATAGACACGTACTCGGGAGCTGCCGGCGACCCGCGCGGCTTTTTTGATGTGCCAGGGTTGAGCCCGAGCGTCGACTCCTTCTTCGTGATGGCTTACGACATGGAATACTCGAACTACTACCGAACCCCCACGAACTGCGGGCATTTCTGTCTCGGCCCGACCTCGCCACTGACCAACTACTACTACAACGACACCGATGTCATGGCCGAGTATTCGGCGGCGGCGACGCCCGCCAAGGTAATCCTTGGCGTCCCGTACTACGGTCGCAAAGCGTGTGTCGGGAACGGCACCGCCGAATACCAGCACCCGACAGGCCCCGTAACCAGTGACACGTACCTGAATGCTTCGCAGGAGGCCACGGACCCTTCTGTTCGTCCCGGCTCATACGTCGCCCACCGCGACGCCAATGACCCTGCCGGGAAGATGCGGTGGGATACCTGGTACAGCAACACCCTTGGGTGCTGGCGGCAGTTGTTCTGGGATGACACGGTGTCGCTCGGAAAAAAGTACGACCTGGTCA
>Ga0307308_10000102_pt1 | contig 24576 bp, 21 predicted proteins | sample ER_DNA_195_FD_194501 | JGI IMG/M metagenome (GOLD analysis project Ga0307308, IMG submission 194501) | Bulk soil microbial communities from the East River watershed near Crested Butte, Colorado, United States - ER_DNA_195 | ecosystem: Environmental > Terrestrial > Soil > Floodplain | place...
GTGTGCCGCAGGTAGGCCTCCTGCGTCTTGCGCATCAGCAGCAGCGGCAGGGCGAAGACGGCGAGCGCCCAGAGGCCTGCGGCGCCGTAGCCAACCCAGATCACGCTGCCGATGAAGCCGTAGACGAGGTAGTGCGTCGCCAGCCAGGCGAACCGCTCGCGGAAAACCGCCCACCAGCGCTCGTGTCCCTCGACGGAGACGACGAGGCTGATCAGACCCATGTTGACCGCGAAGTAGGTCGCGCCGGCCGCGACGCCGGACATCACGTAGACGATCCGGCCGACGTCGCCGTGGAAGCCGGCCGTGAAGACTCCGGCGGCCGCGAGCGACGAGAGGGACAGCGTGCCGACGTTGAAGAGGACGTAGTGGAACGGCGAGCGCCTCGCGCTCCACTCGACGGCGGAGATCGTGATGGCGAGCGGCAGCGCGGCGCGCGGGCCGAACAGCGCGGCGCCCGCGATCGAGCCGACGGCGCTCACGGAGATCGAGCCGTCGTCGACCTCGAGCGCCAGGGCCTGCCCCAGTCCGACGAGCGCGACGATCGCGCCGAGGCCGAGCCAGTCGGTGCTGTTGCCGAAGATCATCCCCAGAATGCCCCCGGCGATGCCGACGACGCTGATCACGCCGACGAACATCGCGAGACGCCGCGAGAGCGAGAGGAACCGCGGCCCATGGAGCGCGTGCGGGCGCGGGTGCCTTCGCTCGAGATCCGGGTGCGCGGAGGCCGCCGGCGGCAGCGGTGAGAGGTGCTCGCCGTCCTCCGGCACGACCACGAGCCGTGCCTTGCGCTCCTCCGGGAGGAGCAGGGGCTCCGAGCTGGCGTCCAGAACCCGGTTGCGGCCCTGGAGCTTGGCCCGGTAGACCGCCAGGTCGGCCTGGTGGATCAGCTCATTCGCGTCCGCGCCGTCCCGGGGGAAGCCGGCGACGCCGATCGACACGGTCGCCTTGATCGGCTCGCTCGAGGTCTCCACGTCGAAGGCGCTGGCGGCAACGGCGCGCCGAATCCGCTCGGCGATCTCGAACGCCTTCTCAGGAGGCGTCTCCGGCAGGAGGATCGCGAACTCCTCGCCGCCGAAGCGCGCCGGCACGTCGTAGTGGCGCAGTTGCGCGCGGAAGACCTCGGCGATCCCCTGCAGGACCGCGTCGCCCGCAAGGTGGCCGTAGGTGTTGTTGATGTCGCGCAGGAGGTCGAGGTCGGCCATGACGAGCGAGAGCGGCCGCTCGAAGCGCGCGGCCCGAGTCAGCTCCTCGTTCAGGGCGGCGGCGAAGTGGCGGGCGTTGAAGAGGCCCGTCTTCGCGTCGACACGCGCCTCCTCCTGGAGCTGAGGCACCGACAGCGACCGGTGGATCAGGAACAGCGGCGCGACCGCGAACGCGATCAGCCACGGGTTCGAGAGCCAGAACGCGGCCGTCGCGACGCCGAGCATCGCCAGCACGAGGTCGGTCGAAAGGCTCTGGAACGAGAAGAGCTCGGAGTCGCGGAACGAAAGGCCGCGCGCGAGGCGCAGCATGGGCGCCATCAGCAGGTGGTTGAGCACGACCATCGTGGTCGCGGCCGCCACGCCTGCGAGCGCATACGAGACGCGGCTCGTGCTCCCGAGGGCGTTCAGGACGGCGTGGAAGGCCGCCCAGGCTGCCATCATCGAGAGCGTCCAGTTGGCGACGTTGAAGATCGCGATGTACCAGGGCAGCCGCGTCTTCAGCCACTCGGGCAGCGGATGGAGGATGCCGAGCAGCGCGACGAGGCCGGGCGGCAGGAGCATCGCCGCGGGGATCAGGAAGACGATCGTCGTGTGGTACGCCTGGTGGCGCGGCGTGCCCACGACGAAGAGCTGCGCCGTCGCCGAGATCAGGGCCAGGATGGCGAACGTCGTCCAGCCGTGCGTGCCCGCCTTCAGATGGCTGAGCGGCGGCGCCGTCGCCGCGATCGTGGCGCCGAGCACCAGGAAGAAGTAGACGCCGGCCTTCGGAGCGAGCTTCGGCGCTCCCGGCATGGCCGGGCCGATTACCTCATGCTCGAGCGGCGTCGGAAAGGCGCTCACAGTCCTACCGCCTTCCGGCTCAGGCTGAGATCGATACCCGTCATCGCCTGTGCTCCGTCTCCTTGTCTCCGCGTGTTCGCGGGGCCGCAGTCAGAAACCGTGGCAAGTCCGCCGCTAACTGGATCACCACTCCCTCAAGCTAGGGGTCTGGCAGACAGGTCACATCCCCCTTTTTCGGTACGGCCTGCAAATCCCCCAAACGAGTGAGGGGCCGGGATATCCCGGCCCCTCGTTGTTTCGGCTCCGGCGGGCCTTTCGGCCGCCGGCCCCGTCCGTCAATCTAGGGGCCCGAGCTGGTTCCGTCGCCGCCGGTATCCGTCCCGTCGCCGCCGGTCAGGTCCTCCGGCAGGGTCTCGGGATCCGGGGCGATATCGGGGTTGGCCATGATCGCCGCGGCGTCCTCGGGCGTCAGCGCGTAGCCGTCGCCGCCGTTCTCGTCGCCCTCGGCCGCGTCCTCGTGGGACGTGTCGGCCCAGGAGACGTCCGCCCAGGACACGTCGTTCCAGGAGACGTCGTTCCAGGAGATCGTCGCCCAGGAGACCGTGTTCCAGGAAACCGAGCTCCAGGAGACGGCGCTGAAGTCCGCGTCGTTCCAGGAGACGTCGTTCCAGGAGACCGAGTTCCAGGAGACGTTCGCCTTGGCCGTGTTGAACCAGCTGACGGCGTCGAAGGCCGTGACCCCGGTGAGCGGGTTCGTCTTGACGTACTGGTCGAGGCCCTTGTTCGGGTTCGGCGCGTTCAGGACGAACGACGACTTGTCCATCCGGAGCTCGCCCACGCCGACCGACATCGGAGCCGCGTTCACGAGCGGCTTGGCCGAGACCATCAGCGCGCCCTTGACCTGATCCGGCGTGAACGTCGGATGCTTGGCCAGGATCTGGGCGGCCGCGCCCGCGACGACCGGGGCCGCGAACGAGGTACCCGAGAGCTGCATGTAGCCCGGGGCGACCACGTTGGCCGGCTTCTCGCTCGTCAGGGTCGCCGTCGGCGGAACCGGGCCGATCATGTACCGGCCGGCAGCCGCGAGGTCGGGCTTCGCGAAGCCGTCGGGCGTGTACCCGTAGGCCGACCAGGGAGCGTTGAAGTCGTCGTCGAGCTTCGTCGTCCCGTTCAGGTCGACCGCGCCGACCGTGATCACGAACGGGTCGTTGCCCGGCGCGTAGTTCACGCCGCTCGGCTGGCCGTTGACCGCGTAGTTCCCCGAGGCGGCCACGACGACCACGCCGTTGAACCAGAGCTTCTCGACCGCCTTGTCGAGCGGGTCGTTGAGGAAGCTCGCCGGCGTGCCCGAGTGGAGCGAGAAGTTCGCGACCTTGATGTTGTACTGCGCCTTGTTCGCCACGATCCACTGGCAGGCGTTGATCACGTCGCTCGTCCGGGCGATGCCGTCGCTGTTCATGACCTTGACCGAGAACACCGCCGACTGGGGAAGCGCGCCCGCGTAGCCCTTGGCCGCGCCGGTGGCGATGCCCGCCACGAACGTCCCGTGCCCGCGACCGTCGGCCGCGCCCGGGAGGGTGTTCGGAAGCGTCGAGAGGTTGACGCTGCCGAGCACGCCGCCGTTGGCGAAGTCCGGCCGGCTGGAGTCGACACCCGAGTCGACGACCGCGATCGTCGGCGCCGTGTTCGGCGTCGGCGAGCCAGGCCCGGCCCAGTCCTTGGCGAGCCCGGCCTCGTACGGCCAGAGCTGGCTCGAGGTGTAGCCGCTGACCTTGACCGGAGCGTCCGGAGTGACCGTCAGCCCCTTGATCTTCGCGAGCTTGTACAGCTGGTTCGCGTCGATCGTCACCGCGACCGCGTGGATCAGGTTGAGGTTCCGGATGTTCTTGATCCCCGCCTTGCGGAAGACGTGCCTCACCTGGTGGTTGAGCACGAAGGTGGAGTCCGCCTGGACGATGACCCGGAGGTTCGAGTTCGGGTGGTTGCGCGCGTGCTTCGAGAGCACGGGCGACACGTAGGTCTGATGCAGCCAGTTCCTGAAGTTTCCGCCGGCATGGACGCCGGACTTGTTGCCGATCGCGCTGGACGCCAGCGGGACGCTGATTGCGAGCGCCGCCACAAGCGCGGTGACGGCTCCACGGCCGCCCTTGCCCCAGAGCGCGTTCGAACGCGTCTCGCCGCCGCGGTTTCCCGTACCCCACAGCGCGCTCGACCGCGTTTCTCCTCGCTTGCCGCTGGTATTCCGCACCTTCCGTTCTCCTTTCCGCGCCCTCGCGCGGGCCGCATGTCACTTCCAGAGGCGCCCGAAAGCTCGCCGGCGCCGTTAAAACCTGGCGGAACGTACGCGGCCTGCGGCCTGCCATACATCCCCCGGGCGGGTGAGCCCGGGGCAAAGTTCCCTCTAACGGGGGAGCAGGCCGATACCGTCCGGATGATGGCCTTCCGCGCACCGCTCGCAGCCGAGATCGCGCTCGCCCGCGCCGCTGCCGGGCTCTCCCGGCTGGCCGGCGCCGGCGGGGGCACGACCATGCCTGGAAAGCTGCTCTGGAAGCTGGATCCGGGCGCCGTCGACCGCCTGGCGGCGCGCCTGCCGCTGGGCGCCGCGCTTGTCTCGGCGACGAACGGCAAGACCACGACCTCGGCGATGGCGGCTCGGATCCTCGCGCCCGTGGCGCGGCTGGCGCACAACCGCTCCGGCGCGAACCTCGTCTCGGGAGTCGCCTCCGCGCTCCTGGCCGCACGTGGAGCGGAGTTGGGGCTGTTCGAGGTGGACGAGGCCGCCCTGCCCGAGGTGGCGCGGCGGCTCCGTCCGCGGGCCGTCTGCCTCGGAAACCTCTTTCGCGACCAGCTCGACCGCTACGGCGAGCTCGAGCTCGTGGCCGCCCGCTGGCGCACCGCCGTGAACGGGCTTCCGGGCGAGACCGCGCTGATCGTGAACGGGGACGACCCCCAGGTCGGCGACCTCGCGCACGGGCACGCGCACGCGACCGTTTTCGGGCTCGATGACCCGCGCCACGCTTCCCCGACGCTGCAGCACGCGGCCGACTCGAAGTGGTGCGTTCGCTGCGGCACGCCGTACGTCTACGCCGCCGCCTACATCGGGCACCTCGGCGACTTCCGCTGCCCCTCGTGCGGGCACACGCGGCCGCATCTGGACGTGGTCGCGCGCGCGGTGGAGCTCGGCGGCCTCGAGCGGGTGTCCTTCGAGCTCGTCGTGCCGGAGGGCTCGAGCCGCGTCGAGCTCTCGGTGCCCGGCCTGTACAACGTCTACAACGCGCTGGCCGCGTCGGCCCTTGCCCGCTCGCTCGGGGTCGGGCTCGAGGAGATCGTGGCGGGTTTGCAGGGGTTTTCTGCCGCCTTCGGGCGCTTCGAGCGGATCGCGCTCGGCGACCGCACTTTGCTCGTGCTGCTGATCAAGAACCCCGCCGGGGCGAACGAGGTCGTCCGCACCCTGGTCGCCGGCGGGCCTCCGCGCGTGCTGCTGATCGGGCTGAACGACGAGATCGCCGACGGCCGCGACGTCTCCTGGATCTGGGACGTGGACTTCGAGCCGCTGCTCGGCCGGCTCGAGCGGCTCGTCGCGACCGGTGAACGCGCTGCCGAGCTCGCCCTGCGCTTCAAGTACGCGGGCCTGCCGGAGGAGGCGATCGAGGTCGTGCCTGACCTGAACGCGGCGCTCGACCGGGGCCTCGAGCTGACGCCGGCCGGCGGAGAGCTCATTGCGCTTCCGACCTACACGGCAATGCTGTCCTTGCGGGATCTCGTCTCCGATCGCGGCTTTGTCCGCCCCTACTGGGAAGAGGCGGCCGCGTGAGGCTCGCCGTCGGGCATCTGTTCCCGGACTACCTGAACATCTACGCGGACCGCGGGAACATCGCCGTCCTCACACGCCGCGCGGCCTGGCGCGGGCACGAGCTCGAGGTGGAGGCGATCGGCGCCGGCGACTCGTTTCGGCCGGGCGCGCACGACCTCTACTACATCGGCGGCGGCCAGGACCGCGAGCAGGAGCTGATCGCGCCCGCGCTCGCCGCCCACGGCGAGGCGCTGCGGCAGGCGGTCTCCCGCGGCGCGGCGCTGCTGGCGGTCTGCGGTGGCTACCAGCTGCTCGGGCGCTCCTACCGCGACCAGAGCGGCGACGAGCTTCCCGGCGTCGGCCTCTTTCCCCTGCAAACCGCGGCCGGCGAGCGTCGGATGATCGGCGACGTCTTGCTCGAGTGCGAGCTCGAGCCCGGCGAGCGGCGCACGCTGGCGGGCTTCGAGAACCACGCGGGCCGCACCTTCCTCGACGAGGGCGCCGAGCCACTCGGGCGCGTGCTCGCGGGCTTCGGCAACGACGGCGAGAGCGGCTACGAGGGCTGCCGCGCCGGCCGCGCGATCGGCACGTACCTGCACGGGCCGCTCCTCCCGCGCAACCCGTGGCTCGCCGACTGGCTCCTGGCGCAGGCGCTGGGCCACCGAACCGGCGAGGCACCTTCGTTCGAGCCGCTGGCGGACGATCTCGAAGCCCAGGCCCACGAGGTCTCAGCCGGCCGAGCCCGGGCGCGCGGCGGGCGCTACTAGGAGCTTCGGCGCGCCCGAGCATCACCCACCCTGATCCTCACGTCCGCTTCGAGCTTCCTTCCATCCCCGCAACCCTGCTGGGTAACGACAACGATGCCTTCGTACGGCTTTACGCCTGGCCGTGCATAAACCAGGCTGAACCGCCCGCTCGATGGGGCTTGACTCGCGGATCCCCACGGCCGAGGAAGCCTGACTCGCACCGCGCCGCCCACGCCGCCGCAGCCGACATGCGCGGCTGCAGCTCACCAGCGTTGTCCGTCAGCGCCATACCTCGCAAGTCGTCATGGCCCGCGAAGCGGGCCGGACTTGCGAGGTTCAAGGGGCCCAGAGAGCGCCGAGGTAGACCGCGGGGTCGCCCGGGCTCCAGCGTTCCAGGAAGCGGTGGATCGGCGGGTGCAGGACGACGTCGACGAGCTCGTCCGGCGCGAACAGGCGGTGCCCGCGGACGGCGACGTCTCGCGAGGTGACCGCCTCGAGCGAGCGCCCCGTCAGGTCGCCCGCGAAGATGATGTGCACGACGTGCTTGGCGGCGAACGAGCGCACCGGCGAGATCGAGTCGACGATCGCCACCGGGCCCTCGACCGGCACGTCGTCACCAATGCCGACCTCTTCGGCAAGCTCGCGGCGCAGCGCGTCGACGAGGCTCTCGCCCGAGTTGACGCCGCCGCCCGGGAGCAACCAGTGCTCGTGGCCGTCTTTCTCGTGCCTGCAGAGGAGGACGCTCCCCTCCCAGCGCAGGATCGCCGAGACGCGGATGCGCGGCTCGGCGCCCATCAGGTACGGGTCGACGACCCGAAGCCGCGGACGCCGCGTTCGCTCTCGGGGAGCTCCTCGACTTCCGAGAGCTCCAGCTCCGGCACGGGCAGCACCACGAGCTGGGCGATCCGCATCCCCGGCTCGACGACGAACGGATCACGGAGGTCGGTGTTGAGCAGCACGACCCGGATTTCGCCGCGGTAGCCCGCGTCGATCAGGCCCGGCGCGTTCACGACCGAGAGCCCGTGCCGCGCGGCGAGGCCGGAGCGCGGCTGGACGAAGCCCGCGTGGCCCTCGGGGATCGCCACCGCGAGCCCGGTTCCCACGACGGCCCGCTCCCCAGGAGCGAGCTCGTGCCGCTCGCAGGCGGCGAGATCGAGCCCCGCGTCGCCGGCGTACGCGCGCTCAGGCAGGACTGCGTCCTCGCGCAGCCGCCGCACCGGCAGCTCGATCACCGGCGCAAGCGGGCGGAGGCCTTGCGCGGCTCTGCCAGCAGGTAGGGCGCGAAGCGGCGCACCTCGCTCCGGGGCAGGCGCGCGCGGACGAAGACGCCCTCAGGCCGGTCGGCGCGCTCGTCGACCGGAGCACCGAGGGCGTACAGCTCGGCGAGGCGCGCGCCGTCGGCGTACGGGATCAGCAGGCGCACCGGCTCGAAGCGGTCGGCGAAGCGGTCGGCGACGCGGCGCCGCAGCTCGTCCAGCCCCTCCCCGGTCCGCGCCGAGACGAGCAGCGCGTCGGGGAAGCGGTTCGCCAGCCGGCGGCGCGTCAGCGGGTCGATCGCGTCCACCTTGTTCAGGACGAGCTCGACCGGCAGCTCGCCGGCGCCGATCTCGCCGAGCACGCGCTCGACCGCGTCGAGCATCTCGTCCAGCCTGGCCTCCGGCACCGAGGCGTCGGCGACGTGGAGGACGACGTCGGCGACGAGCGTCTCCTCAAGGGTGGCGGCGAAGCCCTCGACGAGCTGGTGCGGCAGGCGCCGGATGAAGCCGACCGTGTCCGTGACGAGATAGCGGCGGCCCTCGACCTCGAAACCGCGCGTGGTCGGGTCGAGCGTCTCGAACAGGCGGTCGTTCACGGAGACGCCGGCCCCTGTGAGCGCGTTCAGGAGCGTCGACTTGCCGACGTTGGTGTAGCCGGCCAGCGCGATCGTCGGGGTCTGCGAGCGGCGCCGCGACTTCCTGCGCGTCGCGCGCTGCTGCCCGAGCGTGCGCAGGCGGCGACGCAATAGGGCGACCCGCCGGCGCGCGAGGCGCCGGTCGGTCTCGAGCTGCGTCTCGCCTGGGCCGCGGGTGCCGACGCCGCCGCCGAGGCGCTCGAGGTGCTGCCACAGGCCGCGCATCCGCGGCAGGTTGTAGTCGAGCTGCGCGAGCTCGACCTGGAGCTTGCCCTCGGCGCTGACGGCGTGCTGGGCGAAGATGTCGAGGATCAGCTGCGTGCGGTCGACGACCCGCGCCGAGAGCTCGTTCTCGAGCGCGCGCTGCTGCACCGGGCTGAGCTCGTCGTCGACGAGCAGGACCTCCGCCTCCGAGGCCGGATACGCCTCCTTGAGCTCGGCGAGCTTGCCCTTGCCGACGTAGGTGCGCGGATCGGGCCGGGCCCGGTGCTGCACCATCGACCCGAGCGGCTCGACCCCGGCCGTGCGCGCGAGCTCCTCGAGCTCCGCCAGCTCGTCCTCGGCGGCTACCCCCTGGGCCAGCACCGCGACGACGAACCCGCGCTCGGGCTCGGCCCCGGGCGCCGGGTCGGGCTGATGTGCCGTCACGCCTCGATTATGCCTGCTCGCAGGGAAGATTCGATACGCCGCACGGCCTCTTCCAGACGCTCGTCGGGCACGGTCAGCGAGATGCGGAAGAACCCCTCCCCGCTCGGCCCGTAGGCGGGGCCCGGCGAGACGACGACCCCGGCCTGCTCCAGAACGAGCTCGGCGAACGCCTCGGAGGTGTAGCCCTCGGGAACCGCAACCCAGAAGTAGGGCGTCGCCCGCGGCGGCTCGACCTCCAGGCCGATCGCCCCAAGAGCCTCGGCAACCAGGTCGCGGCGGCGGCGATAGACCTCCGACATCTCGCCGGGGAAGTCGCGCGCCTCGGTCAGCGCCGCGGCCGTCGCGCGCTGCACCGCCACGAACATCCCCGAGTCGAGGTTCGTCTTCAGCTGCCGGTAGCGCTCGACTACCTCGGCGTTGCCGGCGACGAGCCCGGCGCGCCAGCCGGTCATGTTCCACCCCTTCGACGGCGAGAAGATCTCGATCCCGACCTCCTTCGCGCCCGGGGTCTCGAGGAAGCTCGGCGCGCGGTAGCCCTCGAAGCAGATCTCGGAGTAGGCGTTGTCGTGGACGACGACCAGGTCGTGCGCGCGCGCCAGCTCGATCGCCCGTTCGAACAGGCCCGGCTCGACAACGGCGCCGGTCGGGTTGTTCGGGTAGTTGAGGAAGAGGACGTTCGCGCGGGCGAGCACGTCTTCGGGAATCGTGTCGAGGTCGGGCTGGAAGGCGTTCTCGCGCTCGAGCGGCAGGTAGTGCACGTCCGCACCTGCGAAGAGCGGGCCCGAGGTGTAGGGCGGGTAGCCCGGGTCCGGCGAGAGGGCGACGTCGCCCGAGTCGAGCAGCACGAGCGCGACGTGGCCGACCGCCTCCTTGCCGCCGAGCGCGGGAACGATCTCCGTAGACACGTCGAGCTCGACGCCGAACCGGTCGCGGTAGAAGCCGGCGGCTGCGGCTCGAAACTCGTCGGAGCCGTGGTTCGTCGGGTACTGGTGCGTCGCCGGGTCGCGCGCGGCCTCGGCGAGGGCGGCGATCACGGGCTCCGGTGTCGGCAGGTCGGGGTCGCCGATACCGAGGCTGATCACGTCGATGCCCTCGCGCCGCTTCTGCGAGATCTTGCGCTCGAGCTCGGCGAAGAGGTACGGCGGGACCTGGTCGAGGCGCTTCGAGAATCTCACAGGTCGAACTCCTCTGCGAGCTCGACCCTGCAGATCTCCTCCGCCGGCCCGGTCAGCGTCGCCCGCCCGTCATCGAGCTCGACGTGGAGATCGCCGCCGGCGAGGTGCACCGTCACCGGGCTCTCGCACCAGCCGTTCGCGACGGCGGCCGCGCTCGCCGCGACGGCGCTCGTGCCGGAGGAGAGCGTCTCCCCCGCTCCGCGCTCCCAGACGCCGACCGTGAGGTCGTGGTCACCGTCAACGCGAACGAGCTGGACGTTCGTGCGCTCCGGGAAGCGCGAGTGGCTCTCGACGAGCGGCCCGAGCCGCAGCAGCTCCGCGCGGTCGGGCACCCGCTGGATGACTGCATGCGGGTTGCCGACCGAGACCGGCGTCAGCTCGAGCTCCTCGCCGCCCAGGTCGATCGTCTCGGGGGCGCCGACTTCGAAAGGCCCCATTTCCTGCTCCACCTCCCGGTCGCCGCGAAGCTGCGCGTTGACCATACGCGGCCCGACGAGAATCGTGACCCGGTCGCTGCCGGCCCGGCGCGCCAGCCAGCGCGCCGCGATGCGGGTGCCGTTCCCCGACAGCTCGGCGACGGAGCCGTCGGGATTCCAGATCACGACCTCGGCCGTGTCGCCGTCGACGGAGACGACCTCGAGGATGCCGTCGGAGCCGACGCCGAAGTGGTAGTCGCAGATCTTCTTGACGCGCTCAGGCGTCAGCGGAACGCTCAGCTCCGCCTGCTCCACGAGCAGGTAGTCGTTGCCGAGACCGTGCCATTTCGAGAATCTCATCCGCCAGGTCGCCCGGGTCGCGCTCCGCGTTCAGGCTAACAACGCCCGGAATCCGGCGCAGCCAGCGGAGCTGATAGACGGCGTAGCGGCGCGTGCTGGTCACCAGGGCCTCGAACGCCTCCTCGCGCGGGAGCTCGGCGATCTCGCTCAGGCCGTGGATGTGGCTCGCGGTGCGGGAGACCGGGCCGGCCAGCGCTCGGCGGACCTCGTCCTCCACCCCGCGCTCGAACATCGCGCTGGTCCGCTCCTCGATCCGCCTCTGCAGCTCCTCGCGCGGGAGCTCGAGGCCGACGATCAGCGTCGGGTGCCTCGTCTCGCCCGCCCAAAGGCGGTCGGCTGCCGGCTTCAGTGATGAGCCGGCCTCGGCCAGCTCGAGCGCGCGCACGATGCGACGGCGGTCGTTCGGATGGACGCTCGCCGCCGCGGCAGGGTCCTGCTCGGCCAGGAGCTCGTGCGCCCGCTCGCCGCCGAGCTCGTCGTAGAGCCGCTCCAGCCGCTCCCGCGCCCCGGGCTCCGGCGCCGGCGGCAGGTCGAGCTCGGCCAGCGCGGCGCGGAGGTAGAGGCCGGTGCCGCCGACGACGACCGGCGTCCAGCCAGCGGCGAGGATCTCGTCGACTGCGGCGTGCGCGAGCTCCTGATACTCGCCGACCGACGCCTCGTGGTCGAGGTCCCAGATCCCCACCAACCGCGCCTCGGACTGGTTGGTGAGGATCGGCAGGCCTCGGTAGACCTGCATCGAGTCGGCCGAGACGAGCTCCGCCGGGATCCGGCGCGCGATCTCCTCGGCGACGGCGCTCTTCCCCGAGGCGGTCGGGCCGAAGATGGCGATCACCTGGTCAGCCACGGAGACGGTGACACAGCCGGTCGAGCTCGTCGTCCGTCAGGCCGGTTGAGCGGAGGTAGCCCTCGACGCTGCCGTGGCGGCGCCCGAGCTCGCGGAAGACGCCCAGCATCGACTCCGCCGGCGTCTGGGCGATCCGGCGCAGGCGCTCGAGCTCCTCCTCGCTGTCCGCGGCGGCGAACCAGGCGTCGTGCCGCGTGCGCAGGCGCTCCTCGCTGAGGGCGTAGTCGGCCGCGACCTCCTCGTCGGGGACACCCGCCAGGTGCAGCAGGAAGGCGACCAGCAGGCCCGTGCGGTCCTTACCGCCGACGCAGTGCACGACCACCCCGCCCTCGGGCGCGTTGGCGACGGCCCTCAGCGCGGCGGCGACGTTGGCTCCGAAGCGCTCGAGGAAGATCAGGTAGACGTCGCGCGTCGAGGTGGGGACGTCGGGCGCGGCGGCGGCCGCTCCTTCGATCTCCTCCGCGATCTCCTCCCACTCCGCCTCGCTCGCCTCCATGAACGGGACGTGCAGCACCTCGACCGGCAGGTCGCCCGGCGGGTCGTCGTCGCGCTCGTGCTCGCCGCGGAGGTCGAGCACCGTACGCACGCCGTAGGCCGTGAGCGCCTTCCAGCCTGCCTCGCTCAGCTGGCTGACGCTGTCGGCCCTGACCACCGCGCCGAAGCGTGTCTCGCCGCCGTCCTCGGTCCGGTGCCCGCCGAGGTCGCGGACGTTGAGGCAACCGTCCCAGACGAGGTCGCGGCTACGCAGCAACGGCAGCTTGTGCGACGCCGCGCAGGGTGGTCGACGTCGCGTCCTCGATCCGCACCTGCACCAGCTCGCCTGGCTCTGCACCGCCGGTGAAGACGACGGTCGTGTTCCGCCGCGTGCGTCCCCGCAGGAGCGACTCGTCCGTCCGGCTCGGCCCCTCGACGAGCACCTCCTCGACGCGGCCGACGCGCTCGCGGTTCCGGCGCTCGGCCACCTGTTGCACGGTCTCGACCAGCCGCTCGATCCGTTCGCGCTTGACGTCCTCGGGCACCTGGCCGGGCATGGCGGCCGCCTCGGTCCCCTGTCGCGGCGAGTAGACGAACGTGAAGGCGCCGTCGTAGCCGACCTCCTCGACAGCGCTCACCGTCTCCTCGAACTCCCCCTCGGTCTCGCCGGGGAAGCCCACGATCAGGTCGGTCGTCAGCGCCAGGTCGGGGATTGCGGCACGCAGCTCGCCGACGAGGCGCAGGTAGCGCTCGCGCGAGTAGGTGCGCCGCATCGCCTTCAGGACCCGCGTCGAGCCCGACTGGAGCGGCAGGTGCGCGTGCTCGCAGACCGCCTCGCACTCGGCCATCGCGGCGATCACCGGCGCGCGGAAGTCCTTCGGGTGAGGGCTCGTGAAGCGGATCCGCTCGATGCCGTCGACCGCGTCGCACGCCCGCAGCAGCTCGGCGAAGTCGCTGCCGACGTCACGCCCGTAGGAGTTGACGTTCTGGCCGAGCAGCGTGATCTCGCGCACGCCCTCCGCCGCGAGCCGCTCGACCTCGGCCACGATCTCGCCCGGCCGACGCGAGACCTCACGGCCGCGCACGGCGGGAACGATGCAGTAGGCGCAGACGGAGTTGCAGCCCATCGAGATCTGCACCCAGGCCTGGAAGCGCCGTTCGCGATGCGTCGGCAGCCGGCCGGCGAACGCGCGCTCCTCCGCAGTGCCGAAGGCGGCGCGCGCGACGCCCTCGCCGCCGGCTCCCAGCCACTCGGCGAGATGCGGGATCGACCCGGGACCGAAGGCGACGTCGACGAACGGGTACGTCTCGAAAATCCGGCCGCGCTGGGCCTCGGCATAGCAGCCGCCGACCGCGATCACGCGCCCGGGATCCCGCTCCTTGAGCATCCGCGCGTTGCCGAGATGGGCCGCCAGCCGCGTGTCGGGCTTCTCGCGAATCGTGCAGGTGTTGAAGACGAGAACGTCGGCCTCTTCCTGCGTCGGCGCCTCGCCGAGGCCGAGCTCCTCGAGCAGGCCCTTGATCCGCTCCGAGTCGTGAGCGTTCATCTGGCAGCCGAATGTGGTGACGTGGTACCGGCGCACGCCGGACAGACTAACTCGCGCAGGAATCGGCCTTGAGGTCGCCTGCGACCTGGCCGAGCTCGGCGTTCAGAGTGCGATTCCGCTCGGCGAGGACCTGCAAACGCTGGACGTCGCCGCTCTTCGCTGCGGCAGTCAACTCCCGGAGGACGTCGCGCTGCTGGACGGCGAGCGTGCGCAGCCGTTGCGCCGGCAGCTTGACCTCGGGCGGGGCCGGCAGCGCCTGAAGCGGCCGCAGGATCGTCTCCTCGAAGGCGATCACGATCCGGTCTCCGCGCGCGCCGACGTCCGCCTGACTGGTCGGCGAGCCGATCTTCTGCTCCCGAGCGGCGAAGTTGGCGCACATCGCGTTCAGGCTCGCCACGTACCGGTCCTTCGCGGTCTTCTTCGAGCCGCAGCCGGCGAGCAGGACGGCGAGCGCCAGCAGAACGATGCTACTTCGCGTAATTGACGGCACGCGACTCCCGGATCACGGTGACCTTGATCTGGCCGGGGTACTCGAGCTTGTCCTCGATCTCGCGGGCGATCTCATGCGAGAGGAGAACGGCCGCGTCGTCGTCGATCTCCTTCGGCTTGACGATCACCCGGATCTCGCGGCCGGCCTGGAGCGCGTAGACCTTCTCGACGCCTTCGTGGCGGCCGGCGACCTCCTCGAGGGTCTCGAGCCGCTTGATGTACTGCTCCAGGCTCTCGCCGCGCGCCCCGGGCCGCGATGCCGAGATCGCGTCGGCGGAGATCAGCAGCACGGCCTCGACGGTCTGCGGCTCGACCTCGTAGTGGTGTGCCTCAATCGCGTGCACGACCGCCGGCGACTCGCCGTAGCGGCGCGCGAACTGCGCGGAGAGAACGGCGTGTGAGCCCTCCAGCTCGTGCGTCAGCGCCTTGCCGATGTCGTGCAGCAGCGCCGCGCGCTTCGCCGTCTTGACGCTCGCATCCAGCTCGGCGGCCATGATCCCGGCGAGGTGGACGACCTCGAGCGTGTGCTTGAGGACGTTCTGCCCGTAGCTCGTCCGGAAACGCAGCCGCCCCAGCAGCTTGACCAGCTCCTCGTGGAACTCCCCGCAGTTGGCCTCGAAGACCGCCTGCTCGCCCGCCTGGAGCACGCTCTCGTCGATCTCCGCCTTCGACTGGTAGTACATCTCCTCGATCCGCGCCGGGTGGATGCGGCCGTCCTCGATCAGCTTCGTCAGGGTCAGCTTGGCCACCTCGCGCCGGATGCCGTCGAAAGACGAGAGCACGACCGCCTGCGGGGTGTCGTCGATGATCACGTTCACGCCGGTCAGGTGCTCGAGCGCGCGGATGTTGCGTCCCTCCCGGCCGATGATCCGGCCCTTCATGTCGTCGGACGGAAGCTCGATCAGCGAGACGGTCGTCTCGGAGGCGTGGTTGGCGGCGACCCGCTGCAGCGCGTCGGCGACGAGATTGCGCGCGCGCCGCTTGGCCTCGCCGCGCGCCTCCTCCTCGGCCTGGCGCACAAAGCGCGCCAGCTCGTGCCGGATCAGCTCCTCGGAGCGCTCGAGCAGGTGCGCCTTGGCCTCGTTGACGGTCATGCCGGAGATCCGCTCGAGCTCGGCGATCTCCGACTCCCGCGCCTGCTTGAGCTCGTCCTGGAGCTGCCTCGTGTGCAGCTCGCGGTCGGCCACTCCCTGCTCGCGCCGGCCGAGCTCCGTCAGTTTGCCGTCGATCTCCTCTTCCTTCGAGAGAATGCGCTCCTCGATCTTGATCGTCTCGGAGCGCCGGGCGGCAACCTCCTCTTCGATCTCTGCTCGGATGCGGACCGACTCCTCGCGCGCGGCGATCTGCGCCTCGCGCTTGAGGGCCTCCGCGTCCCGCCGCGCCTCGGTGACGAGCAGCTGCCGCGTTCGCCGCGCGGCTGCAAGCCGGGAGCCCGTGAAGGCGTAGAGCGACAGGAAGGCGACGCCGACTCCGATGACCAGGCCGATCGCTATCCCGATTACGACGAGCATGGAGGCTCCCTACTTCGCGCCGGGCGAACCCGGCTGGGACCGTTATCCGCGCCGGAACGCGGTGCTCATCCGGCACCGCTGCAGCGGCCATGCTCGAATCGGGGTGTGCGAGGCGCGCGCAGGCCTCGCCCAGCGGTCAGCTCACCGCCGCTTGGGGTCCTCTCCTTTTGCGCTCGTCTGGTCTGGTCTCAAGATGTTTTTTGTCCGATTCGGAAACAGGCTAGATGCAGGAAAAATGTCGAATAGAGCAATTCGTATCCTAGCGCCGCTCACGGCTCCTGCGCAACGCCGCCGCCCGCAACCAGCGAGACAATCTCTTCTCCGAAGCCCCGGCTGGCGAGCAGCCGGGCCGTCTTCGGGCCCCCGCCGCGCCTGGCGACCACCCGCTCGGCGCGCTCCCGTTCGGGCTCGAGCGCGGCGAGCGCGCTGTCGACCTGCGCCGCCGCGACGCCGTGGCGCTCGAGGTCGAAGCGGATGGCTGCGTTGCCTTTGCCCCGCTCCACCAGCACGCGTGCCCGCTCGGCGGCGAAGCGCTCATCGTCCACGAGCCCCCCGCGGCGAAGCGTCTCCAGCGCCTCCTCGGCGGCCGCCGGCTCCAGGCCGGCCTGCGCGAGGCGGTCGCGCAGCTCGCGCTCGGTCAGGTCGCGCCGGGCCAGCGCACCCTGTGCCGCCGCGAGCGCCTCCGCCCGCGCCGGCTCCTCCGCGCCCATTACGCCTTCGAGGCGACCTTCGCGGGAGCCTCTGCCTCGGCTTCTGCTTCGGCCTCTGCCCCAGCTCCGTTCGAGCCGGCCTTCGCATCGGATTCGGCTTTTGGCGCCTCGTGCTCGGGCAGGAGCCTGGCCGAGACGACCTGCTCCGGCCCGATCGAAGCCTGGAGCCGCGCCAGGATCTGCTGCCCGACGTCCGGGTGCTCGCGCAGGAAGGCGGTCGCGTTCTGCCGCCCCTGGCCGAGCCGCTCGTCCTCGAAGCTGAAGTGCGAGCCCGACTTCTGCACGATCTTCTTCTCGAGCGCCGAGTCGAGCACGGTGCCCTCCCAGGAGATCCCGGTGCCGTAGATGATGTCGAACTCCGCCTGCTTGAACGGCGGCGCGACCTTGTTCTTGACCACCTTGACGCGGACGCGGTTGCCGAACGCCTCGACGCCGTCCTTGAGCGTCTCGATCCGCCGGATGTCGAGCCGCACCGACGAGTAGAACTTCAACGCGCGGCCGCCCGGCGTCGTCTCCGGGTTCCCGAACATGACGCCGATCTTCTCGCGGAGCTGGTTGACGAAGATGCAGATCGTGTCGGTGCGGTTGAGCGTGCCGGCCAGCTTGCGCAGAGCCTGGCTCATTAGCCGCGCCTGCAGGCCGACGTGCGTGTCGCCCATCTCGCCCTCGATCTCGGCCTTCGGCGTCAGCGCCGCGACCGAGTCGATCGCGACCACGTCGAGGGCCCCCGAGCGCACGAGCAGCTCGGCGATCTCGAGCGCCTGCTCGCCGGTGTCGGGCTGCGAGACGAGCAGGTCATCGATGTTGACGCCAATCCTCTTGGCATACGCCGGGTCCATCGCGTGCTCGGCGTCGATGAACGCGCAGATCCCGCCGCGGCGCTGGGCCTCGGCGATCACGTGGTACACGAGCGTCGTCTTGCCAGAGGACTCCGGGCCGAAGATCTCGACCACGCGGCCACGCGGCAGCCCGCCGACCCCGAGCGCGAGATCGAGCGAGAGCGAGCCCGTCGAGACGGCGCCGATCGCGACCTGGGCCTGGTCGTTCATGCGCATCACCGACCCCTTGCCGAACTGGCGCTCGATCTGGCCGAGCGCAGTGTCGAGAGCTTGCTCGCGGTCCACCGTTATCTCCCTCCCACTCGCATGGATTCGAGGACTTCGTACTGCGCCCCGCCGGGGCGCAGACGTGACAGGTAAGCAGCAGCGTCGGACGGCACGAACGGCTCCAGCGACGGCAGGGCGGGCTGCAGCCGCGGGCGCTCGCGGAAGCGCGCCACGGTCACGTGCGGCAGCCACCTTCGGCGTTCAGGCTCGTAGACGCCGAGTGCCTCCAGCCGCGCGTGGAGATCGGCCGCGAGCGCCGCGGCGCGGCCGCTCTCGTCGTCGAAGGTGAGCATCCCGACGCTGCGTGTCTCGCGATAGCCGCGCAGGGAGAGACGCGCCGGCTCGCCCCTCTCGGCGGCCTCGCGCAGCACGCCGGCGATCGGCTCCAGCTCCGCGGCCGGCCGGTGGCCGAGGAAGGCCATCGTGAGGTGCAGGTTCTCGCGCGGAACGACCCTGACGCCGTGGACATCCGCAAGGGCCTCGCCCTGCCAGGACACGATCGCGTCGAGGGTCGCCGGAGGCAGCAGGAGAGCCAGGAAGAGACGCAGCCGCTCATCGCCTTCGACGCTAGCAGGACCCTTCATGCGCCTTTGTCACGAATCTGTGCCAACAGCGCGCGGGCCAGATGGAGCGCGGCCACCGTCGCCCGGCCGCGCACCGCAGCGCGGTCGCCGGGCAGGTCGAGCTGCCGGGCGAGCCCGCTGCGAGGCCCCTCCACGTGCAGGTAGACGCGCCCGACAGGCTTCTCCGGCGTCCCGCCGCCGGGCCCGGCGACTCCGGTCACGCCGATGGCGACGTCCGCGCCCAGCCGCCCCCGCGCGCCCCCAGCCAGCGCCTGGGCGACCTCGGCGGAGACCGCGCCGTACCGCTCCAGCAGCTTCTCGTCCACCCCTGCCTCGGCGGACTTGACGTCGTTCGCGTAAGCCACGATCCCCCCGCGGAAGACGTCGCTCGAACCAGCCACCGAGGTCAACCGCGCCGCCACCAGCCCACCGGTGCAGGACTCGGCCGTCGCCAGCGTCAGCCCGAGCTCTCGCGCGGCGTCGAGCACCAGCTCCTCGACCGGGCGCTCGTCCTCGGCGAACAGGTACTGGCCGAGCCGCTCCCGCAGTTCCGCGGCGAGCCGGTCGGCGCTCTCCCGTGCTTCGGCCTCCGCGACCAGGTCGACGTGAATCTCGAACTCGCGCGCGCAGATCGTCGCTGTCAGGCCCTCCGCCTCTCCCCCGGCCTCGGCCAACGCTCGGGCCACGGTCGACTCGCTCGCCCCGTAGAAGCGAAGCGCTCGCCGTTCTGGCACACGCGCCCGCGCGAGCACCGCGCGCACCGGCTCGGACTCGAGCGCCGCCGGCCAGAGCCGCTGCAGCTCCGGCGGTGGGCCGGGGAGCACGACCACGGCGGCGCCGTCTCGCCCGAGCACGAGCCCGGGCGCGGTCCCGGCGATCCCGATCACCAGCGCGCCCGCGGGCAGCGTCGCCTGCTTGCGCACGCCCTCGGCGAAGTCGCCGTACGGCCGCTTCAACCGCTCGGCGACGTGCCGCGAGAACCCCTCGATCTCGGCCTCGAGCTCCGGGTCGACCGCCACCTCGAGACCGGCGACCCGCGCAAGCACCTCCACCGTGCGGTCGTCGTGGGTCGGCCCGAGCCCGCCCGAGACGACGCACAGATCGGCCTCCAACCCCTCACGCAGCGCCGCCTCCAGCTCCCCCGCGTCGTCGCCGACGATCGCGATCCGCGCCGGCTCGATCCCCAGGCGCATCAACTCGGCGGCCAGGAACGGCCCGTTCCGGTCCGTGCGCTCGCCCCGGACGAGCTCACTGCCCGTCACGACGACGACCCCGCGCGGGCGCGTCAACCGGTCTTCGGTGCCGGGAAGATCCCCTTCCGCGTGACCTGCACGGTCACCGTGCGGCCGCCGCCGGGGATCGTCACCGCCTGCCCGTTCACCGACGCATTCACGTTGCCAGGGCTGCCGAAGTCGATCCAGAGCCGGCGGGCGACGAAGCGCTGGGACTGGTGCAGCTGCAGCGTGCCCGCGTAGAGCGTGCGGCCGTTGACGGAGTAGTTGCGCACCTCCATCCAGCAGTTGCCGCTGGTGGAGACGACGAAGAGGCGGAACTTCGCCGGGCGCGCGGGCGCGACGACGGCCTTGTGCGTCGTCGTCGTCTTCTTCGTATGCGCCTTCGGCGTGGACGGGCCGAGGTTCGGGATCTGCGAGCCGGTGTTGTCGTGCCCGCCGAACTTGAACGCGGCGATGAAGAGGGCGAACAGGATGCCGATCCCGGCCAGCGCGAACAGCACGCCGCGACGTTCGAAACGGCGGTGCGGCGACGAGACGCCGGAGGTGCGGCGCGCGACGACCGGCTCGCGCGGCTCCTCTCCGGCCGAGTAGCGCGAGTTGTACTCGTCGACGTAGAGCTGCCCGTCGAGGCCGAGGTAGTCCGCGTAGGTGCGCAGGAAGCCCTTGACGTACGTCTGGGCGGGAAGCGCGTCGAACGCCTCCTCCTCGAGCGCCTTCAGGTAGCGCGAGCGGATCTTGGTCGCCTGCTCGACCTCGGAGAGCTCGAGGTGCTGGCGGTGGCGCGCCTCGCGCAGGCTGTTTCCGATCTCGAACACGGGAGGCCGCCCAGTCTAGCCCAGGTAGTTCAGCAGCTCGTAGAAGCCGAGGGCGAGCGCCGCGATCAGGCCGAGGCAGAGCGAGAGGAAGCCGAGCAGCCGGCCCGCGCGGGCGGTCCCGCCGCCGCCGAGCCGGCCGAGCGTCCGCTCGACGTTGCGCTGCCCGCGCCGCCCGAGCACGATCGCGGCGATGCCGAGCACCACCGACGCGCAGGTCGCCGCGGTCGCGTGCACGATCGTCACCTTGTCGAGCTGCCGGGCCGCCACGTAGCCCGCGACCGGGATCGCGAGGCCGACGAGCGCCAGGAGCAGAGCCCCGCGCGCAGCGTCGTTGCGCCGGGCTCTACTGCTTCTTGTAGGGACGTCCATCGGCGGCAGGCGGAGTCGTACGGCCGATCACACCGGCGACCGCGACCAGGGTCAAGACGTACGGCAGGGCCAGGAAGAGCACGGCTGCCGAGCTGGAGTAGGCGGGCAGCTGGTAGGCAAGCGCGGTGGAGAACCCGAACAGGCACGCGGCACCGAAGGCGCCGAACGGACGCCAGTTGCCGAAGATCAGGGCGGCCAGCGCGATAAAGCCGCGGCCGGCGGTCATGTTCTCGTTGAACCTCCCGATGAGGGCGACCGAGAGGAAGGCCCCGCCCAGCGCCGCCAGCGCCCCGGAGACGAGCACGGAGGCGTAGCGAACGGCGTAGACGTCGATCCCGACGGTGTCGGCCGCGCGCGGATGCTCCCCGCAGGCGCGGATGCGCAGGCCGATCGCGGTCTTGAACACGACCATGTAGGAGATGGGGACGAGTGCTAGCGCGACCCAGGTCAAGAGGTTGAGGTCGCCCAACGCCGGCCCGATGAACCGCTGATCCCGGACCCACGGGATGCTCACGTTCGGAACTGTCGAGATGTTTGTCCCGATATTGGCGCCGTGGTAGAGCTGGAAGAAGAAGTAGCCCGTGATGCCGAGGGCGAGGAAGTTGAGCGCCATCCCGCAGACGATCTGGTCGGCGCGCAGGGTGATCGAGAAGAAGGCGTGCACGAGGGCCAGGAGCATCCCGGCCAGCGCCCCGATCACGACGCCCAGGAACCAGGAGCCCGTCTTATCGGCGCCGTAGATGCCGAAGAAGGCGCCCATCAGCATCATGCCCTCGAGGGCGATGTTCACGACCCCGCTGCGCTCCGAGAACATCCCGCCGAGCGCCCCGAAGGTCAGCGGCGTCGCGAAGGCCAACATCTGGGCGATCAGCGCAGCGGTGAAGACCTGGTCGAGGTGCCCGGTGCTGGAGTAGGTAGCGAGGACGCCCAGCGCGATCCCGAGCACCCCCGCTGCTATCGCTCCCCAGCCGAGCCTGCGCGCGCCGCTCGAGACCGTCCAGACGCCGGCCAGGGCGGCGAGCAGCCCGACGAGGATGGGCGCCAGTGGGCTCCGAATGGTGAAGGGTGGGATCGCCAGCCAGAAGGCGAGCACGCCGAGGCCGATCCCGACGTAGCCGAGCGTCCTGACGTCGGCCAGGCGCGAGCGCCACATCCGCTCGGCGGAAGGGGTCAGGGTCGTCACGCGGCCGGCTCAGCCTTTCGTCCCGGCCGCAGCTTCCTGCGGGCGTTCCAGAGGTAGAGGATCAGGATGTCGGCGCCCACGAACAGGACGACGAGCCCCTGGATGATGAGCGTCAGGTTCCCGGTCAGCTGGGGCTGGATCACGTTCGAGCTGAGCCCGTGGCCGGTCCCGAACAGGAGCCCGCCGAAGAGGAGGCCGGCGAGGCCGACGCCGACGGCCGTGTTGCGGCCGAGCAGCGCGACCGCGATCCCGAGGAAGCCGATCGAGGAGGCATAGACGTCGAGCGACCCGAAGCCGATGGGCGCGAACGGCCCGAGCATGTCCATGCCGCCGGCAAGGCCGGCGAAGGCGCCCGAGATCGCCATCGCGCGGATGTAGTTCTTGCGGACGCTGATCCCCCCGTAGGCGGCTGCCTCCGGGTTGAAGCCGACGGCGCGCACCTCGTAGCCGAGCGTCGTCCGATTCAGCATGGCCCAGAAGACGACCAGCGCCCCGATCGCGACGAAGAAGCCGATGTGGACGCCGCCGGTCGTCGGGTCGCCCCAGAAGTAGGGAATGGTCCCGCTGGGCGCGATCGTGGCCGAGATCGGGCTCGACTTCGCCGGCCCCTGCAGCGGCCCTCCCTGGCCGAACGCCCACGCGCCGAGGTAGACGGCGATCCAGTTGAGCATGATCGTCGTGACCACCTCGTGGGCGCCGGTCGTCGCCTTGAGGAAGCCGGCGATGCCCGCCCAAGCCGCGCCGGCCAGGGTCGCGAGGAGAACCCCGATCAGCACGTGCGCGGGCCTGGTCAGGTGCACCATCGAGACGCCGACCCAGTTGGCGACGATCAGGCCGACGAGGTACTGGCCCTGGCCGCCGATGTTGAAGAGCCCGCAGCGGAAGGCGAATGCGACCGCGAGGCCGGTCAGGATCAGCGTCGTCGTCCCCAGCAGCGTCTGCGTGAAGTTGTAGGCGGACGCCTGGCCCGTGTCGGTCGTGAGATGGCCGAACCAGTTCAGCCCGGCGCCCTTGCCGATGTCCCAGAAGACCGTGATCGGGTCGTAGCCCGTAGCCCACAGGATCAGGCCCGCGATCAGGAACGCCATCAGCAGCGTCACGACCGGGACGAGCAGTCCGCCCGCGCGCTGGAGGGCCTCGAACCGGGCAGCCACCGTCTCCGGCGGCGCCGCTTCCAGCGGCTCGGGCGGGGTGCCGGGCGCGACGGGCTCCGTCAAGCGACCGTCTCCTCGTCCTTCTGCTTCCGCGCGCCGAGCATCTCGAGGCCGATCTCCTCCTCGCCCACGCCGACCGCGTGCTCGGCCACGATCCGGCCCTCATACATGACGAGGATCCGATCCGCGAGCGAGAGCACCTCATCCAGCTCGAGCGAGACGAGCAGGATCGCGCGGCTCTCGTCGCGCTCGGTGACAAGTCGCCGGTGGACGTATTCGATCGCGCCTACGTCGAGGCCGCGCGTCGGCTGCGCCGCCACCAGCGCCGAGGGGTCGCGCGCCACCTCCCGCGCCACCACGAGCTTCTGCTGATTCCCGCCGGAGAGCGCGCTGGCGAGGGTCAGCGGGCCGCCGCCGCGGACGTCGAACTCCTTGATCAGCCTGCGCGCCCGGTCGACGAGCCGCCGCGGGAAGAGCCAGCCCCACTTCGAGTCCGGCGGCTCGCCGTAGTCATGCAGGGCGACGTTCTCGGCGATCGTGAACTCGAGCACGAGCCCGCGCCGCTGGCGGTCCTCGGGGATATGCCCGACGCCGGCGTCGAGCATCTCCCGCGTGCCGGCGTGCTCGAGCTCCCGCCCGGCGACCGTGATCTTCCCGGCCTGCGCCCTCCGGAGCCCGGTGATCGCCTCGACCAGCTCGGTCTGGCCGTTCCCGTCGACTCCGGCGATGCCGACGATCTCGCCCGCGTGGACCTTGAACGAGACTCCCCTGACCGCCGGCAACCCACGCGAGTCGAGCACTTCCAGGTCCTCGACCTCGAGGACCGGGTCGCCCGGGCTCGCCGGCGGCTTCTCGACCTGCAGCAGCACCTCGCGCCCGACCATCATCTTCGCCAGCGCCTCCTCGGTCGCGCCGGCCCGCGGCACCGTGTCGATCTTCTTGCCGCGGCGCAAGACCGTGATCCGGTCGGCGATCTCGAGCACCTCGTTCAGCTTGTGGCTGATGAAGATGATCGACTTCCCCTCCGCCTTGAGGCTGTTCACGATCGCGAACAGCTCACCCGCCTCCTGCGGCGTCAGCACCGCCGTCGGCTCGTCGAGGATCAGGATCTCGGCGCCGCGGTAGAGCGCCTTCAGGATCTCGACGCGCTGCTGCTGGCCGACCGAGATCCGCTCGACCTTCGCGTCCGGGTCGACGGCCAGGCCGAACTGCGACGAGAGGTGGCGCACCCGCTCGGCGGCCGCGTTCTCGTCCAGGAGGACGCCGAAGCGCGTGGGCTCGTTGGCGAGGACGATGTTCTCCTTGACCGTCATCACCGGGATCAGCATGAAGTGCTGGTGGACCATCCCGATCCCCTGCTCGATCGCGTCCTTGGCCGAGTGGAACGTGACCTCCTTGCCGTCGACCAGGATCTCGCCCTCGTCGGGTTTGTACAGCCCGTAGAGCATGTTCATCAGCGTCGACTTGCCGGCGCCGTTCTCGCCGAGGAGCGCGTGAACCTCGCCGCGCCGGAGGTCGAAGTCGACGTGGTCGTCGGCGACGATGCCCGGGAAGCGCTTCGTGAT
>Ga0307308_10000105_pt1 | contig 24204 bp, 22 predicted proteins | sample ER_DNA_195_FD_194501 | JGI IMG/M metagenome (GOLD analysis project Ga0307308, IMG submission 194501) | Bulk soil microbial communities from the East River watershed near Crested Butte, Colorado, United States - ER_DNA_195 | ecosystem: Environmental > Terrestrial > Soil > Floodplain | place...
CCACCGGGCCGGGTTCGCGACCACCGTGATCGTCCGACCCGAGGGGGACGATACGGAAGGCCACGCCATCAGCCTGCATTTCCCGACCGCAGAGGAGGCCGATGCCTTCCGGCGCCGGTTGCTGCTCACGGGGCTGGTCGTCGGAACGGTGACGATCGGAGCCCTGGGAGCGACGGCGCTGCCTGGCTTCCAGGCCGGCAGCGGGACCGGCCAGGGGGTCGCAGCGCAGGGCGCGAAGACCGCTGACAGCGACGTCGGGATGATGGATTCCGCCGGTACCGCGGCCGCTCAGGCGATGGCGGCGCAGATGGCAGCTGCCGACCGCGCCAACCGGGACGTTGGGATCATGGACTCGTCCAGCGCCGCCGCTGCCGAGACGATGGCTGGTCAGGCGGCCGTCGATCGCGAGAACAGCGATATCGGCATCATGGACGCCAGCGGTCGGCCGACGACGGGCAAGGCGCTCAAGCCCGGCTACGTGCCGCCCGAGCGCCCGGGGCCAACCCGACGCTGAACGCCTCCCTCCAGTGAGCGAATGGCCGCGCCGAGAGCGCGGTCATTCGCTGTCGGGGTGGTGAAGGGCGTCAGCCGCCCCGGACAATATTCGGGGCGATCATCTGCTCGAGCGGCACGGAGCCGTTGATGAAGCCGAGCCGCCGCATGATGGCGTAGGCCTCCTGCCAGCGCGAAATATCGATCGCGCCATTGGTGAAACCGCCCTCGCCGGCCCACAGCGCGGTCGTCGCCTGGAGCACTGCGCGCGCCGTGGCGAGGTTATCCGCGATCGTGGGAACGGAAACGGTCGCGGCGCGCAGGCCGACCTCGGGATCGTCGATCACGGCCTTCTGCGCCCGGGCGGTCCCCTGCGCGAAGCGGCGCACCAGGTCGGGATCGCTGTCGAGCAGCGCTTGGCCCACGATCGTTCCCGGTCCTGGAAGCGGGGCAATCTGGTCGATCGTGAGCAGATCAACCGCGATCCCCTTGGCCTTCAGCTGGAGCGGCTCGTTGTTGCGGAATCCAGTGATCAGGTCGACGTCACCGTTCGCCAGGCCGTCGGCCTGGTTGAACTGCGGGTACTCGCGGATGGTGACGTCCTTCTCGCTCAGCCCGCCGGCCGACAGTAGCGCGAGCAGGGCGTGCCACGACGACCCGAACTTGCCCGGCGTCCCGATCGTCTTTCCCGCCAGCCCGGCAGGATCAGCAGGAACTCTCCCCTTGCGGCCGATGATCGCCACCGGGAATCGCTCGTACAGCGTCGAGACGTAGACGACCGGAATGCCGCTCGTGCGAGCGATCATCACGTCGGTCGCATCGGCCACGCCGAGCTCGGCCTGCCCATCGGCGACCAGGCGCTGCACATCCGGCGCCTGCTTGTGCTCGATGCTGACCTCGAGGCCGACATCGGCGTAGTAGCCGTCCTGCTGGCCGACATAGAAGGGCGCGAACTGCACGTCGGGGCGGAAGCCCAGGAGGAGCGTGACGTGTCGAAGCCCGGCACTGGCCGATGGGCTCGGAGTTGCTACCGGCGAGCAGGCGGCCAGCAGCAGGGCGAGCACCGGGATGGCGAGGCGCGTCGGAGACATCGGTCTCTCCTTCATCTATGGACTGAGCACGCGACGCTCGACCGCGAGGACCAGCCCATAGAAGACAAGCCCGGTGACGGCCAGCGTGACGAGCGCGACGAACATGAGGGGCGTGTCGAAGAGGCCCTGGTTGGCGATATTGATGAGCACGCCCAGCCCGACGCTGGCTCCCGCCCATTCGGCGACGACGGCGCCGATCACCGCCAGCGTGACTCCGACCCGCAGCCCGCCAAAGATGACCGGCAGCGCGGACGGGATCTCGAGGCGGGTGGTGATCTGGCTCGGACGGGCGCCGAGGCTGCGCAGCATCTCGGCCAGCAGCGGGTCAGCTGAGCGGATGCCGACCATGGTGGCGATGGCGATCGGGAAGAAGACGATCAGCGCACAGACGATCACCCGCGCCAGCAGCCCGCCACCGAACCAGATATCGAGCAGCGGCGCCAAGGCCAGGATCGGGACCGCCTGGGCGGCGACGATATACGGGGAAAGGACGCGCTCGATGAGAAGGCTCTTGCCGAGCGCGATGCCGGCCCCCATGGCCGCGACAGCCCCAACGCTGAAGCCAAGCACCACCTCCAGCAGGGTTGCCGCGGTGTGCTGCCAGAGGGTCCCGCTGGCGATTGCTCGAGCACCGCGAGCGGCCACCACCTCGGGGGCGGGAAGGATGTAATCCGGATACCCCCCAATGACTGTCGCGGCCTCCCAGATCGCCACAAAGGCGGCGAGGCTCAGCAGCGCTGCCGCGATCCGCCTCACGCGACATCCTCGCCCCAGGGACGCAGCTCGGGAGGATGCACGGCGGCCAGAAGCGAACGTACTTCGGCCGCGACCTCGGCCGCTCGCGGATTTCCCATCAGCTCGGCGGGCCTGGGCCTCGGCAGCTCGACAGGCACGGTGCGCACCACGCGCCCGGGGGCCGGGCTCATCACCGCGATCTGATCGGCGAGCTGGATCGCCTCCCCCACCGAGTGGGTGACGAGCAGCATGGTGCGCGGGTGATCGAGCCAGATTCGCTGCAGCTCCGCGTCGAATGTCTCGCGAGTCAACGCGTCCAGTGCGCTGAAGGGCTCGTCGAGGAGCAGCACCGGCGGATTGGTGATCAAGGCTCGGGCAAGCGCAGCGCGCTGCTGCATGCCGCCGGAGAGCTCTGCCGGGCGCAGTCGCGCCGCTGCGGCCAGTCCCACGCGCTGAAGCGCAGCGAAGGCGCGCTCCTGTCGGTCATCGGCGGCGACACCCGCAAGCTCGAGGGGAAGGGCGACGTTCTCCAGGGTCGAGCGCCACGGGACCAGCCGCGGCTGCTGGAAGGCGAGCCCGACCCGCCCGTCCCCCGCAACCGGGGCCGCCTCCCCCACGGCCACGGCGCCGACCTGCGGGCGCAGGAGCCCGGCCACCACGCGCAGAAAGGTGCTCTTACCGCATCCGTTCGGCCCGATCAGGACGGTGAAGCTGCCCGCCGGAGCATCGAGGCTCAGGTCGCGGAGCGCCTCGAGGCCGCCACGCGGAGTCACAAAGCGCACGCCAACCTGGTCGGCACGCACGCCAAGGCCGACTGCCGGTCGGATCTCCTGCGTCTCTGTCCTCTCCAACGATGCTCCCGTCGCCGCCATCGGGGCATCGCCAGCGGCCGCCGCCGCGCACAAGGCACGGGCCGCTGTCGCCTTCTCCCATCCGGACTTTCACCGTCGGCCCTGTCTGCCCGGCGGGTGCCGGGGTCAGGTCAGCCTCATCGGTCTTGCGGCGATGAGGTTCGCGGGCTGGCTCGCCATGCGAGCCGACCGCCGGTGGGGAGTTTCACCCCGCCCCGAAGGCGATCTGCTTTTTGGTTGGCGCGATCGTGACACGCTGGCTGGGGCAGGGTCAAACCCGACGGCGCCAGGGGGCGCTCAAGCGTGAGGCTCGGCGCGCGGCGATTGGCGAGCCCATCGGTAGATGATGAAGAGCAGCCCAATCACCACGACTGCGTAGATCACGTACTCGAACGGTCGGACGGCGTGGTAGAGGCGCTCATAGCTCGCGCCCAGCAGGTAGCCGCCGAGCAGCAGCGCAGCGTTCCACGGAAGCGAGCCAAGGGCGCTGAAGAGCAGGAAGCGGCCCAGCGGCATGCGAGCGACCCCCGCCGGGTAGTTGATCAGCGCTCGGACCAGTGGGACCAGGCGGCCCAGAAAGACCGCCCAGTCGCCGTAGCGAGCGAACCAGGCATCCGCCCGATCGAGCTGCTCGGCATGGATATGGACGTAGCGTCCATAGCGGTCGAGGAGCGGACGGCCTCCCCAGGCACCGATCAGGTAGCCCGCCAGCGAGCCTGCCAGCGCCCCCACCGTGGCCACGCCGAGGGCGAGCAGAAAGCTCCACGGGGCGCCGGTGAGCCTCTCGACCACGGCCGGGTCCGCGGCTGACTGGCTCACCTTCCAGCCCGCCATCGGCACGATCACCTCGGAAGGGATGATCGGGATGAAGGTCTCGAGCGCCACTCCGACGCCGATCCCCAGGTAACCGATGGCGTCGTAGAGCGCGAGGAACCAGGGCAGCACCGTGCGGTCGATGAAGTCGAGCAGGGGCTAGGCCTCGCTGCCGGGCGCGTCCGATGCCGTCGTGGGGCTGATCGCAGGACTGGGGGCGGGAGGAGGGCGCCGCGGCACCGCGACACGCCGCGGCGGAGGAGTCGCCGGCTGAGCTGCGTCCGCGAGCGCCGTCTCGCGCGAGTCGACCTGCAGCACGTGGACCGCGATCAGAATCGAGACCAGCGCCGCGCCGGCCATCCAGCCACCGATGACGTCCATCGGGTAGTGGGCACCGAGGTAGATCCGGGTGGCGCTGATGGCGATGATGAGGGCGATGGCGACCGTGTAGGCGATCAGGCCCTGGCGTCGATTATGGGTGAGGCGTGCCACGCAGAACGCTGCCAGCCCGTAGAGGACGGTCGCGCGCAGCGCGTGTCCGGCCGGGAAGTCGGCGATATCGTCGAGCCCGATGCCGTTGACGTCGAAGAGGGCCGCAAAGAGCTGGCCGAGGCTGATCGACTCGGTCGAGGTGAAGTACTTGAGCGCCCACTCGATCGGGAAGGCGAGCGTGCCAAGGGCCAGCAGGATCGCCAGGTCTCGCCGCTGCTTGGCGAGCGCCAGCAATCCCAGGAAGCCGAAGGCGAGCGCCACGAACCAGCCCGCCCCGAGCCCGCTGATGCCGAGCAGCACGGTGTGCAGGACCGGCACGTGGCCCTGGACCCAGCCCTGCATGGCGGGCACGACGTTGGCCATGAGCCACTCCTCCGGCCCGGTGTACACCGTCGTGCGCTTGAGCGTGACCAGCCAGAAGAGGCTCGGCAGGGTGATGATTGCCAGCAGGAATGCCACCGCCGGACTCGGGACCGCGCCCCCCAGCCGGTGCTCCGCGTCCTCGCTGACATGCAGCCGGCTGGTGATGTCCGGGATCCTGCGCACGCCCGTAGTATAAGGACCGATGCCGCCGATCCCCCTCACCGGCCGCGATCTCAGCCTCGCAGACGTCGTCGCGGTGGCGCGTGACGCGCGCGAGGTGACCCTGGCCGATGGAGCGCGGGAGCGGATGGGCGCGTCGCGTGCCGTCATCGAGCGGCTGGTCAGCGAGGGGGCGACCGTGTACGGGGTGACGACCGGCTTCGGCGATCTCGCCGATGTGCGGATCGACGCTGCGCAGACCGCCGAGCTGCAGCGCAACCTGATCCGTTCGCACGCCGCCGGCGTCGGCGATCCCCTGCCCGGTGATGTCGTGCGCGCCATGCTCCTTCTCCGTGCCAACACGCTGGCGATCGGCCTCTCCGGAGTCCGCGTCGCTCTCGGGGAGCTGCTGTGCGCGATGCTCAATGCGGATGTCACGCCGGTCATCCCGTCACGAGGCAGCGTCGGCGCCAGCGGCGACCTGGCGCCGCTCGCCCACCTCGCCCTGGTGCTCATCGGAGAGGGAGAGGCGAGCGTCGCCGGCCTGCCGATGCCGGGCCGCCTGGCCCTGGCGCAGGCCGGGTTGGAGCCGATTGAGCTCGAGGCAAAGGAGGGGCTCGCGCTCCTGAACGGCACGCAGCTGATGGCCGGCGCGGGCGCGCTGGCGGTTCACGACGCGCGCACGCTTGCGACCAGCGCCGACGTGATCGGGGCGATGAGCCTGGAGGCGATGCTGGGGACCGCGGCGGCGTACGCAGAGCCGCTGGTTGCTGCCAGGCCGCATCCGGGTCAGGTGGCCGTCGGCGCGCACCTCCGCGCGGTGCTGCGTGGCAGCGAGATCGGCGAGAGTCATCGGTCGAGCGAGCATCGGGTCCAGGATGCCTACTCCCTGCGCTGCATTCCGCAGGTGCACGGCGCCGTTCGCGACGCCCTCGACACCCTGGCAGGCGTCCTCGAAGTCGAGGCCAACGCCGCGACCGATAACCCGCTCGTCTTTCCGTCGGGCGAGGTGATCAGCGGGGGCAACTTCCACGGTGAGCCAGTGGCCATGGCACTCGACTATGCCAAGATCGCGGTCGCCGAGCTAGCCTCGATCTCCGAGCGGCGCACCGCGCGCCTGGTCGATGCGCACCTCTCGGGCCTGCCCGCCTTCCTCGCCGAGCGGCCCGGGCTGGAGAGCGGCCTGATGATCGCCCAGTACACCGCCGCGGCGCTGGTGAACGAGCTGCAGACCCTGACGCATCCCTCCTCGGTCGACACGGTGCCGACCAGCGCCAACCAGGAGGACCACGTGTCGATGGGCGCAACGAGCGCCCTGCACCTGAGGGACGTCGTTGATCGGGCCGCGTCGGTGCTCGCCATCGAGGCACTCTGCGCAGCACAGGGGCTCGACTTCCGCGCTCCGCTGCGCCCCGGCGAGGGGGTGGCCGCCGGTCATGCCGCGGTCCGGTCGGTCGCCGCTCATCGCGACGCGGATCGACCGCCGGCGCCCGAGATCGCGGCCGTGCGCGAGGTGCTCTGGTCGGGCGGGCTCACCGGCGATGGCTGAGCTGACCTTCGCCGTCGTCGACGCGAGCAGCTTCGACGCCATCCCCGCTCCCGCACAGCCGGGCGCACGCTGCCAGACGTGCGACTACTGGGAGCGTCTCGACGGCTCCCGCTCCGCGGCCGAGGCTGACGCGCGGGTCCGCAACCATCTGAAGCGCGCCCGTCTGCTGGCCGGCGAGAAGCTCGCAGGTGCGTACGCGATGCTTGCCCACCGGGACGGAGAGCCTGTCGGCTACGCCCAGTTCGGACCGATGAGCGTCTACCCGCGCGCACGGAGCATTCGCGAGCGATCTCCGCAGCTGCCCGACTCGCCTGCTCCCTGGGTGGTGACCTGCCTCCAGGTCATCGAGAGCGGGGGCGACGACCGATTGGCGATCGGGGCTGCGCTGCTCGAAGCCCTCGGAGACGAGCTTGATCGGCGCGGCATTGGGGCTGTCGAGGCGTACCCCGAAGGTCTCGCCGACCCGTGGCTGCCATCGCCCGGCCCGGCCTCGCTCTACGCCGAAGCCGGTTTCGAGCGGGTCGCCGGCGACGATCGCTACCCGGTCTACCGGCGCGAGCTCACCGGCAGCGAGGGGGTGGGCTGGACCGACCTGCTGGAGCGGACCCGGCCACCCGCCGACGAGGGCGACGACTGGCCGCTGCCAAATCCGGGGCGGGCAAGCGAAGAAGACCTGTTTCGGCTTCCGGACAAGCCGAAACGCACGAATCCGTTCGGCGACGACTGACCGATGGACGACTGACCGATGCTGGAGGCCGGCCTCTGGGGGCTCGCGGCCGCGTCGGCACTGGTGCTCGGCGCGGTCGCCGAGATCGGCCTGCACATCTCCCGTCGCATCACCGCGCTGATCATGGCCTTCGGCGCCGGGGCGCTCGTGAGCGCGCTCGCCTTCGACCTGACCGAGGAGGCCTTCGCTCGCGGCGGCACGGGGATCTTCGCCGCCGGGCTGGCGGCAGGCGCCCTGGCCTTCTTCGTCGGCAATCGGGTGGTCATTCGATTGGGCGCGCCCGCGCGAGCCAGGCGCCGCACGCGGGCGGGAAAGCCATCCGCCGGGTCGAGCAACGGACCGGCGATCGTGCTCGGGACTCTCCTCGACGGGCTGCCGGAATCGATCGTTCTGGGCGCAACCCTGCTCGGCGGCGCAACCGTCAGCGCATCGTTCCTGGCCGCAGTGTTCCTGTCCAATATTCCCGAAGGTGCGGCTGGCACACGCGACTTGGGCGAGGAGGGCCACGCGCGACGTTGGATCCTGCTGCTCTGGGTCGGCGTCGTGCTCGCGTCCGGACTGGCCTCCGGGCTCGGCTACGGGCTTCTCGGCGGGATGAACCAGGGTGCCGTCGCCGTTGTCCAGGCCTTCGCCGCCGGCGCGATCCTGACCATGCTCGCCGATACGATGATCCCCGAGGCATTCGAGAACGGCGGGGACCTCGCCGGTCTCGCGACCGCCCTCGGCTTCGCCGCGGCCTTCCTGCTTTCGACAACCTGATGCGACACAGGCGCGGGCTATGATCGGTCCATGACGAGCGTCGCTCCGAAGAGCGGTCCGCGCACCGTCCGTGCGCCGCGTGGCACCGAGCTGTCGACCAGGGGCTGGCAGCAGGAAGCGGCGCTGCGGATGCTGATGAACAACCTCGATCCGGAGGTGGCCGAGGATCCGGACCATCTCATCGTGTACGGCGGGACCGGGAGGGCGGCGCGCTCGTGGGAAGCGTTCGACGCCATCGTGCACGAGCTGCGGCGGCTGGAGAACGACGAGACCCTGATCGTGCAGAGCGGCAAGCCGGTCGGCGTGTTTCGCACCACCGCCGACAGCCCGCGCGTCCTGATCGCCAACGCGCTGCTCGTGCCGCATTGGGCGACCTGGGAGCAGTTCCGCGAGCTGGAGCGGAAAGGCCTGACCATGTACGGCCAGATGACCGCCGGCAGCTGGATCTATATCGCTACGCAGGGGATCATCCAGGGGACCTACGAGACCTTCGCGGAGCTCGCCCGCCAGCGCTTTAAAGGCTCCCTTCGCGGCCGCGTGACGCTGACCGCCGGGCTGGGCGGGATGGGCGGCGCCCAGCCACTGGCGATCACCATGAATGAAGGTGTGGCGCTGGTGGTCGAGGTCGACCCGAAGCGCGCGGAGCGGCGACGCGAGGTCGGCTACGTCGATGAGATCACCGATGACCTGGATGGGGCGCTCGCCACGATCGAACGTTGGCGCGTCAGCGGAGAGGCGCGGAGCCTGGCGCTGATCGCCAACGCCGCGGACGTCGAGCCCGAGCTGGTGCGCCGAAAGTGGCAGCCCGACGTGGTCACTGACCAGACCTCGGCCCACGATCCGCTGGGCGGCTACGTGCCGGGCGGCATCGGCCTCGAGCAGGCGGTTGCTTTGCGCGAATCTGACCCGGACGCCTATGTCCAGCGCGCGAAGTCATCAATCGCGGAGCACGTCCGCGCCATGCTCGCCTTCCAGCAGCGGGGGGCAGTCGTCTTCGACTACGGAAACAATATCCGGGCTCACGCCAAGGAGGCGGGCGTGGCCGATGCGTTCGACTTCCCCGGCTTCGTGCCGGCGTTCATCCGGCCCCTCTTCTGCGAAGGCAAGGGCCCATTCCGCTGGGCAGCACTGTCGGGTGACCCAAACGACATCCTCAAGACCGATGCCGCACTGATGGCGCTCTTCCCCGAGGATGAGTCCCTCCACCGGTGGCTGCGCCTGGCCGAGGAGAAGGTGCCGTTCCAGGGGCTGCCGGCCCGGATCTGCTGGCTCGGTTACGGCGAGCGCGCCCTCGCGGGGCTGCGCATCAACGAGATGGTCGCCTCCGGCGAGCTTGCCGCGCCCATCGTGATCGGGCGCGACCACCTTGACGCGGGATCGGTCGCGAGCCCGTACCGCGAAACGGAGGGGATGCGCGACGGGAGCGATGCGATTGCCGACTGGCCCGTCCTGAACGCACTCCTCAACACGGCGGCGGGGGCGACCTGGGTGAGCGTGCACCATGGCGGCGGCGTCGGGATCGGCTACTCAATGCACGCCGGTATGGTGATCGTCGCCGACGGCACGCCGGGAGCCGCCGCGCGGTTGGAACGGGTCCTGACCGTTGACCCGGGGATGGGGGTCGTGCGCCACGCGGATGCCGGCTACGAGCGCGCCCTCGAGGTGGCACGCGAGCGCGGCGTCCGCATCCCGATGGCGGAGTAGGACCAATCGAGAGCGTTGCCGCCGATCCGGAGCTGCCGCTGCCCGGCGCACCCGATCCCTGGGCGGCGTCGACGGTCCCCGAATGGCGCGCGGGTCCGCCATACGCCATGACGGAGATGATTGCCGCGGAGCCGGCGCTCGCCGAACGTCTCGCCCGGCGGCTTGGATCCGATCCGGCGGTGGCGGAGCTGGCGGCCGACATACGGGCGGTCGCCGAGTCCGGTGCAACGATGATCCTCACCGGTTGCGGCACAAGCGAGCACGCCGCCATGGCCGGCGCCGAGATGCTGAATGCCGCGCTGGGCCTGGCTGGATTGCGCCGGGGCGCCAACGGTGTGCAGGCGCTCGAGACGCTCCGTCGCCCGCAACCCGATGGCCTGCTGATCGCTGTCTCACACGAGGGCGGGACCGAGGCGACGATCGAGGCGATGCGATCCGCGCGTAGCGCCGGCGCTCGCATCGGACTCATCACCGTGAGCAGCCGCTCGCCTGCGGCCACGCAGGCGGACCTGACCCTTGAGACCGCGGAGCAGGATCGCTCGTGGTGCCACACCGTGGGCTACCTCTCACCTCTCGTCGTGTTTGGCGCCCTGGCGGCGGCGGTCGTGGGCGAGCGGCTCGATCCGGTGGCGCTTCGGGCGCTGATCGACGCGGCAGATGAAGAGCTGGTCGCGGAGGAGATCGCCGCCCGGCTATCGCGGTGCGAACGGCTGATCGTCGCCGGCTTCGGGCTCGACTATGTCACGGCCCGGGAGCTGGCGCTCAAGATCGAGGAGGGTGCGCGTCTGCCGGCTGTGGCCCACGAGCTGGAAACGGTCCGCCACGGCCATCTTGCCGCCGCCGATGAGCGCACCGGTCTCCTCCTGATCTGGTCGGATGCCGAGGAGCTGGCGACGGCGGTCGTCGGCCGTCAGCTCGGGCTGCTCGGGGCCGCTGCGGCGCTGGGGATGCCGGCGGGAGCGATCCTCGACGTCGCGAATGGCCCGCGCGTGCCGCTCGCCCTGACCCCCGCCGGACGCCTGAGCATCCCGGGCGCACGAAGGATGCAGCGCGCCCCGGAGGCGCTGCTGGGCGCCGCCGTTCCCCTTCAGCTGCTCACCGAGCGCCTGGCTCGGGCCCGAGGGGTGAACCCCGATACGCTGGCCCGGGAGGATCCGCGACAGGCAGCAGCCGGCGGCTGAGGCGCCGCCAGCGCCGCGTCGGAGGGTGCCGCGTATCATCGGGCGGTGCCCAGCCTGATCGAGTGCGTCCCCAACTTCAGCGAGGGGCGCCGTCCCGAGGTCCTCGAGGAGATCTGCCGCGCGATCAGCCAGATCGACGGCGTCACCCTCCTGGACCAGTCCCGTGACCCGACCCACAACCGGAGCGTGGTCACGTTTGCCGGCAGTGCCGAGCAGGTGGTTCGCGCGGCGACTGCCGCCGTGGGCCGCGCGCTGGAGCTGATCGACATGGAGCGCCACGTCGGCGCCCATCCTCGCATCGGGGCGGTTGACGTGATCCCGTTCGTTCCGCTCGGCACCACGCGGATCGAGGAGTGCGTCGACCTCGCCCGCCGCTTCGGTGAACAGATCGCGCAGCGCTTCGAGCTGCCGGTCTACCTGTACGGCGAGGCCGCCCTGCGCCCGGAGCGGCGACGGCTCGCCGACGTACGGCGCGGCGAGTACGAGAGCCTCCGCGAGGAGCTGGGCATCAACCCCGACCGAGATCCGGACTTCGGCCCAAGCCATCTGCATCCGCGCGGGGGTGCCGTCGCCGTCGGCGCTCGCAAGCCGCTGATCGCTTTCAACGTCAACCTGGCGACGGACGACCTGGCACTGGCAAAGAAGATCGCCCACGCCATCCGCGAGTCCTCGGGCGGCCTGCCGGCGGTGCAGGCCATGGCCATCCTTCTCGATGAACCGCGACTGGCGCAGGTGAGCATGAACCTTGTCGACTGGCAGCGGACCGGCATCGTCGCAGTCGTGCGCGAGATCCGCCGGATGGCCCGCGAGGCAGGGACTGATATCGACCATTGCGAGCTGATCGGACTCGCTCCCACCGGCGCTCTGCTCGAGGTCGCTGCGGATGCGCTCCAGCTGCGGGACTTCACGCCCGACCAGGCGCTGGAGCTGCGCCTGGCCCGGGACCGCTGAGGCACACGGCGGAACCAGGCGTTCGCCATCCGCGTCCCCACCGCGACGCCGATATCGGCCGCGAGTAACGGGTGGTGGTGCATCCGAGCACCAGTGCAGCAGCCGTTGGCCCTCGGCTTGCAATCGTCAGGCGCCCAGAAAGGTTTGGGAGCGCGCCGCAAGGCGTCGGGAGTACGCATCAGATGCACATTGGCAGCAGCCTTCGACCCGGTGGTCGCGCCGTTGCGCTCATCGTGGTCTGGCTGGTCGCCGTCGTCGTCGTCGCGGCCACGAGCCAGGTTCGAGCAGGCGACGCGCGGCCGAGCGAGGACGCCCCGGCTGCGGCGGTCCAGCCGATCTCCCCGCACGAGGCAAAGGCCGACAGCGAAGAGTCGCCCGCCCTCACCATCGCCATCGTGGCGGTGCTTGCAGCCGTTGGGCTGACGGTCGCAACGCTGCGCCGGGGGCTGGGTCCCGTCAGGATTCGCCGGCTGACACCGGTCGCACAGAGGGTCGTGATCCGCCGTTCGTAGCGCGTCGTGGAGGCGCTAGACTCCACGACCCATGACGACGATCCGCACGGAGCTGCGCGACGCGGTCGCGGCTGCGCGAGATCGGGCCGTCGCCGCCGGTCAGCTGCCTCTGGGTGACACAACCCCGCCGGCCATCCTCATCTCCGAGCCGGCACGTCCCGAGCATGGCGATTACGCGACCAACATCGCCATGCAGCTGGCGCCCATCGTGCGTGCCTCGCCGATACAGATCGCCGAGACGTTGAAGGCGAACCTCACCCTGCCGCCGGGCGCGGCGGAACTGATCGTCGAACGGCCCGGCTTTCTGAACTTCCGCCTGGATCCGGCCTGGGTCGGGTCGCAGGTGAGCTCCATTCGAGGCGCCGGTGCCCAGTTCGGACGGTCCGAGATTGGTCGCGGCCAACGCATCAATGTCGAGTACATCAGCGCCAATCCCACCGGGCCGCTGCATATCGGGAACGCGCGGGGCGGGTTCATTGGCGATCTGCTGGCATCGGTCCTGAAAGCGACCGGGCATCGCGTCACGCGCGAGTACTACGTGAATGACTACGGGAGCCAGGTGCGCGACTTCGGTGAATCGGTCTACCTGGCGCGGACCGGCCAATCGGGGGAGGCCGGCTACACGGGCGAGTACATCGAACGCATCGCGGGGGAGGTGCCCGACGAGGTCGTGGCGGCGGTCAACCCGCTGCCCGCGATCGGGGCCTGGGCGTGGAACCGGGTCTTCGCCGATATCAAAGCCACCCTCGCACGGCTGGGTATGCAGTTCGAGGTGTACAAGAGCGAGCGCGAGCTGCACGACGCCGGCGAAGTGGCCGAGGCGATCGAGCGCCTGCGCGCCGCCGGCCACGTGTACGAGGCGGACGGCGCCATCTGGTTCCGCGCCACGGCCTTCGGTGATGACAAGGATCGCGTGCTGATCCGGTCGACTGGAGCGCCGACCTACTTCGCGGCCGACGTCGCGTACCTGCTCGACAAGTTCGACCGCGGATTCGATCACCTGATCTATGTCCTGGGCCCGGACCACCACGGCGACATGGCGCGGCTGAAGGGGGCCACGGCGGCGCTCGGCTTTGACCCTGACCGGATGGAGATCATCATCTATCAGCACGTGCGCCTGGCAGGCGGCGCCAAGATGAGCAAGCGAGCAGGGACCTTCGTGACGCTCGACGAGCTGGTCTCGGAGGTGGGGCCGGATGCCACCCGCTTTTTCTTCGTCATGCGCTCCGCCAGCCAGCACCTCGACTTCGACCTTGAGCTGGCAAAGAGCCAGTCGAGCGAGAACCCGGTCTACTACGTGCAATACGCGCATGCCCGCTGCTCCTCGATCCTGCGCCTGGCGTCGGAGCGTGGGGTCGCCGCCTCCGATGCCGATACCGCCGAGCTCCTCCGCCACCCCGCCGAGCAGGCGCTGCTTCGGCGCCTGCTGGCCCTGCCCGACGTGATAGCCGATGCGGCCGAGCGTCGGACCATCCACGAGCTGCCGCGCTACGCCATGGAGGTCGCCTCGCTCTTCAGCCAGTTCTACCGCGACTGCCACGTCCTGTCCGAGGACCCAGCTGAGGCAGCGCTCTCGAGTGCGAGGCTCGCGCTGGTCGACGCGACCCGCCAGGTCCTCGCCAACGCCCTGGGCCTGTTGGGGATCTCCGCCCCCGAGTCGATGTGAAGCCGCGGCGCTGAGCGGTCGCCGCGAGGTCAGCGCGCGGCCGCGAGTGTCGTCTCCAGGAGCGCGTCCGAAGAGGCGTGGACGACCAGCTGCTCCGTGGCCGAGAGCGAGACGAGCCGGGCGGGGAACGGCAGCTTGCCGATCACCCTGGCGTACGCCTCGGCAAACTCCCTGGCGTCCGTGGGGCTGTCCCAGGAGAGGCGCCACGCAAGGCTGAAGGAGGCGCCAGGCCCGGCATAGACCGCCACGCGGTCGCCGCCCCAACCGGCGACGGCGCGCGCAGCATCGGCCTGCGAGACGCCGAAGAACTGCAGCATCACCCCCATCATTGCCTCGCCCTGAGGCGAGGATGCGACTCGCCTCCAGCCGTTGCCCAGGGCAGGGGCGAGATCCGGCACCGTGACGGCGATCGGCTTCTCCCGCGCGACCCATTTGTCGTAATGGATCACCTGCTCGGTCGAGCTGGGTGGGTCGCTGAACGCGGCGTCGACCGCCTTGAAGCCGCCCTCCTGGTAGACCCGCCCCACCCATTGAAGTCCCGTGGTGTACGGGAACCTGAGCAGGCTGACCATCCACGAGGGGGCATCGCCGGTGTCCGGCAGTGGAGCCGCGCCCAGCTGAGCAAGCTCCCCCGGATCGAGGTTTCCGGCAAGCGCCCACAGGAACATCGTCTCCGTCGCGTCCCCCTCCACCAGCGCGGTGCGCGCCAACGAACGGTCGTCCTCGCCGACGGCGTCTGTCTGCAGCTTCTTGAGCGTGAAAGCCGCGTCCTGCAGGGCGTGGGTGTACTCGTGCGCGTAGGTGATCCTGGCTTCGGCCGACAGCCCGCTGTCGCTGACCACGACCATCCGCTTCTTGCGGTTGTCGTAGAAGCCGAGCACCTGGTTGCCGAGGAGCCGCAGCTGCAGCTGGGCGACGTCCTGGTTCGCGCCCAGCAGGCCCAGTGAGCGCAGCGTGATGTTGTCCGCGTCGCGCTGCGCCTGCGGGTACTTGGCATCGAAGAGAGCGCGCAGCTCGACCGCCAGCTGATCGCGGTTGATGATCTGAGCGGGGCTGATCTCGGCCGGCGGCAGCCCGCGGATCTGCTGCACCTGGGCCTCGATCGAGGCGAGTGCGGCCTCGACGTCCTGGGCCGAGACGGGGGACGCCTGACTGCTGGCCGATGGGCTTGCCGGTGGGCTCGCGCTTGCAGTCGAGCGTTGGCTCGGCGATGGGCTCACCGAGGCCCCGAGGCCGATGGGCGCGCCCGCGGAGCGTAGCCCCAGGACAAGCAGCATCAGCACGGTGAGCAGGGCAGCTGCGGCGGCAACGAGCCGTTGGATTGGGGTCATCGGCAGGCCATTCTGGCGCATGCCGGCCCGATGTTGAGGAACGTTCAGGTTTCTTAAGGCGGCCAAAGCCTCGGTTTCATATCGGCTCCCTAGCCTTCAAGCTGCGAGTTGGAAACCGGAGTGGTTTCCGCCTCCACCCTCCCTCCTTCGAGCGCCGGTGTCATTGGGCGGGCACCGGCGCTCGTGCTGTCCAGTACCATCGCGCGACCGATGGAGATCACCTGGTACGGGCGCGCCTGCTTCCGCCTGAAGGGCAAGGAGGCGACGGCCATCACCGATCCGTGCCCGCCCGCCACCGGCTTCGTGGCCGGCAAGCACGACGTCGACCTGCTGACCATCAGCCACGCCCATCCGGATCACACCTACACCCGCTCGATCAGCGCCGGCTTGACGCTCACCCGGCCGGGCGAGTACGAGTTCCACGACCTGCTGATCACCGGCGTGCGCAGCTATCACGACGGCGCGCGCGGTGCCGAGCGCGGCGAGAACATGATCTTCGCGGTCGAGGTCGATGGGGTTCATGTCTGCCACCTCGGCGACCTCGGACACCTCCTCACCGAGGAGCAGGTTGCCGAGCTTGGACCCATCGATGTGCTGCTGGTGCCGGTTGGTGGGACGACCACCCTGACCCCCGCCGAGGCGACCGAGGTGGTCTCCCAGCTGAGCCCAAAGCTCGTGATACCGATGCACTTCGCGATCGATGGCGCGTCCGGCGACCTGATGGGCCCGGACACGTTCCTGCACGAGATGTCGGTCGAGCCGATCCGGCAGCCCAAGGCGATCGTGACGCCGTCTTCCCTCCCGGAAGAGACCCAGGTGGTCCTGCTCGAGGCCCGCGGTCGCACCGCCTGAGCGCTGGGGCTGAGCCCTCCAGGACCGTTCGGACCCGCCGGAATACCGTTGCGTTCTGGCACCAGGCGCCCCAAGGGTACTGCTCGGAAGTACCCCGGAGTATCGGTCTCTAGCCCTAAGGGGCACGCGGTTTGCTACTAGCCGACCGGTACTAAAGTCCCTATGCTGGCGACCGCCGAGGGGTGCGAATTCGCTCGTCGGCGCAGTGCCCGGCCCACCAAGGCGCCGTGGCGATAATCAGAAAGGACAGGGGGTCCTGTGTACTCATCCGTTCTCCGGCCGGCGCGCACCTCGCCTCTCTGGCTGATGCTCGCGAGCATGGCCATCATCTCTCTCATCTTCTCCCTTTTTGCGTTCGTCCGCCCGGCCCTTGCCACCGGCAACGACCAGAAGGTGACGATCTGTCACGCCACGCACAGCGAGACGAACCCGTACGTCAAGATCACCGTGGACAACAGCGCGGTCGACGGCGAGGGCAACAACGACCACTCGCACCACACTGGGCCGATCTGGTACTCCGGTGCCAAGGGCGACGGCGTGGATTGGGGCGACATCATCCCACCGGTTGACGGTGTGACCGACGGCCTGAACTGGACCTCGGACGGCCAGTCAATCTGGGAGAACGGCTGCGCCGCCGGCGAGACCGGCACCGGCCTGTGCATTCCATCGTCCGACCTCAGCGATGCGGATCTGCGCGACCTGCTGATCGAGTCGGGCAGCAACGTGACGAATCCTCAGAACGCGAACGGGTCGAGCGCCACTACCTGGGGCGCCACCATCGTCGTTCCCGACGAGCTGTGCAGTGCGCAGGTCAGCTTCAGCTCCTACACCCTCCCCGGCGGGTCCATGCAGCCCTTCGAGGACCAAGTCCTCTTCGACAACGTGACCGGTACCTATCTGCCGGGCAGCTGGCCGGTCAGCGTGAACCTTCCTTCTTGCCGCTGGCAGGCTGACCTCTACCTCGGCGACGTGATCGCGACGCTCGATGCCGCCACCGGCCATCCAGCCGACAAGCTCATCGATTGGTCCGCGAACGAGGGGGATCTCTGCCAGGAGGCGCCGCCGCCGCCTGTCGAGGAGCCTGACGTCGTCGTCCATAAGACGGCCTCGGAATCCCAGGTCAACGTCAACGACAGCTGGGACTACACCCTCGAGGTGAGCAACACCGGTGACGCCGCAGCCAACGGAGTTGTCCTCTTCGACAATCTCGACAACGACCTGACCGTCAACAGCTGGAACCCGTCGCAGGGGACCTGCAGCATGGCGGCCGGCAACCAGATCACCTGTGCTCTGGGCAAGATTGCAGCCGGCGAATCGGCAAGCCTCACCGTCAATGTGACCGCCGGCGTTGATGCCTGCGACCAGATCGACAACAGGGCTGACGTCTCCGCCAGCAACGAGCCTGAGGCGAATACCCATAACAACCACAGCGAGCGAGTGGTCGTCACGGTCGATTGCGGCGCCGCTCAGCCCGTGGTGATCACTGTCATGAAGCATGTCTGCCCCGCTTCGATTCAGACCCAGGCGCAGTTCGACGCACTGGGAAGCTTCATCGACAAGGTGCTGGCCTGCCCCGTGATCACTGTCCCGGGGGACGTCGGGCCAGCGGGCGCGATTGATGCCGGCGAGAAGAGCTTCGTGTTTACCGTGACCGATCCGGATGGGGTCGTGCACTCAATGGCGGATGGCGATGCAGCCTTTGTCCCCGCTCAGCTCTGCGAAGCCACCATCGGCGACGTGGACGGCAACCCCGTGTGCGTCGAGACGTCGCACTACATGTGGTCCGGCCTGAAGGAAGGCATCACCACGATCACCGAGCTCAATCCGCCGAGCGGATATCGGTACGGCGCCCTCGAGTTCACGCCGCAGGATCTGCATCCCAACACGGATGCCCAGTCTCTGATCTCCGCGGGGAACGGTGTGATCGTGCTCGACACCCGCCTTCCGCACCATCAGAGCGACGTGATGCTGCACGTGTACAACTTCACCTCGGGTGGGGTACAGCCCGGAGGCGGCGGAACTCCCCCACGAGGGGGAACGCACGCCGGTGGTGGCGGGCCCAAGGGCAAGCCTCTGCCCAACACGGCTCTCCCCCTGCCGGACAGCACGCCCGTCGGCCTGCTCGCCCTCACCATGTTGGTTTCACTGGCGAGCGTTGGATACCTGAGTCGCCGCAGCGCGCGAGCGCGCAGTCGGGTCGGACGCTAAGGGTTCGACAACCACACAGAGGAGGTCCGGAAGGGCCTCCTCTGTCCATTGATCCAGCCCCCTGGCAGAGACGGGGTAGCGGTTCACCGCTACCCCGTCCTCTGTTGTCTCAGATGATGGCCAGCTCCCTGCCCACCATCTCGAAGGCTGCCAGGCACGTTTCCAGCTCGTCGCGCGAATGCTCGGCCGTCACGATGGTGCGGACTCGGGATCGGTCCTCGGGCACCGTCGGGAAGCCAATCCCCATCGCGAAGACGCCCTCCTCGAAGAGCCGGTCTGAGAGGCGCATGGCGAGCGCGCCTGCGCCAACGATGACCGGCGTGATCGGGGTCTCGGATTGACCGATGTCGAACCCGAGCTTCCCGAGGCCGGCCTTGAAGAAGCGCGTGTTCTCCCACAGACGCTTGATCAGCTCTGGCTCACTTTCGAGCACGTCGATGGCGGCGATGCAGGCGGCCGCGACCGCCGGTGGGTGCGAGGTGGAGAACAGGAACGGTCGCGCGCGGTGCTCGAGCACCGTTCGCAGGGACGCCGGACCCGCCACGTAGCCGCCGAGGACGCCAATCGCCTTGCTCAGCGTGCCGACCTGCACCTGGACACGCCCGTGCAGTCCGAAATGGTCGATCGAGCCGCGCCCGTTGCGGCCCAGTACCCCGGAGGCGTGGGCATCGTCGACCAGGACGATCGCCTCCGCCTCCTCGGCGGCCTCAACGATCTCGGGCAGGCGGGCGATATCGCCGTCCATCGAAAAGACGCCGTCGGTGATGACCAGGACCGTTCGCTCCGCGCCCCCGGGCGACGACCGAACCTCATCCAGGGCGGTCCGCAGCGCCTCCATGTCTCCGTGCGGAAAGATCTTCCGCTCCGCCTTGGTCAGGCGAATCCCATCGATGATGCTCGCGTGGTTCAGCGCATCCGAGACGATCGTCGCGCCCTCGGGTGCCAGGATCGGGATCACCCCGGTGTTGCAGGTGAAGCCCGACTGGAACGTCAATACGGCCTCGACGCGCTTGAAGTCCGCCAGGCGTCGCTCGAGCTCCTCATGCAGCGACATCGTGCCCGCGATCGTGCGCACCGCTCCCGATCCGGCGCCGTATTCGCGAATGGCGCTCTCCGCCGCCTCGCGCAGGCGCGGATGCGTATTGAGGCCCAGGTAGTTGTTGCTCGAGAGGGTGATCACCTCGCGGCCGTCGATGATGCATCGGCTCTTCTGCTCACTCTCGATCACACGCAGCCGCCGGAAGAGCCCCTTGGCCTTGAGCTCCTCGATCTCGGCGTCGAGGAAGGCGAGCGGGTTGCGCCGGCGCGCGGCGACGGTATCGGTCATGGAAGGAGCACCACCTTTCCAGCGTGCCGGGAGGCGATCAGCTCGAAGGCACGCTCCCAATCGGCGAGATCGAACCGATGCGTGATGATGGGTCCGACGTCGAGTGCCCCCGAGCGGAGGAGCGACTGGGTGCGCTCCCAGGTGTCGTAGATGCGGCGACCGTAGATCCCGTACAGGCGGAGGCCCTTCTGAATAACCTGTTCGGAGAGGTCGATCGTGACCGGCTCCCCGAAGATGCCCAGGAGGCTGATCCGTCCGCCGCGGGTGACCATCTCGAGAGCCTGGCGAAGGGCTGGTGCGGCGCCGCTCATCTCGAGCACGACCTCGACCCCGTCACCCTCGGTCGCGCCGCTGATGCGGCCGGGCGTCTGCGGATCGAGCGCGTCGAGCGCGAGGTCGGCGCCCATCGTGCGCGCAAGCTCGAGGCGGTACGGCTCCGTGTCTGTGGCAATCACCATGGCCGCGCCGGCGGCGCGTGCGATCCCCACCGCGCAGAGACCAATCGGCCCGCACCCTGTGACCGCGACGGTGCGGCCCTCGATCGGCTCCACGAATGCAGCATGCACGGCGTTGCCCATCGGTTCCTGCAAAGCGACCACGGCTGGATCGAGCCCGTTGCTCTCGATCGCGTTGGTCTCCGGAATGACGACGTACTCGGCGAAGCCGCCGTCGACGTGCGCCCCGATCACCCGCAGGTTGCGGCAGAGATGGCGGTCGCCTGCCCGGCATTGCGTGCAGGTCCAGTCGACGAGGTGGCTCTCGACGCCCACGAGGTCGCCCTCCTTCACGCGGGTCACCCCGGATCCTGCCTCGACCACGGTGCCCGCCAGCTCATGGCCCAGCACCACCGGGGGCGTCACCACGTCCTGCGCCCAGGCGTCCCAGTCGTACAGATGCAGGTCCGTGCCACAGATGCTGGCCGCCTCCATCTTGAGGAGCACCTCGCCAGCCCCCGGGCTTGGCACCGGCCGCCGGACCAGCTCCGCACCGGGTGCCGGCCGCGTCTTGGCGAGGGCGCGCATGGTCCGGACGGCGGTGGCGGTCATGGAGACCCGATTATAGGTAGCCCCCTCGCCCAAGAAGATCAGGGGAGCCCGGCTGCCGCGGCGTGATCATCGATGCGCGGCTGCTCGTCCACCACCCGGTTCTCGATCTCACCGATCCCTTCGATCTGGCACCGCATGATGTCGCCGGGCTGCAGGTAGCGCGGTGGGTCCTGGAAGTGGCCCACGCCTGCCGGCGTTCCCGTCGCGATGACGTCGCCCGGCTCAAGGGTGATGGTGCGCGCCACGAAGGCGACTACCGTCGCGACGTCGAAGATCATCTCGGCGGTCGTTGAGTCCTGCCACGTCTCGCCGTTCACGCTCGAGCCAAGCCGCAGGCGCTGCGGGTCCGGGATCTCGTCCCGAGTCACCACGACGGGCCCCATCGGCGCGAAGCCGTCGCTGCCCTTGGCGCGCAGCCACTGCTTGTCCTCGCGCTGGAGGTCGCGCATGGTCACGTCGTTGAGGATCGTGTAGCCGAAGACGCGCTCCATCGCGTCCCCTCGACCGATCGACTTCGCGCGGCGCCCGATCACCACCGCCAGCTCGCACTCCAGGTCCAGCTTCTCCGTCGCTCGCGGGCGCATCACCGCCTGCCCGGGATGCGAGACCGCATTCGGGAACTTGCTGAAGAGCATCGGATAGTCGGGCGGCTGGATCCCCTGCTCGCGGCAATGGTCCAGGTAGTTGAGACCGACGCAGATGATCTTCCCCGGTCGGGGCAGCGGTGCACGGGGCGTCACCCCGGCCGGATCGACCAGCGGTCCCACCACGCCGGCGAGCTGAGCCCCGCTGGCGAGCAGCGCGGAAAGGTCGGAGCCGACCGCCCCCGTCAGGTCGGTGATTCCGTCCGGGCCAAGTCGTCCGAGGCGCGCGCCTGATCCCTCACCGGGAAAGGCGAAGGCGACGAGCCGCACTCAGGCCTCGCTGAAGTAGGCGCGGGAGGATGGGCGCAGGAGACCGACGATCAGCACGACGGTGATGAGCAGGCCGACAGGCGCGAAGATCAGGTACCAGCCATTCGCGGCCGGACGAGGCATGTCGACCAGGGCGGGAGGCAGGCCGGCGAGGATCGGGGCCGCGAGCGCGGCGATCACGATCGCGAACCGATGCGCGATCCGCTTTCGCTGGAGTGCCACGGTGATCCCGAAGAGGACGACCGCGAGCTCGAGCATCATGAAGATGCCGAGCAGCGAGAAGGGTGCGCGCTCCGAGAAATCGACGAACGCCACGATGCGCGGGAGCAGCAAGCCGGTCACCGCCAGGAGCACGAAGGCCCAGGCGAACCAAAGGCGCACCGCGAATGGGGTGGGGGTGGGTTCGGAGGTCATCGGTCGCCGCCGATCGTAGCAGCGAGCCCCGGAGATCGCCGGAACGGCGGTGGCTTGTGTCTGACTCCACCCGGCCGCGCCGAGCGCGTCGCTCGCTTACCATGCCGTGGCGCCAACCCGGCACCTGACTCAGGAGAGGTCGCCCACGCAGACAGCCAGCCCCATCCTCATCCTCAGCGATCGCGGAATCGTGCGCAGGATCGCGCTCGTCCTCGCGCTGGGGCTGGCGGCCGCCGGGTGCTCGACGGCGAGCCCATCGGCCTCAGCCTCGGGCCCGGCCGAGTCGCCGTCGACGCCCGCATCGACCCTGAGCGCGACGGAGGCGCCGTCCTCGACTCCGTCGCCCACGCCCGAGCCATCGTTCTCGATCGCGACGCCCCCGGAACGCGACGAGCGGCCGATCCGCTTCAGCGTGGCCGTGGCGGTGCCTGCGGGCGCGGGCGGACGGATCACGGTGAAGGTCACCAACCTGTCCACGAAGCGAATCGATGAGATCGTGCTGCGCTGGTCGACCGCCGTCCGGGATGTGGTCTTCCTGCAGCCGTTCCGGCCGAGCAAAGCCCGAATCGTCGACGGCGGCCCTCCGCTGCGACAGGAGTGGACGAAATGGGTCGAAGGTCCCGGCGCCCAAGGTGAGCCGGCCGGCACAACCTCACTCGGCTACGGGCCGATCGACGCGGGCGTCACGCTCACGATTCCAATCGAAGTGAGCCGCAATTCTCCCGGACCCATCACGTTCGACCTGCAGTTCCTCTCCGGCGAGAAGATCCTCTCGAGGCAGGACGGAACGCTGGCCGAGACGCGGGCGCAGGTCCCCTGATGGACGCCATCCTGCCCGCCTTTAGCGACCCGGATCCGGAGCTCCATCGCCGGCTGGGCGAAGCGATCGACCCTGAGCGCAAGGTGCTCGCCGCCCTCGAGCGGATCGTGGCCGTCTCCGGCAAACGCATCGCGGACGTCGGCACGGGGATCGGGCACTACCCAATGTTGCTGGCGCGTCGCACGGGCAGGACATATGGCATCGAGTCAAATCCCGTGCTGCTCGCCGAGGCTCGCCGCCGAGCCAGCCGGTCGCACCAGCCGAATCTGCGCATTGTCGAAGGCGAGCCGACCGCCCTGCCGCTTCGCGACGGCGCGGTCGACATCGTCCTCTCGGGCGGCATCGAACCCGAGGACCGCTCCCTGCCGGCAATCGCCGAAGCCCTACGCGTGCTGCGCCGCGGCGGACGCCTGGTGGTGATCGGCTACTACGGCCGCGATGACGTCGCCGCCCTCCTGGAGCCGGAGGTCGTGGCCCATGCCCTGGAAGCGACTCAGCGCCGGGTCGGCTGGTGGATCGCGCACGGTTTCAAGATCAAGGTCGTCCATAGCCGCCTCGACCTGCACGATGAGGCGACCGCCCGCGAGCTGCTCCCCCGGCTGTATGGGCAGCGGGGAGAGGCCTACCTGATGGGGCCCCACAGTTCGAGCCTGGAGCTGAAGCTGGGCCTCTATCACCTGGCGAAGGCCTGAACTGGACCGATAGACCGATTCCGCCCCCAAACGGCCCTTGTCACAACGGAATCCGCACAAAAATGTACCTTGCCGGCGCGGATCGCGCCATCTATCATGCAGCGCGTCGGAGGCCAGGCTCTTCTCCCCCCGGAGCCTGGCCTTTGGCCTTGTCCGGCGTCGGTGTGGCCGCCTTCCCCGCCTGACGGTGGAGCAGCCGGTGCGATAATCGTCCTCCCCAGACGATGAGATGAGGCGCCAACGGATGGCAACCACCACCCCCCGCATGAAGATCACGTACGCCACGCTCTCGGCGGATAACGAGGAGCTGCAGTCCGCCTTTGACGTGGCGCTCGTGAGGGCGCGTGCGGAGCTGGGCCGTTCCTACCCGATGCTGATCGGTGGCGAGGAGCGTCGTGGGAACGAGGAGTTCGAGGACCGCTCGCCCATCGATCGGAGCGTGGTGGTCAGCCGCTTTCCGGTCGGCAGGCGGCAAGATGTCCGGGACGCGGTGGCCGCGGCCCAAGCGGCGTACCCGGCATGGCGCGACCTCGGCTGGCGCAAGCGGATCGAGAT
>Ga0307308_10000112_pt1 | contig 24028 bp, 20 predicted proteins | sample ER_DNA_195_FD_194501 | JGI IMG/M metagenome (GOLD analysis project Ga0307308, IMG submission 194501) | Bulk soil microbial communities from the East River watershed near Crested Butte, Colorado, United States - ER_DNA_195 | ecosystem: Environmental > Terrestrial > Soil > Floodplain | place...
CGCCGGTGGCGGAACCGCCGGCCACACCTCGCCGTTGATCGCAACTGGTCTAGAGCTCCGCAGTCTCGGCGATGGAGTCACGGTGACCGCGCTTGGTACCGCACGAGGGCTGGAGACCACCGTCGTTCCGGCCGCCGGGCTGCAGCTCGAGCTGATCCCCCCGGTACCGATGCCCCGTCGAGTCGGTAAGGATTTCGCTTTGCTGGGGCCTCGACTCCTTCAGGCGGTGACGGCGACCGCTCAACTCCTCCGCCGGGTCGAGGCCGACGTCGTGCTGGGCTTTGGTGGCTACGTCTCCACCCCTGCCTACCTCGCCGCCCGCCGACTCGGCCTTCCGGTGGTCATCCACGAGCAGAACGTGTTGCCGGGCCTGGCCAACAAGCTTGCCGCCCGGCTCACCAGGGAGGTTTACACCTCCTTTCCGCGGACCTCACTGCCGCACGCTACGTGCATCGGGCTGCCGATGCGGCGCGGCATCACCGATCTTGACCGAGCCGCGCTGCGGCGCGAGGCGCGGATCGGCTTCGAGCTTGACCCCGAGCTGCCCACACTGCTGGTCAGCGGCGGTTCGCAAGGCGCACTACGCATCAATACCGCAGTGGCTGGCGCGTGGCCGGAGTTGCTCGGCAACGGGATCCAGGTGTTGCACGTGCTCGGACCGAAGAATCTCGTGCCAGGCATCGAGCGGAGCGTCGATCAGAGCAGCGGTGCCGTCTACCAGCCCGTGGCGTACGTGGCGCAGATGGAGCGGGCCTACGCGGCAGCCGACCTGATGCTGGCGCGCAGCGGTGCCAACACGGTGCTGGAGACCGCGGCTGTCGGACTCCCTGCCGTATTCGTGCCGTACCCACACGGAAACGGCGAGCAGGCTCTCAATGCCGAACTTGTTATCAACGTCGGCGGCGGAATCATGCTGGCCGACAGCGACTGCACGTCAACCTGGGTGGCCCAGGAGATTCCGGTCCTTTTTGCGCATCCCGACCGGCTCGCCGGAATGAGTCAAGCGCTCGCCAGCGTTGCGCGCCTGGACGCAGCTACCGTGTTGGCGTCGCGAGTTTTGGAGGTGATGCGCTGATGGGTTTGCTCACGCCGATCCAGCTGCCACGCCTGGAGGAGCTAGGCGCGGTGCATTTCATCGCCATTGGCGGCTCCGGCATGAACGGAATCGCCTCAATGATGTTGGCCCATGGCATCCCGGTAAGCGGCAGCGACAGGCAGGACTCCAAATATCTGCGCTCGCTGGAAGCCCAGGGCGCGCGCGTCTACGTGGGCCACCGAACAGATCAGCTGGGTGATGCGAGCACGGTCGTCGCATCGTCGGCGATCCGGGAGGACAACCCGGAGCTGGCCGAGGCTCGGCGCCGTGGCCTGCGGGTGCTGCATCGCAGCGCCGCGCTCGGCTCGCTGATGCTGGGCCAGCGCGGCATTGCCGTAGCCGGAACCCATGGCAAGACCACGACCACGGCGATGATCGCCCATGTACTGAGCGGATGTGGATTCGATCCGTCCTTTGTAATCGGCGGCGCACTCACCGGCAGCGCTACCGGTGGCCATCGTGGCAGCAGGGACATCATGGTCGTCGAGGCCGACGAGAGTGACGGCTCCTTTCTGCAGTACCCGCGCGAGGTCGCTGTCGTTACCAACGTTGATCCCGATCACCTCAGCAACTGGGGGAGTGCTGACAACTACGCCGACGGTTTCCTGCGCTTCGCGACCGCGGATTCGGTACAGCTGCTGGTGACCAGCGCCGATGATCCAGGTGCCGTCGTCCTCACCGAGCGGATCCGGCAGCGCGCGGCCGCCGGACTGCCGGGACCGGCGATCATGACCTTCGGGACCTCGCCGGACGCCGACGTGCAAATCGTCGGCGCGAACCTCGCGGGCACTGGCTCACGTTTCGAGCTTCGCTGGGATGATGACGCGGGCCCGGTCGAGCTCTCGGTGCCCGGACACTACAACGTCCTCAACGCGGCGGCGGCGTACGCGGTAGCCGTCTGGCTCGGCGCTCCTGGCGTCGACGTACGCCGCGAGCTATCTACCTACCAAGGCACGTACCGCCGGTTCCAGTTGATCGGGTCTCCCCACGACATCCGGGTCTACGACGACTATGCCCATCACCCAACCGAAGTGCTGAACACCCTGATCGCGGCTCGTACTGGTGTCGGTGACGGTCGGGTCGTGGTCTGCTTCCAACCGCACCTCTATACCCGCACGAGAGATTTCTGGCAGGAGCTCGGGCATGCGCTGGAGCAAGCGGACGAAGCCATCGTGATGGATGTCTGCGGGGACCGCGAAGATCCCATTCCCGGCATCGATGGCGCCATGGTGGCCAATGCGGTCGCTCCGGGCACCGCGAATGTGACCTACGAACCTATCTGGGACGAGGCGGCACCAACCGTAGCCAGGATCGCTCGTCCCGGCGATCTGGTGATCACCGTCGGCTGCGGGGACGTCACCAAGGTGGCGCCCAAAATCGTCGCGGAGATTCAGCGACTTGCCGGAGTGCCGCGATGACCGGAACCGCGACGGCCACTCGGCGAGCTCGTCCGACAAGCACCGGCAAGAACAAGAAGAGGAAGAAGAAGACGCGCCGGTCGTGGCGCCGCAAAGCCCTCGCTCTCATCGTGATTGCTGTCATCGTGGCTCTGCTTGCCGGCGGCCTCTGGGTCGTTTATTACTCGCCGGCCTTGGTCACCAAACGAGTCAATGTCGTCGGCACTCGCAACCTCACCCGGGTCCAAGTCAGCCTTACGGCGCAGGTACCCGTCGGCGTGCCGTTGGCCCGTCAGGACCTGGATGCGATTGCCGCGCGGCTGACCGCCGTGCCGTCCATTGAGACGGCTGCCGTCTCACGCAGCTGGCCGAACACGATCACGCTCACCATTGTCGAGCGCCGACCTGTGCTCGCCGTACTCCGGCCGGACGGCTACGTCGTCGTCGACAAGTACGGCGTCGCGTATCAGACCCAGCCGACACCGCCACCAAAGGTCGTACTCGCCGACGTCGACACCCAAAACAAACCGCTCCTCAGCGCGGTCGCCGTTGTTGCGACGGCCCTTCCGGAGAAACTCAATGGAAAAGTGAGGCTGATCACGGCCAGTAGCCCCGACAGCATCGCGCTGATCCTGGGGTCTGGGCGGATCATCACCTGGGGAAGCTCAGCCGATTCGGAGTTGAAAGCCAAAGTCGTCACAGCGCTGCTCAAGCGGAAGCCGAAGTCATCCATCGATGTCTCGAGCCCCCACAACCCTGCCGTTCGCTAGCAGTCATTCCGACCGGGGCACCTCGGCCAGCTCGGCGGGGAGCAAGATTCAAGACACGGTATTTGCCCGTCTCTGAGGCTAAGAACACCAACCTTCAAGGGTAGATCTAGGCTCAACCTCTACTTGAGATATAGCAATCGATGATGAATCAGTGATCCTGGCGTGTCACGACGGGCTGAGGAGACACCATCTCGTAGCCTCATTGAACACCGCACTATTTCTCCACCGTAGGAACTTAACCATTGACTGCAGGTTGAGACCCTCTGGTTGAGAAGGTGCGACCACCCAGTCCGCGGACATGGAAGAAGAGGCGGAACCGTGGTTTCTGCGTCACAGAATTACTTGGCGATCATCAAGGTCGTCGGCGTCGGCGGCGGCGGCGTCAATGCGGTCAACCGCATGATCGAAGCGGGGCTCCGGGGTGTCGAGTTCATCGCGGTCAATACCGACGCGCAGGCGTTGCTGATGAGCGATGCGGATGTGAAGCTCGACATCGGCCGGGATCTGACTCGCGGTCTTGGCGCAGGTGCCGATCCTGACAAGGGTCGCCAGGCGGCCGAGGACCATGCACAAGACATCGAGGACGCTCTGAAGGGCGCCGACATGGTGTTCGTCACTGCGGGCGAGGGTGGCGGTACAGGCACCGGTGGTGCGCCGGTGGTCGCCCGCATCGCCCGGGCGCTTGGCGCGCTGACGATCGGCGTCGTCACCCGGCCCTTCTCCTTCGAGGGGAAGCGCCGCGCCGTCCAGGCAGATCAGGGCATCGTCGGCCTCCGCGAAGAGGTCGACACCTTGATCGTGATTCCCAACGACAAGCTCCTCCAGATGATCGACCATCAGATCGCGATCTTGGATGCCTTCAAGCAGGCCGATCAGGTGTTGATGCAGGGCGTCTCGGGTATCACCGACCTGATCACTACCCCGGGCTTGATCAACTTGGACTTCGCTGATGTGAAGGCCGTGATGTCGAACGCTGGCTCTGCCTTGATGGGGATCGGCTCCGCCCGTGGCGAGGACCGCGCCCGGGCAGCTGCGGAAACGGCTGTGTCCTCGCCACTGCTGGAGGCCAGCATCGAAGGTGCCCACGGTGTGCTGCTCTCCATCGCCGGCGGTTCCGATCTTGGTCTGTTCGAGGTTTCAGCTGCCGCAAATCTCATCCAGGGAGCTGCACACGAGGACGCGAACATCATCTTCGGCACAGTGATCGACGACGCGCTCGGAGACGAGGTTCGGGTAACCGTTATCGCAGCGGGCTTCGAAGGCGGCCAGCCGCCGCGCCGCCAACCCGGCATCAGCAGGGCCGCTGACCTGCGTGCCCACCAGGCCCGGCCGACGCCGCCACCGCCGGAGCCGGAACCCGTCGGCGTCGCCTCGAGCAACAACCACTCGATCAACAACGTGTCACCAGCGGAGGCTCCGCCGCCGGCGCCTCCGCCACCGCCGGTACCGCTCGCTCCTGCCCGGGTCACGGTGCCGAGTAGGCCCACCTACGAAGATGATCTAGACGTTCCGGACTTCCTCAAGTAGCGCGTGTCGGGGCGAATGATCACCCTGCTCGGACGGTAATCTCAAAGCACGTACGCGCTGACTGCGACGGCCCACCAAAGGCACGGTGACCCCGGCGAAGGCACAGATTAGAGGCGGATGAGATGGCGGAACGACTGAAGCGCGCAGCAGCGTGGCTGGGCTTGGTCACCGACGATCGGTACGCGGACTATGACGATGCCGCGGACTACGGTGACTTGACCGAGGAGGAAAGTGCCGTTGAGCCACTCCACGCTCCAGACAAGGCTGCCACGGTGACCCCGCTGGAAAGTCGGCGCGCAACCGCTCTCGCCTCGGCCCCTCTCGCAGCGGCCGGGGGCCCAACTCTCGCACCTCACGCACGGACGGCCGATGTGTCACGAATCATCACTGTTCATCCCCGGACGTACAACGAGGCTCGCGTCATCGGCGAGCACTTCCGCGACGGTGTGCCGGTCATCATGAACCTGTCCGACATGGAGGACGTCGACGCCAAGCGGTTGGTCGATTTTGCGGCTGGTCTCATCTTTGGTCTGCGTGGCAGTATCGAACGCGTCACCAGCAAGGTGTTCCTACTCTCGCCCCACGACGTCACTGTCGCGGCGGAAGACAAGGAGCGGATTGCTGGCGGGTTCTTCAATCAGAGCTAGCTGGGAGAGCCCGCAGGGCTGGTCTGCGCGCCTAGGCTGGTGTCACGTAATACGCCGAAGCAACGTCGAAGCAAAACAGGCAGGCCTCAACCGTGTTTGTCGTGGGACTCATCATCAACTGGATCCTGTGGATCTTTCTGCTGATCCTCTTTGCGCGCATGATTCTGTCCTGGGTCCCGGTGCTCGTTCGGGACTGGGAACCCAGAGGACCGATGCTGGTCTTCGCCGAGATCATCTACTCGATCACTGATCCCCCGCTCCGTCTGCTGCGCAAGGTTTTGAAGCCGGTCCGGATCGGCAACATGATGCTCGATCTGGCCTTCATCGGCCTCGCGATTCTGGTCAGCATCTTGATGCAGGTCAACCGCAGCGTGTTCTTCTAACTTTTCTCGCCGTCATATTCGCTTGGCTGTGCACCCAGACCAAATTGGGTACGGTAGGGCGGGTGAGGCGCCCGGCCCCACCTGAAGTTCCACCTAGATACCCGAGGTGCACGATGACGCTGACACTCGACGACGTCCGCAACAAGCGGTTCCGGATGGCGCGTAAGTCCGGCTATGAGGTCTTGGAAGTTGACGAATTCGTCGACGAGGTTGAGGAGAGCTTCGCGCAGCTCGTCGAAGAAAACCAGAATCTCAAGAAGCAGGTCGAGGCCCTCAAGGCCGCCCCACCACCCCAGCACCCGGTGGCTCCTGCCGCGCCTACGGTCCAGACACCACCGCCGCGGCAGCCAGCGGTCCAGCAGCCTCAGTCGGGCACGATTGTGGTGACAACGGGTAAGGAAGCCAGCGCCGCCGTCGTACGCCTCGTTGAGATGTCCACCGAACAGGCTGAGCGCCTGGTGGAGGAGGCGACCGAAGACGCCAACCGGATTCGCGAAGAGGCGAACCGGACCGCGCATCAGCTCACTACCGACGCTCGCACCCGGGCGGAGCGCGTCGAGTCCGAGGCTCGGGTCAACGCCGAGCGGCTGCAGGCCGATGCGCTGGGTCGCGCCGAGAAGCTTGATCGCGAGATCGAGGCTCGGCGTGGGGAAATGTTCGGCGACCTGGAGCGGCAGCGCGACGATCTCACCGCGGCTGTTGCGTCACTGCGCAACTTTGAGACGGCGTATCGCACCAATCTCACCAGCCACCTGCGCACGCAGATCGAGACACTGGAGTCAGGTCGCGCGGAGCCCGGCGAGATCCCGGATGTCGTACGCGAGCTCAAGCCGGTCGAAGGACATGCCAACGGGATTGTCTCCGGTCAGGGCGAGCATGGCGGCGCTGATCAGCGTGAAGACGCCCCGAGCTACAGCGGGGGTCCAAGTAGTAACACCCCGCGCCTGGACGCTCTCCTGGGAGACCAGCGCTGATCTGGTTTCACCCATGATCAACACCCATAGGGCCCGCCTCGGCGGGCCCTATGGCGTTAGCGGAATTTCAGGGAGTTATCAGCGCGGGTCGTTGAAGAAACTGCTTTTGCGGCCTACTGTCTCTGCGTCACTTCCACCTCTGCTGTGCTGACCAAGAAATGGGGATCCCATGACCACCGCTAAATCCAGCGCTGCGGCCAGCCCCGCAGCCGAGAACGGCGGTCGCACCACCACGAGTCGGAAGGCCACCGCCAAGGCGGCCAAGGCCGCGCCAACGGTGCATGCAGTACCTGTCGACCATCAAGACAAGCCGGGAAAACCGATGAATCCCAAGTCCTTACCGGTTCGCCCGGGCGAAGATCCCTGGACCAAGGCCGAGATCAACGAGGTCAAGCAGGCGCTGATCGAAGACATCGCGCGCTTTGAGAGCCAGATCGAGATTTCCACGGCCGAGCTGGTCGGATTGCTGCGCGACGGCAGTGAGGGGGCGGGACGCGATCCAGCTGATGTCGGATCGGCGAATTTCGAACGCGACGCGGAGATGTCGCTGGCCAACAACGCCCGGGAGATGCTCGACCAGTCCCGGCTCGCCTTACGACACATCGAGCTCGGTACCTATGGCAGCTGCGATAACTGTGGTCAGCCGATCGGAAAGGGTCGGCTGCAAGCTTTTCCGCGTGCCACACTGTGTGTCACGTGCAAGCAGCGCGAGGAACGGCGATAACTTCACTCAGCGATATAGGCCCTAATGAGCGGCGACGCCTGCGGCTTCTCGTCGCCCTGATCGCCGTTGCTGGGCTGACGGCTGATCTTGTCACCAAGATCATCGCTGTAACCCACCTCGAGCCGCTCGCCTCGGTCCGGCTGCTTGGCGGACTGCTCACGCTGCGGCTCATCCGAAACCCGGGTGCCGCGTTCAGTCAAGGCCAACGCTTTACATACGTGTTCGCCATCGCGGGAATCATCGTGCTGGCCTTCGTGATCATCAAACTGGTGCCGCGGATCGGTCATCCAGCATGGGCCGTCGCGATCGGGCTCTTGTGCGCGGGTGTCGCCGGCAACCTCACTGATCGGCTATTTCGACCGCCAGGCCCGCTCCGTGGCCACGTGATCGACTTTCTCGAGCTTCCGCACTGGCCGATCTTCAATGTTGCTGACATGTGCATCACCGCCGCCGCCATCATGATCATGTTCTTGTCCATCGTCAAAGGGATCAGTATCACCGGCCAGCGGCACGGCCGGGGCGGGCGTGGCGAAACCGGCGATGATCATGATCGGAGCACCGTCGCGCGTGGCTGAGCGGAAAGTCGTGCTCGTGCCGGAGGGCTTGAGCGGCGAGCGCGTTGACGCTGCCGTCGCGCGCATGCTGGGGCTCTCGCGCAGCCAGGTTGTGGAATTGATCGGCGCAGGTCGCGTCCTTGTGGACGGTGCCTCGATCACGAAGTCGGATCGGGTCCACGTCGGGTCGATGCTCGAGGTCGAGCTCGCCGATCAGCCCCGCGCCGCAGCAGTACGGCAGGAGCAGGTCGAAGGAGTTGTCATCGTCTATGACGACGACGACATCGTGGTGATCGACAAGCCAGTCGGCGTTGCGGCTCACCCCAGCCTCGGCTGGAGCGGGCCCGACGTACTCAGCCACCTTGCCGGCGCCGGTTTTCGCATCTCCACCTCTGGGGTTGCCGAGCGACGAGGCATCGTGCAGCGGCTCGATGTGGGCACGTCCGGACTGATGGTGGTCGCCAAGAGCGAGCACGCGTACACGATCTTGAAACGTGCGTTCCGATCAAGGAGCGTCGAGAAGATCTATCACGCACTCGTGCAGGGTCATCCGGATCCCTTCGAAGGAACCATTGATGCGCCGATCGCCCGGCATCCGGGCGCGGATTACAAGATGGCCGTGATGGACAAGGGCCGGCACAGCGTCACCCATTACTCGACCCTCGAGGCGTTTGTCGCGGCTACTTTTCTCGAGATCAAGCTGGAAACAGGCCGTACTCATCAGATCCGGGTCCATATGTCAGCCATTCGGCATCCCTGCGTGGGCGATTTGATGTACGGGGCTGACCCGGTTCTCGCAGCCAAGCTCGATCTGGAACGCCAGTGGTTGCACGCGGTTCGGCTCAGCTTTATGCACCCGGCTTCGGGCGAGCTGATGGAATTCGAATCCGCCTATCCGCCTGATCTCCGACACGCGTTGGACCTGATCAGCGCCTGGTAGACCACTGCTTGATTGCTCTCCCACTGCTCAGCCAACTTCGCTAGGGTCAACTCGTGCGTAAAGCCAAGATTGTGTGCACGCTCGGACCTGCTTCCTCAAGCCCCGAGCGCCTGTCGGAGTTGGTTGCCGCAGGAATGGATGTCGCCCGACTCAACATGAGTCATGGCGACTATGCCGATCATGAAAGAAACCTGCGCAGCGTCCGCGAGGCGGCGGAAGCCGCCGGGCGCCCGGTTGGGGTGCTCGCCGACCTTCAGGGCCCGAAGATCCGGCTCGGCCGTTTTACCAGTGGCAAGGAAAAGCTGCTTGTCGGCGCGACATTCGCTATCACGGTGGAGAACATCGAGGGAACGGTCGAGCGGTGTTCCACGACGTACAAGGGTTTGTGCGGAGATGTCCGGGCCGGTGACCTGATCTTGATCGACGACGGCCGGATCTCCCTCCGGGCGACCGAGGTCACGAGCACCGACGTGATCACCGAGGTAGTGGTCGGCGGACCGGTCAGCAACAACAAGGGAATCAACCTGCCAGGCGTCGCCGTGAGCGTCCCGGCGATGAGTGAGAAGGACACCGAGGACCTGCGCTGGGCGCTGCGCAACGGCGTCGACATGGTGGCCCTGTCGTTCGTGCGCAGCGCCGAGGACGTCAAGCCGGTGCATGAGGTGATGGATGCCGAAGGGCGCCGTGTTCCGGTGATCGCGAAGCTGGAAAAGCCTCAGGCACTCGACAACCTCACCGAGATCATCGACGCCTTCGACGCCTTCATGGTCGCGCGCGGCGATCTTGGTGTAGAGCTGCCGCTGGAAGAGGTGCCACTGGTACAGAAGAGGATCGTCACTGCGGCTCGCCGCTGGGCAAAGCCGGTGATCGTCGCGACTCAGATGCTGGAGTCCATGATTTCCTCACCCCGTCCGACTCGTGCCGAGGCATCCGACGTGGCCAATGCGATCCTCGACGGTGCGGACGCCGTGATGCTCTCGGGGGAGACCAGTGTCGGTGAGTATCCGGTTTTGACCGTGGAGACCATGGCGCGCATCGTGGAGAACACCGAAGCCCATGGCATGGACCAGATGCACGGCATCGATTGGGATCCGCATACCACGAGTGGCGTGATCACCAAGGCCGCTGAAGAGGTCGCTCAGCGGGTCAACGCCAAATTCTTGGTGACATTCACGACCTCTGGCGACTCGGCCCGACGCCTCACCCGACTGCGCTCGCCGATCCCCGTGTTGGCGTTTACCCCGTACGAGGAAACTCGCGCGGCGCTGACCTTGAACTGGGGGGTCGAAACGTTCTTGGCCCCCATGGTCGGCCACACCGACGAGATGATTCGAGAGGTAGACAAGGCCCTCACCGAAGGCGGCCGGGTCACCGATGGCGACCGTGTGGTTATTGTCGCCGGCTCCCCACCTGGCGTCGCCGGCCAAACGAACATGATCCGGGTACGCCTCATCGGCGCCCCGCTGTAGATTGCACGTGATCAGTCGCCTGCCACCTGCAGCCATAGTGAGTCGACCAAAGGACCTAGGCCTTCGCCTCCCCTCCCCGGCGCACACTCAGTGAGAGCGGGAGGGTCTCGGCAGTGCGCCGCAAAACCTAAGATGCCTTAAGCCCAAGCGACACCAAAGTCCGCCCTCCCGGCGAACTTCACGATCACGTTTTGCGGCGCGCTGCCGAGACCCTCCCGCGCGAAGAGTAAAAGAGTGTGCCGGAGAGGGGAGTCGAACCCCTATGTCCTTTCGGACAGACGGGTTTGAGCCGTCCGCGTATACCATTCCGCCACCCCGGCCTGGGGCTCATGATCAACCAGCCGGCGGCACCGGCCACCGAGCCCGATCATTCTGCCACAGCCGGAGGTTGCCGAGTCGATCCAAAGCACCACGCCTGTAACAGGCATCTGGTTAAAGTGTCCCCGTGACTGGAGAGAACAGCCAGGTCGGAGACGCGACCAAGACACGGGTCGTCGTCGCCGAGGATGAGGTGCTCATCCGTCTTGATCTGGTGGAGATGCTCACGGAGGAGGGCTATGACGTAGTCGGCCAGGCGGGGGACGGGGAAGTGGCCGTAGCACTGACCAGCGATCTCAAACCAGATTTGGTGGTCATGGACGTCAAGATGCCCAAGCTAGACGGGATCAGCGCCGCCGAGCAGATCGCGAACGAGCGCATCGCTCCGGTGGTCATGCTCACCGCATTCAGCCAGCGCGAGCTCGTTGAACGGGCGAGCCAGGCAGGTGCCATGGCGTACGTAGTGAAGCCGTTCGGCAAGGGAGACCTCATCCCAGCGATCGAAATCGCCCGAGCGCGGTTCGCCGAGATCCAGGCTGTCGAGGCAGAGGTCAGCGACCTCACCGAGCGGCTCGAGTCACGCAAAGTCGTAGAACGAGCCAAGGGCTTGCTGCAGAGCGGCTTGGGGTTGAGCGAGCCGGAGGCTTTCCGATGGATTCAGAAGACGGCAATGGACTTGCGCAAGTCCATGCGCGAGGTGGCGGAAGGAGTCATTGAGCACCGCTCAGTTGCGAAGAAAAAATAGCGCATTCGCATCTATGTGCTCTCAATCGCGTAACGAAGGTGCTATAGACAGCAAAGTTGGAGCTCTAACACAGCTTCAGTCGTAAGTTCGACAATGCTCGCGAGGTTTTGGCGCGTAGCGCAGCCTTGCAAACCGAAACAACCAGGAGGAAATGTGCGCAAGCATAAGCTCGCTCTCGCGGGGGTAACCCTGCTAGCCGCGTCGCTCGCGATGTCGGCATGTGGCACCCGGGCTGAACAGGCTCCGGGCGGGGAGGCCGGCTCGGCAAAGGTCGCGAAGATTGGCGTGATCGCGCCGCTGTCGGGCGATCTGTCAGCTCTCGGCCTCGGCATCAGGAACTCGGTCGATCTGGCGATCAAGCAGGCCAATGAGAAGAAGACCATACCCGGATGGACGCTGGAACTGGACGCACAGGACGACCAGGCCACCCCTGACGTCGGAAAGAACGCCGCAACCAAGCTGGCCGGTGATGACGAGGTGATCGGAGTCGTCGGAACTCTCAACTCTTCGGTCTCGCAGTCGGTACAGCCTGTCCTCTCAGGTGCACAGATCGTCCAGGTATCCCCGGCAAACACCAACCCGACATTGACTAAGGGAGCAGACCTGGCCAATCCAAAGCGCCCATACCCCACCTACTTCCGCACCTGCACCACAGATGACATCCAGGGTCCGTTCGGCGCGAAGTACTTGCTTGATAAGGGCATCAAGAGGGTCGCAACAATCCATGACAAGAAGACGTACGGCCAGGGCCTGGTCGCTGCCTTTACAGAGGGGTTCAAGGCTGGCGGCGGCGAGATCGTCGACGCCGAGACCATCAACCCTGATGACAAGGACTTCTCGGCGGTGATCAGCAAGGTCAAGAACGCGAAGGCCGAGGCGATCTACTACGGCGGTGAGTACCCTCAGGCAGGTCCGCTAAGCCAGCAGGCCAAGTCGGCCGGTCTGACTGTCCCGCTCATGGGTGGCGACGGCATGTTTGACCCCGCGTACATCGAGCTGGCTGGCAAGACCTCCAATGGTGACCTAGCCACCAACGTTGGAGCGCCGCCTGAGAAGCTCGAGTCGGCTAAGCAGTTCATCACCGACTACCAGGCCGCTGGCTTCAAGGAGCCGTACGCGGCCTATGGGCCCTATGCCTATGACGCTGCCAACGCGATCATCAATGCGCTGAAGACCTCGCTGGCCAGCGCGAGCGATGCGAAGTCTGCGCGCGCAGCGACGATTGACGCCATGAGCAAGGTCAGCTTCGATGGCGCATCCGGCAAGGTTGGCTTTGACCAGTACGGTGACAGCACGACCAAGGTGCTGACCGTCTACAAGGTCGCAGACGGCAAGTGGGTCGCCGACAAGACCGGTAGCTAATGCAGTCGTGGCGGAGCCTGCGCAAGGCGGGCTCCGCCACTAGTCTTCTCCGCAGGACGCGGTGGGGGGCGGTCCTTATGCCGCCTCCACCGCACCCGCACCCGCCTTATGTGCATCACCGAAGGGAGGCGTGAGTGGAGATCCTGCAGCAGCTCATCAATGGTCTGTCGCTCGGGGCCTTGTATGCGCTCATCGCCGTCGGCTACACCGTCGTCTACGGCATCATCCAGCTGATCAACTTTGCCCATGGCGAGATCTTCATGATCGGTGCCTTCGGCGCCCTCACAGCCTGGATCCTGATACCCGGAGAGTCTCTCGGAATCTGGGTACTGCCAATCATGCTGATTGTCGGCATGGTGGCCGCGGTCGGTGTCTCTTTGCTTACTGAACGATTCGCCTACCGGCCACTCCGCAACGCACCGCGACTGGCACCACTGATCACCGCGATCGGAGTATCCGTCTTCCTGCAAGAATTCGTGCGCCTCTTCTACGGACGTGTGCCGGGCTTCCCCGACGCCAAACGAGCGATCCCTTTCCCACAAATTGAGTATGTGACCGGGCCCGCGATCCAGTTGGGTCCCATCACCATCCAGCGTGCCGCATTGTTCACGATGGTTGCGCTCGTCATTTGCTGGGCTTTCCTGTACGTGTTCGTCAACCGCACGCGTCTGGGTCGGGCAATGCAGGCAACATCGCAGGACCCCGACACCGCCAGGTTGATGGGCATCAACGTAGACCGCATCATCATGGTGGCGTTCGCGCTCGGCGCAGCATTGGCCGCCGTAGCAGGTCTCGCCTGGGGCCTGCGTTACACCAACATCGACTTCAGGATGGGCTTCCTGGCCGGCCTCAAGGCCTTCACCGCAGCGGTGCTCGGCGGCATCGGCAATATCAACGGTGCGGTCGTAGGCGGGCTGGTCCTCGGCCTCGTCGAAGGCATGGCAACACTTATCCCCGGCACTTTTGGCGGCTCGGCGTGGAAGGACGTCTGGGCGTTCGTGTTGCTGATTTTGGTGCTGGTCTTCCGACCGCAGGGCCTCCTCGGTTCACGGGTGGTGGATCGAGCATGATCACGATTCCACGGGTGATCACACCAGAGCGGCAACAACGTTCGGACCCCGCAGCGCGCTGGCTCGGAATTGCTGGCGGAGTGATCCTGGCCGCCTCCGCCTTCCTGCCATGGGCTTTTTCATTCAAAGCTCTCGATGGCATGACTCTGGTCGGCTACCCCTCGCCCTTGCAGTACTTCGGCATGGTGCTCGGCCTGCTCGTTGCGGGACTCATTATCTGCGCACGGCTCATCAAGCCTCGAGGCAAGATCCGGGTCGGCTGGGTGCGTGGTGCAAAGGCCGCTGGCACCGGAGCTCTGGTCTACATGGCGCTCGTCGTCCTCAGCATCGCGCTTGAGCTGGGTGGTCTGATCAATGTGGTTTACGGCGGTTGGCTCGCGCTCCTCGGCGCCGCACTGGCTTTTGCCGGGACCAGGCTCATGATCATGGATCAACCCGCCACGTTGTCTCAGGCCATGATCCGTCCGACGCTGGAGATCTTGCTGATCGCCGTGGTGATGGGCGCAGCATTATTTGCCATAGCATTCGCACTGAACATTGACGACGCCGGTACGTTCGTCACCTTCGTAGCCTTCCTCGGCGCGTTCATTGCGGTGCTCTTCCGGGTCGGTGTCATGGGCTTTCTCTCCGGGGTCTCCCAGCGACACAGGAAAGTACTCATTCTTGCCGCATTTGTGGTGGCGTTCTTGTTCCCCTTCACTCAGGGCGGCTCCGACGCGAACATGTCCATCGCCACGCAGGTGATCATCTTCGCCGCAGCGGCGATGGGCCTTAACATCACGGTCGGCCTTGCCGGTCTGCTCGACCTTGGCTATATCGCGTTCCTCGGTGCGGGCGCCTTCACAGCAGCCGTCCTGTCGCGTTCGGCTTTTGCCACCGCCGACATCCATCCGCCGTTCATTGTGGTCGTACTCATCGCTGGCGCGGTGTCGGCCACTCTCGGCCTGATCATCGGTTCGCCGACATTGCGGGTGTCTGGTGACTACCTGGCCATCGTGACTCTCGCGTTCGGTGAGATCTTCCGGATTACGATGATCAACTTGGACGGCGAGGCCGGGCCGAACATTACCCATGGATCAAATGGCATACCGGCGATTCCGGATCTCACTCTTTTCGGCTTCGACTTCGGCCGTCCCCACGTACTGCTGGGTATTCCGCTCGGACGCTTCTCGAATTACTACTTCCTGCTGTTGGTATTGATCGCGTTTGTCATTTTGGTCTTCGTCCGGCTCAACAACTCCCGCATTGGCCGTGGTTGGGTGGCCATCCGGGAGGACGAGAAGGCAGCTGAGGCCATGGGCGTCAACGTCTTCGGCTTGAAGCTCTTCGCATTCGCCAGCGGCGCGTTCCTGGCTGGCGTCGCAGGCGCGGTCAAGGCTCATCAGGATATTTCGGTGACGCCGGACCAGTTCATTTTCCTGGAATCCGCGTTCTTACTGGCGGCGGTCGTGCTTGGAGGTATGGGCACCGTGCTCGGCGTGCTCGTCGGTGCAACGCTGCTGAAATTGCTGCCTGAGAAGCTGCGCTTCGTCAGCGAGTATCGGCTGATGATCTTCGCCCTGCTTTTGATCCTCATGATGCGGTTCCGGCCAGAAGGAATGATCCCGAGTCAACGCAGGCAGCTGGAGTTCCATGAGGAGGACGAGGATCTGGCCGAGCGGATCGAAGAGGAAGTCGAGGAGACCGGCGCACTGAAGGGAGCTGGGGCGATATGACGACCGCAGTCGATGCCTCCGACGTGAGTGCCCAGCCAGATGGTTCGCCGATTCTGGTCGCCGAGGATGTGACGATGCGGTTCGGCGGCCTGGTCGCCGTCGATTCAGTGGGCTTGCGGGTCAACGAGGGCGAGATCATGGGGCTGATCGGGCCCAATGGGGCTGGCAAGACCACGTTCTTCAATTGCTTGACGGGCCTCTATCTGCCGACGAGTGGTCGTGTGGTGTTCAACGGTGCTTTATTGCCACCGAAGCCCCGCAAGGTCGTGATAGCAGGCATGGCCCGGACGTTTCAGAACATCCGGCTGTTTGCCAACATGACGGCCCTCGAGAACGTGATGGTTGGCCGCTATTGCCGTACGAACACCGGGCCGTTGACATCGATCATCCGTGGACCGAAGTTCCATCGCGATGAAAAGGCAACCTCGGCACGTGCCCAAGAACTGCTCGACTTCGTCGGGCTGGGCGACACCACTGACAACTTGGCACGCCACCTGTCCTACGGCGATCAGCGGCGGCTTGAGATAGCCCGCGCGCTTGCCACTGATCCCAAGCTGCTGCTGCTCGATGAACCGACGGCAGGCATGAACCCTCAAGAGACCAGACAGGCTGAGGAGCTGATCTTCAAAATCCGCGATCAGGGCCTGGCGGTGGTCGTCATCGAGCACGACATGCGGTTCATTTTCAACCTCTGCGACCGCGTGCTGTGTCTGGTCCAAGGCAGGGCCCTGATCGAAGGCACACCCAGTGAGGTCCAGTCTGACCCTCGAGTAATCGAGGCATACATTGGCACCGGACCCGAGGACGCCGCCGAACTCGAGGACTTCGAGGAGGGTCAGGACAATGCTTGAGGTCAAGGACCTGAAGGTGGCGTACGGCCGGGTGATGGCTGTTAAGGGAATCAGCTTCAAGGTCGACCAGGGCCAGGTCGTGACGCTTCTCGGTACCAACGGTGCTGGCAAGACCACCACGCTTCGTACCATCTCCGGTTTGATTAGGCCGGAGTCGGGCGAGATCTGGTTTGAGGGATCCCGGATCGACACGACTCCCGCACATGAGGTGCTGACCCGAGGCCTGGCGCATTCGCCAGAGGGGCGCCGGATCTTCCCGCGCCTTACCGTCGAGGAGAACCTCTTGCTCGGCGCCTTTGCACGCAAGGATCGGGCTGGGATAGCGCAGGATTTGGAGCGAGTCTTCAATCTCTTCGACATTCTGCGAGAGAGACGCTCGCAACCCGCTGGCACGTTCTCTGGTGGCGAACAGCAGATGCTGGCCATTGGCCGAGCCATGATGAGCCGGCCGAGGCTGTTGATGCTCGACGAGCCGTCCATGGGGCTGTCGCCACTGATGATGCAGCGCATCATGTCAACCATCGTCGAATTGCAGTCCGAGGGCGTCACCATCCTCCTCGTGGAGCAGAACGCACAGGCCGCCCTCTCGCTCGCCAACTACGGCTACGTCCTGGAAGTCGGAAAGATCGTGCTCGAGAACACCGGGCAGGCGCTGCTCGTCGATGAGAACGTGCGCAAGGTCTACCTCGGCGAGGATTAGAGAGTCAGACCCCTGATCGCGAGCGGCGATTGCGCGAGCTAATCACGATTGTTGTCCAGCACGGTCAGGCGAACTAGCGTGCGGATAAGCCGGCAGATGATCGGCGAGGCAGGAGCACGCCGAGGTGACAACGTCGTCCGCAATCGGTTCTGAACCCGCACTTCCGCACGCGGTGGGCGCAGCGGCAGCCAGCGTGTGGGGAGACGAGACTGAGGTTGCCGCCGCAGCCGTGGCGCTCGCCAGCCGCCGCATCAGCAAAGCATCGGATCCCAAAACGACCGCTCGGCCAGCCTCCGAATTGCTTGCCGACGCGGGAGAAACCGTCACTCCTGAGGGACTTGGTGCCGATAAGGCGTTGCGGATCTTCGAAGACGTGATCGCCCCGGCGACCCGGGCCCAGGACGATCCGATGAACCTCGCCTACATCCCGGCGGCACCTACGAGGGCGGCCCTCGCCTTCGACGCCGTAGTGAGCAGCTACAACATCTTTGCCGGAACCTGGGAGTCAGGCGCCGGTGCCATCTTCGCCGAGAACCAGGCGCTGGCGTGGCTGGTCCAACTGCTCGGCTGGCCAGAGACTGCCGGCGGCTGTTTTGTTTCCGGCGGCACCACGGGAAACCTGTCGGCGTTGGTCGCTGCTCGGCAGTTTGCTCGCAACCAGCTAGGCCGGCATCCGGTGGGGCAATGGCGGTTGGCATGCACGAGTCAAGCGCATTCGTCGGTCCAGGCGGCGGCGGCAGTGCTGGACGCCGAAGTCGTCATCGTGCCGGAAAATGATCAAGGTCAATTGACTGGTGGGGCTCTTCGATCAGCCCTGACCAACTCTCACGACGTCTTCGCGGTAGTGGCGTCGGCCGGCACCACGAATGCGGGAATCATCGATGATCTGTCCGGCATCGCGGACGTCTGCGAGCGGTTCGGAGTCTGGATGCACGTCGACGGCGCGTACGGCGGCGCGGCGCTAGCAGCCCCGAGCGTCCGTCCGCTCTTCGACGGGATAGAGCGTGCTGACAGCTTCATCGTCGACCCGCACAAATGGCTATTTGCCACCTACGACTGCTGCGCCCTGCTTTACCGGCAACCAGAACTTGCCCGCGCGGCCCACTCCCAGCGCGCGGGATATCTCGATGCCATCGACCGCGAGGTATGGAATCCGTGGGACTACGGCGTGCACCTCACTCGGCGGGCGCGAGGCTTGCCGTTCTGGTTCAGCCTGGCGGTGCATGGCACGAACCGCTACGTCGCGGCGATCGAGCAGACTCTCGCAACCACCCGCGCTGTGGCCGATGGCATCCGAAGCATCCCTCAGCTTCGCGTGCTCGCGGAGCCCACGCTGTCGGTGGTGTTGTTCGAGCGGCCCGGATGGGACGAGGCGGCGTACCGGCGCTGGTCACGGCGCCTGGCTCTCGACGGCCAGATCCTCTGCATCCCGACGCTGTGGAAAGGTCGCACTGTGCTGCGGCTCGCGTTCGTGAATCCGGCGACCGAAGCCGATCATGTTCTGGAAGTCTTGGCCGAGACGACCCTCGACGGTGCCTAGCTCTTGGCCCGCGGGGTGACCAGCTGACAAGTCACCCGAGCCGTACACACCCGCCGGTCGTCATCATCGGTGATCACGATTTCATAGCTGGCCACCGTGTTGCCGAGGCGTAAGGCCGTTGCGGTGCCGGTCACCCAGCCGGCTGTCACCGATCGGTGATGGGTCGCGTTGATGTCCACACCAACAGAGACCCTTTCCGGCTGCGCGTGCATAAACGAGCCCAGTGATGCGAGAGTCTCGGCCAGGACGCAGGAGGCGCCACCGTGCCACAATCCGTACGGCTGCGTGTTGCCTGCCACCGGCATTCGCCCGACGACCTCCTCAGGTGTGATCATCAACAACTCAAAGCCCATCTTGTCGTTGAGTGCACCCATCTGGGCGTATTCGGCAGGCACATCTGGCCGGTCGGTCGAAGTCACGGGCTCAGACTAGACAGCGCGACCGGACATCGCTTCGCGGATGTCCTTTCGACAACCCCGCCGACGTCAGTGCACGCAGCTAGAGTCGGCATGTGCCGACGACGACTCAGCCGACCAGGACTCAGCAGACTCGGACTCAGCTAGGCGCGGCTGCCAGCGAGCTGCCGACGCGGCCAAAGCTGATGCTAATCGACGGCCACTCGATCGCCTACCGAGCTTTCTTCGCTCTTCCGGTCGAAAACTTCTCCACCCAGACCGGTCAGCACACCAATGGCGTCTTCGGCTTCACCTCCATGTTGATCAACGTGCTACGCGACGAGAAGCCGACCCATCTCGGCGTTGCCTTCGACGTATCGCGTCATACGTTCCGCTCCGAGATTTACAGCGAATACAAGGCAAACCGCACGACAACGCCAGACGAATTCAGAGGCCAGCTCGACCTGGTCAAGGAGGTGCTCAAGGCTCTCAACATCCCCTACGTGGAAAAGGAAGGGTATGAAGCCGACGATGTGATCGGCACCCTCGCAACTCGCGCCGAAGCAGCCGGCTTCGACGTCTTGATCTGCACCGGCGATCGCGACATATTCCAGCTGGTCTCTGACTCCGTGACCGTGCTGTACCCACGTAAGGGCGTCTCCGATCTCGCGCGGATGACGCCCAAAGCGGTGGAAGAGCGGTACTTTGCGACGCCCGGACGCTACCCAGAGCTTGCCGCTCTGGTCGGAGAGTCCAGCGACAATCTGCCCGGTGTTCCCGGCGTCGGACCCAAGACAGCCGCCAAGTGGCTGGAGATGTACGACGGTCTGGAAAATCTGGCCGCACACGCGGGCGAGCTCAAGGGCAAGGCGGCCGAGGCGTTCCAGGAGCGGGTCAATGATGTGCTGCGCAACCGGCAGGTGAATGCTCTGGTGCTCGACCTCGATCTGCCCATCAGCCTTGACGATTTGGAGCGCCGCCCGTGGAACCGCGAGGCGACCCATCAACTCTTTGATGGTCTGGAATTCCGGGTGCTGCGTGACCGGCTGCTCGAGGCATTGCCGAATGAGAACGAGGTGGTGCCCGAGGGTGGCTTCGACCTCGAGGCGGCGCGACTTGAGCCAGGAGAGCTCGCCGGCTGGCTCGCCGAGCACGCAGCGGGTGAGCGCACAGGCGTCGACATCATCGGGCATTGGGGCTCGGGGACCGGCGACATTACTGCGCTCTCGCTGGCCGCCGCCGATGGTGCGGCGGCGTACGTCGCAGTGGCCGAGCTCGGCGCTGAGGATGAGAATGCGCTCGCAGACTGGATCGTCGATCCCGAACGCCATAAGGCGATGCACGACGCGAAGGGTCCGCTGCTGGCAATCTGGACTCGCGGTTGGGACCTCGCTGGTTTGACTTCCGATACCCAGATCGCGGCGTATCTCACCCGCCCCGACCAGCGCACGTTCGACCTGGCTGACCTGACTATTCGCTATCTCAAGCGGGAGCTCAGGGTTGAAGGCGCACCTCAGCTCGATGACCCCAACCAGCTGGCGCTGGATTTCGGCGACGACGACTCCGGCGCCAAGGTGGCTGCTGAGGCTTCGATGGTTCGTGCTCGGGCAGTCATCGATCTCGCTGACGCACTGGACGTCGAGATCGAGCAGCGTAACGGCACCAGTCTGCTCTACGGGGTCGAGCTCCCACTGCTGCGCACGCTAGCCCGGATGGAGCAGACGGGGGTCGCAGTCGACGTCGACCACCTGGAGAGTCTGGAGGCCGGGTTTGCCGCCACCGTCAGCCGGGCCGCGAGCGACGCTTACGACGTGCTGGGAAAGCAGATCAACCTCGGCTCGCCCAAGCAGCTCCAGGTGGTGCTGTTCGACGAGCTCGGGATGCCTAAAACGCGCCGCACCCGTACCGGCTACACCACCGACGCTGACGCGCTTCAGCAGCTCTATGTCAAGACTGAACACCCGTTCCTGGCACACCTCCTGGTGCACCGAGACGCCATTCGCCTCAAGCAGACTGTGGAGGGTTTACTCAAGGCCGTGGCAGACGACGGCCGCATCCACACGACGTACGTGCAGACCATCGCGGCCACCGGCCGGCTCTCCAGCACCGACCCCAACCTGCAGAACATCCCGATTCGCACCGAAGAGGGGCGACGGATCAGGCAGGCGTTCGTCGTCGGTGAGGGTTACGACGCGCTAATGTCGGCGGACTACTCCCAGATCGAGATGCGCATCATGGCGCACGCCAGTGAGGACGACTCTCTGATCGAGGCGTTCAAGTCGGGAATGGATTTCCATACCGTTACCGCGTCGCGGGTCTTCGGCGTCGATCCTGGTCAGGTCACGCCTGGGGAGCGGGCCAAGATCAAGGCGATGAACTACGGTCTGGCGTACGGTCTGAGCGCGTATGGCCTCAGCCAGCAGCTGAACATCGAGGTGTCCGAAGCGAAGGCGCTGATGGACGAGTACTTCGAACGGTTCGGCGACGTGCGCACGTACCTGCACTCATTGGTGGCCGATGCCCGGCGTACCGAGTACACCGAGACCATCCTGGGTCGCCGCCGGTACCTGCCCGATCTGATGAGCGACAATCGGCAGCGTCGGGAGATGGCTGAGCGGATGGCATTGAACGCGCCGATCCAGGGCTCGGCGGCCGACATCATCAAAGTGGCGATGCTGGATGTGGAGAAGGCGCTTGATGACGCCGGGATGCGCAGCCGCATGTTGCTCCAGGTGCACGACGAGCTGGTCTTCGAGATCGGGCCGGGGGAGCGCGAGGCGCTCGAGGAAGTCGTACGCACCAAGATGGGCTTGGCAGTTGCACTGAATGTGCCGCTGGATGTGTCCGTCGGTGTGGGCCGGTCGTGGCACGACGCCGCGCACTGATTGACTCCTCGACTCGCATGGCGCAGGTTTGACCCTATTTGGTGGGCGGCGCTAACCTGAACCGTCGCTGTGACCTGCGCGACTTCGGACGGAGTAGGTCACGCTCGTACGAGTCGGATTGTCTCAGCTGCTGGTTGAACCTCTTCGTGTGTACGGATCGGGTCGCAGCCACGCCCACAATCACATCAACCATTTCCGGAGCCCTGCTACATGACGTCCTCCCTTGAGGCACCACCACAGGTCGCCGTCGACGACCTGGGTTCGCCCGAAGCCTTTCTCGAGGCGATCGACAAAACCATCAAGTACTTCAATGACGGCGACATCGTCACCGGCACCGTAGTCAAGGTGGACCGTGACGAGGTACTACTCGATATCGGCTACAAAACCGAAGGGGTCATCCCTTCCAAAGAGCTCTCCATCAAGCACGACGTCGACCCGTTCGACGTGGTCAGTGTCGGCGATGAGGTCGAAGCTCTCGTTCAGCAGAAAGAGGATAAGGAAGGCCGCCTCATCCTGTCCAAGAAGCGTGCTCAGTACGAGCGCGCCTGGGGCACGATCGAAAAGATCAAGGAAGAGGACGGCGTCGTCACCGGCCATGTCATCGAGGTGGTCAAGGGTGGCCTGATCATCGACATCGGACTGCGTGGGTTCCTTCCCGCGTCGCTGGTGGAGATGCGGCGGGTTCGTGACCTGCAGCCCTACGTCGGCATGGAGCTCGAGGCCAAGATCATCGAACTCGACAAGAACCGGAACAATGTCGTGCTGTCTCGGCGTGCCTGGCTGGAGCAGACCCAATCTGAGGTCCGGCAGAACTTCCTGACCCAGCTGCAAAAGGGCCAGATCCGCCGTGGTGTGGTGTCTTCTATCGTCAACTTCGGCGCGTTCGTCGATCTTGGCGGCGTCGACGGCCTGGTGCACGTCTCAGAGCTGTCCTGGAAGCACATCGACCATCCCTCCGAGGTCGTCGAGGTTGGTCAAGAAGTCACCGTCGAGGTGTTGGACGTCGACATGGACCGCGAGCGTGTCTCGCTGTCGCTCAAGGCAACGCAGGAAGATCCCTGGCAGGCATTCGCGCGCACCCATCAGATCGGTCAGATCGTGCCCGGTCGGGTCACCAAGCTTGTCCCCTTCGGCGCGTTTGTTCGGGTGGAGGAGGGCATCGAAGGTCTGGTGCACGTCTCCGAACTGGCCGAGCGTCATGTGGAGATCCCCGAGCAGGTCGTCCAGGTCAACGACGATGTCATGGTCAAGATCATCGACATCGATCTCGAGCGTAGGCGAATCTCACTCTCGCTGAAGCAGGCGAACGAGGGCGTCGACGCGACGGCCGACGACTTCGATCCGACGCTTTACGGCATGGCCGCTTCCTATGACGACCAGGGCAACTATCTCTATCCGGAAGGCTTTGATCCGGAAACCGGTGAGTGGCTGGAAGGCTACGAGGAGCAGCGGGCGGCGTGGGAGCAGCAATATGCCGAGGCGCATGCTCGCTGGGAGGCGCACAAGAAGCAGGTCGAGGACGCCGATGGCTCCTCAGCACCCTCCACATCGAGCTACTCCTCCTCCGATGCCGAGGCGGCGTCCCCGACGCCACCCGTCGAAGGCTCATTGGCCTCCGACGAGGCACTGCAGGCACTGCGTCAGAAACTCACCGGCGGCAGCTAGTCAGACAGGATCTGTGGAGCCCGACCGGGCGCGAGCTCGGAACAAACGCGGGCGAGCGTCGGGTAGGGAGGGCGACGGGTCCTGTCTGGACGACTAAGCGAGCGCGACCTGATGCGACCTTATGCGACCTGATGCGACCGATCTAGGTTGTGTTTAGCGTCGTCGTGGGAGCGCGGGAGGAAGACAGGATCTGTGGAGCCCGACCGGGGCGCGAGCCCGCAACAAACGCGGGCGAGCGTCGGGTAGGGAGGGCGACGGGTCCTGTCTGGACGACTAAGCGAGCGCGACCTGATGCGACCTT
>Ga0307308_10000118_pt1 | contig 23695 bp, 26 predicted proteins | sample ER_DNA_195_FD_194501 | JGI IMG/M metagenome (GOLD analysis project Ga0307308, IMG submission 194501) | Bulk soil microbial communities from the East River watershed near Crested Butte, Colorado, United States - ER_DNA_195 | ecosystem: Environmental > Terrestrial > Soil > Floodplain | place...
TTCGCTGCCCAAGGCGCTCGGGGCGGTCGAGAGCGCGCTGCTCGCCGTGACGCTGGTCGGCATCTGGATTGCCGCGGCGCGGGGGCCGGCGACTCCGGAGCGGCTCGTTCGCTACTCGGCTGCTGCCGTCACGGCCTTCGTTGCGTTCGACAAGGTGCTCTCGCCGCAGTTCATGATCTGGCTGCTCCCGCTCGTGCCGCTGGTGCGAGGCCGCCGCGGGCTTGTCGCGTCGGCGCTGCTCGGGCTCGCGTTACTCCTGACGCAGCTCTGGTTCCCGATCCGCTACTGGGACCTGGCGCTCCACTTCGCGGCGTTTCCGTCTTGGCTCGTCGTCGCGCGCGACGTAACGTTGCTGGCACTGCTAGCGGTGCTGCTGGTGCGCGCCGACTCGCATCGAGTCCAAACGGTTCGACCGGTCATTTCAGACGGACGCACGGGCGAAGCCCGTACGTCCTGACGTCGGCATCGCAAGCGATGCCTCGGCGGCGTTTCCGTCTTGGCTCGTCGTCGCGCGCGACCTGACCCTGTTGGCCCTCTTGGCGGTCTTGCTCGTCAGGGCACGGGAACCCGCAGCGCTTCGCAGCTGAGCGCTCGGCCCTCGGCGTCGCACCCGACGACGACTCCTTCGATCCGCACGCCGCCGTCGGCCGGCTCGAAGCGGACCGCCATCCCGGTCCGCATCCGCCCGATCGCCAGGTCGGCCTTGACGCCAATCACCGAGTCGTGCGGGCCGGTCATGCCCGCGTCGGTGATCGCCGCCGTCCCTCCGGGCTGAACGCGCGCGTCGCTCGTCTGCACGTGCGTGTGCGTCCCGATCACGGCGGTGACCCGGCCGTCGAGCAGCCGCGCGAGCGCGACCTTCTCGCTCGTCGCCTCGGCGTGGAAGTCGACGATCACGATCTTCGCCTGCGCCCGGGCCTGCTCGACGAGGTCGTCCACGACCTCGAACGGGCTCACCGGCGTCGTCATGAAGAGGATCCCCTGGAGGTTGACGACGGCGACTTCGCCGACGACCGCCAGCCCGCGACCGTGCGATCCCGACGCGAGGTTCGCGGGCCGGATGACCCGGTCCGACGTCTCCAGGTACGGGCCGATCTCGCGCCGCCGCCAGACATGGTTGCCCAGCGTGAGCACGTCCGCGCCAGCGGCGAGGAGCCGGTCCGCAAGGCGCGGCGTGATGCCCGCCCCGTCGGCCACGTTCTCGGCGTTGACGATGCAGAAGCCGGCGCCCAGCTCCTCCTTCAGCCCCGGCAGCCGCTCTTCCACGGCTGCCCGGCCGGGCTTGCCGAAGACGTCTGCGATGAAGAGGACTACTACGGGAACGAAAGCGCTGCGGCCGGGTGGACGGAAACGGAAGCGTGGTTGCCCGCGTCCGGTGTGTAGCGTGAGAGCGCCTGGCGCTCGACTCGGCTGAAGTCCACGACCGTCCCGACCTTCGACGTCGTCGAGGCGACCGTCGACCCGACGGTCAGGCTCGGGTCGGGCGCGATGTGCGTCAGCGAGACGACGATCGACGGGTTGCCGCTCGGCTGGATGTCGATCCGCGCGCCGTAGTGCGTCCCATCGAGGATGTACGGCGTGATGCCGACGATCGTCCCGTCGACCGGCGAGTAGACGTCTGTCCCGGGGGCGGCGCCGACGTCGAGCGCGGCCGTTGCCGGGCCGGTCCCGCCGTCGAGCACGTAGTAGCGCATGCCGGTGGCACCTCCGCCGAACAGGTGGCGAGCGACTCGGCTGACGAGCCCCTGGTTCACCTGATGCCCGACGGGATCGAGCGCGAGCGCGCCGTCGCCTGAGGCGTGGTACCCGATTGCCGTGACGCGCCCCTGCGCGATCGGCAGCTCGAGCCTGAGCGACTCCCACATCGCGACGACCTGCGGCTGCGGTGGACCGGACGGGAGCAGGCGGGTCGAAGGCGCAGGCGCGGTCGTGCGCACGAGCGTCTTCCCGTTACCCGATCCGAAGGCGGTCAGGAGCAGGGTGATGAGCGCGACCGCGGCGAGCAACAGCAAGCCAACCAGCCGCCTCTTCCGGCGCGCGGCGGCCACTTCTGCCCGCCGTCGCCGCACGGCCAGTGCGTGCCCGGAGGTCGGTGGCATCCGCGGCACGGTAACGAAGCCGGCCTCCCCCTGCAACGCGTGCCGTCGGTCCAGGGCGAGTGCGCCGTCGACCTCGAAGTCCCAATCCCAGGCCGGGGGTTTGCCGGTCCGAAGCTGTACGACCTCCGCGCTACGATGGCTGCCATGGCCGGGCCTCCCGCCGAGGCCGCGAGACTGCAGATCCCGCGCTGGATTCAGCTCGTCGGTCTCCCGCTCGTGCTGCTGTTCCTGTGGACGGTGGCGGGCGCGGCGCGTCACGTCGTCTTCCTATTCCTAATCGCGGCGCTGATCGCGTTCCTGCTCAACCCGCTGGTGCGGGGACTGACCCGTGTCTGGATTCCCCGCGGGTTCGGCGTCGCGATCGTGTACGTGACGTTCGCGGCCATCGTGGTCGGCGCGGGCGCCGCGCTCGGCACTGTGGTCATCAACGAGACGAAGTCGAGCGCGAGCCGCGTGAACGACTACTTTACGGTCACTCACGGACGCCCCTTCGACACCGAGGCGTACCGCGACGTCGATCGCTTCCAGCACTGGCTCAACACCCACCACCTGAGCGGGGTCAAGGTCCGGAAGCAGGGCCACGATCTCGTCAACCGCATCCGCAAGCACGACGTCTCGAAGTACACGGGCAAGATCGTCACCTTCGTTGAGGGCGCCGCGATCGGCACGATCAAGTTCCTCTTCGGCCTCGTGCTCGTGATCGTGGTCTCGATCTACATGCTGCTCGACATGCCGCGGTTAGGACGCGCCGTGGACAGGCGCTTCCCGCCGACGCGCGGCTCGCCCGCGCTGCTGACGCGGATCGAGCGCTCGCTGGCGAGCTACGTCCGCGGCCAGGTGCTGCTATCGCTGATCATCGGGACGAGCGCGGGGCTCGGGCTGTGGCTGCTCGGCACGATCGGCTGGGCGCCGGGCGCCGACCGCTACGCCGTCCTCTTCGGTGCCTGGGTAGCGATCACCGAGCTGCTTCCGTACGTCGGCCCGTGGCTCGGCGCGATCCCGCCGTTCATCTACGAGCTGGTCGTGCACCCAATCGCGGCGCTTTGGGTCGGCCTGCTCTTTCTCGGGATCCACCAGGTCGAGGGGCACATCGTCGTGCCGAACGTGATGGGGAGCGCGCTGCGGCTGCACCCGCTGCTGGTGATCTTCGGGCTGCTTGCCGGAGGTGAGATCTACGGGCTCCCGGGCGCCCTCGTGGCCCTGCCGCTGCTGGCGGCCGGCCGCGCGATCTGGGAGTTCTTCGCCGAACGGGTGCAGCTCGAGCAGTGGCGGGAAGGCGGGAAGGTTCCTGTAGAGGTGGAGGTGGAAGAAACGCGCACGATGGCTCCAGTGCCACCCGCCGATCCACCCGCGGCCGCCAGCCGGTGAGCTCCGAGCAGACGCTGCTCTCAGCCCGGGGCGCCGGCCGCACGTTCGGCCAGACGACCGCGCTCGAGCCTGTCGACCTGGACATCGCGCCCGGCGACGCGCTCGCGCTGGTCGGTCCGAACGGCGCGGGCAAGTCGACGCTCATCGCCCTCCTCGCGGGCGCGCTCGAGCCGAGCACCGGCCGCATTGAGCGGCGCAAGGGCGTGCGCGTCGGCTGGGCGCCGCAGCGGCCGGCCCAGTACGGACGACTCTCCGCGCGCGAGAACCTCGAGCTGTTCGCGCGCCTGGAGGGTGAGCACGAGCCCGAGGAGGCTGCGGCGCGACTGCTCGAGGAGTTCGACTTGCCGGGCAAGGCCTCCGCGAGCGCGAACCTCTCGGTCGGGAACCGCCAGCGACTGAACCTCGCGATCGCGTGTCTCGGCCGGCCGGAAGTGCTGCTGCTCGACGAGCCGACTGCGGCTCTCGACCCCGAGCAGCAGCGGCGCCTCTGGGAGCGGGCCTCGGCGCTTCGGGAAGCCGGCGGCGCCTTTGCGTTCGCAACCCAGAACCTGGACGAGCTCGAGCGCTACGCCGACCGAGTTGCGGCGCTGCGAGATGGGCGGCTGGTCTTCGTCGGCCCGGCCGACGAGTACGACCGCTCGCAAGCTGACACTCTGTTCGCGTGACGCGGATTTGGTTGCTGCTCCGCAAGGACGCGCTTGTGCTGCGGCGCTCGCCGCTGGTGCTCGGGATCCTTCTTGCCTACCCGCTCACGATCGCAGTGCTGGTCGGGCTCGTCGCGAGCTACGCGAACGCGAAGCCCAGGGTCGCACTCGTCGATGAGGACAACCTGCCGCCGACGGTCACGATCGGCGGCCACCGCTTCCACGTCGACAGGACGATCCAGCAGGTCAGCCGGAACGTGAAGCTCGTACGCCTCTCGCCGGACGCCGCGGCCCAGCAGCTGAAGACCGGGAAGGTCGTCGCAGTCCTCACGGTGCCGCCGGGGTTCATCAGCACCCTCAAGGAGATGGTTCGCAGCCCGCGGCTGGAAGTGCAGCTCTCGCACGGGACGATCTCCTCGCGCGTCGACCAGCAGGTGCAGGCGCTCGTCTACTCGCTCAACCGGCAGCTCCAGCGCGCGTACATCGACACGAACCTCGGCTACGTGACGCTGATCCTCCGCGGCGGCAAGGGCACATTCCTTGGCCGGCCGATCAGCATCCTCGGGCTGGAGCGCGCGCAGAAGGTGCTCGCGCGGATGCCACAGACTGCCGACGTCCGCACGCTCGACGACTTCATCCACGACGCGCGGCTTGCGCTCGCGAACACCGGCGACGCGCTGCAGGCGACGGCCCACCCGATCGAGCTCGACCGCTCCCACGACCGCGGCCGTACGTGGGTGCTCTCTGCGAACGTCCAGGCCTATGCGCTCGCGCTCACGATCACGTTCTTGACGCTGATGCTGGCGGCCGGCTCCCTCGCGGCGGAGCGGGACGAGAACGTGATCGGGCGCCTGGCGCGCGGGCTGGTCGGGCTCGGACATCTCGTCTGGGCGAAGGTCGCGCTCGCGGCCGCCCTCGCGCTGGTGCTCGGGCTGGCGATCGCCGTCGCGTTCGGGGTGATCATCCAGGTCGGCGGGGTCACCGGCGGGGAGCCTTGGCGGCGCCTGCCGCTGCTCGTGGTCGGGCTGCTGCTGGCCGGCGGTTCGCTCGGCGCGCTCGGGGCCCTACTCGGAGCTCTCGCGCGCGAGGCCCGCTCGGCGTCGCTTGTCGCGCTGCTCGTCGTTCTCCCGATCGTCTTCCTCGGGCTGATTCCCTCGGAGATCGTTCCGCCTGCGGGCTGGGCGTCGAGCGCGCTGCCGTTCACGCACTCGTTCGAGCTCTTCCGCTCGGCGCTCTTCGACCTGAGCCCGTGGGGCGAGGTCGTCAAGCAGGCGGTCTGGCTGGTCGTTCTCGGCGGGATCTTCGGGACGCTCGCCCGCCTGGGAGCGCGTAGATTGTTGGTGTGAGCTTCCCCGCAACGAGGCTTCGAAGGCTGCGCCGCAGCGACCGGCTCCGCTCGCTCGTCCGCGAGACCCGGCTCGACCTCGACGACTTCGTCTACCCGCTCTTCGTCGGCCCTCGGAACGAGCCGAACCCGGATCTGCCGCCGTTCGGCCGTCTCGCCGTCGAGGACCTTGCCGCCGAGGCCGCGGAGCTCGAGCGGCTCGGTGTCCGCGCGGTGATGCTCTTCGGGATCCCGGACGAGAAGGACGCGGAGGGCTCGGGCGCCTGGGAGGACGACGGTGTCATCCAGCGAGCCTTACGAGTGCTGCGCGAGACCTCGCGGGAGCTCGTCCTGACGACCGACGTCTGCCTCTGCGAATACACCTCGCACGGCCACTGCGGGCCGCTCGACGGCGAGGACGTCGACAACGACGCGGCGCTCGAGCTGCTCGCGCGAACCGCCGTCAGCCATGCCGAGGCGGGGGCGGACGTCGTCTGCCCGAGCGACATGATGGACGGGCGCGTGGCGGCGATCCGCGGCGCGCTCGACGACGCCGGCTACTCCCAGATTCCGATCGTCTCCTATGCGGCGAAGTACGCCTCGGCGTTCTACGGGCCCTTCCGCGACGCGGTCGACTCGGCGCCTGCGTTCGGCGACCGGCGCGGCTACCAGATGGATCCCGCGAACGTGCGCGAGGCGCTCCGCGAGTGCGCACTCGACGTGGAGGAGGGCGCCGACGCGCTGCTCGTGAAGCCGGCGCTGCCGAACCTCGATGTGATTCGCGCTGTCCGCGAGCGCTTCGATCTCCCAGTCGGCGCCTACAACGTCTCGGGGGAGTACGCGATGCTGAAGGCCTCCGCCGCGCGCGGCTGGATGGACGAGCGCGCCGCGGCGCTGGAGTCGCTGACCGCGATCGTCCGCGCCGGGGCGGACCTCATCGTCTCGTACTGGACGAAGGAGCTCGCGACCTGGTTGTAGCGGCGAGCCTCTGGGAGACGATCGCTCGGGAGGCGGCAGGCGAAAGCGCCCTCTGGGAGGACGCACTGCGCCAGGCCGGCGAACGCGAGGAGGAGGCGGTCTTCTCGCCGCTCTCCGAGGAGCGCTACGCCCTCGGCCTGGAGACGATCTACGAGGGCTACCTGCTCCACTACGGGACGCCGCGGCTGTTCGCGCCCGCCGACGACGACACGGCGCTGCTGCTCGGCGACTACCTCTACGCGCACGGGCTCGTCCGAGTTGCGGAGGCCGGGACCGTCGAGGCGGTCGCGGACCTCGCGGCGCTCATCTCCCGCTGCGCGCAGCTGCGGGCCGACGGGCTTCTCGGTGACGGGGAGGCCTGGGCGGCCACCGCCTCGACGCTCGCCGAGGGCGAGGAATCGCGCAGTGCGTGGACCGCCGGGCCCGAGGTTGCGCAGGCCCTCGAGCTACACGCGCGCCGTGTGGGTTAGCATCGCGCCGCGATGATGGTGCTCGCTGCGACCGCTGCAGAAGAAGGCAAGAAGGTGATCGAGGCGATGCTGGTCGTCGGCCTGATCTTCGCCGGCGTCATTGCCCTGGGCCAGTTCACGCACTGGGTCCGCCACCGCCGGCACTAGAGACCCGGCCGCTTCTGTCGGATCATTGGGGCATGCGGGAGCTTCCGCGTGGCACCGTCACGTTCCTGTTCACCGACATCGAGGGCTCGACGCGCCTGCTCCGGGAGCTCGGGGACGCCTACGCTGAGGTGCTCGAAGAGCATCGCCGAGCTCTCCGAGCCGCATTCGCGGAGTCCGGCGGCGTCGAAGTGGATACCCAGGGCGATGCGTTCTTCGTCGCATTCGAGCGCGCGAAGGACGCACTGGCCGCGGCTGCCGAAGGACAGCGGGCGCTTGCTTCCGGGCCGGTGCGGGTGAGGATGGGCGTCTTCACGGGCGAGCCGATCCGAACTGAGGACGGCTACGCCGGGATGGACGTTCACCGCGCGGCCCGTATGGCGGCTGCGGGGCACGGCGGCCAGGTGCTCGTCTCCGAGAGCTCCCGGCGCCTCGTTGCCGACGATCTGCCGAACGACTACGCGCTGCTCGACCTCGGCGAGCACCGGCTGAAGGACCTGTCGGCGCCGCAGCGGATCTTCCAGCTCGTGACCGAGGGCCTTTCACGCGACTTCCCGCCGTTGCGAACCCTCGAGAACCGGTCGACCAACCTGCCGGCGCAACCCACCCCGCTCGTCGGTCGACAGCGCGAGCTCGCGGAGCTGATCCAGTTGTTGAGGCAGCCCGACGTACGCGTCTTGACCGTTACCGGGCCGGGCGGCGCCGGCAAGACGAGACTGGTGCTCCAGACGGCGGCCGACCTAATCGAGGACTTCCGCGACGGTACGTTCTTCGTCCCGCTCGCAGGCGCAACGGAGCCGAGTCTCGTCCTCCCGATGATTGCGCGCACGGTCGGCCTCCAGGAAGCGGGGGGCCTCTCGTCTGCCGAGGCCGCCGCCCAGTACCTCCGCGACCGAGAGGTATTGCTCGTCCTCGACAACTTCGAGCACGTCCTCGAGGCGGCACCGCTCGTCGGGAATCTCGTGAGCGAGGCGCCCGGCGTGAAGGCGATCTGCTCGAGCCGCGCTGCGCTGCGCCTCTCGGGTGAGCACGAGTACTCGGTCCCCGAGCTTGCGCCCGAAGACGCCGTCGCGCTCTTCGCCGAGCGAGCGAAGGCGATCGACCACGAGTTCCGTCTGAACGGCGACGCGCACGTGGTTGCCGACATCTGCCGTCGCCTCGACGGGCTGCCGCTCGCGATCGAGCTGGCGGCGGCGCGCACGAAGGTGCTGTCGCCGCAAGCCCTGCTCGATCGGCTCGACCGGCGGCTGCCGCTGCTCACCGGCGGCGCCAGAGATCTCCCCGATCGACAGCGGACGCTCAGAGACACGATTTCCTGGAGCTACGAGCTTCTCGACGAGGAGGAGCGAGCCGTATTCGCGAGCCTCGCCGTCTTCGCTGGGGGCTTCACGCTCGAGGCGGCCGAGCGGGTGTGCGGCGCAGACCTCGACACGCTTGCATCGCTCGCCGAGAAGAGCCTCGTACGGCAGCGTGACGACCGCTTTCGGATGCTGGAGACGATCCGCGAGTTCGGCCTCGAGCGGCTAGCCCAATCCGACGACCTGGAGCCAGTCAGGCGCCGCCATGCTGAGTTCTTCCTCGCGCTCGCAGAGAACGGCCCCGGCCGCGCCGGGCGATTGGAACCCTGGCTTGAGCGGGTCGATCCCGAGCACGACAACCTCCGGTCGGCAATCGTGTGGGCAAGGGAGCACTGCGAAGCACGCTGCGAGTTGCGCCTCGCGGCTGCGCTCGGCCCGTTTTGGGAGGCACGGGGCTACTTGGCGGAAGGACTGGTGCGCATCCGCGAGGCGCTCGCAGGCGACCCGGATGGGCCGGTGGGCCTGCAAGACCGGGCACTGAACGCCGGAGTCGTGCTCGCTTTCAAGCAGGGCGACCCCGCGACCGCGCGCGAGCTGGCCGAGCGGATGGCTGCTCTCGCCGATGAGTCTGAGGACGAAGAGATCCTCGCGAACTCGTTGAACGTGATGGGAATCGTCCTGACGGGGGAAGGGCAGTTCGACGAGGCTCGGCGAGTCTTGAAGCTGAGCGTCGGAATCAACGAACGGCGCGGCAACGACGCCAGAGCGCAATCCGGCCTGCACAACCTCGGATTGATCTCGCTCGGCGAGAGGGCCTACGACCGCGCGGTCGAGGAGCTGACCGCAGCCCTGGAGCTATCCAGGTCAACTGGGCATGAGCGTCCTGCCTCGAACGACCAGCTCGACCGGGCCTTTGCCCTGATCGGCCTTGGTCGCTGGGCCGAGGCCCGCGTCGACGCGCAGGAGGGGGTTCGCGCGGCAAAGCGCCTCCGTTGGCGTGAAAACGTCGCTTATGGTCTCGTCGCCCTGGCTGCTGTTGCAATCGCCCAGAACGAGCTGGAGCCCGCCGCGCGCTTCCTCGGGCAAGCGGACCGGCTAGCTGAGGAGCTCCATCTCGACTTCACGGGCTACGCCGAGCAGACGCGGATCGACGCTCATCAGGACTTGCGGCCCCGGTTGCCGCAGGACCAGCTCGATTCCCTGCTGGCCGAAGGCCGGGCGTGGTCGCTCGACGAAGCCGTGGCGGCGGCCGTCGAGCAGCAGGCAACCTAGACCCGCCGCGCGATGAGGCGGAATCATTGCGGCATGCGCGAGCTGCCGAGCGGGACGGTCACGTTCCTCTTCACGGACATCGAGGGCTCGACGAAGCTGCTGCACGAGCTCGGCGCGAAGGAGTACGCGGCCGCTCTGGCTGAGCACCGGGCCGCGCTTCGTGACGCGTTCGCGAGGCACGGGGGCGTCGAGGTCGACACGCAGGGCGACGCGTTCTTCGTCGCCTTTCCAACGGCGCCGGGTGCGGTCGCCGCAGCGCGTGAGGCGCAAGACGCGCTGTCGATCCCGGTCCGGATGGGGATCCACACCGGCACGCCGCTGCTCGCGGATGAGGGGTACGTCGGCGCAGACGTCCATCGGGCTGCGCGGATCGCCGCGGCCGGCCACGGACGCCAGATCCTCGTCTCGGCCGCGACCGCCGCGCTGGTGGACGCGGATGGCCTGCGTGACCTCGGTGAGCACCGGCTCAAGGACCTGAGTGCGCCGGAGCGGATCTACCAGGCCGGCGAGGACGGCTTTCCACCGCTCAAGACCCTCTACGCGACGAACCTGCCTGTGCCGGCGACCCCGTTCCTCGGCCGTGAGGGCGAACTTGGGGACGTGCAGGAGCTCGTCGCCCGCGAAGACGTGAGGCTCCTCACGCTGGCCGGCGCCGGCGGCAGCGGCAAGACCCGGCTCGCGCTGCAGGCCGTGGCCGCTGCAGCGGATGCGTATCCGCAGGGCGTGTGGTGGGTCGCGCTCGCCTCGGTGCCGAACGCCGCCGACGTCGTCTCCGCAACCGCGCGTGCGCTCGGCGGCGGCGGGTCGCTCGCCGAGGTCGTCGGCGACAGGCGTCTCCTGCTCCTGCTCGACAACTTCGAGCACGTGATCGAGGCCGCGCCCGAAGTGGCCCGCTACTCGCGTCGTGTCCTCAGGTGGACGTGGTCGTGACGAGCCGTGAGCGGCTGCGCGTTGCGGGGGAGCAGGTGTATCCCGTTCCCGTGCTGGGTCGGGGCGACTCCCGCGAGTTGTTCGTCGCGCGCGCCCGGGCGGCTTCGCCGGAGTTCGAGCCGGACGAGCACGTGGACGAGCTGTGCGCGCGGCTCGACGACTTGCCGCTCGCGCTCGAGCTGGCGGCGGCGCGCGCCTCGCTCCTGACGCCGAAGCAGCTGCTCGACCGGCTCGGTGACCGCCTCGACCTGCTGCGCGGCGGCCGCGACGCCGAGACCCGCCAGCGCACGCTCCGCGCCACCGTCGAATGGTCGTACGAGCTCCTCACGGCCGAGGAGCAGAGCCTGCTCGCGTCGCTGTCGATCTTCCGCGGCGGCTGGACCCTCGAAGCGGCGGAGCGCGTCTGCGGCGCCGACGTCGAGCTGCTCCAGTCGCTCGTCGACAAGAGCCTCGTCCGGCGCTGGGAGTCGGGCCGGTTCGGGATGCTGGAGACGATTCGGGAGTTCGCGGCCGAGCGGCTCCGGCCCGAGGAACGCGACGAGCTTCTGCGCGGGCTGGTCGACTTCCTCACGGAGCTGTTCGAGCAGGCGAACCTCCGTCCCGAGAGCCCGGGGCGCCCGGCCATGGAGCTCGCGCAGGAGGAGCGGCCGAATGTCGACGTCGCGCTCGAGTGGGCGACCGAAGCCGGTGAGGCGGATGCCGGGCTCCGCCTCATGTGGATGCTCGAGATGTACTGGGCGACGAATGACCCCCTCGGAGGGCTCAGGCAAGTCGACGCGCTGCTCGCCGCCGCGAGTGAAGACGTTGACCCGCTCGCATATGCGCGCGCGCTTCGCTTTCGCGGGGCCACCTACGACTTTACGAACGAGAGCGTGCTGGCCGAGCAGGAGTACGAGCGAGCGATCGAGGCGTTCCGGTCGCTCGGGGACGAGGTCGAGGCGTCCCATCTCAGGCACCGCATCGCCTTCGCTGCACAGCACCAGGGTGACCTGGAGCGCGCGAAGCGGCTCGCGTCGGAAGCCCTCGAGCTCGACCGGCGCAGCGGCAACCGGCGCGACGAGGCGCTCGCGCTCAATGTCCTGGCGATGGTCGCCTTTCAAGAGGGGGACCGGGAGAGCGGGCTGCGGCTCGCGCTCGAATCCGCCTCCGTCGCGGAGAGCCTGGGCTTCATGTGGTTCCGCGGCGTGACGCTGCTGGCTGCTGCGGAGTGGCTGGTTGCCGGGCACGAGCTGGAGGCGGCGATCCCCGTCTTCCTCGACGGGGTCGGCACGCTTCTGTCGGTCCAGGACCGCGTGAACCTCCCGATCGCACTGGCCGCGGGTGCCGCGATTGCGGCCGGCCGAGGCGACGCGGCGCGGGCCGGGAAGCTGTGGGGCGCCGTCGAAGTCGCCTTGGAGCGCGAGCCGAGGGCGTCGACGACGCAAGGGCTGCGCGACTACGGTCCATACGTCGAGCCGGTCCGCGGCGCCGACTTCGACCGTGGCCGTACCAGCGGCCGAACGCTCTCGCTCGAAGACGCCGTGCGGTATGCCCTCTCCGACCTAGACTGACCGCAATGCGAGACCTCCGGGAGTGGATTGCGCTGCTAGAGCGCGAGGGCGAGCTCGTCCGGATCTCAGCCGAGGTCGACCCGCACCTCGAGATCACCGAGATCACCGATCGAGTCGTCAAGGCCGGCGGGCCCGCGTTGCTCTTCGAGAACCCGAAGTCGAGCCACCCGCTGCTGATCAACCAGTTCGGCACCGAGCGGCGGATGTGCCTCGCGCTCGGGGTCGAGAGCCTCGACGAGGCCGGCCGCAAGCTCGGCGACGTGCTCGAGATGCAGCCGCCGCAGGGGCTCGCGGAGAAGGTCAAGGGCCTGCGAAAGCTCAAGTCGATCGCCGACTCGCAGCCGAAGCGCGTCCGCAGCGGCCCGGCGCAGGAGGTCGTCCTCACCGGCGACGACGTGGATCTCGGTCAGCTGCCGATCCAAACCTGCTGGCCCGGGGACGCGGCGCCGTTCATCACGCTCCCGGCCGTCATCACGAAGGACCCGCGCGACGGCACCCGCAACGTCGGCATGTACCGGCTGCAGGTGCTCGACCGGCGCACGACCGCGATGCACTGGCAGATCCACAAGGACGGGCGCGCCGACTACCTCCTCGCCGACGGCAAGCTCGAGGTCGCGGTCGCGATCGGCCTCGATCCGATCACGGCGTACACGGCGAGCGCCCCGCTCCCGAAGCACGTCGACGAGCTGATGCTCGCCGGCTTCCTCCGCGGCGGCCCGGTCGAGCTCGTCCAGGCGAAGACCGTCGACCTCGAGGTTCCGGCCAATGCGGAGATCGTCCTCGAGGGCTACATCGCCAAAGACGAGCTGACCACCGAAGGCCCGTTCGGCGACCACACCGGCTACTACACGCCGCCGGAGGAGTTCCCCGTCTTCCATATCGAGGCGATCACGATGCGGCGCGACGCGATCTATCCGTCGATCGTCGTCGGCAAGCCGCCGGCCGAGGACGCCTGGCTCGGCAAGGCGACCGAGCGCATCTTCCTACCGGCGATCCGGATGAGCGTCCCGGAGATCGTCGACTACGACCTCCCTGTCGCGGGCGCGTTCCACAACTGCGTCCTGGTCTCGATCCGCAAGAGCTTCCCGGGCCAGGCGCAGAAGGTCATGCACGCGATCTGGGGCCTCGGCCTGCTCAGCCTGACCAAGGCGGTCGTGGTGGTCGACGAATGGGTCGACGTGCACGACTACGACGAGGTCTTCTTCCGCGTCTGCGCGAACGTCGACCCGCAGCGCGACGTGCTCCTCTCCGAGGGCCCGCTCGACCACCTCGACCACGCGCCGGCGCGGCAGTTCTACGGCGGCAAGATCGGGATCGACGCGACGCACAAGACCGAGGCCGAGGGCGCGCGGCCGTGGCCGGAGGAGATCCGGATGACCGACGAGATCCAGCAGCTGGTCGACGAGCGGTGGGACGAGTACGGCCTTGGCGGCGCCGGAGTCGCGGGGAACGGCCGTCGAACCGCGTTGCGCCAACTGTTACGTCGTTGACGCGACAGACCTGCGACGATTGAATCCAGCCGCCAAAACAAGCGAAGGAAAGGGGAAGCGCTCGGGTGGATGACCCGCGGGGGGACATGGAGCGGCACGAGCCGCCGCCGAGCCTGTGGCCCGTCGGGTTCGCCGTCGGGATCGTCTGCCTTCTCGTCGGCCTGATCGTCAGCTGGCCTGCCGCGGCCGTCGGAGCCGGGCTGGCCGCGGTGTTCGGGTTCCTCTGGGCGCGTGACGTCGTCTCCGCGAGCCGCGGACCGACGCTTCCAGAACCGGCCGAGCTCGAAGGGCGCCCTTCGGCACCTGCGATCCCCGCGCACCAGGGCGAGGCTGCAATGCCCGAGCCCGAGCCGGCGGAGCGCTTCCCGCGCAACGTCTTCCTCGAGATGTCCACGCTCGGCCTCGGAGCGGTGATCGGCGGCATTGTCACGGTGCCCGCGATCGGCTTCGCCGTCCTGCCCGCGTTCCTGAAGCAGCACAGCCCGCAGATCGACGTCGGGCCGATCACCGACTTCCCGCAAGGCCAGTACGTCGTCGCCACCTTCCTGCGCAACCCCTCTGAGGGGGAGATCTCGCGCCGCACGGCGTACATCCGCAACAACGGCAGCGTCAAAGGCGTGCCGAGCTTCACCTGCATCTCGAACCGCTGCGCGCACCTCGGCTGCCCGGTCCAACCCGGCGGCCCGGTCTTCGACAGCAAGAAGCAGACGGTGAAGACGAAGAACGGCGAGGTCGATTTGATCCCCATGCTGCCAGCGGCCGGCTTCATCTGCCCGTGCCACGGCGGCGCCTACGACCAGGAGGGCAACCGCACCGCCGGCCCGCCCGTGCGCGGGCTCGACCGCTACGAGTTCCTGATCAAGGACGGCCACCTCATCCTCGCCGGGACGTACAGCGTCGCCAGCGTCAGCGGCACGGGCGGCACGGCCAAGATCCACCGCTACCAGACCACCGGCCCCGGTCAGCACATCGACGGGCCCGAAGCCTGGCTCTACCCGGTGCAGCCGCCCCACTGATGGCGAGCAAGAAGTCAGCCCGGCGGCAGCAGCTCGCGCGCACAGCGATGTACCCGCTCGACTGGCTCGAGGAGCGCTCGGGCCTCGTCGGCGGCGTCCGCTACTTCCTCTTCCGCAAGGTCCCGGGCGACACGAACTGGTTCCACACGCTCGGCTCGGCGACGCTGACCGCCTTCCTCGTCCAGCTCGTCACCGGCGTGATCCTGGCGATGTACTACAAGCCGGACCCGCAGAACGCGCACTCGTCGATCGACCACATCACGAACGACGTCACCCTCGGCTGGCTGGTGCGCGGGATGCACAAGTGGGGCGCGAGCGTCTTCATCATCCTGATGTTCATGCACATGGGGCGCGTGTTCCTGTTCGGCGCCTACAAGTATCCGCGCGAGCTGAACTGGATCATCGGCGTGCTCCTCCTCGCAACCGGCCTATTTGAGGGGCTGACGGGGTACCTGCTGCCCTTCGACCAGACCGCCTACTGGGCGACGGTGGTTGCGATCAACATCAACGGGACGGCGCCGTTCCTCGGGCCGTTTCTCGCGTCGCTGCTCCGCGGCGGAGCCGAGATCGGGCCGGACACGCTCGCGCGCTTCTACTCGCTGCACATGCTCCTCATCCCGGGCGCGCTGATCGGATTGATCACGCTGCACCTCTATCTCGTCATTCGGCTTGGAGTCACCTCACCGCCGTGGTCCGACGAGGCGGCGGGCGAGGGCCCGCCGCCGGCGCCGCCCAGTGCGCGCGCAGGGCTCGTGCGTCCGCGCCCGCGAGCCGCCGTGCGAGGGAGGCCGACGGAATGAGCGTCGCTCGCCTCCGGCTCGCTCCCGCGGGGGAAACCATGTTTCCCCCGCGTGCCCCCTTCTTCTTCCGAGTGCCCCTCGACTCCGCCGAGGATTGCGAACGGGGGAACCTCCCGGTTCCCCCCAAGCCCCCTCCACACGCTCATCGGACGGAGGCCGTCCAATGAGCTCCTTGAACGAACGCCGCTCGCGCTTCACGCAGTACAAGAAGGACGTCAAGCAGCGCGGGAAGCCGTTCTACCCGTACGCGATGTTCCACGACACGGTGATGAGCCTCGTCGTCGTGTGCGTGATCTTCATGCTCGCGGTGGTCTGGAGATACGGCTGGTTCGGCGATGCCCTCGGGGCGCTGAACGGGCCAAAGGCCGACCCGGGGACGACCTCGTTCGTTCCCCGGCCCGACTGGTACTTCTACTTCCTCTTCTACCTGCTGCGGATTTTCAAGTGGCCGGAGTCGGTGATCCTCGCGACCGTCGGGATCCCGACGATTTTGCTCATCATCCTGTTCGCCCTGCCGTTCGTCGACCTGCGGCTCGAGCGGCGGCTCTCGCGGCGCCCGGTCGCGGTCGTCGCGGCGATCCTCGTCGTCATCTCGATGGGCGTCCTGACCTACAAGGGCGCGACCGCGAAGGAGGCAATCGCCGCCGAGGTGAAGGCGGCGGTCCCGACCTGGGCGAAGAAGCAGGGATTCGCGAACAACAAGGAGGCGCTTGCCGGGGCGAATCTCTTCGCGGTGTCGGCCTGCACCAACTGCCACACCTACCTCGGCACCGGTTCGTCGAACCTCGGCGCGCCCGATCTCTCAGCCGAGGGCTCGAAGGGCAAAGGCATTCAGTTCCAGATCCAGCATCTCCAGTGCCCGAGCTGCGTCAATGCCGGCTCGCCGATGCCGTCGTTCAAGGACCTCGGCAACGACAACCTGCGCAAGCTGGCGACCTTCCTCGAGGCGTCTAAGGGCGGGAAGTAGTGCGCGTCTTCCTCGGCGTCACCGGTGCATCGGGGGCGCCGTACGCTGCACGCCTCCTGGCGGCCCTGGGTGAGGCCGGGTGCGAGGTGGGTCTGTGCGCTTCCCGGGCCGGCATCGAGGTGCTCGCGACCGAGCTCTACGGCGACGCGCGGCTCTCCGCGGACGAGACGTTGGCTCGTCTGGTCGAGCCGGTGCGCGACGCGGTCACGATCTACGACGAGCGCGACTGGCACGCGCCCTACGCGAGCGGGTCGGCGCGCGTGGACGCGTACGTGATCTGCCCGTGCTCGATGGGCACCTTGGGGACGATCGCATCAGGCGCGATGTCGAACCTGATCCAGCGGGCGGCGAGCGTGGCGTTGAAGGAAGGGCGGAAGTTGGTTCTGTGTCCACGCGAGACGCCGCTCTCGCTGATCCATCTCGAGAACATGCTTCGCGTTCGGCAGGCAGGGGCGGTGGTGCTGTTCCTCGCGCCGGGGTTCTACGCAGGGGCTTCGTCCGTGGGCGCCCTCGTCGACTTTGTGGTCGGCCGCTGCCTCGACCAGCTTGGGCTCGAGCACGAGCTGGTTCGCCGCTGGGGCCAGGAATGACCACGCTACGCGTCCGGTTTCACCCTGTTTGCATCGAGTCAGGCCAGCCGTGGCTAGCCCGCACAAAGCTGGGGCGCGGGGCGTGACCGTAGAGGCGGGCACCCTTCCCGCAGAGGGCGTTCGTGCGATGTTCGACCGGATCGCGCCGGTCTACGACGCGATGAACCGGGTCATGACGGCGGGGCTCGACGGGCGCTGGCGGCGCGAGACCGCGGCGGCTGTCGTGCGGCCGGGCGACCGCGTCCTGGATTCGTGCTGCGGTACCGGCGACCTCGCGCTGGCCTCTCTGGCTCGCGGCGGGCGGGTGACCGGGCTCGACTTCTCTGAGCGGATGCTCGAGCGCGCGCGGCGCAAGTCCCGCGAGATCGAGTGGGTTCAGGGCGACGCGCTGGCGCTGCCCTTCGAGGACGACTCCTTCGACGCGGCGACGGTCGGCTTCGGCGTCCGCAACCTGGAACACCTGGATCGCGGCCTCGCCGAGCTGGCGCGCGTCTTGCGGGCGGGCGGGCAGGTGGGCGTGCTCGAGATCACGCGTCCGCAAGGAATGCTCGAGCCGTTCTACAACCTCTGGTTCGGGAAGATCGTCCCGGTGCTCGGGAAACTGCTGCCCGGCGGGTCGGCGTACACCTACCTGCCTGCGAGCGTGAAGCGCTTTCCCGGACCCGAGGACCTCGCCCGCATCCTGCGGGAGGCGGGATTCTCCGACGTGCGCTACCGCCTGTTCGCGGGCGGGATCGTCGCCCTGCACACGGGGGTGGTCGCGTGAGCGGCCACGTGGAGGGGGTTATGGGGAACCGGGAGGTTCCCCGGATCGAGATCCTCAGGCTGCTGCGCGTGCACCTGCGGAACGCGCTGGCTGAGGCGTGCCCAGAGGAAGAAGGGGGCTCGTGGGGGAAACACGGTTTCCCCCACGCCACGGAGCCGGAGGCGGAGGAGGTCAGATGAGCCTCGCGACGATTCGCGAGAGCCCCGGGCTCGACGAGTACCTCGATGGGCTCGAGGAGCGGCTCGCTGCGGCCGTCGACGTGTATCCAGGGCTTGTCGCGACGGTCGGGGCGGAGGCGCTCACGGCCGGCGGCAAGCGGCTTCGGCCGCTGCTCGTCTTCCTGACCTCCGAAGGCGAGGCGCCCATCGCGGCCGGCGCTGCGGTCGAGCTCGTCCACACGGCGACGCTCGTCCACGACGACCTGATCGACCGCGCCGAGTACCGGCGGGGCCGTGCGGCCGCGTGGGCCACCCACGGTCCCGAGGCGGCGCGGGCTGCGGGCGACTACCTCTTCGCGCGTGCCTTCGCCGAGCTGACCGCGACCGGCGACCGGCAGGCTGTGCGCATCCTCGCGGCCGCGACTCTCGCGCTGGCGCGCGGCGAGGCGCTCCAGCGCGTCCAGGCCCACGACCCGGAGACCACCGTGGAGAGCTACCTCGAGCGGTGCGCCCTCAAGACCGGGAAGCTCTTCGAGGCGGCCTGCCTGCTCGGCAGCGGCGGCGACCGGAACCTCGGCGCGTTCGGGCTCGCGCTGGGGATCGCGTTCCAGATCGCGGACGACATCCTCGACTGCTCGGGCGAGACGACCGAGACCGGCAAGATCGCCGGCACCGACCTGCGCGAGGGTACGCCCACGCTGCCGCTGATCCTCGCCGCGCGAGTCGACGGCGCCGTGCGCCGTGCGCTAGCGGGCGGCCCCCTGAACGGCGCGCTGATCCGCGTCGCCGAGACCGGCGCGCTGGACGAAGCGCGGGTCGTGGCGCTCGACTACGCGCGGCAAGCGCGAGCCTGCCTCGACGGCCATCTCCGGCGCGGGGAGCTCGAGGCTCTGACCGACGCAGTGGTGGACCGGGAATCGTGAGCCTCGGCCAGACGATCCCGGCCATGCCCGTCCGCGATGCGGGAGCGGCGACCGAGTTCTACCGCGAGCGCCTCGGCTTCCAGGTCCTGCACGAGGACGAGGGTTTCGCGGTGCTCGGCCGCGACTACGCGCAAGTTCACCTCTGGCAGGCCGGCGACGAAAGCTGGCGCGAGCGGGTGGCGCTCCGCGAGACGCCGGTGAGCTCGGGCGCCGAGTCGTTCATCGCCGGAACCGCGAGCTGCCGGATCCTGGTCGAGGGCGTCGACGACCTCTACGCCGAGCTGAGCGCGAAGGACGTGCTGCACCCGGTCTCGCGCGAAGGCGTCAGCGACACCGAATATGGCACGCGCGAGTTCGCGACGCTCGACCAGGACGGCAACCTGATCTCGTTCTTCGAGTGGGTCTCGTGATCAGGCTCGGCCGCATCTCGTACGTGAACATGGCGCCGGTCTTCTACCGGCTCGACTTCGAGGTGGACGAGTACCAGGGCGTGCCGACCGATCTGAACGCGCGATTGCTGCGCGGGGAGCTGGACCTCGCGCCGATCTCGTCGATCGAATACGCGCGCCACGCCGATCGCCTCCGCCTGCTTCCGCGCCTCTGCGTCTCGTCCGAGGGCGCCGTCGACTCGATCCAGCTCGTCGCGCGCAAGCCGCTCGAGCAGGTGCGCACGGTCGCCGTCACGCCCGAGAGTGCGACATCGGTCGTCCTGACCAAGGTGCTGCTCCCCGAGGCCCGCCACGTGCTGCTCGGCGAGGAGGCCGACGCGAAGCTTCTGATCGGCGATGCCGCGCTCAAGAGCGCCTTCGAGGATCCGACGCCGCACCACGACCTCGGCCGGCTCTGGCTCGAGCGCACGGGCCTGCCGATGGTCTTCGCCGTCTGGGCCTGCCCGGAGCCGCTGCCGGCGGGGCTTCTCGAGCTCGAGGACGCGCTGGTCGAGTCGGTCCGAACCGCGCGAGCCGAGCCCGAGCAGCTCGCATACGAGTCGAGCGACCGGTACGGCTACCCAGCGGGCTTCCTGGCGCGGTACTTCGAGAAGCTCCGCTATCGCTTCGGCCCGCGCGAGCGAGCCGGCCTGCTGACGTTCCTCGAGCTGGCCCAAGACGTGGGCGAGCTGGGAGAAGTCCCGGAGCTCCGCTTCGTCGCCAGGGCTGAAGCCACCGTCTGAAACCCGCCCTCGGGCGACAAGCCTCGTGTGCAAGCGGTGGAGTCCGTCGCCGTTAGGGCTGCCGCCTCAAGGATGACTTGCGAGTGTCCGATACCGAGCTTCGTGAGCATCGAGATCAGGATGTGGCAGCTCGTGACCGCGATCACGGTCATCGCTCTCGCTGCCGGGGTCTTGATCGGCCACTCGTTCACCGGCACGGGGTCAGCCAAGAGCGATGCAGCCAAGAGCAGCTCGAACGACTCGGCCTACAAGGAGCAGCTCCAACGCTTGCACAGTCGGGAACTGAAGAGCGCGGCTGAGGCCAACGTTCGTGCCGCCGTCCCGGCGATGGAGGCGTACAACGCCGATCACGGAACCTACGCGGGCGTCACCCTCAAGAAGCTGCAGACCCTCTACGACGCCGGTGTCCGCAACATCGCGATCGTGCGCGCCAACGCCTCCACCTACTGCTTCGAGAACACGGCACCGGCCGAGTTCACCTTCCACAAGTCCGGCCCGGCCGGAGACATCCTGCCGGGATCCTGTTCCTAGGTGCTTGCAAGACGCGCTCGACTCCACAGGAATCTGGCGGCTTCGGACGGAGGGTCACGATGCATTAGTGCAGTTCGCGCAGGTGCGCGATTGCAAGACCTGGCCCGTGCTCTTTGGGCGAACTGGTCGAAGTGCCGGAGCTCCGCTTCGCCGCCCGGCCGAAGGGACCATCTTGTCCTCAAGCCCAGCACGCTGACCCAGGCGGCCGTCCATCGCCTTACTCGGCGCGGAATGCAACCGGCCTGGCAACATCGGTTGCGTGCTGCCGACCATAGTGATCGACCACTGCGTGATAGCGGTGTCCGATTGGGAACGCTCGAACGCCTTCTATCGCGATGTGCTCGGTGCTGAAGTTGACGAATGGTTCGGTCATTACCGCTTCGGCCACTGGCAGCTGAATGTCCACGGCCCCGGACTTGCTGGGCTGAACGCTGAGAAGCCCGTCGAACCGGGAAACAGCGACCTGTGCTTCGTCTGGCCGGGGCCGATCGAGGAAGCACTTGAACACCTGGCTCGCCACGAGGTCGAGATCGTGGCGGGGCCACTTCAGCTCGAGTCAGGCGCGAGGGGCCGAGGCCGCCACGTCTACTTCCGTGATCCTGACGGAAGTCTGCTCGAATTCGTCTCGTACAGGTAGCTCGGACGTTTCCGAAGGCCCGGTGTCAGGTCTTGCATTCCGGCAAACCTGCTGCTGCGCCGGAGAATTGCTTGATTGCAAGACCTGACACCCCATGAAGTTCGCCGATCTCAGCCGCCTGGCCGCGGAGCTGGACGGTGTCGCCGAACATCGCCGCGACGGCCTGCTCGACTGGCGGTATCGCGGGCGCCTGGTCGCGAGGCAGCTCGACGACACCCACGTCGTCATCCGCGCGTCGTTCGACTTTCGAGATTTCCTGCTCCAGTCGTTCCCCGACACGTTCTCGGTGCCGAAGCGCTTCGCCAAGCACATGATGATCGTCGCCGACCTCGAGAACGGGAATGCCGATGTCATAGAGGACGCGGTCATCGGCGCGTGGGAGCTGCAGTCCGGCTCAGGTTCGGCGTAGCGAGTCGATTGTCGCCGTCTTGACGAGGCCGGAGACCGCCCGCGCCAGATCGCTGTCGGAAGTGACGAAGATGTCCGCCTGTAGCTGGGTGAGCGCCACGAATTCGGCGTCGAACGTTGTCTTCCATCCGAGCTGATCCGCGACCTTCCAGGCAGTCCGTTGGAGCACCTTGTCGCCGAGGAAGCGCACCTTCAGCGAGTTGATCCGTGTCACACGCTCGAGGCCCTCGGCAGCCGTGATCTCACCGCGGCCGGCCGCGTCGTACAGCGCCGCCAGCGCCTGCGAGCGTACGAGTGTCGGCGCGACGAGCTTGTGCTCGACGGCAACCTCGATCTCGCCCGCGGCAATCCCGAGCAGCGTCTCGCAGTCGATCACGAACCGGGTCAACGCGGCAGACGCTACACCGGCGAGTGGCTCGAGCGGGACTGGCCGTTCGGGTACGTGGACTGGGGCAAGCGCGCCTAGGTAACCGAGCTGGTGCAGGCGACAGATTGAACGGTTCCGCGGAACGGGGCAGGATGCTTCCGTGTCTGGTCGTTTGAGACGACGGGAGTTGGTCGTGACACCGGTTTGGAACGATGGCCATCGCTTTTCTGGCCGGGTCGTGCTTGTGACCGGCGCCGGGGGGACGCTGGGTGGGGCGGTCGCGCGTGGCTTCGGTGGCGAAGGTGCTTCCGTGCTTGTCGGCTACCGGCGTTCACAAGCGGAGGCTGAGTCCGTGGCAGCCGACATCTCCGCCGCGGGCGGTTCAGCCTCCGCTGCCCAGCTTGATGTCACCGACCAGGCTTCGGTCGACCGGTTCGTCGCAGAGGCCGACACGCTCTACGGACGGATCGATGTGCTTGTGAACACCGCCGGCCGGATCGACGAGGCCGACACAGCTCGTTTCGAGGACATGAGCCCCGACGCGGCGACGGCGCTGCTGATGGTCGACGTGGTCGGCTCGATGCGCATGTGCCACGCCGTGATCCCCTACATGCGGCGCAACGGTAGTGGCGCGATCATCAACTTCTCGAGCACCTACGGCAACGGCGTCACCCCGGAGAACCCGATCAACTGGGTCCCGGTCACCGACTGCGCCGCCACGGGGGCGATCCGAGGGTTCACGGCCTCTCTCGCGCGAGACATCGCACCCGACATCCGCGTCAACGCGCTCGCCCCGGGCCCCATCTCAGGGAATTGGGAGCAGGAGTGGGGCGTCGACCCCGAGCACATCGAGGAAGCCAAAACGATGAACCCGATGAAGCGTTTTGGCGATCCCCGCGAGATCGCCGAAACGGTCATGTTCCTCGCCTCGGACGGCGCCGGATACATCAACGGCCAAGTGATCCACGTAGAAGGCGGCTGGGTTCCCGCCGGATGAGCCCCAAGCACGTACCCGCGTCGACTAGCGCGTACTGAGCGCCGAGGGTCGTTCGGCTCGGCGGTACTCGACTTCGTAGCCGAGGCTTCGTGGAATCGCGAGCAGGCCTTCGAGGTCGAGGTCGATTCTCGCGCCTGCCTTCTGCGTGACCTCGTCCTCGATCGGCAGGTCGAAGTCGTCGGCGCCGTAGTCCAGCGCGCGAAAGGCCTCCTCGTTCTGTGTCAGCACCGACGTCCGGATGTGGCGGACGCTGTCGAGGAAGATCCGTGAGAGCGCGATCCAGCGCCAGTACTCCTGCGGTGAGATCTCGCGGCCGCCGAACGCCGTGCCGTAGGGCTTGTACGTCCAGCACAGGAACGAGAACAGGCCACCCGCCTCGTCCTGGAAGTCGCGCGTCCGTTGCAGGTGCTCGAGACGCTCGTCCAACGTCTCGTCGAAGCCGATCACCATCGTCGCCGTCGTGTTCAGGCCGGCCTCGATGATCGCGCGCTGGGCCTCGATGTAGTCAGCGACCGTGTACTTCCACTTCGCGTGCCGGGCGCGGAAGTCCTCGGTGAGGATCTCCGAGCCGCCGCCGGTGATCCAGTAGACGCCCGCGTCGCGCAGCCGCTCCGCCGCCTCGGCGTACGAGATCCGTGCGCGGTCGGCGAGGAAGACGAACTCGGCGACGGTCAGCGCGTAGAACTCGACCCGCTCGCCGTATCGCTCGCGCACGGACGCGAACAGGTCGCAGTAATAGTCCAGAGGCAGGCGCGGGTTGAAGCCGCCGTTGAACGCCACCAGGTCGCGTCCGTGCG
>Ga0307308_10000123_pt1 | contig 23482 bp, 20 predicted proteins | sample ER_DNA_195_FD_194501 | JGI IMG/M metagenome (GOLD analysis project Ga0307308, IMG submission 194501) | Bulk soil microbial communities from the East River watershed near Crested Butte, Colorado, United States - ER_DNA_195 | ecosystem: Environmental > Terrestrial > Soil > Floodplain | place...
TCGTCGCGATCGTGCGGCTGCGCGACGGCACGTTCAGGCCACTCTCGCTCGGGCTCACGCACGGCTCAAAGCCCCAGCGGCTCGTCTCGGCGTTGCCTCCGGCCGTGCGCGGCGGCAAGCTCGTCGGGTTCCGCTTCGTGCCGCCGCCGCGGCTGATCGAGCACGGGGGCGACCAGGGCGGGCCGGCGGTGGGGACGGCCTTCTTCGGGCGCCCGCTGGCCGACGGCTTGGCTATCACCGACTACGCGGACTGGCTCGGGACCGCCGGCGTGCAACGGCTGCGGCACGGGAACGGAATCCGCTTCGCGCTCGCGCTGACGCCGCAGGTCGACACGTTCCTCCGGCCGAGGCAGCCCACAGACGGACATGCACTGCCGGCGGTCGTCTCGCCGCGGCTGGGCGCGATCGCGGGGCGCAACGGCGTCTTCGGCATGAACGTCGCGGGCGTGAACGTCCTCTTCCGGGCGGCGGCGGTCGCTCGCCGGTTCCCGAGCGCGACCTCGGAGGACACGACCGACTTCGTGGTGGCCGACCGCGACGCGCTGGTGACCGCGCTGAACGCGGCGCAGCCGGGCGCGGGGTTTCCGACGGAGCTCTGGATCGACGGAGGCTCGCGCGGAGAGCGGCTTCGCCGGGCCCCGTTCGACGTGCTCTCGGTCGCATCGCAGGCAGGGCTCGAGCGGAGGCTCCGCCACGATCCGGTCGCCCGGGCGGCGGTCGCGATGCTCGAGGTCGCGGCGGTGACGGCGCTTGTCCTGGCGCTGGTCGGGCTCGGGCTCGGCGTCGTCGCCGAGCGCCGCGACGAGGCCGCCGATCTCTTCGACCTCGAGGCTCAGGGCCTGGCCCCGGCGAGCCTGCGGCGCCAGCTGCGGCTGCGGGCGCTCGTCGTTGCGGCGGGAGGGGCCGTCGGCGGGGTTCTGACCGCGCTCGTGCTCTCCGTCCTCGTGGTGGGCTTCGTCGAGCTGACCGCGAACGCGGGCGTCCCCAACCCGCCGCTCGTGCTGGCGGTCGACTGGCCGGTCGTCCTGGTCGCCGCCTTCGCGGCTGCGGTCCTGGCGACGGCGATCGTGGTGGCCGTCACGGCCCGGGCCTTCCGGCACGCTACTCCGGAGCGCTACGGATGACGGCGGCAGTCGAAGCCCGCGACCTCTTCCGCGTCCACTCGACGCCGGAGGGCGACGCGGCCGCGCTGCAGGGCCTCTCGCTCACGGTCGAGCCGGGCGAGATCCTGGCCGTGCTCGGGCCGAGCGGCGCCGGCAAGACGTCGTTCCTGCGCATCCTGGCCGGGCTCGACCTCCCGTCCGCCGGGAGCTTGACCGTGTTCGGCAATGACCTCCGGGCGCTCGGCTCGCGTGGCCGCGCGCGCTACCGCACTGAGAGCGTCGGCTATCTCGACCAGCACTACGCGCGTGCCCTCGCACCCGAGCTGACCGCGCGGGACCTCGTCGGACTGAGGCTTCGCGCCGAGGGGCTCGAGCACGACGGGCGCTCGGAGGAGCTGCTGGCGCACGTCGGCCTCCAGGACCGAGCGAATGCGCGTCCGGGGCAGCTCTCGGGCGGCGAGCAGCAGCGGGTTGCTCTCTGCTCGGCGCTCGCGCACCGGCCGCGGCTGCTCCTCGCCGACGAGCCGACCGGCGAGCTCGACGCCGCCAACGCGCGCATCGTCTACGCGGCGATCGCCGACCTCGCGCGCGCCGAGCGCTGCACCGCGGTGATCGTCAGCCACGATCCGGAGTCCACCGAGATCGCGGACCGCGTCGTGCACATCCGCGACGGGCGAGTCAGCGAGGAGACGGTTCGCGGCGCGGCCGGGAGCTCGATCGTCGTCGGCCGCGGCGGCTGGCTGCAGCTGCCGCAGGAGTATCTGGACCGGGCCGGAATCGGCTCCCGCGCGGCCGCGTCGCTCGAGGGGGATCGGATCGTCGTCACCGCGGCGGGCGACCGCGCGGAGCGGGCCGAGCCGCAGCCGACGGCTCGCACGGCCGAGCCCGGACAGACCGTGGCCGCGGTGCGAGGCCTTGCGAAGACTCACGGCACCGGCACGAGCGCGGCGCGGGTCTTCGACGGCTTCGACGCGCGGTTCGAGAGCGGCCGCCTGACCGTCGTCACCGGGCCTTCGGGCTCAGGGAAGACGACCCTGCTGCTGCTTCTTGCCGGCCTGGATCTTCCGGACGCCGGCGAGATCGAGATCGCCGGGAAAGCCCTCAACGGCCTCGATCGGGCCGGCCGCGCGGAGCTGCGTCGCGAGCGGATCGCTCTCGTGGCACAGCAACCCGGCCTGATCCCGTTCCTCAGCGCACGCGAGAACATCGACCTGACTGCGGCGGTGCGGGGGAGCAGCCTCGACGGAGATGTGTTGTCCGCGGTCGGGCTCGCCGAACGGGCCGGCCAGAGGGTCTCGCGGCTCTCGGCCGGCGAGCAAGTCCGAGTCGCCGTGGCCCGGGCGCTGGCCGCGAAGCCGAAGCTCCTCCTCGTCGATGAGCCGACGGCGCGGCTCGATCAGGCCAACGCGCGCACGCTCTCGGTCCTCCTCTCGACGCTGGCCCGCGAGACGGGCGCGGCCGTCGTCTGCGCGACCCACGACCCGGTCGTGATCGAGCACGCTGACGCTCAGCTTTCCTTGGCGTAATCTCAAGCCGTGGAAGGGATCAGCCTCGAGGAGCTCCAGCTCGCGGCGCGCAACCACGGCATGCCGCTCGAGGCACTGCGCTACCCGGTCACGCCGGTCGGTCTCCACTACCTGCTGATCCACTACGACGTCCCATACGTCGACGCGGACACCTGGAGCCTCACTGTGCGCGGCAAGCGGGAGCTGACGCTCGGCCTCGACGACCTGAAGCAGCGGCCGCGGGCCGAGGCGACGGTGACGATGGAGTGCGCCGGCAACGGGCGCGCGCGGCTCGATCCGCGGCCGGTCAGCCAGCCGTGGCTGCTCGAGGCCGTCGGCACGGCGTGCTGGGCAGGGACGCCGCTGCGGCCGCTGCTCGAGGAGGCCGGCGTGGGGGAGAGCGCAGTCGAGGTCCTCTTCACCGGACTGGACCGCGGCGTCGAGGGCGAGATCGAGCAGCAGTACCAGCGAAGCCTTTCCGTCGAGGAGGCGCTTCGCGACGACCTGTTGCTCGCCTACGAGATGAACGGCGGGCCGCTGCCGCCGCAGCACGGCTTCCCGCTCCGTCTGGTCGTCCCGGGCTGGTACGGGATGACGAGCGTCAAGTGGCTGTCTGAGATCGAGACGATCGAGCAGCCGTTCGACGGCTACCAGCAGGCTCAGGGCTACCGGCTTCGTCAGACCGAGGACGAGGAGGGCACGCCCGTCCAGCGGATCGTGCCGCGTTCCCTGTTCGTACCGCCCGGGATTCCCGAGTTCTTCACGCGTGAGCGCGTCGCGGAGCCGGGCAAGCACGTGATCCAGGGCCGCGCGTGGTCGGGGCTCGCGCCGATCACCTCCGTGGAATTCAGCACGGACGGCGGGTCGACGTGGGCTCCCGCTGAGCTCGAGCCGCAGGAAGAGCGCTGGGCGTGGCGCGGCTGGCGTTTCCGCTGGCAGGCCGAGCCGGGCTCGTACGTCTTGTGTTCACGCGCGCGCGACGAAGACGGGAACGAGCAGCCCGTGGAGCCGCCCTGGAACCTCGGCGGCTACTCGAACAACGCAGTGCAGGCCGTCAGCGTGACCGTCAGCTAGCTGTCGTCCGCGAAGCGCTCGGCGTCCTCGACCGTCTCGTCGTGAAACGTGACGGTCTCCGCTGCGCGCTGATCGGTTTCGAGCCCTGTCATGTCACCCGAGGCGAAACGCTGCTCTTCGCGCGTCTCGTGCTCGCGCTCCACCTCGTGCTCGATCGCTCGCTCGTCCTCGCGCTGCATCAGGCGCTTCCACCAGGAGGTGATTCCCATGGCGTGAGTCTACGCCTAGGAGGGCTTGCCGAATCCCGCCTTGAGGCGCTTGAGCTCGGCCTCGGCCTTGGCCACGCGCTCAGCTGCGGCGTCCGCCCGGCGCTGAGCAGCCCGAACGGCGGCCGCGAGCTCACGCTCCTCGGCCTTCAGCTCCTGGACGCGCGTGCGCGCTGCCTTCAGCTTCCGGTTGTCCTTTCGCGGCGGCGGCGTCTTCGGCTTGGTCACCTTCGGCGCGGGCATCCCGACGAGGGCGTCGAACCCCGGCGGCTCGAGCTCCTCGGTGAGACGGCCCCGCTTCAGCAGGTCGCGGCCTTCCTCCGTTAGCGAGGCGGCGCGCAGCGTTTGCGTGGCGCGATCGGCGGCCTGCGGCCCGACGTCGGCCTCCCGCGCCGCCGACGCCAGCCGCTCCAGCGCGTGCTGCTCGTCGGCGCGGGCCTTTTGGAAGTCCTCTCGTGTGGCGGACGCCTGCGCCTTCGCAAGCGCCTCGCCCGCGTTCAGCAGGCGCTTGACGTCGACCTCGCGCTCGCGCGCGAGTTGGTTGACGAGCCAGACCGCGACCGTCGGCTTGCGCAGGGCTTTCACCTCGTCCGCGAGCTCCCGCTCGCCCTCGCCGCGGAGCCGCTTCGCGATCTCGTCGCGCGCAGCCGTGAAGTCGTTCAGCGGCAGCCCATAGAGCCGGTCGAGCTCGTCCTCGAGGCCCACGCGGGCGAGTCTAAGTCACGCTCTGAATGCCACGGTCAGCGCAAACGCCACGAACGCGAGCGCCACGCCGCCGATCACGACCAAACCGCTGTAGAGAGACCGCCCCACGACCCCACTCCTTTTCACTGGACGCCCTGACCCTACGGGCCGTCCCGGACGGAGGCATCACTCAACCGGGTGGTCTGAGCACCGCAAATTGGTCGGTTATCTCGAGGCGGCGGGCTCGGAAGCGGTAGAGCGCGGCCGGACGCCCACCCGCGCGGCCGGGCTCGCGCCGCTCCCCGGTCGGCTCGAGGACCCCGCGGCGGAGCAGGACGCGCTGCAAGTTCGTCGCGGAGACCTCGTGCCCGAGCGCGGCGACGTAAATCTCGCGGAGCTCGGAGAGCGTGAACTCCGGAGGCGCGAGCGCGAAGCCGACGTTCGTGTACGAGAGCTTGGCGCGGAGCCGATCGCGGCCGGCCAAGGTGATCGCCTTGTGATCGAACGCGAGCTCGGGCAGGCGAGAGACCGGGTGCCAGGCGGTGTCCTCCGGCACGACCGGGTCGACGTCTGCCGGGACGAGGCCGAGGTACGCGGTCGCGAGCTCCCACTCGAGCGGGTTCCGGCCAGGATCGCTGAGCGTCTCGAGTTGCTCGAGGTGGGCGAGCTCACGCACGTCGACCTTGACCGCGAGGTGGCGGCGGATCGAGTGCTCGAGCGTCTCGCCGGGCTCGAGGTAGCCGCCCGGGAGGGACCAGGCGGCGAGGAACGGCTCGCGGGCGCGCTGCCAGAGCAGCGCCTGCAGCCGGCCGTCGCGCACCTGCAGCACGACCGCCAGCGTGACGTGGGCGGGTCGTGGCCTGGTAGACTCTCGTGGAGGTTTTCGACTCACAGGCAAAAACTAGCAACGGAGGACACATGCGTGCACTGATCATCGTCGACATGCTCAACGACTTCGTCGACGGCAAGCTCGCGAATCCGAAGGCGCAGGCGATCGTCGAGCCGCTGCAGCGACTGCTGAACCACGCTCGCGAGGACGGCTGGGTCGTCGTCTTCTCGAATGACGCCCACCGCCCGGACGATCCAGAGCTGGGCATCTGGGGCCCGCACGCCATGGAGGGCACGCCCGGGGCCGACGTCATCCCGCAGCTCGCGCCGCAGGAGGGCGAGATCGTCTCGCCGAAGCGCGTCTACGGCGCGTTCGACGGCACCGGGCTCGACGAGCAGCTGAAGGAAAAGGGCGTCGACGAGGTTGTCATCGCCGGCCAGCATACGCACATCTGCGTGCGCCACTCGTCCTACGGCGCGCAGACGCACGGCTACCGGATCGCGATTCCGCGCGACGCCGTGGCCGCTTTCGAGGGCGTCGATGAGGACGAGGCGCTCGACTACCTGAAGATGGCGTACGGGGCCGAGATCACGACCGTCGACGAGCTTTCGCACGTCCCGGCTGCCGCGCGCGCCTAGTGACGACCGCGGTTGCAGCACCCGCGCCGCGGGACGTCGAGCAGGTCCTGCGCGAGGGCGGGCTCTCGCGCTTCCACAAGAAGGCCGTCCTCGTCACGGGGGCGGCCTGGACCTTCGTGGCGATGGAGATCCTGCTCGTCGGCTTCGTCGCGCCGATCTTTACGGCGAAGTGGGGGCTCGACGGGCGCATGCAGGGGCTCGTCAACAGCGCGGCGCTGGCCGGCTCGCTGTGCGGGTCGCTGGTGCTGGGCCGGCTGGCCGACCGGATCGGGCGGCGGGCGATCTTCCAGTACGCGATTCTCTGGTACGCGGTCTGTACGGCCGGCACGGCGTTGGCGTGGGGACCTTGGTCAGTGATGGCGTTCCGGTTCCTCGCCGGGCTCGGGCTCGGCGGGCTGCTCGTCGTCGACCCCTCGATGCTGGCCGAGTACCTACCGCCGCAGCGGCGTGGGCGCCTGCTCGTCTTCCTCGACTTCTGGTGGCCGGTCGGCCTGTTGCTCGCGACCGGGCTCTCGTTCCTGTTCCTGGGCCCGAGCTTCGACCGGTTCGGCGACTGGAGCTGGCGTTACCTGTTCCTGGCCGCGTCGTTCCCCGCGTTCCTTGCTTTCGTCGTGCGGCGGACGCTGCCCGAGAGCCCGTACTTCCTGGCGCGGCACGGGCGCAGCCGCGAGGCCGCCGAGGTGCTCTCGGAGATCACGGGGCATCCGGTCGAGCCCGGCGAGGTGACCGCGCCGGACGAGCCGGAGTCGTCAGCCCGCGAGCTCGTGGCGCCTGCCTTGCGCGGCCGGGCGGTCACGACCGCGCTGATCTGGATTGCCCTGAACGTCTCGTACTACGGCCTCTTCCTCTGGCTGCCGTTCGTGCTCCAGGGCGAGAAGCACTTCCACGTGGACCTCTACCTGCTGCTCACGCTGAGCGCGGTGTCGCAGTTCCCCGGGTATGCGGCGGCGATCTGGCTCGTCGAGCGGATCGGCCGCAAGCCGACCCTCGCGGCGTTCCTGTTCCTCGGCGGCGTCTCGGCCTACGCGTTCTCGGCGGCGGACACGCAGGGCGTCTACATCACGGCGTTGTTCTTCGTCGGCTTCTTCAACCTCGGCGCCTGGGGCGCGGTCTATCCGTACACGGCCGAGCTGTTCCCGACGCGTCTGCGTTCGAGCGCGTTCGGCCTGATGGAGGGAGTCGGCAAGGCCGCCGCGATCTCGGGGCCGTACATCTTCGGCCACCTGAAGGACGCGACCGGCAGCACGACGTGGTCGATCACGTTCGTCGCGATCGTGATGGCCGCCGGAGGCCTCGTCGCCGGCGCCTTCGGTCGAGAGACCAAGGGCCGCCACCTCGCGTAGGCCGTCTGACCTAGACAGCTGCCGGTTAGCCACTCGTTATCGACGCATTAGCAGCGGTCGCGAGCCTCGGGCTGCACCACTCAATCCAGTGAGGGGTCAAGGAGGCAACGATGAAAGTGCTAATCGCCATAGCAGCGGCTGGGGCTGCAGCGACGGTGGCCCTCGCGCCTACGACGTCGCAGGCCCGATCGCTTCACGAGCAACACGGCGCTTCGCGTGTTCTGAGCTACGCGAGTGCCGCTGCGGTTGCGATCCAGCCGGACGGCAAGATCGTCGCGGGCGGCCGGCGAGACGGAGCCGGCTACACACATGATCCTGCGGAGTCATCGGACTTCGCTCTTGCACGCTACAAGCCGAACGGTCGGCTGGACCCGAGCTTCGGCGCGGGAGGTCGGGTGCTCACGGACTTCTCGTTGTCGTTCGACTCGCTCGAGGCAGTCGTCCTCCAGCCGGACGGGAAGATCGTCGCCGGGGGGTACAGCTCACGGCCGGACGGCGGCTCAGGCTTCGCGCTGGCGCGCTACGACTCGCGTGGCCGGCTCGACCCGAGCTTCGGAAGGCACGGGAAGGTGCGCATCCGCTTCGGTCCATCCGGGAGCGCGGCGTATGCGCTCGCACTGCAACCGGACGGAAAGATCGTCGCTGCGGGAACGAACTCCGGGAATGAAGTAACGCCTCAGTCATGGGTGGTCGCACGCTTCAACCCAGGCGGCAGCCTTGACCGGAGCTTCGGGAACGGTGGCGATGTCACAACGGCGTTTGGCCTGATGAGCTCTGCCGGAGCGGTCACGCTCGAGCCGAACGGAAAAATCGTCGTTCTCGGCAGCAGCTGTGACCACGACTACGCCGCCTGTGGGCTGGCCGTTGCCCGCTACGAGGCGGACGGCAGCCTCGACCCGGGCTTCGGCAGCGGCGGGAAAGCGACGACGCACTTCGCTGGATTCGACGACATCCGCGGCAACGGCGTCGCGGTGCAGGCGGACGGCAAGATCGTCGCAGCAGGCACGGCCGGCAACGAAGACTCCGGCAACTACAACTTCATCGTCGCGAGGTACAACGGCGACGGCAGCCTCGACGCCGACTTCGGCACAGGCGGAACGGTCATGACGGACTTCGAGCCCGGGAGCGACGAGAGCCTGGACTTCGCCTCGGCTCTTGCTCTCGAGCCCGACGGTGCAGTCGTCGTGGCCGGCACCGACTCGCACGAGCATTTCGCGGTTGCGCTGTACGACGCGCACGGCAAGCTCGACCCGAGCTTCGGCGGCACCGGATTCGTTCAGACCGATCTATCGGGCGAAGACGAGGCTCGGGCCGTGGCGATCGCACGTGACGGGAAGATCGTCACGGCCGGGCTTGCACACCGGAGCAGGTTCGCGCTCGTGCGCTACGGGCGCGACGGCGCCCTGGACCAGAAGTTCGGCAAGGCCGGGAGCGTCTTCACGGCGTTCGGCTCCCCGGTCACCGTGGTGACGTCGTTCTCCGCGGCGGACAAGGACCGGGGCGACCTGGTTCAGTGGCGAACGGCGGTCGAGGTCAACGCGCGAGGCTTCAATGTCTACCGCGAGCGCAAGGGACACCAAGTGCGGGTGAACCGCACGCTCCTGCGGAGCAAAGGAAGCTCAGCACGGGGTGCCTCGTACTCGTTCTTCGACAAGGCAGCACCACCTCACGGCCAACTTCGGTACTGGTTGCAGGTCGTCAAGCAAGACGGCAGGCGGGTCTGGTACGGAGCGGTCGTGCCCGCACGTTGATCAGCTTTTCGAGCTGGCGGTCCTCCGTGGCCGCCAGCTCGACTAACTAGCCACCCTGGACCTGGGCAAGGCGGCGTGCGGCGAGCCGCTCGAGGGCCTTCAGGTTCCCGCAGACCTCGCAGCGGTAGAGGCGCACGCTGCCGTCGTCGCTCGAGCTGAGTACGAGCTTCCCGTCCGGACTGAAGGACACCGACGTGAGCGGTCCCGTGTCCCCCCGCAGGTAGAAGTACGGCTGGCCCGCGTCCCACTGCCACAGGCCGGCGTTGCTCGGTCCCGCCGTGACGATCCAGCGACCGTCGGGGCTGAAGGCTCCTCCCGAGACGGGCCCGAAGTGACCGATGAGCACGTGGAGGGGCGCTCCGCTGCGCACGTCCCACGTCTGGACGGTGCTCACGAGGCTCGTCGTCAGCAACAGGCGCCCGTCCGGGCTGAACACAACGTCGGTGAGCGGCAGCTTCGATACGCGCAGGACGTGGCGCAGGCCGCCACTCGCGACAGTCCAGAGGTGAGCTGCGCCGTCGTGTCCCGCCGCCGCGACGAGCTTTCCGTCGGGTGAGAACGCGACGCGTGAGACCCCGCCGGGCGATTCGAGCAGGTAGCGGCGCCGGCCCTCCGGGACCGACCAGACCCCTGCGCCCTCCGCCCCCGCCGTCGCGATCGCCTCGCCGTCAGGCGCGAATGCCACGTCGGCGACTTCCCCGGACTGCTGGCCGACGCCGACCAGAGCCCCGTCACCCGTCCGCCAGAGCTGAACGTCGCCTCTCGAGTCGCCAGTCACGAGCACCTTCCCGTCAGGGCTGAACCGCGCGACAAGCACTGGCCCGTCGGTATCGAGCGTCCGGACGAGCTTGCCAGTTCGAGCGTCCCAGAGACGCGCCGTAGCGTCCGATTCGGCGGTGATGACCAGCCGGCCGTCCGGGCTGATGCGTGCATCGTTCACGCGCGCGCCGGGCGAAAGCACGTGCAGCAGTCGGCGGGACCGCACGTCCCAAATCCGGACCTTTCTGTCTGTCCCGGCCGAAACGACGAGCCGGCCCCCGTCGCCGAAGGAGGCCGTCGTTGCGCCGCCGGTGTGCGACCCCAGCGGATTCAGCTCCTGCTCGAACCGAGCATCCCAGAGGCGGGCGGTGCGGTCCGCGCTACCGGTGAGGATCGAGCTTCCGTCGGGGCTGTAGGCGACGGACGTGACGCCTGCAGAATGGCCGGCGAGGGTCGCGACCGGCCGGCCGATGTCGAACCCTTCGACGGCAAAGACGTCGGCGGTCCGGTCGCTGCTTGCGTCCGCGACGAACCGTCCGTCCGGGCTCCAGGCGACGGCGACGACTGAGCTCGTGTGCCTGGCGAAGTAGAAGAGCCGCTGCCGGCGCCGGACGTCCCAGACCCGGACGGCGCCGTCGTCGCCCGCGGCCGCGAGCATGGAGCCGTCGGGGCTGAACTCGGAGTCGTTCATCCGCTTTGGCTTGCCGGGGTCGGCGAGCACGCCGACGTGCCGGCCGCTTCGCGGGCTCCAGAGGTCCGTGCCCCGGTAGTCCGCAGTCGCGAGCAGCTTGCCGTCCGGAGAGAACCGCGCGGACTTCACTCCCCGGCGCGGGAGCACGTAGAGAAGCCGGCCGCTTCGGGTGTCGACGACGCTGACGCGGTCGAACTTTCCGCCGACGGTTGCGGCGAGACGGCCGTTGGGCGAGAAGCCCCGGGCCTGTTTGTCCCCAGGGGGCAGCGTTTGCTCGAGCTTCCCGCTGGCGGAGTAGATGCGGTTGCCTGCCGGGCCCGCGACGAGCATGCGGCCGCCGCGAGGCGCAAAGGACACACTCGTCACCGGACCGTTGGCGCGCAGCACGCGCCGCAGGTGAGCCTGGACAAGTGCCTGGCGGAGGACGTCCGCGGCGCGGCTGCTCGGGGATGATTGCGCGGCGCGCAGTGCATCGGCGAGCGCGCGCTGTGGGTCGGTCGGCAGCTCGGCCAGCGCCGTCGCCTCGAGGGCCCGGGCACGCGCCTGCCGGGCCGAGCTGCGCGCGTGGGAGCGCTCGGTGAACGCCCAGATCGCGACCGCGGTCATCGCAGCCAGCGCGACCAGCGCAACTCCCGCGACCACCGCGAGGCGCCGCTGGCGGGCCCGCGCCTGCTCGCGGTCTCGTTCCAGCTCGCGCCGGGCCTTCCAGGCGAGCACGCCGTCGGCGAGAACGTCGTGGAAGATCTCGTAGCGCTCGCCCCCGCCGGCTCCGTCCACCGCGCGGACGATCCGCTCGCGGCCGAGCGCCTCCAGCACCGGCAGGACCTCCGCCTCCCGCACCGCCGCGTACTGCGCTAGGTCGCCGGGCCGGTGGGCGATCTTCGAGCCCGACGGCGTGACGAGGTGCCCGAAGATCGTTGCCGCGACGTTCTGCTGCGACGGCTCCAGCCCGCCGAGCGCCCGCTCGAGATGCGCGCGCACGATCGCCTCGGCGCCCCCGAGCTCCTGCAGCGTGGCGAGCCGCAGGACGTCTGAGTGCCGCTCCCGCTCGGCCTCCCAGAGCCGCTCGAGCACCAGTTGGAGGTACGGCGCCTCGATCCGCTCATCGTCGGCTTCGACCCCGCCGCGTCCTGCCTGGCCGACGTCGACCTTGCCGGCCGCAACCTCGTCGAGAACGGCCTCGACCAGCTCCGGCTCGACGCGAATGCTCTCTCCCGTGAGTTCGTTCCAGCGCTCGACCGGGCCGAGGATCGCGGCCTTCGCCCCGGCGCGGTCGAGGTGGTCGAGCCGCAGGTAGTTCGCGAACAGGTTCGGGATCCGTCCCTTGAAGGCGTCGAGCTTCGCCAGCGCGTCTTCCCGCAAGCCGAGCAGGAAGTTGGCGCGGAGACCCGGCTGCCCGATCGCCTCCGCCAGCTCGTCCGCAAACGGGTCGTGCTCGTGGTACAGGAAGTACTCCTCGAACTGGTCGAGGATCACGTAGACCTCGCCGACGGCACCGAGCCGCTCCGAGAGCGTCCCGCTCGACTCGATCCCGACCGCTTCGTCGATCGCCACGCCGAGCCCCGCCCGTGGGTCGCCTGCCCAGGACGCGAAGACGACCACGGCCGCATCGTGTTCCCGGCGCAGGGAGTGGGCGACGGCCGCGCGCAGCAGCGAGGACTTGCCCACACCGCTCGCTCCGTACAAGACCGTCAGCCGAGAAGCGAGGAGGTTTGCTACCACCACCTCCCGCTCCCGCTCGCGCCCGCAGAAGAGCAGGGCATCGAGCTCGGTATCCTCGAACGCGGCGAGCCCTTTGAACGGGCTTGGCGGAGCAGCGACGCTCATGTCCCCGCCGCGACGAAGCGGCCCAGCGTGTCGGCGTACTCCTCGAATGCGAGCTCGACCACGTCGACATCTCGCCTCCGCCAGAACTCACGTTCGAGTGGCTTCGCCTCCGGCTGGACCGCCCACGAGCGGTAGCTCAGCGGCTGGTCACCCCAGAGCCGGTGCAGAACCACGCGCAGGTTCCAGTCGGCCATCGTGTAGCCGAGGAAGAGGAAGTGGCTCCGACGGAGTGTCGCCGCCAGTGAGACGGGAACCGCCGCCGCGACGTCCGCCTGTGCGAGGTAGTCGATGTAGTCGTCCTCGGTGACGACGAAGCTCTCCCACTCGCGTACGGCCGTCCGCTCGACCTGCCCGTGGAGCTTGAGGATGACGGTGTTGCGCTCGAGCGAGAGCTCGGTCGCGTACGTGTTCGGTTCCTCGATCAGGCTGCCGGTCCCGTCGACGGCGATGTGGCAGAAGCGGCCGCGGTTCCGGCCCGCCGCGAGGTAGGAAACGATCTCGAACGCCTCGCCGGCCTCCTCGAAGGCTCGCTCGAGCGCGGTGTCGTAGCTCGTGGTCACGAGGAGCTGGTGGGGTAGCCCGCGTTCCCGCAGCAGCGGCGGCAGCGTGGCGAGGAAGCGGTGGATCGAGGTCGGCGGGAGATCGGCGTTCAGCAGCTCGTGGAGCTCGTCATACAGCGGACCGGAACCCTTCATGACCGCGACGTACTGTGCGACTCGCGGCAGGGTGGCCCCGCCGCCGTCGTCGGGGTAGCCGAAATGCTGGGCGAGGCGCACCGTCAAGTCCGCCACGTCCGCCCCGAGTACGGGGATGACTCGCCCCTGCAAAATCGTTTCGACCACGTCCTCGAAGTGATCCTGCGCAGGTACCGCGCGCGTGGGCTCGAGCCCCACCTCGTGCCGCAGGATCGCTCCGTGTAGCTGCTGCAGGCGAGGGCTCGGATCAATCCCGAGCTCCTCGACGAGGACGCGGCGTCCTTCCGAGAAGGCCTCGAGCGCCTCGGCCTGCCGCCCTGCCCGGTAGAGAGCCAGCATCAGGTGCTCCCGGAGGCGCTCCCGGAGCGGATGCTCATCGACCAGCGTTTCGAGCTCACCAACGACCTCCCCGGCTCGGCCCGTCTCGATGTCGGCATCGATGCGCTCCTCCAGCAACGTCAGGCGCAGCTCTTCGAGCCGAGCGATCTCGTTCTCGGCAAAGGCCTCGAACGCAAATTCGTCGAGCGGAGGGCCTCGCCAGAGATCGAGCGCCTCACGGAGCTTCGCCGCGCGCTCGTCCGGCTCCGCGGCTCTGGCCCCGGAGAGCAACGCTTGCGCGCGATTCACGTCCACCTGGAGCGGGTCGACGCGCAGCAGGTAGCCCGGCGGCTTCGTCACGAGCACTTCTGGGCCGAGCACTTTCCGGAGCTGGGAGACGAAGTTCTGGAGCGATGTCTGAGCCGTGCGCGGCGGCCGCTCGCCCCAGAGCGCGTCGATGAGGCGGTCCGTGGACATAGTGCGTCCTGCATCGATGAGGAGCAGGGCGAGGAGTGCACGCTGCTTCGGGCCGCCGAGGTGCACCGTGGCTCCGGCGCTGCGCACCTCCAGCGGGCCGAGCAGGCTGAACTCCATGCCGTCGCCCTTCGCCGGGGCCTCGCCGGTCCGGAGCGGGGGGAACTCGTTCGACAGCCCCTCGACCACGAGTTGATGGATCCGCTCCGGGCGGTCCATGTCCTTCAGCTGGTGTTCTCCCAGATCTCGGACCGTGATCCCGTCCAGTTCGTCGTCCGAGAGAACCGAGGCCGTCGCCTGCGAGAGCAGGATCTGACCACCGTGGCCGACGGCCATGATCCGGGCGCCTCGATGGACGCCGAGGCCGTGGTACCCCTCCTCCCAGGCTGTCGGCTCTGCGGTGTGGAGGCCCATCCGCACGCGTACCTGGACCGCCTCCGGCCATTCATGCGCGCTCAGCGCCTTCTGTGCGTCGGTGGCGGCCTCGGCTGCAGAACGGGCACGCCTGAAGACGTAGAAGAAGGCGTCGCCCTGCGTGTCGACCTCCTCGCCCCCGTGGTGGGTGAGCGCATCGCGCACGATCCGGCGCTGATCGGCCAGCACCTCCCCGTAGCGCTCCCTTAGTTGCTTGAGCAGCCGCGTAGAGCCTTCGATGTCCGTGAACAGGAAGGTGACCGTGCCACTCTGGAGATCACCCTTAGGCATCACCTACCTCCGCATGAGCATCGCGCGCCGTTGGTCCTCTGTCAACGGCGCAACCATGCGCCGTTAGTGACCCGTTAGCGGGCCGTGACGGGGCGGTTTGGACCTGGGCGGACGGTGGCCGCATGGCTACCAACACACACATCCCAGTTCGCAGCGCACGGCGCTGCATCCTTCGCTCGGCAGTCTCGAAGTTCTTCTTCGCCACAGCCGTCGCGATCGCAACATCCGCAGCGCTCGCAGTCTTCGGAGCGCTGAACGCGAGCCCCGAGCTCGCCCACGCAAGCACGCCGAAGGGAACCCAGGCCGTCTCCGGCCAGAGCTTCGGCTATCCGATCAAGCCCTTCAACGAGGAGCATCCGATCCGCGCGAACCTCGGCGACCCGCGCATGCAGTTCTTCGGCCCGCCGACGCTCCGCACGCTCATGCACGGCACGGGCAGCTTCTCCTTCCACCAGGGCGTCGACATCTCGGCGCCGAACGGAACCGCTGTTTACCCCGTCATCGACGGAACGGTGACGGCCGCAACGCCGGTCTGGGTCCGGGTCACTTCCGGCGATCGGGCGTTCGAGTACTGGCACATCCGGCCGCTCGTCCACACGGGTGACCACGTCAACGCTGACCAGACCGTTCTCGGCCACATCATGAAGCCGGCCGGGCACGTCCACCTGACGGAGTACGAGAATGGGCACGTCGTCAACCCGCTCCTCCCGGGGCGGCTCACCCCGTACCACGACTCCACGCGGCCGACCGTCCGCTCGATCGCGCTGCGCCGCACCGACACAGGCCAGGATCTCCTCCCGACCTTCATTCGCGGCCGGGTCGAGATCGTCACCGACGCCTACGACATGCCGACGATGGCAGTCCAGGGCGAGTGGCACGGCCTGCCGACGACGCCCGCGCTCATCAGCTGGCGGATCCAGAAGGTCACCGGCCGGATCGTGGTGCCCGAGCGGATCGCCGTCGACTACCGCACCACCGTTCCCGGGAACGCCGCCTTCTGGCGCACGTACGCCCGCGGGACCTACCAGAACATGTGCGTCTTCGGAAAGCACTACAACTACATGCAGCGCGGCGCCTACCTCTTCAAGCTCGCGACGGGGTTCGACACCCACAGCCTGCAGGACGGCGTCTACGACCTGGTCGTGACGGCGACCGACGTCCGCGGCAACAGCGACTCGCAGAGCCTTCGCATCACGGTGCACAACCGCCGCGGCTGGAACTGATGTTGAAACGGTTGGTCGCCATCCTCGCGGCGGCGCTCCTCGCGGGCGCCGCCGCGGCGGTTTTCCTGGTCGCGCACGGGCACGAGCGGCAGCCGGCGACGAGCGCGACTCCGCACCGAAGCCCGCCTGTGCAGGTGCGGTCTCGCGCCTTTTCGTGGCCGGGGTACGGATTCGACCTCGCGCGGACGCACGCGGCCCCGCCGCTCGGTCTCCGGCCGCCGTATCGTCAGCTCTGGAAGGTGCACGGGGACTGGAGCCTGATCGAGTTCCCGCCGGTGCTGGAGGACGGGCGGCTGTTCTTCGGCACCAACCACGGGCTCGTGCTCGCCGTCGAAGCTGCAAGCGGACGCGTCGTCTGGAAGCGGCAGTTCGCGGGCTGCGTCGCGGCCTCGCCTGCGGTCGGCAACGGGGTCGTCTACCTCGGCTTCATGGACCCGCCGCCTTGTAGGGGTACGGCTCCGAGTTTTCTGGCGGCCCTCGACGCGCGCTCCGGCAGGACGCTCTGGCGCTTCCGTGCCGGTGTGGTGGAGACACCGCCGCTGCTCGCCGGCGGGCGGGTCTACTTCGGCTCTTGGGACCACCGCGTGTACGCGGTCGACGCTCGCAGCGGCCGGCTCGACTGGAGCTTCGCGACGGGCGATCGCGTCAAGGGTGGCGTCGCGCTCGCGCGAGGGACCGTCTTCGTAGGCTCGTACGACGGCAGGCTCTACGCGCTCGACGCCGGCACCGGGAGGCTGCGCTGGACCGCCGGGGAAGGTGGGCTGGGAGGCCTCTACGCGACACCGTCTGTCGCTCATGGCCGGGTCTTCGTCGGCTCGACCAACGGCCGGGTCTACGCGTTCGCGACTTCGAACGGACGGCTCCTTTGGTCCACCCGGACGGGCAGCTTCGTCTACTCGCCGGTCGCGCTCTCGGGCGGAAGTGCCTACGTCGGCTCGTACGACCACCGCTTCTACGCGCTCTCGCAGGCGACCGGTGCGGTCCGCTGGAGCTTCAACGCCGGCGCTCCGATCTCGGGTGCACCGACCGTGCTCGACGGCCTTGTCTACTTCTCGACCTGCGGCTCCTGCTCGAGCTACGAGTCGAACGCGCACGACCGGCGCACGTTCGCGCTCGATGCGCGCACCGGCCGGCTCGTCTGGCGGTTCCCGGACGGCGAGTACAGCCCCGTCATCGCCGACCGCGAGCGGGTCTACCTCACCGGCTACACGCATCTCTACGCCTTGGTTCCGAAGTGACCGGGCCCGGGCCGAGCTCGTGACGTTCCCGCAACGGTGTCTGACCCCGTGACGGGATTGTCACGGTGGCGCTTTGCAGGGGAAGTCACAGTTTCGTGACGAAGGCGTGACACTCTCGTGCGGGTGTCTGACACCGGACAGGGCGGGCGCCGACGGGTCGGCGGCTCCCATGCACCGACTAGCCTTGTGCAAAAAGGAGAGCGATGGCAGCACTGACAGAGAAAGCACGAGCGTTCCTGCAGAACCCCTACGTCGGCGAAGTCACGACGATCCGCCCCGATGGCTCGCCGCACACGACCGTCGTCTGGGTGGACGTCGACACGGACGAGGTGCTCTTCAACACCGCCGTCGGTCGCGCGAAGGAGCGTTACCTCCGTAGGGATCCGAGGGTCTCGCTGATCGTGGTCGACCCCGAGGATCCCTACCGGTGGGTCTCGGTGAGCGGCACGGCCGAGCTCGACACAGAGGGTGCCGACGACGAGATCGACAAGCTCGCGAAGAAGTACCTCGGCCAGGACGAGTACCCGTGGCGTAAGCCCGAGGAGCAGCGCATCAACGTCCGCATCCGGCCCGAGCGCGTCGAGACCACCGGCCTCGACTAAGTGCCCGGTCCAGCAATACATGCCGGCCTCTGGCCCGCGATCACGCGTCGCCAGAGCCCACCCTTGCCCTTAGCAAGGCAATCAAGCCTTGCTGCGGTCAAGTGCGAACTCTGGCTTGGTGCTCGCGACCCAGAGACTCGGCGGCATTACTGGACGAGGCACTAGGTGCTTACCCTCTGCGACGTCGGTCCTCGCGACGGGCTCCAGAACGAGGCCGAGGTCCTGGAGCCTGCGGTGCGGGCCGAGCTCGTCAACCGGCTCGCGGCGGCCGGCCTGGCGCGCGTCGAAGCGGCGAGCTTCGTCCGCGCCGACCGCGTGCCGCAGATGGCCGGGGCGGAGGAGGTCGTTGCCGGGATCACGCTATCGCGTCAAGGCACCGAATACTCGGGCCTCGTCCTGAACGAGCAGGGCTATGAGCGCTTCGCGGCCTCGGGGCTCGACCGAGTCAACGTCACGCTCGGAGCGACCGAGCAGTTCAACCGGCGCAACGGCAACGTGTCGCTCGGCGAGGCGTTGGAGCGGGTCGAGCGCATCCTGGCCGCTGCCGACGAGCCCGCCACGGTGACGATCAGCGTCGCCTTCGGCTGCCCCTTCGAGGGCCGGGTCGACCCCGAGCACGTTGCCGAGCTGGCCGCGCGCTTCGAGCAGGCCGAGGTCGTCCTCGCGGACACGATCGGCGTTGCGGCGCCGCGAGAGGTGCGCTCGCTCGTCGAACGAACGAAGGCGGACGGCTTCCACGGCCACAACACGCGCAACACCGGCTACGCGAATGCCCTCGCCGCGCTCGAGGCCGGCGTGCAGGTGCTCGACGCCTCGGTCGGCGGCCTCGGCGGCTGCCCGTACGCGCCCCGGGCTAGCGGCAACATCGCGACCGAAGACCTCGTCTACCTGCTCGAGCACGAAGGGGTCGAGACCGGGGTCGACCTCGACGCGCTGATCCAGATCTCCGAATGGCTCGAGGGCGTCCTCGGCCGCAAGCTCGAGGGGCAGGTCTACCGCGCGGGCGGATTCCCGAGCGAGTAGAGCTTCGCATCGCGCCGGCCAAACTTGATATCGCGCTCGTACTCGAAGCCCAGCTTCCGCGCGACGTTCTCGGAGGCGTCGTTGCCGTGGATGATCAGCGCGATCAGCCGGCGCGCGCCGAGCTCCTCGAGCGCGAAGTCCCGCGCCGCCGCGGCCGCTTCGGTCGCGTAGCCGACGCCCCAGTACTGCCGCCCGATCGTGTACCCGACCTCGAGCTCCTTCGGGCCCTCCGCGTCCGCGCGGGTCGTCTGCCAGGTCTCCGGGTTCCAGACGATCAGGCCGACGCGCCCGATCACCGCGTCGTCCTCCTTGCGGACGGTCGTGAAGAGGCCGAAGCCGTCGGCGTTCCAGCTTTCGATCAGCCGCAGGACTGAGCGCTCGGTCTCGTCACGCGTCAGCGTCCGCCCTTCCCCGAGGTAGCGCATGACCTCCGGGTCGGCGTACATCGGCGCGAGCGGCTCGGCGTCCTCCGGCACAGGCGCGCGTAGGAGGAGGCGCTCCGTCTCGAGCATCTTCACCGGCGCCAGGGCCACCACGAGCGGCGTGAACCGGACTTCTTGCCGCCGAGCGCCCGGGAGAACGCGGCCTCGAGCTGCTGCTCCACGTGCGCTTCTATCCGCTTGCCGAAGTCCTCGGCCATCGCGTCGGCCCGACCCGTTCGCTCCTCCTTGAGCGGCGGGAAGTCGTGGCGCTCCTCCTCGAGTGACAGCTCGTAGACGTGCTCGTACTGGACGTCCTTCAGATGCTGCTTGCCGAGGTCGCGGACGCTGACGCCTTCGGGGAGCTCGTTGCCGACGAGCGCCCGCGTCGTCTCCGAGGCGAGGATCTGGCCGCCGTGCCCAGCCGAGCAGATTCGCGCCGCGCGCACGACGTCCAGGCCGACGTACCCCTCTTCGCCGACGGTCGGTTCGCCCGTGTGCAGGCCCATCCGCACGCGCACCTCGGCGCCTTTCGGCCAGGTGTGGTCGGCGAGCGCGCGCTGGCCGTCGACCGCGGCCGCAACGGCATCCTTCGCGCGCGTGAACGAGTAGAAGAACGCGTCGCCCTGCGTGTCGACCTCGTGCCCGCCTGCCTGCTGGAACACCTCGCGCAGGATCCGCCGGTGGTCGGCCACGATCCGGCCGTAGTCGTCGCCGAGCTCCTGCAGGAGGCGCGTCGAGCCCTCGATGTCGGTGAAGAGAAACGTGACGGTGCCGCCGGGAAAGGCCACGCCGTTACCGTACAAGCGTGAATCGCCTGGCGGGCGAGACGAGCCCGTACCTCCTCCAGCACGCCGCCAATCCCGTGGACTGGTACCCCTGGGGCGAGGAGGCGCTGGCCCGCGCGCGCGACGATGACAGGCCGATCCTGCTCTCGATCGGCTACGCGGCGTGCCACTGGTGCCACGTGATGGAGCACGAGTCGTTTGAGGACGACGTGACCGCGGCGCTGATGAACGAGCGCTTCGTCTGCATCAAGGTCGACCGCGAGGAGCGGCCGGACCTGGACGGCATCTACATGGACGCGGTGGTCGCGATGACCGGCCACGGCGGCTGGCCGCTGACCGTCTTCCTGACACCGGCGGGCGAGCCGTTCCTCGGCGGCACGTACTACCCGCCCGAGCCGCGTCACGGTCTACCGTCGTTCCAGCAGGTGCTCGTCGCGGTCTCTGATCTCTATCGCGAGCGGCGCGAGGACGTGACCCGCCGCACCGAGGTGCTCGTCGACGCGCTCGAGCAGGCCGCGTCGCCGGCTCCGTCCTCTGAGCCGCTGACGGAGTCGCTGTTGTTCGCGGCCGTGCGGCAGCTCGGCGAGCTCTTCGACCCGGAGTGGGGCGGCTTCGGCCGCGCTCCGAAGTTCCCGCCCGCCTCGGCTCTCGAGCTGCTCCTTCGCCGAGGCGAGACGGAAATGGCGGCGAAGACACTCGACGCGATGGCGGCCGGCGGGATGTACGACCTCGTCGGCGGCGGCTTCCACCGCTATTCCGTCGACGAGCGCTGGCTCGTGCCGCACTTCGAGAAGATGCTCTACGACAACGCGCTGCTCGTGCCCGCCTACCTGCACGGCTGGCTCGTGACCGGCAACGAGCGCTACCGCGAGGTGGCCGAGCACACGCTCGACTACCTGCTGCGGGACCTGCGCCTCTCCGAGGGCGGATTCGCCTCCTCGCAGGACGCCGACACCGACGGTGTCGAGGGCCTCACGTTCACGTGGGCTCCGGGCGAGGGCGCGCCGGAGGAGCTGTTCGAGCCCTTCGAGGACGGGCGCTTCGTCCTAAGGGGGGAGCTGGACGAGGAAACGCGAGCGCGGTTGCTCGAGATCCGCTCCCAGCGGCCGCAGCCGGGCCTGGACGACAAGGCGATCGCCTCCTGGAACGGGCTCGCGCTGTCCGCACTCGCGGAAGCGGGACGGCGGCTCGGCCGGCCGGATCTCATCGACCACGGCCTCGCGCTGGCCGGCTTCCTGCTCGGCGCGCTCTCCGACGGCGAGCGTCTCCACCGCAGCCGCCGCGCCGGCCGCTCGAGCGGCACCGGCTACCTCGACGACTACGCCAACGTCGCGAACGGGCTCTACGAGCTGCACGTCGCGACCGGCGAGCTCCGCTGGCTGGAGGAATCGCGCCGCCTCGCGCTGCTGGCGATCGAACTCTTCGCCGACGAGGAACGTGGCGGCTTCTTCCTGGCGCCGAAGGGCGGCGAGCAGCTGGTCGCGCGCAAGAAGGACCTCTTCGACCACCCGGTCCCGTCCGGGAACTCGATGCTCGCGTACGTGCTGCTGCGTCTGTCCCGCATCTACGGCGACGACGAGCTCGAACGGCGCGCCGTCGGCGTCCTGCGCCTGTTCGGCGAGAGCCTGGGCCGAGGCCCGGCCGAGTTCGCCTGGTCGCTCAACGCACTCGACCTCTATCTGGCGACGCCGAAGGAAATCGCGATCGTCGGCCCACCCGACAGCGAGGTCGCGCGTGCGGCCCTCGAGCCGTTCGACCCGAACGCAGTCGTCGCCTTCGGGCCGGCCGACGAGGTGCCGTTGCTCGCAGGCAAGGAGCTCGTCGACGGCAAGCCGGCCGTCTACGTCTGCGAGCGCTTCGCTTGCCAGGCCCCCGTTACTGAGCCCTCAAGCTTTCTCACTCTGAACCGATAACCCGCTTGACATCTGACATCTCCGAAGAGGTGCCTGTTCATGCGGATTCCCAAGAGAAAGCGGACAATTGTCGTTCTGGCGGTGCTGGTGCTCGGCGTCGTCGCGGTCGGAGTCGGGCTGAGTGCGTGGAGCATCGGCGGAACAGGCAACGGCGCGGCGAAGGCCACGACCGCCTCGTCGATCACGCTTGCCGACGCAACGGCGTTCACGAGCGCCGATCTGTATCCCGGCGCAACGGGCAACCTGAAGCTGCGGGCCACCAACCCGAACCCGTTTCCAGTTCGGGTCACGGCGGTCTCCGGCAACGGGACGATCACGTCCGATAAGGGCGCTGCCTGCGACGCGTCGACCGGCGTCACCCTCGCAAACCAGTCAGGCCTGACGCTCGACCTCGCAGCCGGCGCAACGGCCACCCTCACCGTGCCGAACGCGGTCTCGATGAGCAACTCGTCCGACAACTCGTGCCAGGGCGCCGTCTTCACGGTTCCCGTCAGTCTCACCGCCGTCAGCAACGCGTAGCTCGCTCATGCGCCTGCTGCCGGCCGTGGTCGCAACCGCGCTCGCGGCGCTGCTCGTCGTCGCCTTTGCCCAGTCCCGAGGGCCGGGCCGGGCGGCGCCCCGCGTGCGACCTGCGCTCAACGTGAGCGGCGGGCTGCGCTACCTCTACCCGGGAGCTCGCCGGCCGCTGCCGCTCGTCATTCGGAACAACCGCGGCTTTCGTATCCGGGTCGTCTCGCTCACGGTGCGGGTCAGGAACGCCAGACGCGGCTGCGGCCGCAAGTACCTGACGATCGGGCGATTCCGGCGGAGGCTGGTCGTGCCGCCTCACGGCTTCCGCAGGACCGCGCTGCCGGTGACGATGCTCCGGAGCGCGCCCGATGCGTGCAAGCGCGCGGTCTTCCCGCTCAGGTTCACCGTGCGAGGGAAGCGGGCGTGAGAGCTGTCTGCCTCGTCGTTCTGACCGCTGCCGCGCTGGCCCTTCCGAGGCCCGGCGACGCCGCCTGGTCTGTCGGCAGGACGGGCAGCGGCGCGATCGGCTCGAAGACGATTTCGAACGCGGCCCCGGCCGCCCCGTCCGGCTCGGTCTCGAGCCACGACGTCACCGTCACCTGGGCCGTGAGCCGGTTCGTAGACGGCACCGCGGTCCCCTCGTACATCGTGAAGCGCTATGACGCGCTTACCAATGCCCTGCAGACGACCCTCCCGGCTTGTGCCGGCAACGTCGGGGCCCCGAGCTGCGTCGAGCACAGCGTCCCGACCGGGAGTTGGAAGTACACGGTCACGCCGGCCGCCGGTCTCTGGCGCGGGACCGAGAGCGCGAAGAGCACCACCGTTGTAGTCCTCATCTAGCCAACCTTAGGGTTGGCGCATGGCGCTGCTCTCGGTCGAGGGAGTGACGCGACGGTTCGGCGGGATCGTCGCGGTCGACGACGTCTCGCTCGACGTGGCCGAGGGCGAGATCGTCGGCCTGATCGGCCCGAACGGCGCCGGCAAGACGACGGTCTTCAACCTGATCACGCGCCTCTACCGGCCCGAGTCGGGAGAGATCGAGTTCGACGGCGAGTCCATGCTCCGCGCGCCGCCGCACGGCATCGTCCGGCGCGGGATCGCGCGGACCTTCCAGAACGTCGAGCTGTTCGGCTCGATGACGGTGCTCGAGCATGTCCTGATGGG
>Ga0307308_10000127_pt1 | contig 23335 bp, 18 predicted proteins | sample ER_DNA_195_FD_194501 | JGI IMG/M metagenome (GOLD analysis project Ga0307308, IMG submission 194501) | Bulk soil microbial communities from the East River watershed near Crested Butte, Colorado, United States - ER_DNA_195 | ecosystem: Environmental > Terrestrial > Soil > Floodplain | place...
TCTGGGGGGTACGGTTCTGGGGGGTACTGGACGTTGCTGGCGAAGTCGCGGAACCTAACGAACGGATCGGACAGAGTCAAATTGGTTTCGCGCCAGCGGCACAACCGGGCTGCTACGGACGGCCCTCTTCCAGGCGACGCTGGTGGAACGAACGTATCGCGGCTGCGACCTGGTTCACCACCTCGTCGGCCGGCAAGGACGCGTCGACGACCACGTGCTCCGGAAGGGCCGAGAGCAAAGCGAGGTACGCCTCTCGCCTCCGCTGGAGGCGTTCGATGGTCCCCTCCGGCTTCCGTTCGTAGACGACCTCGGCCGGCGCGTCGAGATAGACCGTGAGATCGGGCCTGGGGTAGACGTGCGTGAGAACGAACTCATGGATTCGACGAGCCACGGGACGTGGCGAGGCGGGCGGCGCGTCGACATCCTCGGCGAAGAAGTCCGCGAAGAAGTGGCGGTCGAAGACGACGATGCGCCCCCGACGGGTGTGGCGGCGCGCAACCAGCAGTCGATACGACTCCTCGGCGAGCCAGCTCGCCAGCCGTAGTCCCGAGCGGATCGACGCGATGGGTCCAGGGGCAGCCTTCTTGGCCTGGGACCCGGCTTCCCTGATGTCGGAAGTGAGGTTGGGATCGTCGCCGTGCCTCCTCTGCCGGAGAAAGCGGATCAGCCGGATGTGCGGAAGCGTGACGCCGCTGGAGTACATGTTGACACCCATGTAGATCGAGGCCATGGGCAAGCCGAGCTCCGTCTCGAGGCGTCTGCTGACCGTCGTCTTGCCCGAGCCGTCCGGACCGATGAGAGCGACCGTAAACACGATTCTTCAGGCCACGAAGGACGTCATTGCGTCGTGCGGCGCGCGTGGCGTACGCCGATGATTGACACGCGCCGGTGCAAACACTTGACCCTGGCCATCCTCCTCATTCAAGCCTATCCCGGCGATCGTTCAAGGCCGGAACGCGCTGAGCACGGCCGTTTCTGCGGCTACCATCCATCCCGTTGCTTGCGCTCGGCAGGGGTATCCCGTGACTCGCGATCCTCACGACGGGGCCGAAAGGCTCCCGGCCCTCCTCGACGAGGACGAACTGAGCCCTGAGGTTGCGCTTGTCGATCCTGACGTCGCCGAGCGCGCGCGTGACGCGCTGCCCGACATCACGCCGACGGAGATTCGAGTCAGCCTCAGCATCAAGGTTCAGCAGACGCCGCCACCCCGCGTTCCGCAGTCTGCCCCCGGGCCTGTCGCGGTTGCCGAACCCCAACCTGCCCCTGCCCCTGCTCTCGTTCTCCCTTCCGATCGGCCACCCCCCTACGACGAGATTCGCCGCGTGTTCCATGAGCCTCGCTTCGCCCCGCGGCGACGGCGCCGTTCCATAATCGCGGCCCTCGTGATCCTCGGCACCGCGGCTGGAGTCGCGCTCGCGATGCCGCGGGCGCTCGACGGGCCGACCTCGCTGACCTCGGCAGACCGGCGTTCCTCGGCAGCCCGTCATCCGACCGTGCCAGCCGCCCATCGGGCGAAGACCAAGAAAACGAGAAAGGCCAAGCCAACCGCGCACAAGAAGGCGGCCCCTCGCCGGTCACGTGCCACGCGACCCGCTCACAAGACAAAGCCAAGGGCAAAGAAACACGTGGCCGTCCCGCCTGTCGTTACCAAGCCCGTATCCAAGCATCGGCGCAAGGCGGTCCACCCAAAGCCACCGGCCATTCCGGACTTCGTGTGGGCGCCGGCGAAGAACGCCAGCGGCTATCTGATCGAGTTCCGCTCTGGCTCGAAGCTCGTCCTGCGTGCGCGCACGCGGGTGGCAAGACTGCGCGTTTTGCGGACGCAGCTTCCTCGAGGCCGCTATCACTGGCTGGTCTGGGCCCTCAACCACTCAAGCTCGCCCGCCGGCAACCCACTCGTCGACTCGAACGTCACGATCCGGTGACGAACCTCAGGCCGGTCGACCTCGGCCGCCGGCGAGGCTGAAGACCCTTCCGACGTCGAAGCAGAAGGGCAGCGGGTCGCGCCAGGAGAACACCGCGTCGACCTTCGGCCCACGCATCGACTCGATCCAGCCGCGGATGCTGAGCTCGCCCCGACGCCAGTAGTGCAGCGCGGAGCGCAGGTCGCGCCCCAGGTAGATCCACTTGGCCCCGACGTAGCGCTGGGTGAGGTCAGCGGGAAGCGGCAGGCCGAGGATGTCGCAGTACATCGCGTGCAGAAGCTCTACGCCGCCCGCTTCCGCCGCCGCCGATCTGCCGGTCGGGCGCCCGATATTCGGCTCGACGATCAGGTGCTCGCCGGTCTCGGCATCTCGCTTCAGCTCCAGGTAGGCGAGGCCCCAGAAGCCCACGCCGGCGAAGAGACGCACCGTCTCGTCCCGCACGATGTCGTTCCGGTCCTCGACCGAGAGCGAGCCCTGGCCCGTCTGCGGAGGCCATTGCCGGAGCTTCCTCGTCACGAAGGTCACCAGCGGCTTGGCATCGCGGTCGAAGTACGCGTTGCAGGTGAAGTGGTCGCCTTCGGAGCCGCTGATCCACTCCTGGGCGACCAGCACCTCGGCCGCGTCGCCGACCTCGTCGTAGAGCGCGAGCAGCTGGCTTTCGGTCTCGACCTTGTAAGCCTTCTCCCGGGCTCGGCGCTCCCACAGCGCCGTCTTCAGCGGCGGCTTGACGACGAGCGGGAAGCGCAGCGAGTCGGCAGCCTTCTGCGCGTCCTCACGACGCGCGAGCAGCATCGTTTCCGGAATCGGGAGGCCCGCCTCCTTCGCGTACGTCGCGAACCTGGCCTTGTCCGTGAGGAGCTCGACGATGTCCGTCTCCGGGAGCGCGACGTGGTACGCCTCCTCGAGCTCAGCTCTCCGGCGGGCGATCTCGAGCACGCTGATGTCCGTGCAGGGCACCAGGACAGCTCTCTGGCCGAGGCTGGGGCCGAGCTCCAGGAGCGCCTCGACCAGTGCCTCTCCGCTCAGGTGGTCCGCTCGAACGATCCGCTCACACACGCGCGTCCGGCAGCAGAAGTGCGCGAGATCCTCGGCAACGCCAACGACCGGTACGCCGCGCCAGGCGAAGATCCGGGCCGTCTGCAGGCCGGTGATGGAATCGAGCCCCACGACCACCACCGGCGCAGCGGTCCCGCCGAGGGGCTGCGAGCGACCGCGGCTGAACATGGGCTTCAGCCTACGATCGGGGCCATTGCGTCGTGCATCGCCTCGACCGGAGCGGGAAATGGATGGTAGAGCGCGTAGGTCTCGCTCAGCTCGAGAGCACTGGCGAGCGTTTCCTCCTCCGTGTTGTCGGCGGCCTCGATGTACGAACGGAGTTGATCTGGAAATGCAAAGCGGAAGGCCAAATAGAAGGACCAGATTCGAAGCCGCTCGGCGCGAAGCGAGAACATCAGCCGCTGCGCGAAACGTCCTGGATCGAGGGGCTCGACACGCACATCCGGTCGGTCCTGGGCGATCGCCAAGAATGCCTTGTCGAGCCTTCCTTGCAAGGAGCACTCGCCGAACAGCCGCTGTGGCGAGACCGAGACGCTTGCGTCGGCCGCGACGCCCGCGACGCGTCGCGCCAGGTCGCGCGCACCGTCGACTCTGTCGGCCGCGGCCGCCATGCTCGCGACGCGTTCGAGCGCAGCGAACATGCGTAGGCGCGAGCGGCCCCGCCAGCCGACAACGCGGGCGTACCGAGGGAGCTCGCGCAGGTGCCAGGCCCGAAGGGCGATTGGTTCTGCCAAGCCGTACAGGTCGTTCTTCCCGGCGCGCAAGTAGACACGGTCGTCACCGATGTAGGAGGCGCCCCGCGCCATGAATGCGAGCAGGCTCGTGGTCTTACCCGACCGCGCCCAGCCCGCAACGAGGACACCGGTTCCCTTGTACGTGAATGCAGACGCGTGAAGCGCAAAGACCCCTTTTGCCCACATCGTCAGGTCGACCAAGGGCAGGAGGAGCGGCACAGCTCGAAGCCCCGAGCGGCACTGCATCTCCCAGGCTCGAGTGGATGCGTCGAAGCTGAGACGGGCAACCGGCCCGGCTCCGGAATTTTCAGTGAAGAGGAAGAACCCCTCGTCGGTGAAACCGATCTCGTGCGGCTCGATCCACTTCACCGGGCCACTAGGCCGAACCTCGTCGCTGAAGCGAATCGTGAAGTCGGGCTCGCGCGTAAGCGCACGATCAGGTCCGATCTGCCCCGAGACGCCTGAGACGTCTCTCGGCGAAGGATCGATCAGCCGGATTCCCACGAGGCCGTGGATGTCGTAGTCCACAACCGACGGTGACAAGCGGGCCGCCGGATGCCGCGCCTCTCGCATGCTCAATACCTCACGAGCCTCGCAATCCCGGGTCGGAGCTCGTCAGCCGGCCGAGTGCCGCCTGTCGCACCTTGAACCCTTTCTTCATCAGCGTTCGCGCAGCGGAGATCGCGCGGAAGCGGGAGATCCGGAAGGATGGCGCAGAGGCTTCGACGGGGCTCCACTTGCGTTTGTACTCGGTTGCACCTCCGAGGTCGCAAATCTCCACGCCCCTCGACTTCCAGTACCTCATCGCGTGCCACATCAGGGCCTCGTTTGGACGAAGAATTTGGTCGCTGCGCCAACTCGCACCGCCCCAGAAGTACATCCAGCGGTTCATGGCGGGAAAGATCCCGGTTGCGATGCATCGACCATCAGCATCGCGTGCACGAAGAAGCAGAAGGTGCCCGGTCGGCTGGAGATGGCGAATGAGCTCGGTTACGCGCGCCTTGTCGTAGGTCGGAACGAGTGACTGCTTCGCGAAGACGTCGCGCAGCTGCGCGTAGTAGTCGTCCGCAAATTCGAGGTCATCGGCCTCTTCGATCGTCACTCCGACCTTCTCGGCCTTGCGGATGCAGCGCCGGCAGGCGCTCGCCATGCGCGCGAAGAGCTCTTCCTCCGGTGGACGAAGGTCCACCTCGAAAACTGTCTTGCCGGTGAAGTCGGCGCCGAGTGCGTAGTCGATGCCCAATCCGTGGACGTCATCGAGCGACAGGGCACGGTCGCGCAGCTCGACGTGCAAACATCCCAGCGAGCGGAAGGCGAACGGCATGAGCGCTTCCACCGCGGCCCGGCGCGAAACGCCGTCCGCGAGATTGAACCCCAGATAGGAGGTCGTCCATCCTCGAAAGGGGCTCCCGAGGATGCGAACGCCGTAGCGCCGGATGAGAAGCCCTGTGAAAAATCCGACCCTTTCCCCCTCCTGGCACAGGGCTGCGATCACCGGCTTCGCGTCCTGAGTCTTCTCGATGAAGGCGAGCCACTCGCGCGTCTGGAAGACGTTCCGATCGGCGTACGCGTCCAACTCGTCCCAGTCGACGCGCCGGAGATCGAGCGGCTCAAAAGTCAGAGGAACCGGCTTCGCCGCTGCCTCTTCGCCCGCAAAGTCGTGTGCCATTTCCCGCGCCGCTCCCACCGTTTCACTCTAGCCGCGGGTCCTCCGCTGTCCAGAACCGCCCAAACAAACGTTAGGAGAAGGAATGAGCAGATAGAGGAAGCTATTGACGCACCCGCCCTGATGTCGCTATAACTCAGAGCGGGAGAGTAACCGAGCGCAGCAAGCGCAGAAAGGCGCGTTTGCTCGGGGAGAGGAAGAGAATGCGACTGCGGCACGGTCAAACGCCGGGGGGGCGTTGAGCTTGGGCAACCCTGCGTGCACATCCGGCGCCCCTCGAGCAGAGGGCCGGACGTGATCAGCGACGAGGGATACGGCTTGGCGGACGAGCTGGGTGCCCGCGTGCATCACCACCCGTTGTATGCCTCCCTCGAACACGAGGCTGCCGGTGAGCCCGGTCACGGCGGGAGCATGGGCAACGTCGTACTGCTCTCGGGCGGAAGCCCAGGTGCCGTTGCTTCGGATGTCTCGGTCAACGGTCTGGGCGTCGTCGAGCAAGGCGTGTATTACCCGGTTGGCGATGTAGAGGCCAGCGTGATCACCGGGGAGTGGGCGGAGCCGGAACCCGCAGCCCGCGGGAGCCGGCTCGCAAGGCTTTGGAGTTTGGGAGAGGGGCCGCTTCAAATCGCGCTCCTCCAGGTCGCCGCCGTCGTGATTCCGATCGCGTTCGTGCTGTCGACGAGCGTGCCGGGGATGACGCAGGCGCGGTTCCTCTGGCTCCTCGCGCTCCTCAGCGGGGTCTGGATCGCGGTGCAGCACACGGCGCTCGGGTCGGCCAGGCTTTCACCGTTTGCGGTGGGTATCTGGGCGCCGAGCCTGGTAGGCGCCGTCAGCGGTGCCGTCGCCGCCGCCGCCGTCACCGTGACGCGGCAGGGGCTCGGAGTCGGCTTTTCGGAGATCGTGCTCATGCTGGTCGGCGTCTTCACGTTGAACTGTGGGGCGGAAGCACTCCGCTCGAGCCTGGGTAGGCCGAGGAGGCTGCTCCTCGTCGGCGTCTCCGAGGCCGCGCAGGAGCTCGTGCAGGATCTCGCGGACAACGAGAGTCTCCCCTTCGAGTGGGTCGGCGTCGTGGCCGAGGACGAGGCCGCCGGTCAAGGCTTGCGGATCCCGCTGCTCGGGACCGTGTCCGACCTGCCTCGGATCGTTCCGCGCACCCGGCCGGATCTGGTGGTGGTCGCAGATCTGGAGCAGCGCGATCGCGCCATCGATCATCTCGTGGGGATGGCAAATCTCGGGTTCCGAATCGTCGGCGTGCCCGAGATCTACGAGTATGCGCTCGGTCGGGTACCGGTTCGGCACCTCCCGCGAGCCTGGTTCATGAGCCTTCTGCACCTCTACCAGCGGCCGTATTCGCGGCTCGTGTCGCGTGTACGGGACGTGACCCTCGCGAGCATCGGCCTCATTCTGGCTGCACCGCTGCTCCCGCTGATCGCGTTGCTGGTGCGCTGCTCGGGACGGGGCCCGGTGCTTTTCCGTCAGGAGCGCGTCGGCGAGGCCGGGAAGCTGTTCCAGCTGATCAAGTTCCGGACGATGATCGACGACGCCGAGAACGGCAAAGCGGTTTGGGCGATGGAAGGTGACAGCCGGATCACGCGCGTCGGCCGTTTCCTCCGCGTAACCCGCCTGGACGAAGTGCCTCAGCTGTGGAACGTCCTGCGCAACGACATGAGCATCATCGGCCCCCGCCCTGAACGTCCCGAGTTCCTGGAGCTCCTGGAGCGCGAAGTGCCGTTTTGGGCACGGCGCCTGCTCGTCAAGCCCGGCATCACCGGGTGGGCGCAGGTCCAGGGCGGATATACCGCCGACACGGTCGGTGCCGCAGAGAAGCTCTCGTACGACCTGTACTACCTGAAGCACCGAAGCCTGCTCCTCGACGCCGCGATCGTGGCCAAGACCGCGGCGACGGTCGTCTCCCGCTCGGGCGCCCGCTAGCTTCGCCGCTTCACCGGCAGCTTCGTCAGCCCCGCGATCAGGCCCGCACCCCAGACACCGTGGATGGTGATCAACACAGGGACGGTCCGCCATCCACCTCGCGAGTTCACGGCCACGCCTGCGACGAGGAGCGCATAGCCGGCAAGGGTGCGCCGCGCGATTCTGCCGAGCCCGCCCGGAAGGAAGGCCAACGCCGCCGTCCCGAGCAGCACGACCGGCGCGAGCTGCCGCGGATGGAGAGAGCGCGGCGCGGTGGCGAGCGTCAAGGCCTTGAACTGTCCGTAGTCCCAGTACTGCCGTGCAAGCGCGCGGAGCGACTCGCGGGGCCGGTAGTACGACCACACACGCGGATCGAAGATGATGCGGCCGCCGTTTGACCGGAGCCGGTAATTGAGCTCGTAGTCCTGGTTGCGCAAGAACCGCTCGTCCCAACCTCCGGCTGCCCGCAGGCTCTCCGTTGGCCAGCAACCGAGCGGGAAGGTCTCCACGTCGAGCCGCCCCTGGCCGGCTCCCGGGCGCCGCCACGAGCGAGCATTGCCGATCCCGAAGCGCGAGCCGAGGGCGGCGCCGATGGCCCGTCCCCAGGGGCCGTTTGCCTCGACCTGAACCCATCCTCCGACCCCCACCGCGCCTTCTTCCTCGTCCAGGACGCGGACCGAGGCCTCGACGTACCCGGGCGGCATCCGGCCATGAGCATCGAAGCGGACGATGATCGACCCCTTCGCGGCCGCAAGAGCAGCGTTCAATCCCGCAGGCGTCGTCTGCGCGGCGTTGGTCACGACCTTTGCTCCGGCCGCTTCGGCGAGAGCGGCGGTCTCGTCGTCCGAGCACCCGTCCGCGACGATGATCTCGAGACCGCCTTCGACGGGTTGCTCGAAGATCGAACGAAGACACTCTTCGATGGTCGCGGCCTCATTTCGGGCCGGCACGATCACCGATACGCGAGGCCCCACTAGGTTGTTGCCTCCCGGGCCGTTGCCGTCGTATGCTCGTGCTCGAGGAGGTCACGCATCGTGATCCAGTCGAAGTCGGCGACGAGCCTCGCCAGGCGCGCCTCGCATCGCTCGAGGCCCACGTAGTGGCGGAACCTCGAGACCGGCCGTAGCCCGGCAGGGCGCGGCTGCTCCGGGTCGATCTCCCAGGGATGGATGTAGAAGACATACGGTCGCCCCGAGCGCTGGATCCGCCGCGCGCCGGCGCGAAAGAGTGAGTACGGGAGCAACCGGAAGTACCCGCCCCCACCCCAGGGCAGAAAGACCGAGCCGACCGACAGGCTCGAGATCCTGATCTCGAAGAGCCCGGGCAACACCTCAGCGACCGGGGCCTGCGTGGCAAGTCCGTCGAGCCGCCCGTAGCGGTCATGGCCTACCGTCGGAAAGTACGACGAGTCATATTCGAAGCCGACGTCTCGAAGGATGGGCAGGGCCCACTCCTTGATCGAGAAGCTCGGTGCGCGGTAGCCGGTGACCGCCGCGCCGGCGATCTCCTCGAGCAGGTCCTTGGAGCGCTGCACGTCGGCCCTGAAGGATTCGGGAGAGAGGTCGTCGAGGAGATCGTGGTCGTAGCCGTGTGAAGCCACCTCGTGACCGGCGTCGGCGATCCGCCGCACGAGCCCCGGCCGTCGCTCCGCTACCCAGCCGAGGATGAACCACGTGCTGCGGACGTCGTGGCCGGCCATGAGCTCGAGCAGGCGGTCGACGTTTCTCTCGACGCGGGAGCTCTGGCGATTCCAGGAGCGTCGGTCGATGACCGGCTTCAGGTTCTCGACCTGGAACCACTCCTCGACGTCGACGGACATGACGGCGCGGCCCGACTCCGTAACGGGGGCCGTCATATAAGACGGTGGCCGAGCTGCCGAAGCCGGAGCACGTCCGCGCGGCTCGGAAACGAGAAGTAGGACGCCTCGGCCATGTCGAGCTGCTGCGGCCGGGCCTCGCCTGCGGCGAGATCGCGCAGGACGCGAATCACGAGACGCGCGCCGGCGTGCTTGGCCGCGACCATGACTCGGTCGAGGCTGTCGCGCTGCTCGATCCGGCAGTCTGCCGTCCCCAGTACGGCTCCGGCGTCGAGCTTCTCCGCCATCTCGTGTACGGTGACCGTCACGTTCGGCTCGCCCGAGCGCATCTGCCAGAAGGTCGGCATCATGCCGCGATACCTGGGCAGCCTCCCGGAGTGGACATTGATGCAGCCCAGCCGCGGAGCTTGGAGGATCGCTTTCTTGAAGATCTCCGGAGCGGCGACGGAGACGATCACATCCGGCTCCAGCAGCTTCATGCGCTCGATGAAGTCCGGGTCGTTCACGGACCTCGTGGGAACCAACGCGATGCCTTCGCCGCCGGCGAGCCGCGCGATGGAGCGTCGCTGTAGCTTCCGCCGGGCGAAACGCCCGAGCAAGCGCGCGAACCCGATCGGACCGTAAAGCGACAGCACCCTCTTCGCAGTCGACAGCCGGGATTCGTTGAACGGCTCCTGCACGGTGATCCCGATGACCTGGATTTCCTCAGGCGGATAAAGCGCCAGGAAGGCGTCGAAGAACTCCGCGACGTAGAGCGGGTCGTCCTCCGTCACGAAATGGACCCGAAGTGGCGCAGAAGCGAGCATCCGCGCTCTCATCCTAGTGACGGGGTTGACGTTTACAACTCGTGCTCCGAGCCAGGCTCAAGACGCAGCGCACATGCCTGCTTGCTTGGGTCGGATTCGCGTCAAGGAAGCTAGGCAGCGCTGCGACCTCAACGCTCAAACGCCCCACGTCCCCCGGCCCATGGCATTCGCCCAGATTGGAGGTTCGCAAATCACCTCTCCGTCGGGACAACCTCGTCCGTGACGACCCTGCGTAGTGCAAGCCAACCAAGCGACCGCGGCATAGCGCCGTAGACAAGGGTCTAGCGCCCGAGTCTTGCTCGGCTACGATTCGAGGCAAGCCATGGTTCCTACGGCGATACGAGTTCCTCGCGTGCCCGATTCCGGTGCGCTGACGCGTGCTGTCTGGCCGGCAGTTGCGGTGACCGCTGGCCTGGCGGTCGGCGTCGCTGCTACTTTCGATTTGACGACAGCTATTGTCTTGGCGGCCGCGTTGGCGCTGGCGCCACTTGTCGTGCTTTTTCCATTCTGGTTGACCCCGCTACTGATCGTGACGGTCTTTGCTCAGGTTTTGAGTGTAGGTGGCGTTACGATCAGCCGCATTATCGCGCCGCTGGCGCTCTTTGTTCTTCTGGTGGCGTTGCATCGAGGGGGCTATGTGCTTCGCAAGGGCTCACCACTGGGGTGGGTTTGCGCATATGCACTCTGGGCACTGGCGAGCGGTCTCTGGACCGTCCACCTTGGCGATACCATCTCGGCACTTTCGTCTCTCACAATCGCTCTAACATACATGTTTGCGTTTGCGATACTTCTTCGTTCGCGGCGTGAGCTCGATCGCGTGCTGTATACGCTCGCCGGGGTAGCACTTGTCGTGGGAGTGATCGGACTCTTTACGAATCAGGGACGCGCGGTAGGTGCATCGGGCAATCCGAATTTCTTCGCGATGGTCGAAATCTTTGCGCTTCCACTCGTCCTTGCGTTGGCGGCGGAGGTGCCACGGCGAACCCTGCGGATCGTCCTCTACGCCGTCGTGCTCGTCATCATCTTGTCGGTGTTCGCATCACTCTCGCGAGGAGGGTTCCTAACACTGGTTTCGGTGGCAGTGGCCGCCCTCATCCTGCCGGCTCGAAGCAGCTTCTTCCAAAGTCAGGCGCACAAGGCGTTCGTGCTCGCGTTGATCGCCGTCTTCTCGTTCGTCGCCTTCAAAGCGGAGTCGGGAACACTTGCTCCTCGCCTGGATTCGATTTTTGCCAAGGATCAGACCGGCGCTGGTCGAACGAATGTCTGGCGGGGCGCCTGGACCTCCATCAAGGAGAAACCCGTATTCGGTGTCGGATACGGGAGTTTTATTTCCGAAGCGAATGAACTGATGCTTCGTACACCAGGTGTCGACTTAAAGAATATGACTCTGCGCCCACGTGGCCTCTACGCACACAATGCGTACATCGAAACCGCCGCCGAGGTCGGGGTCCCGGGTCTCATTCTCTTTGTCGGCATGCTCATAGCGACCGGGCGCGCCTTATGGCGCAGCGCCGTGAGGGCGCGCGACGTCGGCGCTGGGTACATCATGCGTATTGCGAATGCATCCTTGATAAGCCTCGTCGCGTGGTGTATCGCCTCATTCTTTGCGTCATCCGAGACTGCACGTCCTCTCTGGATCTTGATAGGAATTACACTCGCGCTGCCGATACTGATTGAAGAACATACTCGCACGTCCGGCGACGAAGCTGCGCAATCGACGCGGAGTCGGCGTTATGGGCGGGTCAACGCCCCATAGATCCCGCGCAGCTTCTTGGCCACATGCTCGACGGAGATCTCATCCATCTGCCTCCGTGCATCGATCGGCGCCTTCCGCTCGAACACACGGCTGAGCTTGGCGGCCAGATCCTCCGAGGTCGTATCGGCGATGAAGCAGCCGTCGATGCCGTCGATCCGAGCTCGGACGTCACCGACATCGACTGAGACGACCGGCACGTTGCACGCCAGCGCCTCCTTGACCGCGTTGGGCGAGCCTTCGTGTGTCGAAGTCACCAGAATCGCCTCCGCCGCGTTCAGCCACCTGGGCACGTCTTCATGAGGTACATCTCTGAGAATGTGTAAATCGACATCGGCACCGCTCTCGTTGAGACGCGCCACGCAAGCTTCCGCAAGACCGAACCGCTTCTCCGGGCGGGTCGGGTTCGCAGGAAACAGCACATGCCTGCGAGACGGGTCCCACCCGAGGCGGCGTTGGCACTCCAACCTGTCTATGGGGCAGAAGCGACGGAGATCGACGCCGTTCGGGAGAAGCCAAACGCGTGAGGAGTCGATCCTTCTCGGGAGAGCGTTCAAGAGGTTTTCCGACTTGACGACAATGCCTTCCGCACGAACCGCCGCCCGCTTCGATGCAGCGACCCCGAAACGGGCGGAGAGTTTCTGGACGGCTCCACCTCTGATTCCGAGGAGGTCCGAGCCGCAAAAGGAAACGAGCACCGGTCGCTCGCGGATCGCCTTCGTCACTACGGCCGACATCACTCCGCCGTACATCACGTGGACGAGGTCCGGACTCAGCTTCTTGAAGCTGGCCCGGACCGTCTTTTTGAGGTCGCGGTAGACCTGTCTTCCACCCCCCAGGCGGTTGACGAAGAGCACCTCGACGTCAATGCCGACATCGCGGAGGCTTTCCACCTGTGCAGCGACGAAGGTGCCGTCGTCCGGGTGCGCATCGTTTGGATACATATTCGTGACCACGAGCACGCGCACGGGACTAATACCCCCGGTCGGTCGATACGCCGAGATACGAACAGCCGCTTTCCGAGCAGCCCGTCACGGCGAACACCGTACCCGAGCGAGAAGCTCGAGCTGTTGACGAAAGAGGATCATCAATCAATGATGAGGTGATCTACCTCGGCTGCGGTTAGACCGGGGTGGACCGACCACATGAACGGCAGAAGGCCAGGAGAGAGGACGGGAGAACTGCGGATGGACGTTCGTCAGGAGCAACGCCTTTGAAGACGCTAGTTACCGGTGGAGCCGGTTTCATCGGCTCGAATCTCGTCCGCGCGCTGCTGGAGGCGGGGCACGAAGTGCGGGTGATCGACAACTTCTCCACCGGCAACCGCGCCAATCTCACCGACGTCGGCGGCGACGTCGAGCTCGTCGAGGGCGAGCTGCGGAGCTACGAGCGCGCCCACAACGCGGTACGCGGTGTCGAGCTCGTCTTCCACCAGGGCGCCTTGCCGTCGGTGCCCCGATCGGTCCACGATCCGTTGACGACGACCGCGGTCAACGTGGAGGGGACACTCAACGTCCTTCTGGCTGCGCGGGACGAGGGAATACGCCGGGTTGTCTTCGCTTCGTCGTCCTCCGTCTACGGCAACTCGGGCGAGCTGCCCCGACGCGAGACGGCGGCTCCCGATCCGATCGCCCCGTACGCCGTGGCGAAACTCGCTGCCGAACGGTTCTGCGTCAGCTTCAGCCGCGTGTACGAGATCGAGACCGTCGCGCTCAGGTATTTCAACGTCTTCGGGCCCCGCCAGGATCCGAGGTCGCAGTACGCGGCCGTCGTCCCTCGCTTCATCCAGGAGATCTCGGAGGGGCGGCCGGTCCCGATCTACGGCGATGGGATGCAGTCACGCGACTTCACGTACGTCGCGAACGTCGTCGAGGCCAACCTGCTCGCGGCAACCGCCGAGGGGGTGAGCGGCCGCATCCTGAACATCGCCACCGGCAGTCCGATCTCGGTCAACGAGCTTGCCGACACGATCGGCCGTGTCCTCGGCCGCGAGGTCGAGAAGACCTACTTTCCACAGCGGCCGGGCGAAGTCCGAGATTCGTCAGCGGATCTGACGGAAGCGCGGAAGCTGCTCGGATACGAGACGCTCGTGGGCCTGGAGGAGGGACTTCGACGGACCGCCGAGTTCCTGCTCGCCGAGCAGCAGCTCGCGGACGCCCCGTAGCAGAGCGGAGCCGCTACGCAGCGGCTCGGCGGGCCTCGGTGAGGTCCCGGAGCGCGAGGTCGAGCGCCAACAGCATCATCACGCGCTGGTAGAGCCCCTCGCGCGAGAGGCCCGGGAGTGTGCGTCCTCGACAGAAGGCGTCGACCCACGGCGTGTAGACGCGCCGCACGAAGTAGTCACCCACGGGGCTCCCGGAATCAAGCAGGCTGTCGCGCAGGGTAACTCGGAAGGAGTCGTCTACCCATCGGTCTACTGGAACCGAGAACCCCTGCTTTGGCCGCGCGGCGATGCTTGCCGGGAGATGCCGGCCGGCCAACGCCCGTAGCAGGCGCTTGCCCTTCCTTCCCTCGACACGCAGCGCGTGCGGGAGCGTCAGCCCGAACGCAATCAGGTCCTCGTCCAGCATGGGCACACGCACCTCCAGGCTGTGCCGCATGCTTCCCGTGTCGACCTTCGGCAGGTAGTCGTTGGCCAGGATGAGACGCATGTTGAGCTCGACCGCATGTGCGGAGAGGCGTTCCAGCGGTGAGACGCTTCGCCCGAGCGAGTGGCGCCAATGGGGCTCGAAGAGGCGGCGTAGCGGCTCAACGCCATCGAGCGGGCCGGTCAGCGCCCGGAGCTCGCGCTCGCCGAGCCACGAAAAGAAGGTCTGCAGGATGCCGGTGTCGTCGGCCCCCGCTAGGTCGCGCATTCTGCGGGCCAGCGTCGGTCGCACGACGCCGAAGCGAGCGAGCGGCGCGACGAAGGGCGCACCAGCGCGCCAGAAGAACGCCGGGGCCCGCCGCAGGCCGTTGACCGCCGCGATCTGCCAGTAGACGTCGTACCCGCCGAAGCCCTCGTCGCCGCCGTCGCCCGACAGCGCGACCGTCACGTGCCGGCGCATCGCCGCCGCGATCCGGTCGACTGCGAACAACGACGTATCTGCGAACGGCTGCCCCACGCTGCGCATCAGGCTCGTGACCGCTTCCCACGTCCCGCCCTGCCCGTCCATCTCCAGCGTCTGGTGACGGGAGCCGATCGCGTGCGCAACCGTCTGCGCGGCCGGGGTCTCGTCGTACTCTGCGTCGGGAAAGCGGACGTTGAAGGTCAACAAGTCGCCCTCGACGTTTCGCCGGCTGTAGAGGCTGACGAGCGACGAGTCGATCCCACCCGAGAGCAGCGAGCCGAGCGGAACGTCACTCTCGAGCTGGCGTACGACGGCCTTTTCCACCAGGGTGTCGACGTCGTCGAGGGCCTGATCGAGCGTTAGGTCCTGGTTCGGCTCGGAGGTGAACTCGTGGAACCGCCGCCGGGCTACGCTCACGCGTTCGTCGTTCCCGAGCCGACAGTCGATGAACTCTCCTGGGCTCAGCGCGCTGACGCCGCGATGAATCGTGTGGGGCGCGGGCACGAACAGCAGCCCGGCGAAGTCGGCGATCGCTTGTGGGTCCGGCGTCAGATCGACGCCGGGGAACTCACGCAGGGCGTTCATCTCACTTGCGAAGACGACCGCGCCCCCGCCGGCCGAGTAGAAGAGCGGCTTGATTCCGAAGCGGTCGCGGGCGAGCAGGAGACGGCGCTGCCGCAGGTCGAGGATCGCGATCCCGAACATCCCACGCAGGTGGGCGAACATCGCGTCGCCGTACTCCTCGTAGAGATGCGGAAGCACTTCAGTATCTGCGCGTCCACGGAAGCGATGACCGCGTTTCTCAAGCTCGGCCTGAAGCTCGTGGTGGTTGTAGATCTCGCCGTTGAAGACAGTCCAGACCGTGCCGTCCTCGTTGGACATCGGTTGGTCACCGGTGGGCGAGAGGTCGATGATGCGGAGCCTCGTGTGCAAGAGGGTTGCCTCGGGCCAGGTCTTGGATGCGTTTCCGTCCGGGCCGCGATGGCGAAGCGCCTCGAGCACACGCTCGCCGACGCCAGCGTCGAGCGCTTCCTTGCCGAACAAGCCTGCGATACCGCACATTTCTCGGCAGTCTAGACTTCCGCAGCCTAGACTAGTGAGGCGGATCCGCCGCGCCGAATCGGCGCGCCGCTTGGCCTCACTTCACCGCCCAGCGAGCTCACATAGACAAGCCGTGCATGGGTTCCTATCATGTTTTTGCCGGGCGCGCTTCTCGTGTGGTGAACCTAGTGAACCTCGTCTTGTGATCTAGTCATGACAGTCGAGATGATCCCGTTTGTCGATCCCTCGACAGGGGAGCAGCTTGAGCAGATGGAGGACATCCTCGCGTCCGACAGCGGTCGGCGGTACCCGATCGTGGATGGTATTCCGCGATTCGTCGAGACGGAATCGTATGCGGCCGGATTCGGGCTCGAGTGGACGATCCACGGCGATACGCAACTCGACAGTCGTACGGGACGGACGGTATCGAAGGAACGCCTCGAGCGATGCATCGGCGCTCCGGTGTCGAGTTTGAGAGGCTCGCGCGTCCTCGAGGTCGGATGCGGCGCAGGTCGATTCACCGAATTGCTCGTGGAAGGTGGCGCGCTCGTCCACGCAGTCGATCTGAGCCGCGCGGTTGACGTCAATCGAGCGAATATCGGCTTCGCGGACAACTACCGCGTCGCGCAGGCGGATCTTCTCGCGGCGCCCTTTCCCGATGGGTCATTCGACTACGTCATCTGCCTGGGCGTCCTCCAACACACCCCAAATCCGGAGGAGGGCATCCGGGCCGTGTGGAGAAAGCTTCGTCCCGGCAGCATACTGATTATCGACCATTACACGTGGAGCCTTTCGCGCGCGACGAAGCTTGACTCTTTACTGCGCCCGATCATCAAGCGTCTGCCCCCGCCCGCTGCCAAATCGACCACCGATATCCTCGTGCGCACCTTCTTCCCGCTTCATTGGGCTGCACGGAATACCAAGCCGACGATACGCGGAGTTCCACTTCTACAGATGTTGCTGAGCCGTATCTCTCCGGCTTCGTGGAACTATCCCGTCTCGCCACATCTGCCGAAGCAATCCCATTATGAATCCTCGAGGCTCGACACCTTCGATCATCTGGCGGATCGGTACAAGCGTCTGCGCACGCGCGACCAGATCTGCAAGGCGCTAGAGTCTCTCGGAGCCGTCGACATCGAAGTCTGGAAGGGCGGCAACGGAATCGAAGCGCGCTGCCTCAAACCGCTTGAAACCTGACGACGTCGGCCGTCGGCGCGGACGCCTCCGTTTCGTCCGCAGCTCGCGTGAGTCGGGGGTGTTGGCAACGATACCCGCTGCTCGCGCATTGCAACACGGTCCTATGCGGAGCACGTTTGCCCGAGTGAACCATGAGGGCTGGAGCCGGCGGTCGGAGCTGGCCGAGATCGGCGATCTCAGACCAGGCTGACGCGGTCGTCCTTGCGGACCGCGCCACTCGCTTCCGCAACAGCGTACGACGCCCCGGCGAAGAGGCGGCGCCCGCATTGCACTCGCGGAATTGGACAGGAGCTACCTGAGTACGGGACCAAAGGTCCGGCGTTCCCAATTCCGGATCCGTGGACTAGGGTGAGGGCCGTGGACGAAGCTCAGGCTGTTGCGTCGCGAGGGCACAGTTCCGAGCTCGCGGCGATCATCCGAGGGATGTCCGTTGCGCTGCTGGGGAGCGTGCTCGGCGGCGGCCTCGGGTTCGTCTTCGGCGTCGTCATGGCGAGGATGCTCGACCAGCACGACTTCGGGTTGATGGTCCTCGCGGTGAACCTGCTTTCCGTCGGCGCAACCGTGACGATCGCCGGCGCAGACTACGCGGCGATTCGCCATGTCGCGGCCGCCAGAACTCCGGGGGCCAAGCGAGGCGCGATGGTGGCCCCGATTCAGCTCGCGATAAGGCTGAACATCGGTCTCGCCATCGTGGTCGCGATCTTTGCCGAGCCCATCTCTCGAGATCTTCTCGGCCAGCCTGACTTCACCAAGGTGCTCCGTGCCGCCGCGCTGACCCTCCCGCTGACCGTGTTGGCGCAGATGTTCTCGGCCTGCCTCAGCGGGCTCGAGCACGCTCGCGGAGAGCTGGTGCGGAAGGTCGTCGAGCAAGGCGGGCGGATCGCGTTCGCCGTGCTCGTGCTCTGGCTCGGATTCGGCGTCGTCGGCGCCACCCTCAGCATGGCTGCGGCCGCAGCGGTGGCGGCCGTCGCCGTCGGCTACACCCTGTATCGGTGCTTGCCACGCGGGGGGAAGACCGAGAAGTCGAGCCCACGGGCGGTGTTCGCCTTCGCGTGGCCGCAAGCGATCGGCAACTTCGCGAACCAGATATGGGCGGTCGCCATCCTCGTGATCCTCTCCCGTTCGAGCGACGCGCGAACGGTCGCCCTCTTCGGTGCTGCGTTCGCGGTCTCGCAGCTTCCGCTGCTCGTCTACAACGCTTTCGTGTACCGCTTCTCGCCCGCAATCGCCCGGCTCTGGGATCGAGGCGAGAACGAGGCGCTCGATCAGCTCCTGAGAAGCGTGACACGGTGGGTCGCCATGTTCGCTCTCCCTCTCTACGCGGTGGCGATCGCGCTTCCGGGCCCGCTCTTGCAGATCTACGGCTCGAACTACCGGGCGGCGGCCCTCGCCGTGACGCTCATGACGATTGCCACACTGCTCAACGCCTTGGCGGGACCTGTTGAGAACGGCTTGAAGATGACGGGGTTTGTCAAGCTCGAGATGGCGACGAACGTCGTCTCGACTGTACTCATCGTGGGCGTGGCCGCCGTGCTGACGCCTCGCTATGGGTTGACCGGGGCGGCAGTGAGCGTCCTCCTCTACACCATTGTCCGGAACGTAGCCAAGACGTACCTCCTCTATCGAAGAGTGCACATGACAGCACTGAGCGTCTCGCTCCTCCGTCCCGTGCTGGCGGCGACGGTTGCCTCGATCCTGGTCGTGGTGATCAACCAGTACACGTCGCTTGGATCATCGCTCCTCGGTACCGCGGCGCTGGGAACGCTGCTGGTCGTCTCGTACGCCTTCATTCTCCTGCGCGTCGTAGGCATCTCGAGCGTCGATCGGCGCACGCTTCGTCTTGCGTTTCGGCCTGTGGGCCTGTCCGATTCGATCGTCAGCTGAGGCTGGCGCCTTGCTGGCGTCGGCGTCGCTCACGGACGACGACTTGAGTCTTGAGCCGTTTTCGAGCAAACTGACGTAGAGCGGTAAAACCTGCGATAGCTACGCGTTCCCGTTCGGGGAGAGAGGGAAGGACCGGCGTTGGCGGAGCCTCGCGCCAGTCGCCGCGGCGGCGATCGCCGTGGCGCTCGACATAAGTTCAGATGGCGTCTTCGAGGGGGGAGGGCGCTCCGGCGAGCGGTCGTTCCGCTCGCCCTCTTGGCGCTGTTCATAGGGCTTCTCTCGAGTTCCGCGGGGGCCATGGGAGGTCTGGTCTTCAGCGACGGCTTCGAGAGCGGCACCCTGTCCCAGTGGACGGCCTCGAGCGGCATGACCGTCCAGCAGCAGATCGTCTACGCCGGCTCCTACGCAGCCCGATCGACGAGCACCGGCTCGCCCGCATACGCCTACAAGAACCTGAGCAACCCGCTGACGGAGTTCTACTACGACGGCCGCGTCCAGATGGTCAGCCAGGGCGGCACGAACGTCTCGCTCGCCCGCTTCACGACGGCCACGGGCGGCTCGATCTTCTCGATCTTCCGGCTCAGCAACGGCAAGCTCTCGTACAGCAACGGCGTCACGGGCGTTTCCACCTCCGGCCCCCTGATCTCGGCCGGGAGCTGGCACGAGCTCGAGGTGCACGCGCTGATCAACGGCAACTCCAGCCTGGTCGAGGTCTGGCTGGACGGGACGAAGGTGATCACCAAGACCGCGGAGGCGCTCGGCACGACCGGGGTCGGGCGCGTCTACATCGGCGCCAACGCGACCGGCAATACGTTCGACTTCGCCTTCGACAACGAGGTCGTCACGACGGCCGCCGACGTCTCGCCCCCGACTACGCCCACCGCGCTGGCGGCGACCCCGATCGGCTCGAACCGGCTCAATCTGACCTGGAACGCCGCCACCGACAACAACCAGGTCGCGGGCTACACGCTCTATCGCAACGGCAACGCGATTGCGACCGTCGGGCCGAACACCTTGGGCTACGCAGACACAGGCCTATCGCCGAACACGAGCTACAGCTACACGGTCGACGCATTCGACGGCGCCGGCAACCGCTCGGCGCGCTCGAGCGCCGTCTCCGGCACGACCGGCAGCCCGTCCTCGGGCGACCCGGTGATCGGCACCGCCGGCGACATCGCTTGCGATCCGGGCGACGGCCGCTTCAACGGAGGAGCTGGGATCTCAGGTGCCTGCAGGGAGCTGGCCACCTCGAACATCCTCTTCGGCTCTAACCTCGCGGCCGTCCTGCCGCTCGGCGACAACCAGTACGAGGACGCGACCTGGTGGAAGTTCATGCAGTCCTACGACGCCTCCTGGGGGCGCGTCTTCGGGCTGACCCATCCGGTGCCCGGAAACCACGAGTACCTCACCCAGGGGGCAGCCGGGTACTACACCTACTTCGGTAGCCTCGCCGGTGACCCGACCAAGGGCTACTACAGCTTCGACATCGGGACGTGGCACATCATCGCCCTCAACTCTGAGTGCGCCAACATCGGCGGCTGCGGCGCGGGCTCGCCGGAGGAGACGTGGCTGCGCAACGACCTCTCAACCCATACGAACACCTGCACGCTCGCCTACTGGCACCGGCCGAGGTTTACGTCGGGCTTCCATGGAAGTGACGACACCTACGCGTTGTGGTGGTTCGACCTCTTCAACGCGCACGCCGACATCGTGTTGAACGGCCACGACCACGATTACGAGCGGTTTGCTCCACAAGACGACCAGCAGAACCCAAATTCGAACGGAATCCGCGAGTTCGTGGTGGGCACCGGCGGGCAGGAGCACGAGGCGTTCGTCGCCCAGGCGCCGAACAGCCAGGTCTTCAACGGCGACACGTTCGGCGTGCTCAAGCTGACGCTGCATCCGACGAGCTACGACTGGCAGTTCGTGCCCGAGGCGGGAGGAACCTTCACCGACTCCGGTACTGCTGCATGCCACTGAGTCCCGTTTAGGCCGGGTTGTCGCCGGCGTGACGGACCTCGAGGACGCTCGCGTGTACGACGATCAAAACGTGATCACACGTCGTCAGGATGCGTCGTTTACGGGCACCTCGCCCTCGCACGCCCCGGGATTTGGCCGCCGGAGGCGTGCGTTCGGACGTCTCCTTCGACGCTTCGCCCCCATCATCGCGGGGCTCGGATTGCTTGTACCCCTCGTGCTCCTGGGTTTAGGCGCGCGGCATGGCCACGTCTTCGGCTGGGACACGGCGATCTGGAAGTTCCTTCACGGCCACGAGGAAGCTGCGCGCGGTTCGATTCTCGACCGCGCTGCGAACGCCGTCGTGCAGATCGGCGGCATGGCCACATTGCTCTTGGGGCTCCTGATCCTGGCGATCCTGCTCGGGTTTCGACGTACGCGCGATGGGCTCTTTTTCGTCACCACCGGCGCAACGATCCTGGCCCTTACGCCCCTGCTCAAGGAGCAATTCGAGGGCGCGGAACTGAAGTACTCGTTCCCAAGCGGACACGCGGCGAGATCGGCGGGCCTCGCTGCAGCGGCAATCATGATTGCTTGGCCAACGCGCTTTCGCTGGCCAACGCTGATCCTAGGCGTCCTCTTCACCGTGACCCTAGGGACGGCACTCGTGTACGAGGATTGGCACCTGCCCTCCGATGTGGTTGGTGGGTGGTGCCTCGGAATCGCATGTGCCGGGGCTACGCGGATAGGGCTCACGACCCTTACGCGACGCCGCCGGCCGCACGCAGACCGATCGGGCGCTCTGCATCGACAACGGGATAGGTCGCGATCCCGCGCTCGTTGACGGTCCTGTTGCTACATGTCGAAGTCGCTCGCTGCGGATCTCGAAGAGTGAGGCGTCGCGGATCTGTGCCGGTCTCGACGAGCAGGTCGGCGCGCACCGGGAGAACCTCCATTAGGTGAACTAGGAGTCGGGTTCCTGTGCCGTTCCTGGGCAACGAGCTTGGCGCCACGATCAGTCATGCTCGGAAGACGCGCGGGCTTAGCGCGAGCCGAATCCCGAGAGGACTACGCGCGCCGTCTTTGCCGCGATAGCGAGGTCGAGCGCGAGAGCGCGGTGCTTGAGGTAATAGAGGTCATAGGAGAGCTTGTCAGCGGCGCTCTCCACGTCGGCTGCGTACCCTCGGCAGACCTGAGCCCAGCCGGTGATTCCCGGCTTGACGAGGTGACGTCGGCTCCAGTACGGCACCTCTTTGCTCAGCTCGGAGACGAATTCCGGCCGTTCCGGTCTGGGGCCAACAATGCTCATTTCCCCTTTCAGGACATTAAACAGCTGAGGCAATTCGTCGAGACGCCACCTGCGGAGGAACCTGCCTACGGTCGTTACACGCGGGTCGTGCTCTTCGGCCCACAGCGGCTTCCCTGGCTGCTCTGCTTCCTCTTTCATCGTCCGAAACTTGAGCATGTCGAAGGTCCCCCCGAATTCACCGAGCCGAACCTGACGGAAGAAGATCGGCCCGGGAGTCGAGAGCCTGACCAGCAGCGCGAGTACGAGCATGGTTGGAGCGAAAAGTACGACCGCGACTGCTGCGATCACCAAGTCGTGCGCCCGCTTCGTGGTTCGGGAATACGGCCTCTGGTAGAGATGAAGCACGCTCATGAACCACACCGGTGAGAGGTCCCGAACCGGAACCCGGCCGAAGGCGTACTCATAGAAGTGGTGCAGCCCAACGATCCGAAAGGTGGGCGAGGCCACGTCCAACAAGCTGCTCAAGGCTTGCGACCGCGCGGCCGCATCGGTCAGAACGACGATGTCGGGTCGCTCGCGCGCCACGATCGCCTGGAGGTCGGCCGTTCCCCCGACGATGTGCGCGGAGTTCCCGTTGCTCGCGTGGTCGTCGACGATGCCTAGACAGTCAAAAGGAAACTCGGGACGCCGCGCGAGTTCCTCGACGAGCTCGCCGCCTCCTTGCGAAGCCCCGACGACGAGAACGCGCCGTCTGGGCCGCGACGCTCTGAGCAAGCCTTGCATGCAGAGCGAGGCGATGAGAACCAATGCCGCCGTCAAGAGGAGCGCCCCTGGTGCGAGATGGAGCTCGGGAAACCAAAAACCGACGAGTGACACCATTGCGAGCCCCGTGAGTGTTCCGATCACCGCTTGCGCGCCTCCGACATCGCGCATCATCTGCATCGAGCCCGAGAATGCGCTTCTCAGCGTGAGCAGCCAGAGCAAACCGGCAACAAGCACGGCCGCGATTGCAGTTGGCCCTGAGACCCCGAGGATCGCAACCACAGGCAGGAAAACGGCGCACACACGGAGCATTGCCTCGGAGAGGCGGACGTGACGGATCCGCTCGTCAGGGACCGAGGGCGAGCCGGTGTCTGGCTGGACCTCACCAAGCAGCTCGATAGCGCCCAATGACGCTTCCTCGACGGCCGGCGCGGCGACCGAGGCCAGTTGGACGCGGGTGGTCTGGTCGGGTAGACGAGGCGAGGTGGGCGCTCGCCACAGTCCCCTCCCGCGCCGCCGCGCAGGCGAT
>Ga0307308_10000128_pt1 | contig 23136 bp, 27 predicted proteins | sample ER_DNA_195_FD_194501 | JGI IMG/M metagenome (GOLD analysis project Ga0307308, IMG submission 194501) | Bulk soil microbial communities from the East River watershed near Crested Butte, Colorado, United States - ER_DNA_195 | ecosystem: Environmental > Terrestrial > Soil > Floodplain | place...
GCCGCCCGCAGCGGCCTTGATCATCAGCGGGAAGCCGATCTCCGAAGGCTCGCCTTCCGGCACGACCGGCACGCCGGCCTCGCGTGCGATCCGCTTCGCCTCGAGCTTGTCCCCACCGGCGCGCAGAGCGTCCGCAGAAGGCCCGACCCACACGAGCCCGGCGGCCTCCACCGCCGCCGCGAAATCAGGGCTCTCCGCGAGGAACCCGTAACCGGGGTGGATCGCGTCGGCTCCGGATTCGCGAGCCGCCCGGATGTGCTCCTCAGCGTCGAGGTACGAAGCGATCTCGACGGTCTCGTCCGCAGAACGCGCGTGCAGCGAACCGCGATCGTCCGCCGGCGCCACAGCCACGGTCGCGATCCCGAGCTCCCGGCAAGCGCGGAAAACCCGCAGGGCAATCTCGCCGCGGTTCGCTACGAGGAGCTTTTCGATGCCCACGCAGGGTTGCGCTTCTCGACGAACGCCCTCAGGCCTTCCTGGCCTTCTTCGCTCGTTCGACGCTGGGCGATCCGCCGCTCCGTGGCGAGCCCGTCGGGGCGCTCGAGGACCAGCTTCTTCGCGTGGCGAGCGGCTTCCGGGCCGGCACTCCGCAGCTCCGCGATCAGCGTTTCGACCGCGGCGTCGAGGTCGTCTGCGAGCTCGTGGACGAGCCCGATCCGCAGCGCGGTCTCGGCGTCGAAGCGCTCCCCGGTGACGAAATAGCGCCGGGCTGCGCTCGGCCCGATCTTCGCAAGCGCGAACGGCGAGATGACCGCCGGGATGATCCCGAGCTTGACTTCCGAGAACGCGAACCGGGTGTCGGGAGCCGAGACGCCGATGTCGCAGCAGGCGACGAGCCCGCAGCCGCCGCCGAGGGCATGGCCCTGGACTCGCGCGATCACCGGCGCCGGGCACGAGTCGATGGTCTCGAGCATCTTCCGCAGCCGCCGCGCGTCGGACACGTTCTCCTCGTAGCTGAGCTCGGCGGCCGCGCGCATCCACTCGACGTCCGCGCCTGCCGAAAAGCTCTTGCCCTCGCCCGCGAGGACGACGGCGCGCACCTCGTCGCCGACCGCCGAGAACGCCTCGGTCAGCTCCTGGATCAGCGCGGCATCGAACGCGTTCCGCTGCTCGGGGCGCGACATCGTGATCCGCAGGACGTCCCCGGCCTGTTCGGAGCGCAGCGCTGCCATCGGTTCATCGTAAGGTTGGCGCATGCTCCGCGGGGCTCTTGCGGCAGCCGTCACGCCTCTCCGCGACGAAGGCGCCGCGCTCGACGAGGACGCCTTCGGGCCGTATTTCGACTTCCTCGCCGCCGGTGGGCTCGACGGGATCCTCGCGCTCGGGACGACGGGGGAGGGGATCCTCCTCTCCGCCGCGGAGCGACGCCGCGCTGCGGACTTGTTCCTGGACGGGCCGCTGCCGGTGATCGTCCACTGCGGCGCGCAGACGACCGCCGAGACCGTCGCCCTCTGCGAGCACGCTGCGTCCTCCAGGGCCGCCGGGGTCGCGGTGATCGGCCCGCCGTACTACGCACTGGACGACGAGGCCCTGCTCGCGCACTTCGCCGCGGCCGCGCGCGCCGCCGCCCCGCTGCCGTTCTACGTCTACGAATTCAAGGCGCGGAGCGGCTACGCGGTGCCGGTTCGCGTGCTCGAGCGGCTGCGCGAGGAGGCTTCGAACCTGGCGGGGCTCAAGGTGTCGGACAAACCGCTGGAGGCGGTCGAGCCGTACCTGATCGAAGGGCTCGACGTCTTTGTCGGCGCGGAGGAGCTGCTGCCCGTGCGCGGTGCTGCCGGGACCGTGTCGGGCCTCGCGTCGGTCTTCCCGGAGCGGGTCGTGGCGCTCGAAGGCGTGGGCGAGCTGCGCGCCGGGCTCGACCGCTATCCATTTCAAGCGGCCGCGAAGTACGTGCTCGGCCGGCGTGGAGTGCCCGTCCGCGAGGACGTACGCGCGCCTCTGCGGCGGCTGACGGAAGACGAGAAGCGGGAGCTCGACGAGTGGCTCGAATCTGTGTAGCGGGGGCGGGCGCGATGGGGGCCTCCGTCGCCTTCCACTTGGCCTCCCTGGGCGCGCGCGACGTCGTGCTTGCGGACCGTCGGGGCATCGCGGCGGGCGCGACCTCGAAGGCGATGGGCGGCGTCCGCCAGCAGTTCTCGACGACGGCCGAGGTGCGGCTCGCCCAGGCGAGCATCCGCTTCTTCGAGGAGCTAGGCCCGCCGCTTTTCGAGCAGGTCGGCTACCTGTTTCTCGCGACCACGGAGGAGGGCCTCGCCGAGCTCGAGGAGCGCCGCGAGCTCCAGGCAGAGCTCGGAGTTCCGGTGGAGCGAGTCGACGCGAGCTTCGTCGACGGCCTGCGCACCGACGACGTGGTCGGCGCGGTCAACTGCGCGAGCGACGGCGTCGCAGACCCGCCGGCGGTCACGCGCGAGCTCGTCCGGCGGGCGCTCAAGCTCGGCATCGAGCTCCGCGAGGGGGCCGACGCGGCGACGATCGACGCGGATGTGCTCGTGATCGCCTGTGGTCCATGGTCGGGCGAGCTCGCGGCGAAGCACGGAGTGGAGCTCCCGATTCGCCCGCTCTGCCGGCAGCTGCTCGAGACCGGCCCGCTCGAGCTCCCCGAAGGCCTGCCGATGGTGCTCGAGGCCGAAAACGGCTTCCACTTCCGCCGCCGCGGCGGCAAGCTCGTTCTCGCGATGTCCGATCCAGAACCGCGCTGGGGCTTCGAGGAGCGCGTCGACGAGTCGCTGATCGCAGATCGCCTCGCGCGGCTTCACCACCGATACCCGGCGGCCGCCGACGCGACGATCGAGCGCTCCTGGGCCGGCCTCTATGACATGACGCCCGACGCGCACCCGATCCTCGGCGAGATCGCCGACGGCGTCTACGCGGCGTGCGGCTTCTCCGGCCACGGTTTCATGCAGTCCCCCGCCGTCGGCCGCGCGCTGGCGGAGGAGATCCTTGGCGAGAGCCCGAGCCTCGATCTGAGCCCCTACCGCCTCGACCGCTTCGATTCCGGGACGAGCTTCCCGGAGAAGCTAGTGCTCTAGCTCGAACTCCTCGCCGATCTCCGGGTCTTTGCCGATCAGTTCGCGTGCCCTCGACGCCGGCTCGTCGTTCTCCGAGAACGAGATCAGCCCGAAGCGCTCGCCGGCAGAATCGGAGATCCAGTGGTCGCCCTCCGGAAGGTCCGGGAGCTTCGCGCGGAGCTCATCCAGATTGGTCTTCGAGTCGGCGAGTCCCCAGAGAAGGAGGCGAACTGTCACTCGTCAGGGACGCCCGGGGTCGGCAGGCGCGCGATCAACTCCTTGATCTCACGCAGGACGTCTGCCTCCTCATGCCCGAAGTCGTCCAGGTACGAGTGCAGCGCCGCCTGCAAGAGGCGCAGCTCATGGTCGGTCAGCTCCAGCGTGTGGTTCAAAACGGCCCCCTCGGCTCGTAGCTCCCGCGGCGCGCGCCGACGGCGATCATGGTGAGTCCCTCCGGCCCGGCGATCGGCACCCGCGTTGTCCCGGGATCGAACCGGAGAAACGTCCCGGCTGCAACCGGCACGTCCTCGCCCTCGATCCGGTAGACGCCGGAGCCGCGGACGATCACGTTGACCTCCTCCTGGCCGGTGTCCGACTCGTCGTGCTCGCGGCCTTCGCTGTTCGGCGCGATCTCGAACCAGTTGATGCCGAACGCCTCGACGCCGAGGACGCGACGGACGAAGCGCACCGAACCGCCGGGGCCCGCGCCCTCGATCTCGTCGATGTGGGTGATCGAGTAGCCCATTACATGCGAAAGACGCCGAACGTGGTCTCGCGGATCGGTGCGTTGAGCGCGGCCGAGATTCCGAGCGCGAGGACGCGGCGGGTGTCGAGCGGGTCGATGATGCCGTCGTCCCAGAGACGGGCGGTCGAGTAGTACGGGTTGCCCTCGGCCTCGTACTTGGCGCGGATCTCGTCGGGGTCTGCGTCTCCGACCATGGTCAACACCGTCGCCGCCTGCTCGCCGCCCATCACCGAGATGCGCGCGTTGGGCCACATCCAGAGCTGCCGCGGCGCGTAGGCGCGGCCGCACATGCCGTAGTTGCCGGCGCCAAAGGAGCCGCCGACGATGACGGTGAACTTCGGCACCTCGGCGCAGGCGACCGCGGTCACGAGCTTGGCGCCGTCGCGCGCGATTCCGCCGGCCTCGTACTCCTTGCCGACCATGAAGCCGGTGATGTTCTGCAGGAACACGAGCGGGATGCGCCGCTTGCAGGCGAGCTCGACGAAGTGCGCGCCCTTCGCGGCCGACTCGCCGAAGAGGACGCCGTTGTTCGCGAGGATCCCGACGGGGAAGCCCTCGATGCGCGCGAAGCCCGTCACGAGCGTCTCGCCGTAGAGCGCCTTGAACTCGTGGAAGCGCGAGCCATCGACGATGCGGGCGATCAGCTCCCGCGGGTCGACCTGCTCGCGGTAGTCGCTCGGAATCAGGCCGTAGAGCTCGTTGGGGTCCGCGGTGGGCGGCTCGGGTCGCGCCTGCTCCCAGGGCGGGGCTTTCGGCGGGAGGTCGAGGTTGCGGACGATCTCCCGGACGAGCGCGAGCGCGTGCTCGTCGGAGGTCGCATAGTGGTCGGCCACACCGGAGAGGCGGGCGTGGACGTCGGCGCCGCCGAGCTCTTCGGCTGTGACCTCCTGGCCGGTGGCGGCCTTCACGAGCGGCGGGCCGCCGATGAAGATCGTGCCGGTGCCTTTGACGATGATCGTCTCGTCGCTCATGGCCGGGACGTAGGCGCCGCCGGCGGTGCACGAGCCCATCACGGAGGCGATCTGCGGGATTCCGGCTGCCGAGAGCCGCGCCTGGTTGTAGAAGATCCGCCCGAAATGGTCGCGGTCCGGGAAGACCTCGGCCTGCAGCGGCAGGAACGCGCCGCCGGAGTCGACGAGGTAGATGCACGGCAGGCGGTTCTGCTCGGCGATCTCCTGCGCGCGGAGGTGTTTCTTGACCGTGATCGGGAAGTAGGTGCCGCCTTTGACCGTGGCGTCGTTGGCGACGAGGATGCACTCGCGGCCTTCGATCACGCCGATCCCGGTGACGATCCCGGCGCCGGGAGCCTGGTTGTCGTACATGTCGTCGGCGGCCAGGGCGGAGAGCTCGAGGAACGCGGTGTCGGGGTCGAGCAGGCGGTCGATCCGCTCGCGTGCGGTCAGCTTCCCGCGTGAGCGGTGCTTCTCGAGGGCTCGCTCACCGCCGCCCCGGGCGACCTGTGCGGTGCGCTCGCGCAGCTCGGCGACCAGTTCTTCCATCCGCGCGCGGCGCTCGTCGAACGCGTCCGTCCGGTCGGTCTGGGACGTGAGCACTGCCACGACCTGAGCCTACAGCGTGCGACTTTCGTCACGGTGTCTGACGCCGGGCCGTTCGCGGAGCGCGCCGCTTTGCAGGCGAAGTCACACTTTCGTGACGAAGACGTCACAGTTTCGTGCGCGTGTCTGACACCGGACACGTACTTGCGGGACACGTCGCGAGCGCCGAAACTGCGTCCCGTGCCCGGAGCCGTCACGGAGCACGAGCACCGCCACCCGCCTCGCGAGGCGGACGTCATCCTCGACGTCGAGCTCGAACGAGGGCTGCTGTTCCTGGTCGTCCGGAACCTCGGCGACCTCCCGGCTCACAGCGTCCGCGTCCGCTTCGGCCAGCCGCTGCACGGCCTCGGCGGCGAGAAGCGCGTCGACCGCCTGCAGATCTTCCGCCGCCTCGAGTTTCTCGGCCCGCACCGCCGCATCCACGTCTTCCTCGACCGGACGGCCCTCTTCTTCGGCCGCGAGGAGCCCACCGAGCTCGTGGTCACCGTCACCTGGCGAACGGACGAAGACCACCGCCGCCGCCGCGAAATCCGTCACGACCTCGCTGCCTACCGCGACATCCCCGACCTGGAGGTGCCCAACGATGCCTGAGGCCCGACGAGACCCGTACCTCAACTTCAACTTCCTCGTCCAGATCGACGGCGACACCGTCTCGGGGTTCACCGAAGCCGACCTGCCCGAAGGCCTCATCGAGATCGCGACCTACCGCGAAGGCAGCGAGCGTTCGAACGCCGGCCGTCGTCTGCCCGGCGACGTCCAGTTCGGCCCGCTCCTCCTGCGCCGGGGCTTCTCCGGTGACCACGCGCTCTTCCAGTGGTGGCGCACCGTCGCCGACGGGAACCTCGACCGCCGCAACGTGCTCGTCATCCTCCGAGACCAGAGCGGCCAGGAGGTCGCTCGCTGGGCGTTCCAGAACTGTCTCCCCCGCAAATACACCGGCCCGGCGTTCCGGGCTCACGGCAACGAGATCGCGATCGAGACCCTCGAGCTCGACGTCGAGAACATGCAGCTCGAAACTTAAGGGCCGGAGCGGGAGCCCCAGACGGCTGCGGCACCCCTCCAAGGCCCCCGCACTCCGCGGAAGGGAGGTGCGGAGTTGCCCCGGCCCTAGGTTGTCTGGATCGGCACCGGAGCGCGAACCTTTAGGCCTAGGAGCGAGGATCCTGCTCGACGGCGACCTCGCCGGCCTCGCCGACCTTCTCGACCACGAGGAACTGCTCGTGCCGCTCCACCAAGTGCGCGATGTCGCCGTCCTCGTGCCCCGGCAGGACGAGAAAGCGCCGCGGGTGTTCCCGCACCGCCTGGTACTGACCGCGCGTGACCTCGAACATCTCGCCGCAGTCCTCGCGCGGGCACTCGCAGACGAAGCCAACCAGCAGCGAGTCGTCGCGGTCGTACCCGCCCACTCCGGCCTCGAGCTCGACGATCCTCTCGTTGACCTCGCGGAAGAGCGCCTCGTTGCGCGCGCGCCGTCCCTGGTCCCCGTCCACGTCGTGCGATCTTCGCGCGTGCCGCCGTTTCCCACAAGCAGGTACCGGGCAGGCACGGCCCGTGATCTCCGTCGAGCGAGCCGCCGAGAACGAATCCACCTTCAGAGAGCTGAACGAGAAGCTCGAGGAACGGGCCGACGAGCTCGAGATCGGCGATGGCCGCACGCCGTACCTCTGCGAGTGCGATGACGCGCGCTGCACGCACGTCGTGCTCCTGACCCGCGATGAGTACGAGCGAGTCCGGGCAAAACCGAGGACCTTCGTGCTCGTCTCAGGCCATCAGGCGCAAGACGACGACCTGGTTGAGGACGGTCCCGAGTTCGTGATCGTCGAGAAGACCGGCGCCAAAGGCCTTCTGGTCGAACAGCGCTACACGCGGTAGCGACCGCGCCGCCAGACCGAACGACCCTCAGCGCCAGAGAGTGCGCCAGAAGCCGGCCCGGCCAAGCGCGCGACCGACCCCGAGACTAGTCCGCTCGCGGTGGAGTTGCCACCGCAGGAACGGGGATCTACATTGGCCGACGGATGGCGGTACGGGGAATGACCCTGGGCGTTCTGCTCCTCGTGGTTGTGCTTGCCGCCGCCTGCGGTGCCAGCTCGGGCGCCAAGACCAAGATGCAAGCCAAGTTTCAGCAAATCGACTTCCAGATGGGGAGCATGGAGACCCTTAATGCTTCCAACGACCCGAATCTCCAAAGAGCGACGCGACAGTACATTGCGCTCGTCCGGCACTACGGGGCCCAGCTCGGCCGCACGGAGGCCAAGCGGCGCCTGATGCAGAAGGCCGCCGAGGTCAGCCCGTATTGCCTGCCGTGCCAGGCAACCCTCGAAGACGAGGCGAAGAGGTACTGAGACGGTTTAGCGCCTTCCTGGCGTTGACTTTCGCGCAGGCCGACGCAAGACTTGGGGTTGCGGCTGCAGCAGGGGAGAGCTGTCTTGTCGAGCGCGTTTGCTGCGGCGAGCTCGACGTTGGCGGGAGGCGCCGAACAAGGTAGTGAGAGGGCGCTAGCGTGGGAGAGCAGGACGCCCGTAACCGGCGGGGGGATCGCCGCGGACGCCTCGAGCGCGTCTGGCGAACAATCCTGCCCTTGGCCTGCGCGGCCGCAGTTGTGTTGGGTCTTTTGATCGGGAGTGCGGGCGCCGTCGGAGAGGTTTTCAGCGACGGCTTCGAGAGCGGCAACCTATCCCAGTGGACGGCCTCGAGCGGCATGACCGTCCAGCAGCAGGTGACGTACGCCGGCTCCTACGCGGCCCGGGCGACGAGCACCGGCTCGCCCGCCTACGCCTACAAGAACCTCAGCACGCCCCTGTCCGAGCTCTACTACGACGGCCGCTTCCAGGTGGTCAGCCAGGGCGCGACGAATGTCTCGCTCGCCCGCTTCAAGACGGCCGCGGGCGGCTCGATCTTCTCGATCTTCCGGCTCAGCAACGGCAAGCTCTCCTACAACAACGCAGGCACGGGCGTCACCACCTCCGGCCCCCTCGTCACGACCGGCAGCTGGCACGAGCTCGAGGTGCACGGGGTGATCAACGGCAACTCGAGCCTGGTCGAGGTCTGGCTGGACGGGACGAAGGTGATCACCAAGAGCGCTGAGGCGCTCGGCACGACCGGGGTCGGACGCATCTACATCGGCGACAACTCCACCGGGAGCACCTTCGACTTTGTCTTCGACGACCAGATCGTCTCGACGTCCGATGTCGGCCAGAGCCCGCCCTCCAACACGTCGCTTCCCACGATCTCCGGCACTGCGGCGGCCGGCCAGACGCTCAGCGCCGATTCGGGGCGGTGGGCCGGCACGAGCCCGATCAGCTACGCGTTCCAGTGGCAGAGTTGTGACCAGTCCGGCAACGCGTGCACGAACATCGCCGGAGCAACCTCGCAGACCTACCTGCTCGGGCAGGCCGACATCGGGACGACGCTGCGCGTGGTCGTGACCGGGTCGAACAGCTACGGCTCCGCCTCCGCCACGTCGGATGCGACCGCGGTCGTGGTCGACGCGGGACCGATTCCCCCTTCGAACACCTCCTTGCCGACGATCTCCGGCACGGCGCAGGTGGGGCAGACCCTGACCGCCGACCCCGGCCAGTGGTCCGGTAGCCAACCGATCTCCTTCGCCTACCAGTGGCGAAGCTGCGACCAGACAGGCGCCAACTGCGCCGACATCTTCGGGGCGACGTCTCGGACCTACACGCTGACGCTGCTCGATGTCGGCACCACGGTGCGCGTCGCGGTGACCGCCTCGAACAGCACCGGCTCGAGCACGGCAACCTCGGCGCAGACCTCGATCGTCGGCGGTTCGCCGCCGCCGATCTTCAGCGACGACTTCGAGACCGGCAACCTCTCGAAGTGGACGTCCGTGAGCGGGATGACGGTCCAGCAGCAGGTCGTATACGCGGGCTCCTGGGCGGCCCGTGCGACGAGCACCGGCGGCAACGGCTACGCCTACAAGACTTTCAGCTCGACGCTCCCGGAGCTCGACTACGACGGTCGCTTCGATGCGATCAGCCAGGGCGGCTCGAACGTGTCGATCCTCCGCTTCAAGACGGCCTCGGGCGGCTCGATCTTGTCCATCTTCCGTCTCGGCAACGGCAGGCTCTCGTACTCCAACGGGATCACAGGGGCCTCCACCACCGGCCCGCAAGTCTCGACTGGAACCTGGCACGAGCTCGAAGTGCACGCGCTGATCAACGGCAACTCGAGCCTGATCCAGGTCTGGCTCGACGGCGCGCAGGTCATCAGCATGACCGACAACCTCGGCACGACGCCGATCGGGCGGCTCTACCTCGGCGATTCGTCCGGAAGGACATTCGACTTCGCGTTCGACAACGAAGTCGTCTCGGGCGCCGGCGACGTCACGCCTCCGACCACGCCCACCGGCCTAGCCGCGAGCCCGATCGGCTCGAACCGGATGAACCTGACCTGGAACGCCTCAACGGACAACAACAACCAGCTCGCGGGCTACACGCTCTACCGGGACGGCAGCCCGGTCGCGACCGTCGGGCCGAACACCTTGGGCTACGCAGACACCGGCCTGTCGCCGAACACGAGCTACAGCTACACGGTCGACGCGTTCGACAGCGCCGGCAACCGCTCGGCACGGTCGACCGCCGTCTCCGGCACGACCGGCAGCGCGTCCTCCGGCGACCCGGTGATCGCTGCTGCCGGAGACATCTCCTGCGGTCCGGGCGACAGCCGCTGGAACGGCGGCGCGGGGACGCCTGGCGCCTGCCAGGAGCTGGCCACGTCCAACATCCTCTTCGGCTCGAACCTGGCAGCGGTCCTCCCGCTCGGCGACGAGCAGTACGAGGACGGGACGCAGGCGGCGTTCATGCAGTCGTACGACCCCTCCTGGGGGCGCGTAAACGGACTTAGTCATCCGGTGCCCGGAAACCACGAGTACCAGAGCCAGGGGGCGGCCGGCTACTACAGCTACTTCGGCAGCCTCGCCGGTGACCCGACCAAGGGCTACTACAGCTTCGATATCGGAGCCTGGCACCTCATCGCCCTCAACTCCGAATGCGCGAACATCGGTGGTTGCGGTACTGGTTCTCCGGAGGAGCTCTGGTTGCGCAACGATCTCGCAGCCCACTCGAACACCTGCACGCTCGCGTACTGGCACCGGCCGAGGTTCAGCTCGGGCTTCAACGGAGGTAATTCCGCGTTCGCCGCGTGGTGGTCGGACCTGTACAACGCACATGCCGACATCGTCATGAACGGCCACGACCACGATTACGAGCGGTTTGCGCCGCAGGACCCGTCGCAGAACCCGGATCCGAACGGGATCCGCGAGTTCGTAGCGGGCACCGGCGGGCAAGAGCATCTGGCCTTCGTCAACCAGTCACGGAACAGCCAGGTCTTCGACAACAGCACCTTCGGCATCCTCAAGCTGACCCTGCATCCCGCGAGCTACGACTGGCAGTTCGTTCCGCAGGCCGGAGGAACGTTCACCGATTCCGGGACTGGCAGCTGCCACTAAGGCCGACGGCGAAAACAGGGGCGGCAGGACTCGAACCTGCAACCCCCGGTTTTGGAGGCTTAGCCGGACTGAGTAGCCAAGCGGGTTTGCGCCTCGCGCGCGCCACTCTGCGCGCCAGTCGGGAGCGGCACCACCCGGCCATCGGCTGCGCCGGTTAGGTAGGCGTCCAGGCGTGCGGCGTCCTCGGCGAGCTGGCCCTCGAGCTGGTGCCGGTACCGGGTCGATCCCGAGCCAGCCGCCGAGCTGGGTGAGGACGAGCTGACCATCGGCCAGCGCCAGCAAGTGCGCGAGACCATGCGGCAACTGCGGGTCGGCTGAAGCACCCCGTCTCCGGCGCTGGCGACTCTTGAACTCCTGACCGCGCCGTAGCAAGCTAATGCGGGTCACCCTTGTGCCTGCAACAACCGGGCGCTCTAGAGAATCCGAACCGGCCGGCCGCCCGGAAGCACCGTGTAGATGCGGCCGTAGTCGGTGAAGAGAATTCGCTGCGCGGGTGACCAGGCGACTTCGGTGTCGACCAACTCACCCGATGCGGTCATGGACGTCAGCCGCCGTTTGCGGCCCGTTCTCACAACCACCGCGTAGATGCCTCTGGGGTCGGCCCAGACGATCTGATCGCTCTTCGGGGACCAGGCCAGTGAGTACGACACCGTGCCCATGTGCGGCGTCTGCGCAAGGCGTCGGAGGCCCGAACCGTCCGGGCGCACGACGTAGATCGCCAATCTCCCTTCTCCTTCGAGCGGTCCCTGCTGAAATTCGCGCGCGAACGCGATTGCGCGACCGTCGGGAGACCACACCGGGGCGCGGGCGCCGAGGGAGAATCGCCTGAGGAGTGTCCTGCGGTGGCTTCCGTCCGGCGCCATCGTCGCGAGGCGGCCCTGGGCCAAAAAGGCGATGCGCCGGCTGTCGGGCGACCATGCGGGCGCGGAGTCCCAGATCCTGCCGATTAGTCGCACCCGGTTGCACAGGTTCGTCACCCAGATCCGATCCCCCCGCCCGGCGTCTCCGTCCCATGCGATCGCATGCTCATTCGGCGCCCACTGCGCCTCGCCGAACGCTTCCGGGTTCGGTGCCCTGAATCGGAGTCGCTTGTAGACCTGTCCTCCGGGCTGTCTTATGACCAGCACTCCGCTGCGGTCGTTGGAACCGATGATGACGTCGGCAACCATGCTTCCGTCCGGCGAGAGAGACGGTACGTCGTCGCCGTAACTCCGCGCAATCGGCCTCCTAGCGGTCCCATCCGCGTTCATCATCCAGAGACGGTCGCCACTCCAGAACGTAATCAGCCTGCCCCAGGCGCTCCACTGCGGTGAGTTGGCGCTTAGCCGTTCGGAGGTAGCCGCGGCCGTTGGCGTTATGGCGAGCACGGCCGTCGCAACGGCGCCTGCCCATAGCCGAGGGTTCGCCAGCTTGCCTGTCATGCGCCTCGTGACGATTGTCTCACGCCGACGGCCGCGTTTGATGGAAGACCCGCTCGAGCGGCTGCGCGCTTGTAAGCGAGCTCCTGCGCTCGCGCCTGCTTGAGCGTCAGCGTCTCGCTGCAGACCTTCTTGTGCCAGGCGTTCTCGCGCGGATCGCTCTTGGCCGATTGTGAGTGCGGCTCGGGCCAGAGGTTCTTCTTCGACCATGGAGCACCGCCGAGCTCGAGCGAGATCAGGTGGTCCTCCTCGTAGTGCGAGGGGTTCTGATCGGCGTAGTGTCACTCTGCGAGCTGCGCCCGCTTAAGCGCGTTCGTGTAGCTCGCCGGCGGGCGGATCGTCGCCGTCCAGCCGGTCTTGCAGATCGTGCTCGAGATGGTCGCTTGGGTCACGTTCGAGTAGCGGGCCATCGGCAGGATCAGGGCCGTGGCGCCCGCCAGACCGGTGGCCGCCAGCAGCCCTGCGACGGCAGCGACGAACGCGAGCAGCAGCACTCGGCGGCTCAGGCTTGAGGCATACCCAAGAGCCTACGGTCTCTCGCTTTCAGCCCATAGGTGTAAACCGAAGCTAAACGTGGAATCCCCTGCTTATGCCGCTACTCGTCCACCTATCCGAGGTGGACGTCCGGCGCTACGTCGCCGGGGCCGCGAGCGTGGAGACGGAGCGACACGTGAGGGTCTGCGCTTTCTGCATGCACCGGCTCGCGGATGCGGCGCAGAGCGCTGTTCGATGGGAGCGGCGCGGTCTGCTTGGCCGGCTCGTGCGGATCGATCCCTCGCAAGAGATAGACGAGCTTCTGGCTGAGATTGAGGAAGAACAACGACGTCACGCAGCGTGAACTAGAGGACCTGGCGATGCAGGCCGAGCGCGAGACGGTTGGCGAGCGCATCCGGCGGCTGCGCGAGGAGCGCGGACTCTCGCAGCGCGAGCTGGCCGAGCCCGGCGTCTCCTACGCCTACCTCAGCCGCGGCGTGACGCCGCTGTACCCCGAGGTCGGCAGGGACGACGCGACCTGCCCGCACTGCGGGCGCGCACCCTAGCCGCGTTCTAGACTCGCTACACCGTCCCGGCCCCAGGGAGGAGGAGCGTCGACCTCGCAGGGCCGTCCCGCTAGATGCGGCGCCCTGAGTTTGTCCGAGCGCTGGTGGTCTCGCCTCGTTGACTTCGGTCGCAGCGAGTGCTTAGCTGATTGTAAGAGGTCGCACTAAAGGAGGGTGAGGCGCGTGCCGTCGGCGCCTCCGTCGCAACCAGGCTCCGCAGTAGAGGGCGCTCGTCGTACGCAGGGCCAAGTACGTCCCAAAAGCGACCGCCTGGAAACGAACCCCGCGGTCACGTCCAGCGAGCATCGGGCGGCCGGGAAAATATCGTGGGACCTGCTCCGTCTTATGCGCGGCGAGCTTACGAGTCTTGAGGAGCGCGCCAAATTCGTCATCCCAGTTCAGGTCACGGGCCTTGTCGCGCTTTGGCTCCAGATCCACAACTTCCCCACGGGGTTGTCGCGGGATCTCGCCGTGGCCGCCCTGGCGGTGCTGCTGGTCTCCCTCGTGACGTCGATCTATCTCGTCCGTCCATGCCGGATGCCGTCTTTCTGGGAAAGCATCGTGACCGACACCCTCTCGGCTGACGATCCCAAGATCGCCGAAATCGAGGTAATGGTCGTCGCAACGCTCTCTCGATTATGGGGGAAAGAGGAGAAGCGGCTGCGGCGAGGGCTTCTATGCGCGGTCAGCCTCGGCGCCCTTACGCTAGTGATCGCTGGACTTGCTTACGCCGTCGATCTATTTGGGCGCTGAGCCGGGTCCGGCGAGACGCTACTGATGCTCGCTGTCGCGGTCGGCGCTCTTTGCGGCAGCGGGAATCGCGTGGTCGTCGGGGTTCTAGGTGGCGGTGCCGCCCAGATCCGGGTCTACGGCGGCGGCCAGATCGCCACGCCCACGATCGTCCCGCGCACGTTCAGCCTCGACGCGAACGCGAACCCAGACGGACTCGGCGCCTACGGGTCGTTCCGCTTCGCCGGCGTTCTGCCCGGCGTCCGGCGCGACGTGACGTGCCTCACTCTGGCCGGCAACAGCGCGCTTGTCGGCGGGTTCATCCGCGAGGGTGCGGCGGACTTTATCGGACGGACTTCCTCTTCGCCGTCAGCGACAACGGGCCTCCTGGCTCCGGCGCCGATACGTCGGGCTTCGCCGACGTGTCGCCCAACTCGATAATCCGCCGTATCCCGGCCTACCGTCGAACTTTCCTAGGACGTGTCCGCCGACGGTCGCCCTGCAGGTGTTCGGAACCTTCCTGCTCACGGGCGACGTCTCGATCGAGACGCCGTAACCAGACAAGGTGAGGGGCGGCTGCTCACTGGTGGTCGCCCTTCAGCTTCTCTCGCCGCGGCGCTGCCTTCAGTCGCCGCCGAACTCGCTCTCGGCGCAGGCCGGACAGTAGAACGCGAGCTCCGGCGGCTCGTCGTCGGTGAAGACACCTAGGCCCGAATCAACAAGATGGGCCGGACGGCCTATTGGAAGGCGCCTCGTGGAGCGATACCGTCACGGACGTCTGCGAGGAAAACCCAGTCTGCGGCATATGGAGCCGGAGCACCTCGACCTCCCCCCGAGGGGCGCGTTCCCGAGCCGCAGCGGGAACCGAGCCACGCTCCGGCTCCACCTAAGTCAGCAAGGCTTTGCGCGCGATTGGCGGAGCTGCCCGCGGGTATCTTGTGTACGGAGCCGAGCGGAGGTTCAGGGGGGAGAGGACTCGCTGTGGTCGCTCGGCTCTCTAGCCGTTACTCGTTGCGATCCTCGATCGCACATGCCGGAACGCCGTTCGCGCACCACCGTCGCGGTGATGGGACGCAAGTTCCGGTTCGGTCGCTTGGCGTCGCGGACGCGAGCCGCTAAGAATCCGACCGTGGAGGAGCCGCTCGAGCGTCTGCGGGACGAGGTAGCCCTGGCGGACGAGGTAAGAGCAGGGAAAGCAGTGGTGCCGCCCTCGCTCTTCGGCCATCTCTCTAAATTCTTTCGAACCGACTTCGCGGACAATCCTCTACGTATTCGTGTCGAGCATGTGTTCATATGGCCAGCGGAGCCGGGTACGCGTATGCCAGCCAACCTGAAACCGGGTAGTGAGTGGGCGTTGCTCGGCCGCACAGGCGACACACTCATCCTTCACGGCGTCAGCCCAATGCAAACGGAAACAGTCCGGGTGCCGGCAGGACTGGTGGTGCTTCGAAGCAAGTAGCCCTCGGAGCGGAGATACGTCACAACGAGGAGGGATCCGGAGCAGCTCTCTCCTCTGGGACTCGGCGGCCTAGTCCCTGGGTGGAAGCAACCCGGCATAACGGCTGTAGGCTCGGCCCGTGGAGACGAAGCGCATCGACTCGGTCCGGATCCAGACCGGTGTTCGGGTTGCCGAGATCCCGTGGGAGACGTCGCAGAAGCTTCGCGGGCGGCTACTCGCGGCGGGCCTCGAATCGCTCGAAGACGAGTTCGCGGCCAGGGGACGAGCACGCCGATTGTCATCGACCGGGCCGACAAGGAGCCGTTCCTGGCAGTCGTGCTCGCCTGGATCGAGGACGTCGGTGAGCCGCAAGCCGTCGTGCTTGGTGGCCTACTCGCTCTCAGGGACGCGCTTTCGGGCCGATCTGTCGGCCCCGCCGGACCCGCCGGTGAGCGGCGGGCACGGCCGGTCGTAGACTCCTGTCGATGGCGCCAGAGCTCCCGAAGCCCGACATTCGGCCGCAACTTCGCGAGCTGCTCGCGTGGTACGACGACGTGCTTCAGAGGATCGCTTCCGGGGCGCTCGTGGAGCCTGGCCTAGCCGGGCGTCTAAGCGAAGAACAGGAGTTCGCCGCTCGCCACCTCGAGCTTCTTGATGCAGACGAAGAGGGCCGGCAGGCCACAGAGTGAGCTGACGATCCGGATCGCGCGCAAGGATCGGCGCCAGCATCCGCGGGTCGCAGCGCGCTGGCTACTGCGTCACCTGAGCGGGCCGGTGCGCCGGATTCGATGCCGCCCTAAAGCCCAGCGCCGCGCTACCCGAGCGTCAAACTCCAGGCCATCAAGAAGGACGCGCACCGGCGGGCCGCAGTGGGTATACGCCGCAGGGAACCTCCTACCGCTCTCCCCGTACCCGTAGGCGCCGATGCGCGCGTTCCAATCATCCGATACCTCGCTCGCGGAATCAAGAATGCGAGGGGAGGTGCTCAGCTCGTAGCCATTCGAGACGACGGCGCCGACCAGCCGCCCGTGCTGTCGTCGAGGACTCGGCCTAACGAGCCCATCGCAAGGATCTTCGGTCGAAGGATCTGAACGAATGGAGGCGGCCGGGCGACCTACCTCCGATGTACGAAGGGCGGCACTGGCAACCACCCTTCATTCCGGGGCTATGCGACTGCTGTAGCACCCAGGGGAGAGGGCCGGCCGCCCAGCCTCCTCCATGTTCAGCTTTGGGGATGGTTGTCCTTGGAGGACATGGCTTGCTGAGCCACTAGTGCCGCAATCTCAAGTTCAACAGGTTCAAACGGGCCCGGTCGCGTTTGCAGCGCCGCGGCGAAACGGGTCGCCGGCTATGGGCCGCAAGCAGGCGGAGCCGGTGCTGACCGTGAGCGCGGCCTGATCCGACCGAGGTGCGCCTCATCATGGACTCGTGGACGGCGAGCCGTTCGCCGAGAAGATCGCCCGCGAGGCCGCGAACTACCTCGAGGCGGTCGACCTCTTCCGGGCCGAGTGTCCGACCAAGACCGAGCCGGGTTTCCGCGGGCTGCCGGTCGCGAGCTCGGGCGGGCCGACCTGGCGCAGCGAGGCAGACGAGCTCGACGACGGCTACAGAGCCGCCGCCTAGTCAGCGACCGTCTCGAACGGCCACTAGGCGAACAGCCTAGGAGACATAGCCTGACCAAGGGCCGGGCAGGCGCTGCGCAGCGCCGCGGCGTTCGGCTTGTCGCCCGGCCATCTGGGTGCAGCTTCCTTACCATCGGAGCATGAGCAAGGAGGCGCTTACCAAGGCTTATCACGAGTTCGCCGAGACGCAGAAGATCACACCGTCTTCAGATGTAGCGCCGCGCTTCGTTCTGTTTCGGATGAGCGCATTGGGCGGCGATGTCAAGTCAGCGGTAGAGGTGCTCCTCTCGACCTATGAGACCGCCCAAGTGGCGGTGCGCGAGCTACGAGAGGCGATGCTTCTCGAAGCCGAAGCGCCGGGAGATTCCAAAGCTGCCACGCGCCATCTTTTCGAGCGGCAGGAGGTTCAGCGTCGTGCGATCAGCGCGTTCAAGTCGGTGTTTTTCTTCGTTCGCGCGTACCAGGACGCGGTGTGCGGATTTCTGATCGCGCTTGAGCGGGAGCCCGTGGGTAGAAACGTGAGCATGGCCAAACGTCTCAAGAAGAAGGACGGATCTATCTCAACGCTTGTCGATGAGAAGCTCCCGAGTTACCGCGACTGGCTCGCTCAGTGGAAGAAGGATCGTGACGCTACTCAAGCTACGGCCCGAGCCGATCAGAGCCGTTCGCGTCGTTGAGGCGAGGCAAGACAGCCTCCGACGCGTCTCCGAAGCGTCAGGGGCCTCCAGAGACCGATGATGACGCGAAGCTGAGGCGGTTCATCATGCTCTGGTTCCAGAATCGCCGAAAGCTTCGAGCGCTTCTAGAAGAAGAGGAAGCGGAGCGGCGCCGGCAGTTCGTCCACGCCATGCGCTGCGACCCCCGGTTTGCCCAGCTCCGCGAAATCTCGGCCCGCCTAGAGGGGGTTACGGAAACTTTCCAGGGGATGATCGAGTTGCAACGACGCGAACAGGAGCGGCTCCGCCGGCTGAGCAAAGGCGACAAGCGGAAGCGAATCAAGCGCCTTCTGAGACGAGACCCGCGACTCACGAACCGTGCACTCGCCACGATTTTCGGGTGCAGTCCTCAAAGCGTCCTGAACTACCGGAACGAAGTCGAAGAGGCGGGGGAGATCCCCGTTTTGGAACGCGCCGCGACTCCCTTGGGCGCAGCCAGCAGGCCCCGCAGAAAGTGCAGAGCTGGCTTCTGCGATCGAGGCCGCGCATCCAGAAGCCCTTTACTTCCAAACCCGCGCCGATCGCGCTAGCGACAGCTGAGTCAAGTCGACGACGAGCTCCAAACACCTAGACCGAGCCCCGGTGTGTTCGGAAAGTCAGTCGCACGGGAGCCGAACGGAGAATCTGGATGGACGGCAAGAGCCTCGGGAAACCGGTCGTAGATAAGACGTTCGTCAGGTTCTTCCACATCTCCGGCTGGAACTAGTGGCGACTCGGCGCTCGCCTCGCCGACTCGTTCAAGGCTCAGGAGCCGCCGTTCGCCTCCACCCAGGACAGCAGCAGCCAGGAGATCGCGAGGACGAGCAGGAAGCTCGGGGCCAAGCGCAGAACCTGAGCCCGGGGTTCCGCCGCGTCTCCCGGTCTTGACGTGTAGCGAGGTGGTCGCGAGTCAAGCCACAGCTGAAATGGCCGCCCCGCCACCCTTGGCGGCGCTCGATGGCGCTCGGACTCTCGGGCTGTTCTGTATTTCCAAGGTAAAGCCCGACGGTCGGACGGACGATGGAAGCTATCGACTCTCGTTCGAGATAAGGAGCCAAGCCGAGATGCCAGACGAAAGCGAAGCGCCAAAGAAACGGTCACGCAGACAGAAGGTCAAAGAATCAATCGCGCTGATTCAAGTTGAAGAAGGTGGATTCGGCGGCACCTTCTGGTACCTCTACCCCGAAAGCATCGAGACTCACGACGGGGAGTTCACGCTCAGCCAGGAGGTCACGGCCGCCGTCGATAATGAGGTCAAGCGCCAGTTCGCGCCTGCGAAGCTGCTCGCGCTCGGGGTGCTCGGAGCAACGAAGAAGCGAGGCGGGATCTACTTGACGGTGGAAGGCCACAACTTCCACAGCTTCGGGACGGTTACGTTCCGCAACGAGAGAGCCGCGAGAAAGTTCGCGGCGAAGGTGAACAGCACGGCGAGGCAACTTCCGGCCTCCACTCCGGGACCGAGCGAGGAGGCGCCGGCGCCGTCCGATACGTCGCACGACGACCCGACCGAGGAGCTTCGAAAACTCGCGGCTCTGCGTGACGACGGGATCATCACAACCGGGGACTTCGAGGCGAAGAAGAAGCAGCTACTCGGGCTGTAGTCGCCTTCAGCTGGCCCCGAAGACTCCTGTCACCGCGAGCAACCGCGAGCCCTCGACGGCTAGCCCTTGGCCGACATCCGAAAACCTAGACCGAGCACAGGTGAGGCTCAGCTGTGCTCGCCTAGAGTGGTCGGTCGTTAACGACTGGCTGAGCGCAGGCGCCACAGTCGCCTGAGTAGCGAGAGGCCCGGGTTGTCCCGAGCCTCTCGAGCCGCATCGTTGGGTTGCCGCTACTTGCAGTCGACGGTGAAGTTGTCGTGGAACGCGGTCACCGTTCCGTTCGGGTTAATCGTGATGTGGAAGTTCTCGTGCACGAGGAAGTTGTTTCCGGGGCCTGACCGATGATCCGGAAGTTGTTGATGAACGTCTCCTCCACGCCGAAGGACGTATTGAACTCGTCCTGGGTGACTCCTGTGGCCTGGTACTTGTCGCCGGTGACGACACCGGTGCCCGAGATGCCCTGCGGTTGATCATGGGTCTTCACGTGCACGCTGTTGTCATTGACGGTGACGTGGATCAGGTCGTGGAGATTCCCGCTAAGCAGGACGTCCTCGCCGACCCCGCCGTTGGCGCATGGGACAAAGACGGCGAGATCGATCGGAAAGACCGAGTTCACGGTGAAGCTCGACGCCGGGGCACCGCTCGACGACGAGACGACTGCAAACGAAAGCACGGTAACGAGTCCGCTGAGGACCAGTAGCTTCTTCATGGCTCTCCCTTTGACGGCGGCTGTCTTGCGCTGACGACCGGACCGATTACCAGCCCATACCCGACCCGGGCCAGGCCCCACCTCGGTCGACACCTCCCTCCTGCAGGCGGACAGTTCTGGTGCATGCCCGGCTCTTCGCTTCCGGACGGCACCGTCACGCGAACGGAACTCGGGCTGCTCACGCTGAGCGGTCCGGGCGGCTCGGGCAAGACGCGACTCGCCGTCGAGGCGGCGACGGAGCTCGTGCCGGAGTTCAAAGCCGGCGTCTTCTGGGTCGGCCTGTCGGCGCTGCGCCCGCCGGAACTTCTTACGCGTAAGAACCCGCTTCTCTGTGCATCTAACGTAGTGGGTGAAACGGGGAGGAAGAGATTCGCTAGTCGTCGCGGCGCTGCTGGTGCTCGCGGCGATCGGGGCGCACGTCGCGGTTTCGTCGCGAGCCGGGGGTGTTCAGTCTTCCGGAGCCGGCGCTTGCGGCAGGAATCGCCTGGCGGTGAGGACACTCAGTGACCGCCCCAGGCTTCTCGCTCCCAAGAAGGCGACCCTCATGCAGTTGCGCCGGCGGCCGCATCCCCGCCGCCTCGACGAAGTCCGCCTTCCGTTCGAGCGCCACACGTACCGCGTCACGGCCACGGTGACCGGTGTCGGCCGGTCACACGCGCCGGAGCTTCCGCTGGTGCTCCGCCAGGGCCGGGTGCAGATGCTCGCGGCGGTGCCTGCCGCCGCGTGTGTCAGGCGCGCCGTCCCGTACCGACGTCGTCAGATGCAACGTGCTCGACGCACGGCGCAGCGGTGCGAGAAGGCGACCGTAATCGGTGTCGCCTTCTTTGCTCGCGGGCGTTCTCGGAGCGGTGCTCATTCGAATGGGCTGAAGCTTGATCCGATTCTCGGCTTTCGTTGCCAGACGAGCCTCAGACCTGCTCCGCCGCCGCCTCCTCCGCCACCACCACCCAAACCGCCACCACCGCCGCCTCCGACGGACCCGGTGGTCGCTGCCGCGGGCGATATCGCCTGCGACCCGGCGAGCGACAACTTCAACGGGGGCGCCGGCACGGCGACAGCCTGCAAGCAGGGGGCAACGGCTCAGCTCATCGAGAGCCTGGGCGTCACCGGGGTGTTGGCTCTCGGCGACACCCAGTACTACTGCGGCGGGTACAGCGCCTTCCTCCAGTCGTACGACCGCAGCTGGGGCGCGTTCAAGGCACGCACCCACCCTACGGTCGGCAACCACGAGTACCTGACTTCCGGCGGAACCGACTGCAACGCTGGCAATGCCGGCGCGAACGGGTACTTCACCTATTTCGGCGCCTCCGCCGGCGCACGCGGTCAGGGCTACTACAGCTTCGACCTCGGTACCTGGCACCTGATCGCGCTCAACTCCAACTGCAGCGACGCGGGTGGGTGCACCGCGGGAAGCCCGCAGGGCCTGTGGCTGGCAGCCGACCTCGCCACCCATCAGAACATGTGCACGCTCGCCTTCTGGCACATCCCGCTCTTCAGCTCGGGCGGCCTCGCCCAAAGTGGCACACGGCCCCTCTGGCAGTTGCTTTACGACCACAACGCCGACCTGATCCTGAGCGGACACGACCACATCTACGAGCGCTTCGCACCCCAGACGGCGAGCGGCGCCCTTGACCAGCAACGCGGGATCCGCGAGTTCATCGTCGGCACGGGCGGCGCGAACCACAGCTCCATCACGGGCAACGCCGCGAACAGCGAGGTCCGCGACGCACTCACCTTCGGCGTCCTCAAATTGACGCTGCACCCGACGAGCTACGAATGGAGCTTCGTGCCGACCGCGGGCGGGACGTTCACCGACTCGGGGACGACACCGTGCCACTGACCTCGCGGAGATCTGCCACGATCCCGCCATGGCGCGTTTCCTCCACACGATGGTTCGGATCACCCACCCGGAGAAGAGCCGCGTGTTCTACGAGGCGCTCGGGTTCGCCTTCGCGGGAGACTTGCGAGCCCTCGATGCCTACGCCTTCGCGTCGAGAACATCCGCGAGGACGTGATCTCCGTCGAACACGGCTGGGACGATGTTGAGGGCGAGATCCTGCCCAAGTCGAAGGCGGGCGTTCGCTTCGCACTCCTACCGGAGACGCTGCGAGCCATCCTCGCCGAGCACATCGAACGCACGGGACGAAGCGGCGCGGATCTGATCTTCGGCCGCACCGCAACCGAACCGTTCACGCCGTCCCACGTTCGCAAGACCGCTAACAAGGCATGGGCGACGGGCGAACCCGTGACGCTGCATCGGCTACGCCACGCCAGCCGCTCATTCATGGGTGACGCTGGCATCCCGGAGGAACGCTGCGACCGGTACATGGGGCATAGCTCCGGGAAGGTGGGGAGGCGCTACAGCCACGCCCTCCGCGGCCAGCGGATCGAAGATGCCAAGCGGTTCGAGGGCTATCTCAGCCGCGAAGGGGCAGAGGTTGTCACCCTGCCGACTGCGCGACAATTGCGCGACAGTGAACACCCCTAGCGGCGGTCTCTAGCGGTTCGGAGCGGTAAAGCGAACAGACACCGAATCGCCGGGAAGCCCGCATAACAAGCGGGTTTCCGGCTTCTAGAGCCAACAGGGGCGGCAGGACTCGAACCTGCAACCCCCGGTTTTGGAGACCGGTGCTCTGCCAGTTGAGCTACGCCCCTAGGGGTTGCCGGAAGCCAGTGTAACCGCGCCGTTCTACAGTCCGGGCCATGGCTCCACCCGCGCCGCGACCCGCGCTTGGTGCGCTCTTCCTTATCCTCGCGATCGCCTTCGTGGGGATCGCTGCCGCCGCCGCCGAAGCTGTCGACAGCAACCACGGCCTTGTGGTCGTAGTCGTGGCGGCAGGCGCGATTGCGCTCTGGCTCCTGACGCTCTCGCTGCGGAATCTAAGGAAACGGCGACCCTAAGCCGTATTCTCTTAGCGTGGGCCAGGACGAGACGCAGCAGCTCTGGCGCGAATACCGCAAGAGCAAGGATCAGGGCGTCCGCGACCGCCTGATCCTGACCTACGCGCCGCTCGTCAAGTACGTAGCGGGCCGGCTGGGCAGCGGCCTGCCGGCGCATGTCGACGAGAACGACCTCGTCTCATATGGCCTGCTCGGGCTGATCGGCGC
>Ga0307308_10000129_pt1 | contig 23111 bp, 24 predicted proteins | sample ER_DNA_195_FD_194501 | JGI IMG/M metagenome (GOLD analysis project Ga0307308, IMG submission 194501) | Bulk soil microbial communities from the East River watershed near Crested Butte, Colorado, United States - ER_DNA_195 | ecosystem: Environmental > Terrestrial > Soil > Floodplain | place...
CGACGGGCTGGGGCGGAGGCGGCGGCTGCGGCTCCTGCTGCTGTTGCTCGATCTCGATGCCGCGCTGCTCGAGCGCGCGGTAGACGGCATCGACCTCCAGGGCGTCCAGCCGCAGCAACTCGATCGCCTCTGCAAGCTCGGCGTAGCGCAGCGACCCTGTTTGCTCTGCCGTCTCGACCAGCTCTTGCAGCTCGGGGGTCGCCAGGACGTTGTCGATCTCGACCGTCGTCATCCCGACTGAAGCGGTCTTTTCACCACTCAGCATGTACTAAACCCCCTCTGGGCGCTGATTCCAGGCCTGTGCACGGTAACGGGTGTTATGTCAAGTAAGCAACTGGGAGCCCCCGCCCCCGTGCGGGACCAAAGTTTCGCCGAGCCGGTTTCCCTTTCGTCCACCGCTCTCGTTGACTTTCGCCTTCCGGCTACAGTCCTCGAGCTCGGCTTCGACCTACTTGGGCTCCGTGCTCGGCGCAAGGAGGAATCTAGGGGCTGTCCAGGCCCCTTGCAAGGGTGTCCAAACACGTCAAGGCCGCAATTTGCGGAAATTCAATTTTCCACATTTCCACAGCAGAGCGTGCAGCTTGTGGAAAACCGCTCCGGCGCAAACGTTAGAGTCCGCCCGTGCCCCATCTCCGCCTTCCGGCCAGCTCGCAGGGCGTCGCGGCGTTCCGCTGGGGCCTCTTCCTCGGGGCCTACATCTGGCTCGGATCGCTCGCCGTCGGTGTGTCCGGAGGGACGGCGTTCATCATCGGTGCCGTTGCCGGGCTCCTGATCTTCCTGTACGTCCGGGTCTACGGCGCGGACGAGCGCCGGGCGCGCTGACGACCGGCTAGGCCGAAGAGCAAGAGGCGCGTCAGGTCAGCGCCCAGGAGCTCGCGGAGCCGATCGAAGACGGGCTTGCGCTCTTGCTCTCCTGCCGCGCTCAAGACGGCGCAGTTGGCGAGCAGGTGCTCGACGGCTCGGTCGCTCATACCGCTGCCATCGACTTACCTCGGGGACCGCTCCATCCCTCCCCGGAGGGAAGGACGGAGCGGTGGTACCTCGAAGCGATAGCTAGCGCTGTGCGGGCTCGCGATCGCGCCGGCGGCGGCGGGGCAGCAGCGTGCGGCGGGACGAGTTTTCCTCGCGGGCTGCCGCTTCCTCGCGCGCGGTCGGAGCGGACGCGTCGTCCTCCACGGTCCCCGGCGCGGTCCCATCGGCCGGAACCGCGGCGGCGCGCCTGCGGCGGCCGAAGGCCCCGTGCGTGCCCGGGCCCGTGGTGTCGAACGAGTACCCGAAGACGAGCCCGATTCCGAACGCGAGCACCGAGACGTATTGGGTCAGATCACGCACGATCCCGAGGATCGAGATGTCGCTCGACCAGCTCAGGACGTGGTTGCGGAACCAGTTGGGATGCGGCTGGTGAGCAACAATCACCCAGCCGGCGGCGATCAGCGTCGGGATGAACGCGATCAGGAAGACGTTGATCGAGAGCCGCGGCAGACCCCACTTCGTCCAGCCGCCGAGCAGCTGGGAGAGGGCCATGACGAGGCCTGCAGCCGCGATCAGTCCGTAGACGGCCCAGTAGCCGCCCGTCGAGCTATCCGAGACCTGCGTCGCAAGCCACACGAGCAGGCCGGCGACGGCGGCTCCGAGGAGCGTCACGGTCGCACGTGTCAAGCCGTACATGTCACCACCTCCGGGGCGCGTTTACCCCCACAGGAGAAAACTGAACCGCGGCTGGCGTCGATCCAAGAAGGTGCGTAAGACGGCCGCGCCGGCAAAGCCGGCACGGCCTCTTGGTCGGCGTCGCAAGCGACCGCCTTGGTTGTGCCTGGCAAATCGAAACCGTGGCTACAAGCTCAGGCGGCGGGCGTCGAAGCAGCCCGAGTAGAGCTCGCCGTTGAATTCGTCCACGACGCGGTCGGCATCCGCCGGGAAGACGTGCTCGACGACGCCGATCTCTGTGTCGTTGTGGAACGGCACGTCGACGTGCGACGAGGAGACGAGGTTCACCGAGACGTTCCCGCAGACCGGGCAGCGCACGGCGATCCCGACGCTGCTGCGGTCGTCGCCCGGTGCGAGGAGGAAGAACGAGGACGGGAAGATCGGACGCGGCCGCTCCTCGGGGTAGCAGAAGAAGCTCCACGGCCACTCCCCCGCCTGGATCCGGCGCGCGGCAAGGTCGGCGAGCTCGTCCTCCAGCGGGTCGAGCTTCGCGGTCATCAGATTCAGGAAGACGCCGTCGCCGAGGCCGAGCGGCGCCCAGTCGAGCTCGTCGTGCGTAACCAGGCCCGGGTGCCGCCCGCCGCAGCCGCAGTCGAACGAGACCTCGTAGACGGACGGGTGCGCTGCGCCGGGCAGCTCTTCGATCCGGCGGAACGCGGAGAGCGCGACCTGCGCCTCACCCCGCTCCGGACACGAGAACGCATAGCGGGTCTTGAAAACGTCGTACACGACCCTCTTGTAATCGGCGAGCCGGACGTGAGCTAAACGCTCAGTACTGAATGAGCGAGTGCACGTCGTACTTCTCGAGATGCTTCCGACCCTCGAGGAAGGTCAGCTCGATCACGAACGCCAGGCCGACGATCTCGCCCCCGAGCTGCTCGACCAGGTCGCAGATCGCGGCCGCCGTTCCGCCGGTGGCGAGCAGATCGTCGTGCACCAGGACGCGCGCTCCCTGCGTGATCGCGTCGGCGTGGAGCTCCAGGGCGTTTTCGCCGTACTCGAGCGCGTACGTGGCGCTCACGGTCTTCCAGGGCAGCTTCCCGGGCCGTCTGGCTGCCACGAACCCGCAGCCGAGCTTGTACGCGACCGCCGCGCCGAGGATGAACCCGCGCGCCTCCCCGCCGATGATCAGGTCCGGCTTCCTCGGCTCGATCCAGCCGGCGAGCAGGTCGACCGTCTCGTGCAGCGTGGCCGGATCGGCCAGCAGCGGCATGATGTCCTTGAAGACGATCCCCGGCTCGGGGAAGTCGGGGACGTCGCGGATCTTCTCTTCGAGGCTCACCCGGTCGCGAACTGCCTCAGGTCGCGCCAGAACAGCAGCTGCGACAGCTCCTGGCCCAGCTCGGCCAGCGTCTGCAGCTCCTGGATCCCGTGCTCGCGCCGCTCGGGGTTTCGAGAGCGAAGCGACGGCGCAACGAGCTGGTGGAGCAGGCCCGCCTCGCGGTCCGCGGCGGTCCGGAACGCGCGCAGATGCCGCGCCGAGATGCCGTAGCGTGAGAGCTTCGCGCATGCCACCGCGATGTCGACGTCGCCGGCCGGATAGCGCTTCTCGCTCCCCTCGCGCCGCGGCTGGAGCAGCCCGTAGTCCTCGAGCTCACGTGCCAGCTCGGGCGTGATCGCCGCGCGCTCGCAGAGCCCGGCCAGGTCGAGCTCGTCGTCCGGCTCCGTGATCCGCCGCGAGCTCTGCTTGCGACGGCGCTCCTTGCCCGAGGCGAGCTCCTGGCGGATCACGCGCAGCGGCAAGAACTCGTCGCGCTGCAGGCGCAGGATCGTCTCGAGCCGCTCGACGTCGTCCTCACCGAAGAGCCGGTAGCCGCTCTGCGTGCGCCTTGGCGCCAAGAGCCCCTGATCCTCGAGATAGCGGATCTTCGAGATCGAGATGTCCGGGAACTCGCCCTGCAGGCGGCGGCAGACCGCGCCGATTGTGAGGAGCCGCTGTCGCTCCGGTGCCTGCGCCGCAGTGGTCATTTCTCCAGGAAGGTCAGCTTGTACTTGCCGATCTGGAGCTCGTCGCCGTTCTCGAGCTTCTCCGACGACTCGATGCGCTTGCGGTTCAGGAAGGTGCCGTTGAGGCTGCCCTGGTCCTCGATGTAGTCGCCGTCGTCGCCCTGCAGGAGCACGGCGTGCTTCCGGGAGACGGTGACGTCGTCGAGGAAGATGTCGCAATCCGGGGAGCGGCCGATCGTCGTGCGCTCGCCCTGCGGGACGAAGTGCTCGCCCGCGCGGCCGCCGCCCGAGCGGACGACCAGCGCCGGGCCCTCGGCGTCGAGATCCTCCAGCGAGACCGCGGCCTCCCCCGCTTCGCCGCCTTCTTCGGGCGTGTAGCTCATCGTGGTCTCGGAGCCCGGCTCGTCCGTGACCAGCAGCGCGCCGCAGCGGGCGCAGTAGTTGGCGGCTTCCGGGTTCTGGAAACCGCACTCAGGGCAGTAGACGTGGGACATCAGTGCTAGCTGTCGGCGGGCGGGGCTGCCTTGCCGGCGAGGATCGCGGCCAGCCGGTCGACGTCGACCTGCTCGAGCACGCTCTTCCCTCCCGTCTCGCGCAGCCGTGCTTGGAGCTCCGCGCGCAAGAGGTCGATCTTCCCGTGCAGGATCCGCCGCCGGTACGACACCTCGTGCTCCTCCTGGGTCAGCTCGTCGATCAGACGCTTGAGGTCGTCGTCCGAGAGCGAGGCGAGGTCGGGAAACGCTTCCACAGAGGTCCTTTCGTCGGAGGAGCGAGCGTTCCTAGTCTACGCGGCGGCTAGCGGAAGGGTCAATCTCAGCTTGAGACTCCGGCCTCCGTCTCTTCGGCCTGCATGATCTCCTCGACGAGCCCGCGCAGCTCCGCCTCCAGCTCCCCGGAGACCTCGCGGGTCTTTCCCTCTGCGTAGATGTGCACCACCGGCTCGTCCGGGTCCGGCAGCACCTGCGCCCAGCCGCGGCGGTCGATGACCTTGATCCCGTCGAGCAGGTCGAGCTTGCGGTCGCGCAGGCGCTCGGTGAGAACGCGCATCACCGTCCCCTTCAGCGACCAGGGGCATGCGAGCTGCCGGTGGACGAGCGTGCTGGCCGGGAGCTCCGAGACGAGCTCGGAGAGCGGCTTGTCCATCGGCGCGAGCAGCTCCAGGAGCTTGCAGAGGCTCGCCACGGCGTCGTAGGCGGGCATGAACTCGGGGAAGACGTAGCCGCCGCCGACCGCGCCCGCGAAGATCACGCCGTCCTCGGCCGCCGCCTTCGTCAGCTCGGCCAGCGAGGCCGGGGTGCGGATCACCTCCAGCTTGCTCCCCTTGACCATCTCCTCGACGCGGCTCGTGACCGTGACCGGGAAGGCGAGCTTGCCGCGGCGGCCGTTGGTGCCCATCAGCCGCAGGAAGAGGAGCAACGCCTGCTCGACGGGGATCTCGTGGGCCTGCTCGTCGATCAGGAAGAGCCGCTCGCCGGCCCGGTCGAACGCGACCCCGAGGTCGGCCCCGATCGCGTTCACGAGGCGCTTGGCCTGGCCCACCGACTCGCGCAGCGTCGGTGTGCCCTGCGTTCCCTCTTGCGAGAAGCCGTGCGCGCTGACCGCCTCGACCCCGAGCGGGCCGAGCACGAGCGGCAGCACGAATGACGTGGCCGAGTAGCCGTAGTCGACGACGATCCGGAACTGCCGCGCCCGGATCGCGTCGCGGTCGAGCCCCGAGAGCAGGTCCTGGGCATAGCTCTCGCTCACGCGGGCCGGATACGTCACCCGCCCGACGGCGTTGAAGGCCGCGCGCCGGAGCTCGTGGCGCGTGAAGTGCTTCTCGATCTCCTTCTGGAGGCCCGAAGTCAGCTGGATCCCGGGCTGCTCGTAGAACCGGATCTGCAGCATCTCCGGGTCGGCGTAGCTGACGCCGACGTGGAAGCCCGCGTCGTAGCCGTGCGTCTTCAGGAGGTGGCGGCTGACCGCCGACGGGAGCACGCGCAAGTCCGCGACGTCGACGCCGGTCGAGTTGAGGCCGGAGATCATCGCGCGCTTGACCAGGCGGCAGGCCGCGGGCGACTCGCGGCTCCCCACCACACGCGCGCCGCGCTTGAGCGCGGTGCCCAGGGCTGCGGCGAGGCGGACTGCGGTCTCGGGCGTCAGGTCGACGTTCACGAGGCCGGAGACACCGTCGGCGCCGAAGAGATGCGACGAGGCGCGCGACTCCCAGATCAGGCTCTCGTGGATCTGCGCGCCGGTCTCCACCTCCTTGTAGGGGTAGATCCGGACTCCCGGGAGGACGGCGCTCTGGGCGCCGAGCGTCACCTCGTCGCCGATCGCCGCGCCTTCCTGGATATGCACATGGGCCCGGACGTCGCAGTTGCGGCCCATGATTGCCCCTTCGACACGGGCGCTGCGGCCGATGTGCGTGGACGCGTCGATGACCGAGCGCTCCGTCCGCGCGCGCTCGAGGAGCGTGACGCTCGCCGAGAGCACCGAATACGCGCCCACGGTCGCATCCGGGGCGATGCGGCAGTAGTTGCCGACGAAGGCCGGCCCCTCGATCGCCGCGAGGTCGTCGACCTCCACCCCCTCCCCCAGCCAGATGTTCCCGCGCAGCCGGATTCCGGGGATGTTCAGCCGCACGTTCTCGTCGAGGGCGTCGAAGTTCGCCTGCCGGTACTGGTCGAGGTCCCCGACGTCCTGCCAGTAGCCGTCGAAGACGTGGCCGTAGAGCGGCCGCCCCATCTCGAGCAGGAGCGGGAAGAGCTCCTTCGAGAAGTCGTACGGCCGGTCGGACGGCACGTGCGTGAGGACTTCGGGGTCGAGCACGTAGATGCCCGTGTTGATCGTGTCCGAGAAGACCTGGCCCCAGGACGGCTTCTCGAGGAAACGCTCGATCCGGCCCTCCTCGTCGGTGACGACGATCCCGAACTCGAGCGGGTTCTCGACCGACTTGAGGCCGATCGTGACCGCCGCGCCCTTCTCCCGGTGCGTGCGGACGATCTCGCTCAGGTCGACGTCGCAGAGCGCGTCCCCGGAGATGACAACGAATGGCTCGTCGAGCACGCCGCTCGCCAGGCGCACCGACCCCGCGGTGCCGAGCGGCGACTCCTCGACCGAATATTCGATCTCGAGCCCGAGTGGGTCGCCGTCGCCGAAGTAGCTGCGGATCGCCTGGGGCATGAAGGCGACGGTCACCACCACCTGCTCGAACCCGTGCTGCTTAAGGAGCTCGAGGATGTGCTCCATGCACGGCTTGCCGACGATCGGCACCATCGGCTTCGGCTGGTTCGAGGTGAGCGGGCGCAGGCGCGTGCCCTCGCCGCCTGCCATCACGACCGCTTTCACGCCGTTCTCACCTCCTTCCTGGCCTTGAGCAGGTAGCCCGCCAGCGCGACGGCGGCGAGCGCGAAGCCGGCCCAGAAGATCCAGACCGGCCAGTCGGTGCCCTTACGAGTGACGAGCACGAAGGCCAGGGACGCGTAGAGGAGCCACGTGGCCGCCTTGCCGGCCAGGTTCACGGAGAAGTCGTAGCCGCGGTCCACGACGAGCTTGTACCCCGCGACGAGCGCAACGTCACGTGCCGGAATCGCGAGCGCGACCCAGGGCAGGCGGTCGGCGTTCCAGAGCAGGATCACGGCCGCGTCGATCATCAGGCGGTCGGCCAGCGGGTCCGCGATTGTGCCGAAGCGGGACTCCACGTGCCAGCGCCGGGCGAGCCAGCCGTCGATCTGGTCGGTCACGCCCGCGGCTCCGAAGACGATCGCGGCGGGCCAGCTGTGGCCGCCGTCAGACGCCAGCACGAGCCCCACGAACGCGGGGATCATGAGGAGGCGCGCGACCGTCAATGCGTTCGGGACCCAGCCCAAGGCGTTGCTTGCGATGCCTTTTGAAAGGCCGTGGCGGCCTTGCCGGCGCGGCCGTTTGGTGTCGACGCCAGTCGGCACACTGAAAGGATACGGCGGTTGTGGCGACCCTCACGCTTCCGGGCTTCGTCAACGCGCACAGTCACGCGTTCCAGCGGGCCTTGCGCGGCCGCACCGAGGGTGACGACTTTTGGGCCTGGCGCGAGTCGATGCTGGCGCTGGCCGAGGGACTGTCCCCGGAGCAGGTCCGTTCCGGCTACGTCCAGGTCTACCGCGAGATGCTCGCAGCCGGCTACACCGTCGTCGGCGAGTTCCACTACCTCGGGCTGCCGGAGGCGCACGCCGTGGTCGAGGCGGCGGCCGAGGCGGGGATCGAGATCGTGCTGCTGCTGTCCGCGTACGGGCGGGGCGGGCTCGAGCGCTTTCGGCAGGCCTCGCCGGCGGACTACCTCTCGCAGCTCGAAGACGTGCGTGCCACCGGCGTGCGCGTCGGCCTTGCCCCCCACTCCGTGCGCGCGTGCCCTCGCGAGTGGCTCGAGGAGCTCGGGCGCTACGCCGCCGCGGAAAGCCTGCCGCTGCACGTGCACGCCGACGAGCAGCCGCGCGAGATCGAGGAGTGCCTCGCGGAGCACGGCCTGCGCCCGATCGAGCTGCTTGCCGAGACGGGCTGCCTGGGCCCGCACGCGACGGTCGTCCACGCGACCCACGCCGATGCCCACGAGCTCGACCTGCTCGCGGAGGCAGGCGCTCGCGTCTGCGTCTGCCCGACGACCGAGGCGAATCTCGGCGACGGCTTCGTGCCGGCCGAGGAGATCTGTCAGCGGGGGATCGGCATCTGCATCGGCTCGGACTCGAACGTGCGGATCGACCCTTTGGAAGAGCTACGCGAGTTGGAGGGCATCGCCCGCCGGAGCACGGGGAAGCGCGGCGTGCTCTCGGTCTCGACGCTCCTGTGCTGCGGGGCCGACGAGGGCGCGGCGGCACTCGGCCTCGAGGGCTGGCCGGATGTCGAGATCGACCTCGAGCACCCCTCGCTCGCGGGCACGGACGCCGGCGATGTGCATGCTGCGCTCGTGTTCGGCTGCGCTGCAGACGTCGTAGCCTGAATCGTTTTCCACAAGCCCGTGGAAGGTTTTCCACATCGATGCGCAGGTTCTGTGGATTTCGTGCATCGAATGCTGCAGATGGAGCAATTCAGGCGCCGGAACCATCCTCCCACCGCTTTCGTCGGCCGCAGACGAGGCAGCAGCGAGCGGCGCCCTGTTGCCCGAGCCCCCGGAAGGAGAAGAGCCGATGCGGCCGCTGAAGATCCTGATCGCAGATGACCATGCATTGATGCTCGAGGCGATCAAGCTCGCCCTTGCCAACGAGTCGGATTTCGAAATCGTGGCGCAGGCCGAGTCAGGGAGCCAGTTGCTCCCGCTCGTGAACCGGACGGAGCCCGACCTCGTCCTCCTCGACCTGGCGATGCCCGGGGTCGACGGGATCACGTGCATCAAGCTCCTGCGCAAGCGGTATCCCTGGGTGAGGATGATCGTTCTCTCCGGCCACGACTCCGATGACGTGGTCGAGGCGGCGCTCGACGCGGGCGCGGATGCCTTCATCGTGAAGAGCGTCGATCCGGCCGACCTGGCCACCGCCCTCCGAGAGGCGCTCGACAGTCCGGTCGCGAAGGCGATCGGACGCTCGAACGGGGCTCATCCGGCCGTGGAGGAAAAGGGTCTGAGCGAGCGCGAGCTCGACGTCCTGCACGCGCTTGCCGAAGGGAAGTCGAACAAGGAGATCGCCCGAACCCTCTGGCTCGCGCCGCAGACGGTGAAGTTCCACCTCACGAGCATCTACCGCAAGCTCGAGGTCGGGAGCCGCACCCAGGCCGTCAACTGGGCCTACCGCAACGGTCTGGTCGAGACGCCGGTCGCAGAGGCGGCCTCCCAGCACGGAAGCCGCGTCAAAAACCCGGCCTGAGCGGGGCTTTTCTTCATCGGGGCACCGAGATTCTTCGAAGAGCGACGTCTGAAAGGCTGGGCCAAGGCGCGTGCGCTAGGGAGAGGTAGGTGAGGAGCGCACGTGGACGCTGGTAGCACTCCCACGGGTACTGGACGCGTGCATCCTCGCCTTGGCCGCAGTTGTCCGTAGGGTAACCCCTCTCCTCTTGTCGAGCAGGAGCCTTGCGGAAGAACCAGTGCAGAGCGCAGGAATTGGGGCGGCGAGGGATCAACACCGATAGGAAGCCGGGCGGTCTTTTGGGAGGACTGAACGGTCACCAGAGGGAGAGCAGCCGCCCGGCTCTCCTACCTGGCTGAGCCGTCGAAAGGAGACAATGCCCCCAGTCTGGATACTCGTCCTCACAGTCCCCGCGGCTGCAATTTCTGGCGGCGTGGCCGTCATCGTCTGACCAGCAGGCAGCGCCCTGCCGCGTTTGTAAGCCTGAGCCGGGGGACGGCGAGACCCTTCCTTCGCCGGGGCATCGGTAGCCGCAGCCCGATGCCCAACCCCGGCTCACCCTCGCGCGGCGACGAGACCTATGACCACGCCAAGCGCGATAGCAAGCGACCACAGCACCACGTCCAGTCTGTGCAAAGCCCACCAAGTCTGTACGACTTCGCGAGAGTTGTGCCCCCTCCGCAGGCCGCGGCCGATCGTGGCCGGGAGCGCGAAGTCTGGGACGCGCAGACGGAGCGCTCGTGGCAGCGGCGGGACGGCGAGCCTCTTCGTCCCCCTGCGGACTGCTCTGCCTAACCCTCTCAGCTGCTGAGCGGGCCGAGGCTGCCACCGAGCCAGCACCCGCTTCAAGAGAGGAAGGCTCTGGCCGACCGACATGGGCCTACTCTCCCTCCCACCGAGTCGCAGTCGGACGTGAAAGGCCATCAGAGTGAAGTGAGCGAGCCAAGATGAACTGAGCTCGACGGTCGTCTGTGACGAGTGACAAGCACCGCTGTGATCGCGGCAGCGAAGACCGCGATCCCTCTCCCCAAAGTGTGCATTCGGTCCCTCCCCTAGAGGTCTCTCCACCGCCTGGCCCGGTGTCGAGTCGGAGAGGGCCGCAGAAGCCTCGGCGGCCTCCACCTGGGTCAAAGCACGAGCCGGCATAGTTGCTGATCCAGCCTGCACCCGTCAACCACGAAATCCGCGGCAGGCGTGCAGGCGCTTCGCGCCTATCCCCGGACGCGAATTGTTTATCCCGGACGCCCCGCCCGGGTGCCGCAATTCACGCCTGCCGCGACAGCTTGATAACACGCGAGCGTCAGGTTCTCAATGGGCCGTTCGGCCCATTCGGCGGAACCGCTTCGGCTGGACTGGCCGCGTGTTTTGCTGCTGAGGCTTCGGCGGATCACGGGGGCCGCGTCCGCGGGGGCCCTCGTCAGGGAGAGTGCGGGCCCTCACCACAGACACGGGCGCGGCCATCGTTGATTCGCCCGGACCGAGTGATTGGTTCGGGCCGACAAGGACACTCGGGGAATGGCTGCGAAGACGGCCAAGGCAATCGGGAACACGGAACGACGTCTGGCTGGATTCCCTCCTCAAGAAGCCCCGCGATAGCCGAGAGGCCTAAGCCCGTTCCAACTTCCCGCTATTGAAAAGCCCCGTGTCTGCGGGGCTTTTCTTCATCGGGGCGCCGAGATTTGAACTCGGGACCTCTAGTCCCCCAGACTAGCGCGCTAACCAGGCTGCGCCACGCCCCGTCAAGCGTGAACTCTAGCTCACCGCCTGGTTAGCTGAAACGGCCGCCGGGCGAAGCCAGACGGCCTCTCAACCGGCATCGCAAGCGATGCCTCGGCAGGCTGCGCCACGCCCCGTCAAGCGTGAACTCTAGCTCACCGCCTGGTTAGCTGAAACGGCCGCCGGGCGAAGCCGGACGGCCTCTCAACCGGCATCGCAAGCGATGCCTTGGCAGGCTGCGCCAAGTTTCAGGCGAGCACCTCTACGTTCTTCCCCTCCGGTTGCCAGTGCGCGATACTCGCTCGGTGCAGGCGGGTGCCGCCCCCGACACCATCCGCGTCCTGCTCGCGGACAAGCGCCCGCTCTTCGCGAACGCGGTCCAGACGATGCTCGCGACGCATCCGCGCTTCGAGCTCGTGGGGGTCGCCTTCGACGGAGAGGAGGCCGTCGACCTCGCGACCGAGCTCGAGCCGGACGTGGTCCTGGTCGACGCCGATCTGCCGGATCTCGACGGCCTGGAGGTCACGAAGCGGATCTCCGAGACCTCCTCGCCGCGCATGGTGATCCTGACCGGCGCGCATCCCGCGGTCGACGCGGTCGAGGCCCACGATGCGGGTGCCGGCGCCTACTTGCCGAAGCCCCGCTCGGCGGCGGACCTGCTCGACTCGCTCGAGTTCACGGCGCTCCTCCTCGATGCTGCGGACGCGCTGCCCCAGCCCTAGCCCCAACCTGGACTTTCGCGGGTGTGCGTCCGCCGACGCGCACGTCAGAATCTGAGCACCGGAGTTTGCAGCAAATGGTGCGATTGAGACTTCACGACCCGTCGGTGGCGCCAGAGCTTGTTTCCTTTCTGCGCCGTTGCCAGTGCGAGGTCCGTCATCTCGGGCCGACGATGGTGGGCGTCGGCGTCGGTCACCCGGTCGACCCGGAGGCGGCGGCTCGCCGGCTCCAGGACGGACGCTGCTACTGCTGCGGCGAGCAGATCGAGCTGGTGCTCTTCCGTCTCGGCTCGCCGCGCTGCCACGACTGCCGCGAAACCGCCGCCACGGTTCCCGCCAAGGCGAACGAGACCTGGACGCGGATGGAAGTCGAGTCGTATCTGAAGATCTGGCGCCTCCGGAACCCCGGCGCCCACGTCGAGCTCGTCGCCTAGGCGACGACTTGGCGGCGCCGCACTGGAGGCCGCAGCGGCTTTGCCGGTGCGGCCGTTCAACACACCATGTTGGAGGATCGCGAAAGCCCTCTACGAGCGAAGTGGCCTTGACTGCTACGCGCTGCTGTTACCGAACCGCTTGTAGAGGCGGTCGATCAGCTCGGGCATCGACTCGAGCTTCCGTGTGATTACGCGAAGCCGGTACTCGCGAAAGTGCTCGGGCTCGACGTCGAGGGCCTTGGCGAGCTGGCGGACGACCTTGTCCGAGGGCACCGGGCGATTCCCGTGGACGAGGTGGTTGAGGTAGCCGGCCGAGAGCCTCGTCTTGTCGGCAAGGGCGCGGTAGGTGACGCCGGTCTCCCCCATCAGCCGCTCGATCGTCGGGCCGAAGGGCTCTTCGCTGAAACGGCGGCGGCGCGGCACTAGAGAATTCCTCCCAGTTCGGCGATCGGCACGCGACGCTCTTGTCCGCTCGCACGGTCGCGCACGTCGACGGCCCCGTCCTCCGTCGTTTTCTTCCCCACGGTGACGCGGATCGGGCAGCCGATCAGGTCGGCATCGGCGAACTTCTCCCCCGCGCGCTGGTCGCGGTCGTCCAGCAGCACCTCGGCGCCCGCCTCGTCGAGCAGGCGCGCGGCCTCGGCCGCCTGGTCCTCGACCCCCGGCAGCGCCACCACGTGCACGTCATACGGGGCGAGCGGACGCGGCCACACGATCCCGTGCTCGTCGTGGTGTTGCTCGATTGCGGCCGCCATGATCCGAGCCGGGCCGATCCCGTAGCTGCCCATGATCAGCACCTTCTCGGAGCCGTCCTCGTCGAGGAACGTCGCCTCGAGCGGCGCTGAATACTTGGTCTCGAGCTTGAAGATGTGTCCCACCTCGATGGCCACCTGGAGATGTAGATGCCCGCCGCACTCAGGACATGCGTCTCCTTCGCGAATTTCTCGCAAGTCCGCGAACCGGGGCTCGAAGTCGCGGCCGGCCTGGACGCCGCGGAGGTGGACGTCGTCGCGGTTGGCGCCCACCACGTACTGCCCTTCGCGTAGCGACTCGTCCGCGAGCACCTCGACGGCGGCGCCCACCGGGCCGATCGAGCCGCCGGCGGCCCCGAACGCCTGGCGGATCTCCTCCTGCTCAGCCGGCCGGAAGTCCTCGCCGAGGGCCTCGAGGAGCTTCATCTCGTTGAGTCGGTCGTCGCCGCGCACCAGGGCGAGGACGACGCGCCCGTCGGCCACGACGGGCATCGCCTTCGCCGTGGCGCGGGGATCGACGTCCAGGAACTGCGAGACGTCCTCGATCGTCCGCTGCCCGGGCGTCTCGACCTCTTGCGGCTCCGGCAGCTCCTCGGGAAACTCGGCGGGTGAGGGTCGGCCTTCGGCGATCTCGAGGTCGGCCGCGTAGTCGCCGTTCTCGCAGGTCACGAGCGTGTTCTCGCCCGACCCCGAGGGCGCGAGGAAGTCCCTGCTGCCGCTCCCGCCCATGATCCCGGACTCGGCCGCGACCTCGTAGGACTCGAGTGCGCACCGCTCGAAGATCCGTTTGTACGCCTCGGAGTGCTTGCGGAAGCTCTCGTCGAGCCCGGCCTCGTCGCGGTCGAACGAGTAGCCGTCCTTCATGATGAACTCGCGGAGGCGGAGCAAGCCGCCGCGCGGGCGCGGCTCGTCACGGTCCTTCGTCTGAAAGTGGTACCAGATCTGCGGCAGCTCCCTGTACGAGCGGATCTCACGCCCGTGGAGGGTGACTGTCTCCTCGTGCGTGAGCGGCAGGATGTAGTCGCGACCCGTTCGGTCCTTCAGGTGGAAGAGCTCCGGGATCGAGATCCGCCCGGTGGTTTCCCAGAGCTCGGCCGGCGTGAGCACGGGCATGAGCATCTCCTGCGCGCCGAAGGCGTCGAGCTCCTCCCGGATGATCTGCTCGACCTTGCGGTGCACGCGCCAGCCGAGCGGCATCAACGTCCAGAGCCCCGCGCTCACTTGGCGGATGAAGCCGCCGCGGACGAGCAGCTTGTGCGAGATCGCCTCGGCATCGGCGGGGGCCTCGCGCAGCGTCGGGAGAAAGAGCTGTGAAGCTCGCGCAATCACGTTGTCCCCGGAGGCTAATCGAGCGGGATCAGGCTTGCTTCCGCCATCGCGAGGGCGGCGGGCTTGGCCATCTTGAGGCGCTTCGGGCGGTGCATCCCATCGGCGATCCACTCGTCGATCGCGTGGAAGAGCTCGTCGATGAGGATGTCGGAGGAGACCTTCCTCAGCACCCGGCCGTGCGCGTAGACGAAGCCGACGTCGCGGCCACCCGCGATTCCGAAGTCGGCATCCCCCGCCTCGCCCGGGCCGTTCACCGCGCAGCCGAGCACCGCGACCTCGAAATGCTGCGAGTAGGCGCGCAGCCGCTCCTCGACGGCCTCGGCAAGCGTCTGCACACCGACGTTGTCCCGCCCGCAGGAGGGGCACGCGATCATCACCGGCCCGCGCTCGCGGAGGCCGAGCGCCTTGAGGATCTCGAAGGCCGTGCGCACCTCTTCGACCGGATCGGCGGTCAGCGAGACCCGCACCGTGTCGCCGATCCCGTCCACGAGCAGGGCGCCCATGCCGACGGCGCTCTTGATCGAGCCCGAGTACGGCGTCCCGGCCTCCGTCACGCCGAGATGAAGCGGGTACGGCACCTTGCCGGAGAGCATCCGGTACGCGCGGATCATCGTCGGCACGTGGCTCGACTTGACGGAGATCTTGAAGTCGTAGAAGCCGAGGCTCTCGAGCAGGCGAACTTCCTCGAGCGCGGCCTCGACGAGCGCCTCCGCCTGGTCGCGCTGGGCGACCTCGGCGAGATGCTTCGGCAGCGAGCCCGAGTTGGCGCCGATCCGCATCGGGATCCCGGCCTTTTGCGCGGCGCGAACGACGCCGGCAACCTTGTCCGGCCCGCCGATGTTCCCCGGGTTGATACGGACGGCCGCGACGCCGCCCTCGATCGCCTTCAGGGCGAGGCTCGCGTTGAAGTGGATGTCCGCGATCACCGGCACCGGCGAGAGGCGGACGATCTTGGGCAGCGCCTCAGCGTCTTCGGTCTTCGGTACCGCAACGCGAACGACCTCGCAGCCCGCGGAAGCGAGCGCGGCGATCTGTGCTGTCGTCGCCTCGACGTCGTGCGTCTTCGTCAGCGTCATCGACTGGACGGCAACCGGCGCGCCGCCGCCGATCGCGACGTTTCCTACCGAGATCTGCCGTTCACTGGCCACGCGGTGAGTGTAGTGAAGGCTCTTCGACCCGGCCCAGCACGACCGTACGATCAAGGGCCTAGACCCGCGCGGCTACCGCCGCGACCGACATGGCGGGCGCGGCTCACATACGCAGGTGGGTTGGACCCCGCGGAAAATCATCATGGCCGCGAAGCGGCCGGATTTTCCGCGGTTACTAGCCGCCTGTCAGTTTCCCCACGTCGTTCGAGATCCCGATCACGTAGATGAACAGGATCAGGGCGATTCCGACCATCGAGACGCGCTCGTAGACGGCCCGGCCGACCGCCTTGCCGCTCACGCCCTCGATGATCGAGAACATGATGTGGCCGCCGTCCAACGGCAGCAGCGGCAGCAGGTTGAGCAACGCCAGCGACAGGCTGATCAGCGCGACGATCGCCAGGTAGTCGCGGTACCCCTGCTTCACCGCCTCGCTCGAGGTGCGCACGATGCCGACAGGCGTCGAGATCTGCTTTCGGTTCGCAGGCGAGGTGACGTGGACGAGCCAGTTCGCCATCGTCTTGGTCACGAGCCAGGTGTCGTCTCCGGCGAGTCGCAGTGCAGTCGGCGGCCCGTAGTGCTTGTAGCGGACGATCGTCGGATGAAAGCCGATCACGTACCGGTTGCCGTCTTTCGTCGGCCGGACAGGCGGGAGGATCTTGCGCTGGCCCTCGCGGTTGACGGTGAGCGACAACAGGCTCCCATGGCTCCCCTGAATCGCATCCCGCACCTGATCGAAGGTGCGCATCGGCATCCCGTTCACTGCCACGATGGTGTCGCCTGAGCGCAGGCCCGCTTTCGCCGCGGGCGTCTTCGACTCGATCGAATCCACCCGCCGTGAGGCATCGGAGGGGATCCCGATCATGTAGACGACCGCGAGGAGCAGGATCGCGAAGACCAGGTTGGTGAGCGGCCCTGCGGCGATGACGGCCAGCTTGCGCCAGGTTCGCTGGCGCCAGTACGCGTCCGAGCCAAGCGCGTCGGAGAGCTCGCTCAACCCGCGGTTTGCCTGGCGGCGCGCGCCGGCCGAGAGCTGCGTGTCGGTGAGGGCCGCCTCGAGCTCGCGGAGCGCCGCCTTGGCCGACTCGAACTCTCCCTCCGCCAGCGGCCGCTTGACACGCTCGATCGGCTGTAGGAGCCGCGGCGCCTCGTAGAGCGCGGAGCCGAAGTGCACGTCCAGGTCCGACGGGGCCGGACGGTGCATCCCGGGGATCTTCACGTAGCCGCCGAGCGGGATCGCGCCGAGGCCGTATTCGACGCCGTTCCGCTTCGTCTTCACGAGCGCCGGTGGGAAGCCGACGTAGAAGCGCCTCGGTCGCATGCCCACCGCGAGCGCCGTGAAGAAGTGGCCCGCCTCGTGGATCAGGATCAGGAAGCCGAGGCTTGCGATGGCGATCAGCACAGTCATGCCACGAGCTCCTTTTCCGCGAGCCTGCGCGCTTCGGCGTCCGCCTCGATGAGGTCGTCGAGGTCGCGTGCCGGAGCGCCTTCGACGGCGGCCAGCGTCTCCTCGACCGTGGCCGCGATGCCCAGGAAGCAGAGCCTGCCCTCGAGGAACGCCGCAACCGCCACCTCGTTGGCGGCATTGAACGCGCACGGGAAGGTTCCTCCCCGCTCGCCGGCGCGGCGGGCGAGCGCGAGCAGCGGGAACGTCTCGAGATCCGGAGGCTCGAACTCCAGGACGAGGCCCTGCGAGAAGTCGAGCGGCGGGATCGGCGTCGCGGCCCGCTCGGGATACGTGAGCGCGAATGAGATCGGCACGCGCATGTCCGGGTAGCCGAGATGGGCCAGCGTCGCCCCGTCACGGAAGCGCACCATCGCGTGCACGATCGACGTCGGCTGGAGCACGACCTCGATCCGGTCGTACGGCAGGCCGAAGAGGAAGTGCGCCTCGATCAGCTCCAGGCCCTTGTTGGCGAGCGTGGCCGAGTCGACGGTGATCTTCGGTCCCATGCGCCAGGTCGGATGTGCGAGCGCCTCCTCCGGGGTCACGTCCTCGAGGTCCCCGCGCGTGCGGCCGCGAAACGGCCCGCCGGAGCCGGTCAGGACGAGCGAGTCGACCTGGTCGGGATCTCGTCCCTCCAGGCACTGAAAGGCAGCGGAGTGCTCGCTGTCCACCGGGAGCAGCAGGCCTCCTCCCCGCTCCCGCGCCTCCAGCGCCAGATCGCCAGCAGCGACGAGGCTCTCCTTGTTCGCGAGCGCGAGCGCCACGCCCCGTTCGAGCGCCCAAAGCGTCGCGGGAAGTCCTGCGAAGCCGACGACCGCGTTCAGCACGACATCCGGCTCGGCGCGTTCGAGAAGCTGGGTCGGGTCGCCGCCGACCTGGGTCACCGGCGCGACGCCGTCGATCGGCTGCGAGCCGGAAGCCGCAGCTGCGAGCTCCAGCTCGGGATGGCTCTCAATGATCTCCAGGGCCTGGCGTCCAATCGACCCCGTGACGCCGAGCACCGCGACACGCTTCATCTTCCAAGTGTACGGCTGCTCTGCCGGTTCAGATCACGTCATTGCGAGGATCGCGAAGTAGGCCGCGACAGCCGCGAAGAGCGGCGCGTCGAGCCGGTCCAGCATGCCCCCGTGGCCCGCGAGCAGGCTGCCGCTGTCCTTCACGCCGAGGTCGCGCTTGACCGCCGACTCGAACAGGTCTCCGACGGGCGCGCTGACGGCGATGACGGCGCCGAGCACGAGCGACTCGCCGATCGTGAGGAAGTGCTGGTGGTAGAGGGCGAAGAACGGCACCAGGACGGCCGTGATCGTCGAGGCGACCAGTCCCTCCCAGGTCTTTCCGGGCGAGAGCACTGGGGCGAGCTTGTGCCGCCCGACCAGTCGGCCAACGAAGAACGCCATGGTGTCGGCGGCGAACACCGCCAGCAGCACCGCAAAGACCGCGAGCCGGCCGTGCCTCGTCATGTCTCGCATCAGGAGAAGGAAGCTGAGGCCGAAGCCGACCCAGGCAGCGCCGAGCACCGTCGTCGCGACGGCTACGGTCAGCGACTGCCGTGTTTCGGAGATGCCCTTCAGCAGGAACGCGAGCGCGAGCGTGGTCAGGAAGCCGCCGACCATCCAGACGACGCCGCCCAGCTGGGCGCCGAGCAGCGTCAGGACGAGCCCCGCGTAGCCCGCCGGCACGAGTGGCCGCAGCGGACGCGCCATCGCGTAGAACTCGTGCAGCGCGACCAGGCCCGCCGCCAGGGCGAGCGCCCAGAGCCACCAGCCGCCGAGCCAGACGAGGCCGAGCACCGCGGGCAGCCCGATGACCGCGACCAGGATCCGCGAGAGAAAAGGGCTCATCGGCCGCCGAAGCGGCGGCGGCGGCTCGCGTAGGCGGCGAGTGCCTGCTCGAGCTCGGCGTGGCCGAAGTCCGGCCAGAGCGTGTCCACGAAGGCGAGCTCGGAATAGGCCAACTGCCAGAGGAGGAAGTTCGAGATCCGCAGCTCGCCCGAGGTGCGAATCAGCAGGTCCGGGTCGGGCAGCTCAGGCGCGTAGAGGTTCGCTCGCAGCACGTTCTCGTCGATCTCCGAGGGCTCGATCCCGGACTCGGCGAGCCGGCGGGCGGCCTCCACGATCTCGGCGCGGCCGCCGTAATCGAGCGCCACCCAGAGGTTGAGCCGGTCGTTGCCTGCGGTCTCCTCCTCGAGACGCGCCATCTGCTCCTGCAGCCCGGCCGAAGCCCGGTCGCGCCGCCCGATGAAGCGCGTGCGCACGCCCTGGCGCTTCAGATCGGGCAGCTCGCGCTCGATCGTCTCGCCGAAGATGTCCATCAGCGAGTCGACCTCGCCGGCAGGGCGCGACCAGTTCTCCGTCGAGAACGCGTAGACGACGAGCGTCTCGAGGCCGAGGTCGATCGCCGCCTCGACGGTCCGCCGCAGCGCTTTCGTCCCCGCCCGATGCCCGTCCGCGACCGGGAGGCCCTGCCGCTCTGCCCAGCGGCCGTTCCCGTCCATGATGATGGCGACGGCTCGTGCCTGCTCGTCGCGCCGGTTGTCGTCCACGGCTACAGGGCTCGGCGCACGCAGGTCAGACCTCGAGGATCTCCGCTTCCTTGCGCTGCAGCAGATCGTCGATCTTCTTCGTGTGCTCGTCGGTGAGCTTCTGGACGCGATCCTCGGCCCGGTGCTCCTCGTCCTTGCCGACCTCGCCCTTGTCGACGAGCTCCTTCAGGTGGTGAATCGCGTCCCGCCGGACGTTCCGGACGGCGACACGGCCGTCTTCCGCCATCCCACGGACGACCTTGACGAGCTCCTTGCGCCGCTCCTCCGTCAGCTGGGGGATCGGCAAGCGGATCAGCTTGCCGTCGTTGGACGGCGTCAGGCCGAGGTCGGACTCCTGGATCGCCCGCTCGATCGACTGCAACGAGCTCGGGTCGAACGGCTGGACGGTGATCAGCCGCGGCTCGGGCGCGTTGATCGTCGCGAGCTGCTTGAGCGGCGTCTGCTGGCCGTAGTAGTCGATCTGGACGCGGTCGAGGAGCGCAGGCGACGCGCGGCCCGTCCGGAGCGTCGTGAACTCCGTTTGCGCCGCCTCCACGGACTTGTCCATCCGCCGGGTCGCGTCCTGGATCAGGTCATCGATCGCCATATGCGGCGAGAGGCTATCTCAGTGCGATCCTTTGGCGATCCAAGACGGTGCGTTAGACGGCGGCCTCGGTTAAGTCGAGACGAGCGTTCCGACGCGCTCGCCGGAGACGACTCTACGGATGTTCCCGGGCTCGAGTGCGAAGACGTAGATCGGCAGGAGGTTGTCCATACAGAGCGAGAGCGCGGTCGTGTCCATCACCTTGAGGCCGCGCTCGATCGCTTCGAGGTGCGTGAGCTCGGGGATCAGGCGAGCGTTCGGGTCCGTGCGCGGATCGCCGTCGAGGACGCCCTCGACGCCGTGCTTGGCCATCAGGATCGCCTCGGCGTTGATCTCGAGCGCGCGCAACGCGGCCGCCGTGTCCGTCGTGAAGAACGGGTTGCCCGTACCGGCCGCGAAGATGACGACGCGGCCCTTCTCGAGGTGCCGGATGGCGCGGCGGCGGATGTACGGCTCGGCCACCTCGGCCGCCGCGAGCGCCGAGAGCACGCGCGTGTGCGCGCCGCGCCGCTCGAGTGCGTCCTGGAGCGCGAGGGCGTTGAGCAGCGTCGCGAGCATCCCCGCGTAGTCGGCGGTCGCGCGGTCCATCCCGTCCGCCGCAGCCTCGAGCCCGCGGTAGATGTTCCCGGCGCCGACGACGATCGCGAGCTCCACTCCGGTCTGGCGAACCTGGTCGATCTCGTCCGCGATCGCCGCGATCCGCTGCGGATCGAGCCCGTACTCGCGCCCGCCCATGAGCGCCTCACCGGAGAGCTTCAGGAGGATGCGGTGGAAGGCCGGCGCCTCACCTTCGGCCGCCGCCTCGTGCGGAACCGTCTCGGTCATTCCGCGAGGGCGTAGCGGACGAACTCGAGCACCTCGGCTCCTTCCTCCGAGAGCGCCTGCGCCACGGTCTTCGACGTGTCGTGGATCCACTGCTGCTCGGCCAGCGCCACGGTCGCAAGGAACTCCTTCCGGAGGCGGCCTTCGACCATCTTGGCGCGCACCTCCTCGGGCTTGCTCTGCACGTCCGGCTGCTGCTCGTAGATCGCGCGCTCCTCGGCGATCTCCTCCTCGGAGATCTCGTCGGCCGTGCGGTAGCGGGGCGCCGAGAACGAGATGTGCATTGCGAGCCGGCGCGCGAACGCCGGGTCGCCGCCACGAAGCTTCACGAGAACGCCGATCTTCTCGGCGGGCGGGTGAACGTATTCGGCGAGCAGCTCGCCGTCTCCCGCCTCCAGGCGTGAGGCGCCACGGATCTCGACCTGCTCGCCCAGGCGGCCGACGAGCTCGAGCCGCTGCTCATCGAAGCCCTCCGCATCCTCGGGGCCGCCGGACTCGACTGCCTCAAGCACGGCCTCGGTGAAATCGAGGAACTCGCGCGTGTTCGAGACGGGCTCCGTCTCGCAGCCGACCGCGACCAGAACGCCGATGTTGCCGGAGATCGTCGAGAGCACCTTCCCCTCGGTCGTGGCGCGGCCGGCTTTCTTGCCGGCGGCCGCCATGCCCTGCTCGCGCAGGAGCCGCTGCGCTGCGTCGAGGTCGCCCGCCGTCTCCTGAAGCGCCCGCTTTGCGTCCATCATCCCCGCGCCGGTGCGGTCGCGGAGCTCCTTGACCTGGCCTGCCGAGATCTCGACCTGGCTCATTCGGCGCCCTCCGTGACGGGCTGCGGCTCTGGCTCTGGCTCCGGCTCCGCCTCGGCGGGAGCTTCGGCGGCCTCTTCAGACGGAGCTTCCTCAGGCTGGGTTTCGTCGACGACTGGGACGAAGTCGGCAGGTGTTGCGTGCGCCTTACCGGCGGCGATGCCGTCCGCGATCGCGCGGACGACGAGGCTGCACGAACGGATCGCGTCGTCGTTGCCCGGGACGACGAAGTCGGCCTCGTCGGGGTCGCAGTTCGTGTCGACGAGCGCGATGATCGGGAGCCCCAGCCGGCGCGCTTCGCGGACTGCGAGCTGCTCTTTGCGCAGGTCGATCACGAGGACCGCGTCCGGCTGCTTGCGCATATCGGCCACCCCGCCGAGGTTCATGTCGAGCTTCTCCAGCTCGGCCTGCATCGCGATTCGTTCCTTCGGCGGTAGCAGGTCGAGCTGGCCCTCGTCGCCCAAGCGGCGGAGCTCGTGCAGCCGCTCGATCCGGTCGGAGATCGTGCGCCAGTTCGTGAGCAGCCCGCCGAGCCAGCGGTGGTTGACGTACGGCATGCCGACGCGCTGGGCCTCCTCCTCAACGGAGTCCTGGGCCTGCTTCTTGGTGCCGACGAAGAGAACCGTCCCCCCGCGCTCGCCGAGGTTGCGGGCGAAGTTCTGCGCCTCCTCGAGCCGCTCGAGCGTCTGCTGGAGGTCGATGATGTAGATGCCGCCGCGCTCGCCGAAGATGAAGCGCTTCATCTTCGGGTTCCAGCGGCGGGTCTGGTGGCCGAAGTGCACTCCAGCCTCCAGAAGCTCTCGCATGCTGACGGACACGTCTAATCCTTTCTGTTGGTTGTTGCACTGCGCCGGCGGGCTCGGGTGGAACCGGCGTTCCGTCACGCCGGCACCGCCACCCGACCGTTCCGCCGGGTCGGGTTCCAAAAGCCCGAAAAGTCTAGCGGCTCAAGCTCGAACCGCCCTGACCCGATCTTCCTACTAGTGGCGAGCCGCCCTTCCCCACTCGAAGAGCTCGCGTCCGTGGTCCAAACCAGGGCGTGGGAGCTTGCCATGGAGGTCGTCGATGAAGGCCTCCTCGCCGACCAGCTGCCGTCGCTGCAGCGTCTCGGCCGCCTCGGCCAGCTTGGCGACATGCCGACGTTCATCGCCGAGCTCGCCCGCGAGCTCCTTGAGCCGCAGGCCGAGCGGGTGGGGATCGGCAGCGGACTCGCGGCCCAGGCCCGCGACCACGCGCGCGAGCGGGAGGCCCTCGGCTTCGCGCCGCGCGAGATCGTGACCGAGTTCCTGATCCTGCGCCGGGTGCTCTGGCGATTCGTCTCTGCCAGCGCAGCGGAGCTCGACACCGACGAGGTCCTCGTCGTCGAGCGCCGCCTG